>Ga0315291_10000328_pt1 | contig 61665 bp, 48 predicted proteins | sample YL17G12_20_MG_FD_203070 | JGI IMG/M metagenome (GOLD analysis project Ga0315291, IMG submission 203070) | Sediment microbial communities from Yellowstone Lake, YNP, Wyoming, USA - YL17G12_20 | ecosystem: Environmental > Aquatic > Freshwater > Lake > Sediment | place: USA: Wyoming | collected... | reverse complement strand
CAAGATCGAACTGCCTATCTTATGCCCTTCGACATGCTCAGGGCGAACGGAATTTAGTTATTTCAGAGCAACCCTCTCTACCCACTCCAAACCCAGAAGAGCTTCTTCCCATTCCCGTAAACAAGGGGATCCAGGAGTATTACTACAGAACCAATAGACTCCTGCTTATATCTTTCCCTTTTTGATCAGTTCGTTGGCGATAACAGCTTGACCAAGCGCTATACCGCCGTCATTCGGAGGAACTCTATGCTGAGTGTAAACCTTGAATCCGCTTCCATCGAGAAGAGTAAAGGTTTTGTTAAGAAGCAGCGTATTCTGAAACACGCCGCCGCTCAAGGCGACTTTCTCAATTCCAGATGTTTTTCGAACTCTAAGGCAGATATTCAAGATGATCTTTGCCATGGTATTGTGGAACTTGCCGGCGATGGTTGGTACGCTTACGCCTTCTGAAATATCAGAGACAACACCCTTGATAATGGGCTCAAGCATCACCTGAGACCCATTTCCGAGTTCTTCCAGGTCATAACTGTAAAACCCTTCCTCATCCTTATCTGCGGCCATCTCAAGCTCTATGGCAGCCTGCCCTTCGTAATAGACCTCTTGCCGGACCCCTACAAGAGCGGAAACGGCATCAAAAAGTCGCCCCGAGCTTGAGGTCAAAGGCGAATTTAGCCCTTTATCAATCATCTTCTTGATAATTGTCCATTTGTTCCTGTCAAGAGTTTTAACAAAATCTATGCCGAGTCCGTACATGCTGTCTCCATAGATTCTGTCGAGAAAGGAGGCTGCCATCCGCCAGGGCTCTTTTATCGCCTTCTCTCCCCCGGGAAGCGGCACATATTCCAGATGGGCCACTCTCTCAAACCCGCCGTAATCGCAGACCAGGAATTCTCCACCCCAAATTTTTTCATCGGTCCCGTACCCCGTCCCATCGAAGGAAATGCCTATGACCTCCCCATCTATTCCATTATCGCACATGCAGCTTGCTATATGGGCGTGGTGATGCTGAATGCCTATCTTTGGAACACCGTTCACGGAGAGGGCGTACTTGGTTGAGAGATAATCGGGGTGTAGGTCATAGGCCACGTAAGCGGGATCTATATAAAAAATCCTTTTGAAGTGCTCGATGCCCTGTTCAAAAGATGTGAGGGTCTCCAGATTCTCGAGGTCGCCTATATGATGACTCATAAATGCGTAATTACCTCTGGTTAGACAAAACGTGTTCTTCAGTTCCGCGCCGCAAGCTAAAATTTGCTCCTCGAATTGGAAAGGCAGAAGCAGCGGGAATGGACAGTAACCCCTCGACCTTCTGAGGACCACCTCTTTACCATGCCATACTCTGCTTACGGAGTCATCGGTGCGGATGTGTATTTCTCTGTCGTGGACGAGAAAATAGTCCGGGATACGGCTTAAGCGTTCAAACGCCTCGTCATCATGGTATACGATGGGTTCCGAGCTGATATTGCCGCTCGTCATAACCAGAACCAATCCCGACTCCGCCATCAAAACGTGATGGAGTGGAGTATACGGGAGCATAACTCCGTGGTATTCCTGATGTGGAGCCACAGATTCCGCCACTGGACAATCTGGCCTCTTTCTCAGAAGTACGATCGGGCGAATTGTCCCCTTCAAAAGTTTTTCTTCGTCATCGTTTACGTAACATAGAGTTTTCGCTGTCTCCACGTCTTTAACCATTAAGGCGAACGGCTTGTGCTCCCTGAATTTTCTGGATCTGAGAGTGGAAACTGCATCCTTATTCATGGCATCACAGGCTAAGTGATAACCACCGAGCCCTTTGATGGCGATGATTTTACCATCTTTAAGAAGCCTGCAAACTTCTGTAATGACATCAGGGACGTTTATTTCGCCTCCCTTATCGTCCAGCAGAGAAAGTTTTGGACCACACTTGGGGCATGCATTGGGCTGGGCATGGAACCTCCTGTCGCCGGGGTCATCGTACTCCCTCTGACATTTCTCGCACATAATAAAAGGGGCCATGGTGGTAAATTTTCTATCATAGGGAATATCTTTGACGATGGTGAACCTCGGCCCACAGTTCGTGCAATTAATAAAGGGATAACGATATCTGTGGTCTGATGGATCGAAGAACTCCTTCAGGCAATCCTTGCATGTGGCGATCTCCGGGGAGATGGGCACGAACTTCTCTTCCTGATCGTCGCTCTTACGTATTGTAAAGTCTTCATATCCCAATGGCTCAATGTTCTGGCTGTGCATCTCAAAGATGACCGCCTGAGGTGGAGGCTCAGTTTTTACCTTCTGGATGAACTCGTCTATGACGGAACTCTCTCCTTCGACCTCGATGTTCACTCCCGAGGTATTATTCAGCACGTAACCTTTGAGCTCATACTTTTTGGCCAGGTTATAGATGAACGGACGAAACCCAACCCCCTGAACAATGCCTGTAATCCAAATCTGTGTTCTACATTTCATAGTTTCTCCAATTCTACTTCAATCTTGTCAACTTAACCGACTTCATCAATCGGTCAAACTCGTATATATAGAAATTCTTCTTAAGGTGGTATTTCATTAATTCAATATTTTTTCTTTCAAATCTTTTTCAAAGACGACTTTTCCGTTGAAATCCAAGGGGTTCTGAACATAACAGCTTATATTGTCATATTAAACCTTTCTAGACCACGTTTCAAGAAAACAACTAAATCACTTATTGCCGATTCTGGCCCGATGAATTCTCACTTATCACCTGTTCCGAATTTCGGGGGCGGGCTAATCCTATACTTTACCCACCCATCCCCGAACACTTGTCCCCAACCGCCTTCAAGTTCCTTTCCTAATTCACTCCAAAATAGGCTTCTTTGGAAAATCTCTATCCCAGCGTTTATATTCTCCTTCACGAGGTATCTAGTACATTGATTCCGAAATAACATATCAATTAATATGGTTAACAGGGATTTGATCCATTTTGTATTTCCACTTAAAGATAACAGGCATTTGGTTAACCTCGTCAATGTATTGGAGACTTCGTTCTTTGAATTCAAATTATGATTGACTCGGAGGATTCTCAAAAAAGACCGGTTGGCCTTGCTAAAAAACGTTTCAATGATATTGAGCCAAGACCCGTGGGTTGGAGTAAAGATGAACTCGAAGCGGTTTGGAACGGTAGCAAGATATCGTTTTGTTTCTTTGGAAATGTGAGAGGAATGATTATCGAGAATCATTCGAATCTTGATATCCGGGGCATAGAGGCGATCAAGTCTCTTCAGAAAATCGGTAAACTCTGAGCTTCGATCCCTGTTTTGGACATCTCCATGGACGTTACCAGAAATAAGATCAATGGCGGCCAAAAGGGAAACGACGCCATGCCTTTTATATTCATAATCCCTCCCGATGGAAGGATGCTTTCCAGGAACTGGCGGAAGGTCAGGGGCCACATTCTGGATCGCTTGGATCCCTGGTCTTTCATCGTAAGAAAGCACGGCCACATAAGGTGTTTCCTTGTCTTTAGGATCGGAGGCCCTAATCATCTCCACCTCCTTATAGGTCAAAAGGACTTGGGCCATTTTTAGATCGAATTCGGGGTCTCGACGTTCCAGATAATACTGATCCACCGTCTTTTGTTTTAATAAGTCCCCAGCTCTCTTCGTAAATTCGACCCGCCTAATGCTTTTAAAATACCGTATCAGCACCACATACAAGCATTGGCATAAAGGTCGTTAAAATTATTAGTATTAGTATTTTACCGTGATATTGTTAATTTAGTAGTTGATATTGGATTTTCTCCTACTGACGTCGTGACTATTACATTATATACGCCGACTTTTGCTTGTGAAGGTAACACAGCTTTCTGTATTTCCGTATCTGACACAACCGTCCAGCCGGTCAAGCTGATTTCAGCAGGCCCTTTAATCTTTATACTTGATACGCCTGCTCCAGCCTTAAAATTTCTCCCCTTTATAGTTATTATTGAAGATACCGTGTTTAAAACACTGTTTGGAGCAACATCTGTTACAGTTGGAAACAGATCTTCACTTTCACATGCAGTAGTTACTTTTAGAGTTGGTGAGGTTATGGTAGGCTTTGGGCTTTTTGTCGTCGGACTAACACTTGTTATCACAGGTGTTTGAAGTGTAATGGATGGTTTCAGGTTTGTGATAGAAGGAGTCACAAAAGAAGCTAAACAATTATTTCCTTGTGCATTAAACTTTGCAAGGGGTATATCAGCTTTTCCTGCGCCCCAGCCCATAGTTTCTCCTCCCATTAAAAACCCGCCATCCAGACAGTAAGTGAAAGATTTAACCCAACAAGCCCACCCTTTTTTCCCGAGCGTACTGGTCCACAGATGGTTCCCTGATGAATCAAACCTTGAAAGGAGAAAATAGGTGTATGATTTACCCCATGGGTTTTTTGTTTGTCCTGCTACTGCATATCCTCCATCATTTGTCTCAACAACAAAACCACCCCAATCATCACTGCCCATTCCGATTGCCCTCATCCAAAGGAAATCCCCCGAAGAATCAAGTTTTGCAATGAAAATCTCTTGATTCCCCAAATTAAAACTTTTGGTCCATCCTGCTACTACATATCCTTCATCTTGTGTCTGGAGAATAGCAGAAGCTCGATCTTCATTCGTTCCTCCAAAAGTTTTCATCCAAAGAAGGTTTCCTGAAACATCACACTTCGCAAGAAACACATCACTATCACCGCCTGTACTAAAACTATTAGTAATTCCTAATATCATGTATGCCCCGTCTTTTGTCCGAATAATCCTAGTGCTAGAATCCTCTTTGGTCCCTCCAAGAGTTTTCATCCAAATGAGGTTACCTGAACCATCGCACTTCGCAAGAAACATATCAGAATCACCACTTGCGCTATAACTTTTGGTAAATCCAGTTACCATGTATCCTCCGTCCTCTGTTTGAACAATAGAACTACCCTGATCATTCCCACTTCCTCCAAAAGTTTTTGTCCAGAGATAATTCCCCGATGAATCAAACTTTGCTATAAGCACATCAACAGAGCCTAGACTGAAAGAGTCAGTTGCACCCACTATTACAAATCCTCCGTCTGTAGCCTGGATGACACTTTTCCCGACATCATAGGGACCATTTCCTCCGAGTGTCTTTGTCCAAAGAAGATTTCCCGAAGAATCAATCTTAGTAAGAATTACATCATGCATAGTCATTGTTCCAAAACTCAACGTATAACCTGTCATCACATATCCACCGTCTTGCGTTTTAATAAGTCCCCAGGTCTCCTCGTAATTCGACCCGCCTAATGCTTTTAAAAATACCGTAGATTGAGAAGTAACTTTTTCCATCTTTGCCCCACATATCATTAGCATAAAGGTCATTAAAATTGTGAGGATTAATATTTTATATTTTTGTTTCATTTTTCCTCCGATTATTTCTTAAATTATTTCTTATAAAAATACCTTATTCCGTTATATGACTTTTCAAATATTTGATATCTGCTAACGAAGCCTGATGCCCTTTATTTCCTTACTTCTTTCATAAATAATATATCCATCACCTTCCAATACAATTTCATAATCTCGCTCTAAAAGAGATTGGAGTTCCATAAACTCTCTGTTTGTATCCTCACCAGATACCCATGGCTTATTCTCGTCAGTGATTTGAATTATAAACCTCGGTTTTGCTCGTTCAAGCTGCTCAATGAACTTAGTCCGTAACTTCCTAATGTAGGGATTTGATACATGATGATAGAAATGAAAGTCATAAACGAATTCAGTAGCCAATCTTGCATCTGAAATGAGCATTGCATGGACTGCTCCCCCCGTCCAATCTAACGGTTGTACTGTATCTTCTGGTCGCGCATTTTTACACAAAAATCCCGCAATTTCATCTACCCTCCCTCCTTTAGGAGCAAGTGACTTACCTCCCTTCAACTGGTCCAATACAATAGGAGAAATGTTTAATCCCCCAAATATTAAAGTCACCATCAAGATGGAGGTTATGAAAATATTCTGACCGCCTCGACTCGGGGAAATTTGATCACCGAAACAAAGAACGCTTAACTGTATAATAAAGTATAAAAACAGAATCCAATGATATGCCCAAAATTGCCCTGCTATAAGTGGGTACAAACTGTAACAAACCACGAATCCCATCAAAAGAACCACTTCCCTTTTTTGTTTGCTATTCAGCCTGGAGTGGTAAAGCGATACAAAGGAACCCATGGCAGCCGCAGCAAGCCAAGGACTGAAACCGCCCAATTGTCTGTATTCACTAAGCAAATATAAATATCGTTTCATGCCGTTAATTGTTTCGTGCGATTTTGTCATACTAAGGTAGAGCGGCAAGTAATTCTTTATAATATCGAAAAATGAGGCAAGTGCCCCATTAATCCATAAATACAGAACAGCCATCAGCACAGGTAATCCAAAACCGAGTATAGTAGGAAATAGTACACCCACGGTTGCATTGCGAAGGTTGAACCTCTTTTCTTCCTCTCCTTCGTCCCTCTTTAAAACTTCATAAATTAAAAGTAGGGGAAGCCCCATTGCAGAGTGGGGTTTAATCGTAAACGCTAAACCAAAAAGGACCCCAACAATAAAACATTTAGGCCAATTACCAAGAGCATTTATCCTGATCGAAACAACGATTCCCAAAATGATCAAAACCAGGACTAAATACTCCCGCTGCAAGCTCATGGCTGGCCCAAACCTTAAATAGGCTAATCCCCACAAGACACAACCAGCCCATGCCGCTTTTTTCCCGAAATCCTTGATCCATATCCAGGTCGAAATAAATATGACAGCAAGCAAGCCCAAGTCAGTAACTCGAAGCCCAATGTCACCGAACCAAAACAATCTCCCCAGGAAGTAATAAGCGAAATAAGTTCCCGGCATGTTCATGTCGAAAAATTCGCGGTAAGGAACATACCCGTAAGAACCCATCAGCGAGGCTAAATAAAACATGATTGGCGAATCATGCATATAACGCCATTTCAGGGAGAATAGGATGGTGACAAATAAAACAATGCTGAGAATAATCAAAAACGAAGAGATCAGCTTTTTAAATAAAGAGTCCTGGTTAGAGTTCATATGGCAATAATTTACCCCGTTAGAAAGCACCGGCATTTATGTCGGGAATGCTAATATAAAGCCTTAGTTCCTTATTGAAGGCGTGGTCAAAGCCCCGTCCTTTTTAACGGGGTTTACTTGAAGCTATAGGCCGGTATCTCGCTGATAGGCTCATCAGTCCTATCAGGTTTTTAAAACAATTCAGATTCGTATTCAAAGGCAATTGTATCATTGGGGCTTGAGTGGCACTTCAAGGGTGTAAATTGTCAAATTCCTGTTGCTATACAAGGGGGTAGCCTCTTTTTGTTTTACCAGTTTTTGCAGATTACCGTATGGGATAGAGGGATTCAGCTCAAGAATATTTATGTTGCTTCCCAGACCGCTTCTTGACAGATTCAAATATCGTTCCCTGTCCACGGTCCACGGAATCGCGTGAGAAATACGATAATGAGATACCACTTTTTTCATGGCCTCCACACTATCGTAGGGAATTTCAACGGCCTTTAACCCAGAATAAAAATTAAAAAGAGGCGGATCATGCGTCATAACTACTGCAGAAGAGGGCAGGTTCGTCTTTGCCCACTTTGCTAAGTCTATCAACGATTCTTGAAAAGGTAATGTCGGTCTATCGAATCCTCTGACAAAGAGTTTCAGGTCATTCTTATGAACAGCACAAAATACAACAGAGAATAATATGCAAATAATAAGCATTTTCCGAGATGCATCATAGCCCTGGAAATAGTTATAGTTAAAAATTGGTGTAATTACGTAATAAATGACACTCCAACTTAGAACTATCAACAACGGAATTGTTGGAATTTCATAACGTTGATGAAATGCGAAGAAAACAGATATGGCAAGCACGTAGATAGCTATCACACACAATAGACCACCAACCTTCTTCCTGTTTAAAAAAAACAGGGATACCACCGAAAGGATTAGTAAAGGATACCCAATCATACGGACAGCGTTGATAATCTGTTGCGCCACTTTTTTAAAGTTGCTGGAAAGACCTTTATTCCTAATTTCAGTTAAATAGTCTGGTGGTTTATCATCCCAATATACTTTTAGGTATCGTTCCAAAAATGCCAGAGGCTTAGTGTCGAATAATTCATCAAAGCCAGCGTTATGTTTAATGGTCGAATAAAATGGGTCCTTAAATAAATAATAATTTCGAGAAAGGAAAGGCACCATTAAAAACATGCAAATAACAAAGCCACCAATAAAGTACTTTGTCTTGAAAAGGGCATAATTCTTTTCAATAAACAGACAATGAAAAAACCAAATAGGCAATAGAAATATACCCTGGGTTTTCGAAAGGAAAGAGAAACCGACAAAAATACCCGTAGCATAGTGCCAGCGGGGTGACACTCCCCTCTTTATGAGGGAGATGGAAAAAAGCAGAAAAAACTGTGCGAAAAGCAGGTCAGCCAGAGCAGTGTGCGTTTGCTCGGAAAGGTTATGGACAACAACTACTGAAAGACCAGCAAAAAGTCCTAATACCTTGGGGAGTTGTAAAGACCTGGCAAGAGAGTATGTCGTGAGTGGTAGGGATAAAGAACCCAAAAAGATATTTAATAATTTCGCCGCAAGGATTGTTTTACCCGCGAACAGAAAAACAAAAGCAATTAAAACCGAATTTATTGATAGGCGTCGATCTTCTGGGTGAGAGACTTCCGGATACTTTTTATTGAAATTTAGGACAAAATCAACACAAAATCCACGACCTTTAGTGATATTGTCGGCAACGGCGGCATAATTTGCGGAATCGTAACCAAGAAGAAAATCCTGTTTAGAAAAGAATTTTAGCCGTAATAGGAATACACTTAGGCAAAAGACTATTAAAATGAGAATGGCTAGATGGTTTCGGAAAAGTGATTTAGTGGTCATAAATGAAATCAGATTATTTGAGAGTTTAATCAACCCATTCGACTCCCCGGTCTGAAGCCCAGGGTATGCCTTTCGACAAGCTCAAGGTCCCGAGTATAGCCGAGGGGCTCAGGGTTGATACTGAGCGGCGCTTTTTACCCCGATTTAAAAATCGGGGTTTAGCGCCGTCGAACGTATCAAAAGACTTTTATCTTTTTGAGAAAATTGCTGATAGCATTTGCCGCAATTTGATGCCCGATTGGATTCCAATGCTTGTCATGTGCGAAAGTTGTCTGCCTCTCCTTTGATTCAAAATAGGGATCAAGCGCCAGATATGGGATTTTCTCCATTTGGGCAAACTCCTCCATCCAGACTCTCTTTTTTCGCTCCATTGGAACGCTGACAAGAATGAATTTAGCATTGTTCTCAATACAAAGTCTGTTAATGGATCGAAGCAAGTAGGCCGTAACAGCATAGGTTTTCTCCGGTTCCTGTTCACGTACAGGGATATCCCTTTGGGGATTATGCTTTACCAACGACCTCAGATAGTAAAAGCCATGAATCAAGGCAGCATAGAGGTGTTTAATAACGTAGGTCCTGCCGAAAAAAAATCTATCGGCCGTCTGTTTGATGGTCGCCGTCGGCACAGGGTTATTCCGGAGTCCCCAAATTCCATTGTGCTCACCAAAGTAGGGTTTGAAGTACCAGGATGCGGATCCTATATTGTTATCAGTGAAATCATTCTCATAAAACAGGAGCATAACTACATCCGGTTTGAATCTAATGCCACGTTCTTTCAAGTACAGATATTCCTGGTCTGTACTGTATCCGCTTACCGAAGCATTAATAATCTCCCAATCCGGATGTTTTTTCTCGATAATCTCGGTTACACATTCCTTCTGCTCCACCCCTAAACCCCAGCCATATGAGTCACCTAATACAAGCATTCTCTTTTTCCCAATCCTTTCGATTGGGTACTCAATATCGCGAAATCCTTGAGAATTAATTGACACTTCAATTGTAAAATCCCTATGGTGTAAACGTCCCCTCTGGCCAGGGCTATGACTCCAGCCCAGCAATGGGTCGTATCTCCAGAACTTTGCACGCTCTTCCCGCGTTGGTGCCCACTCGTTACTCACAGACCGAACAACCAATTCCATCAATACACAAATCAACAGGCATCCAAAAAGGGCAGTCAAAATCAAGGTTGTTTTGGGATATCGATGGAAGAAATATGCACCTCTTTCTGAGCTATCCATCACGTCTCACTTCAATCAAATGAGCTGTTGTATTGCTACCTGTTTGCTCGCAACCCGACCACCGCTTCAGTACAAATCAGCGTTTCTTCGCCAGACAGGAGGTGAACCAACCTTTGCATCCCTGCATGCTTTAACTTTCTTCCAAAGTTAACCAATTCATACTTATGTAAACAAATCCTTCAAATCCTTGTAACAATTAACTCCAAGTAGCAACCAATAAAGCAGGATAAAAGGCAGCTTTTTATAAATGGTGCTTTCCTTTATAGAAGAATAGAGGGAAAATATTGAAATAACAGCGAAAAGATACATAGGGTACATAAAACGAGTATATAAGGGATCGTTGTTGGTAAGAGTCCACATCACAATAATAGAGACAAAATAAAGTAATGCAAAATGGAAAGGAATTATTTTGTCGGCAAATGCGAAGTCCCCGAACCTGCCCCCAATGTGGGACCTAAATGAACGGTACAGTGCAGGACAAATGATAAGAAACATTAGAACTAATAAAAGCAACACAATAATAGTCATGCAAATCTCAAACATAGATAGAGAGGAAATGTTTATGACGCGGTGACTGGCATAACGATATGGGGAGATAAAATCTACAACGATTGTTTTTAAAGAGGCTTTAATGTTGGTGTAAGCGGTATCTTGGCCCGTCAACAACTGGCCATAGGTTCCGAACCCTCTTGACCCGAACCTTTCCATACCGGAAAAAGAGCCTGCCAATAATCGAAGATGAATCAGCCAGGGAGAAACCAGTATTCCAACTATGCCGCAGAACACTCCTGTGTGTAATAGCTTGCCTTGAATAGTTTTGTGTCTATTATTCCACCAAATATATACTAAACATAGGGGTAACGTCCAGAAAAAGGCGAAAAACCGGGTAAGGCAGGACATGGATGCAAGAACAGCAAGCCAAACTAATTTGGATATTGTAGGTGAGTATCGATACTGTAACATGATGAGCATCATGACTAATGCGAGAAGCACAAACAATGCTTCAGAGACCTGTTGGTAGATATTTACGTAGTTTGTATTAAGAAGTACGAGGAATGCAATTATGTAAATCCAATGAATATTCTTTATATAATGTTTCGTATAATATCCTGCCAGTAATAGAATAAAGTAAAAACACACCTGATTAAATTTTCTTATTGGAATTCCTAATTGTCCAAAGAGCCTCAGGACAGTTGGATAAAAAGGTGGCCAGTACGTAGGATAGGTTTTTAGCGCCGAAAAGAAAGAGGAATCCTCGGCAAATTTCAAGTTAGCGAGCGACTGAGGACTCAGATGTTCCGATTGCGCTTGATAAAAGAGGCCGACTACTATACAGACAAGCCCTGCGACAAGCAACAGGGCAAATACACTTCTTCCTCCAATAGTTAGGCTATTGAACCTCACAATTTCCTTTTCTGCTGGGGAAACTTATGTTGCTATGAAGCCAAAAATGCTAACCCAAAAGCACGCGCCTCATTCTACTCGGATTGAGTAGCGGTGGCGCACATCGAATACTTCTAGGCTCCAAATCTAACATGCAGCTATGGCCGTTGTACCTCCCACACTTGTAACAAACCTTCCTGCCACCGCAATTTCAGGCCATTTTCTACCATATGCACAGATTCGCTATGTTCAACCGGCACAATGACAAAGCGTAAACCCAGCTGATTAGCCTCAAGTTTAATATCATAGGATGAAAGCTTCTGCTCACCACGCAGTGCACGCAGCACAGGCGTATTACGGAGAAAATCGCGCGCCTCACGCGTCCCTCTTGAAATGTATCCTCCGATCAATGGGCGGCCATGGCCCATCTGACGTAAGAGCGCCTCAGCTGGCTTTCCAAGATCATAAACAGCAAAAGTACCGGTTTCTTCACGTAATGCTTTGATGAACATCGGTTGTTCCATGGGGCGAGTCTCCACCCAGCGCGGAGCCAGCTCTATAAGCATCACGATAAGTACCAAACTACCAATCACAGTACCCAATGAAAGACCAAGGAATCGAATTCGAATATACCACGAACGCAAGATAGCAACACCCATCCCCACCAAAACTGCAGAAGCAAACACCGTAAGAAAATACCAACGAATCGGAAGTCCGCTCATCTTGAAAAAAGGAAAAGCCTTCTCGACTAGCCAAAACGGAAGGCGCACGTTCGGAAAGATTTGTCCCCCCCAATGCAACCAAGGCCCAAGAGAAAGTATTATGCCGAGTATACCCAAGCCCACCCAAGCCCATGGTCTCCCGCCTTTGGGGCGCAATGTAACTCCTGCGAAACAAAGCGCAAACACTGAGTAGCCTATGTACTGGCAGCATTCTAAATTGCTGCCAGTCCATCGTTGCGAGATGGTACGAAATCTATCTCCATACGCCGAAATCCATGGTGGAATGAAAAAAGCCTGTAGGTCAGCCGACCAAAGAGCAGAGTCGTGTGCCGGAAGAATATTCGTGGTTAAATATTTCACCAGCATGGAGATGATAAGAATCCCGCCGGTTGAAAGAAATACAACTGCGCCAAGGCCTACTACACTTATAAGCCGTTTGTCTGAAAGTTCCCGCAGTGAGCGGCATGCTTGAACCAACACACCCAAACAGGCAATAAGCAACGCCGAGGCCAAATAATAGATGTCACAAAAAGTAATAAGCGCCAGCGTCATTCCCAAAAGCACGCCATCTGACAATCGGCGATACCGCCATACACGGATAAGAAATAACACGAAGAGCGGTACCCATTCCATAGCCGTAAGTTGTAGATGACCTTGCGCATGCGCAAAGTGAAAAAGTGAAAAGGTCAATGCACACCCGGACGCAAATGCGGCAAGGCGATCCCTCACAAGCTCATGTGCAAGTAAATACATGAAAAACCCTGTGGCCACGAATGAAAATAGAAAAACGGCGTTGTAAGCAGCAGGTTGGCCAAGTATTGCGTCAAATGGGAGCGCAAGTGCGCAATTAAAAGGACACAACGTTTGAAAAAGCAAGGTAATACCGCTCGGATAATGCAGCATATCTGTGAAGTATGGATTCTGTCCCTTGTCCAACGCCTCTTTAAACCACCACATGTTCCAAAGGGTTTGCCAGACATCACGGCCAGTACCTGCAATCTGCACCGTAAAGTTGATAAGCACTCGGTGTGCGTATAAGCAGGTGAGCGCGAAGAATCCGCCAAGGGCTGCAAGATCCGGCCATGTCAAGCGCAGATTACCCCATTCTTTAATACCGGCCTGCAGCACTCAGTACCCCCTCGGTATCCTCATGTCCTTCCTCGCTTTATGGATCTAAAGTTAAACATTACTACCTATCGCACTAAAGCTACTAAGATAAAAACCAGGTTGGTAGACGATGAGTACTTCCTATGAAGCCGAAATCTCATTCGATAGAACGGGTAGAGGCAAATTGCAGGAGGAAAAAGAAACGAGCGGAAAAGATTAAATAGAATCCATTAAACTTCAAATAATCCTACGAAGAATTAATTAAGAATAACCATAAGGAATCACAGTTGCTTTATCATCTGTTACCCAGTTCTTTTGGGTGTCCTTCCCTTCTAAACACCAGCTTGTCATAAAGTATAAAATCGATGCCAGCAGCTATCCCTATACCAATTGCAACATTTAAGAGATAGAAGATTCCCCATTTTTCAAAAACTGCAAACAAAATAACCCGAATAACTATCCCTGCTAAAAGTGCCAGATTGAAAGATACAAATTGGGCAAAAAGACTTTTTCCCTGTTTTCTGGGGACATCTCATCAGGTCCAGAGTCTGCTTATCGAAAAATTATAGACGGCACTAATTTCAATCGCTAATGTATTAGCAAGGTTTTTTAATAAATAGCTCTTAAATCCAATTATTTTTATGAAGAAACTTATCAACAGGAAGTTAACAGTCGCTGCGCTCATCCCAACAATGAGGAATTTCCTTATTCTTTCATTGTATCGCATATTCAATGTACTTTCTGAAAACAAACCGCTTATCCAATTGATACTTCATCCAGTAGCCGATGTTAAGCCATATAACAGCTCCTGTATACCGCATGGGGATAGTCCTAAAAGCATAATCGAAAGCCATCTCAACCCCCCGAAAAATAAAAGTCGTAACAACTCCCATCATAGAGTAGAGGACAAATTTATGGCCATCCTCAAGCATATTTTCACTTTTAAAAAAGAATATATTTTTTATCAAGTAAGTACTTTACCACCAAGCCAACAAGCGTTCCTAAAAACATTGAGGGGTAGAGTCCATACTGTCCATGATAGATTCGATTAACAGCATCCTGACAAAGAATATTTGCTATGGTCGCAATAATAGCAAATAGAGTGTATTTGATAACCAGTGACATAAATTGGATTATAGTATCTTAAACAACCTTCACCTTTGGTTACTCAGTTGAAGGCATGATTTCATTTGCGAGACTTTTCGAACCACTCTATGATTTCAGTAAACCCCGTTAGAAAAAACGGTGCTTTGACCCCGCCCTCAATAAGGAATTGCGGCTTCATATTTATTTTATCCCCAGCATAAATGGCGGAACTTTCTAACGGGGTAAATGTTTTGAAGCTATTAGGTGACCAATTCCTCCTCTTCCTATTCAAGATTAAATAAGGCATCCCCGCACGTCTTGCACATTCACCGTCCTTATCATCCCTGTCCCCGATAAAGAGGCATTCCTTTACTGGCGTATTTAGTTTCGATGCAGCGACAAACAACCCTTTGGGGTCAGGCTTTAGCCTATCCACTTCCACATCTGTAGCGCTCACCATCACATTTACTTCTAAATTTAAAGCCTGTAGCTTGTCCTGAGCAGGATAATCCGAAAAAATTCCAACAGGAATGCTTTTTTCTTTGAGATAGGAAAACAGCTCTCGGACCCCAGGATAACAATAGGCATCTAAGTGGCAAAGTGGCCTTGTAAACATCCAGTTTTGGACCACCTTGCGAACTTTTTCTACCGAGACCTTAGAAGCTCTGGCACCCCATTCAAATTGCCTTTCTTCGATATTACCATCGATCAGAGATGCATTCTTCTCCCTTGCTTTTCTAAAATCCCGGAGAATCTTGAGAGCGATCAGACCAGTAGGATTAGCCAATAGGAACTTTAGCATTTCCCATGAGATTTTCCGACGCAATTTCCTCTGGTCGTAAAGAGTTCCGTCCATATCAAAAATGACTGCCCTGATCGCGGAAACAAAGGGGCCCATCCCTTTTGTTTTAGAGATAGCAGGCAGTAGCCTCTTTTTGCCCATTTAGACCTCAGAAATCAGCAAAGAGTCCGGTTGTCTTTCTTCCAATGATTCGGTCGGTGTTCAAGGATTACAGGGGAAATGTATCCGTCATATGATCTATTCTATCTGATCTATTCTATCGGTTTTCCAGGGTTTTGCTAGGGCAAGTTTTAAATGTTGTAATTTAATCTCTTTCATTACGACAAGGAGGAAGAAGAAAAAAAACAGGAGCATGCCATAGTAGAATAAAAGCATTATACCCGAAGGCGTGTAGAACGCAGCCACTAAATAAACAATCAATGCGGCTAAGCCGATGCGGGTGGCAAAAATGGGGATTTTGAATCCTGTAAATCTGCTACTGACGTAGGCGTAGGATATCAAAAATCCCAGAAGGTGAGTTATGGCGCTTGCAGCGGCGGCACCTGAAATGCCGAACCTGTTCACGAAGGTCATAAGTAGGACAATATCTACCACGACGGAAAGGATTCCGATATAAATTACATATCTCGGCAAACCGCTTGCCATGATTATGTTAAGCAGTACTACCTTGGCCGAGAGAAACATCGCTCCGACTATCAATATTTTAAGCGTCATGGACGCACTGACATATTCCTTTCCAAAGAGCAACGAAAGGCAATTCCCACTTGTGGCTACTATCATCAGGGTAATGGGTAAAACCAAAATCATCAGCAGGCGGAGCGCTTGTTGGATTTGCCAGGAGGTTTGCTCCAGATTATTGGTAGAAATGAGCTTTGAAATGGTAGGGAGGATTACTATCGATATCGGCACCGTTAATAATAACATCACCTTCGAAACAGTCACTGCAGCAGTATAGAGGCCGGTCTGAAAATCGTTTTTCAGTAAAACTTTCACTGCCAACAGATCCACATACATAACTACGGAAGAGATAAGGGCGATGGCCAATGCCTGAAGACCAAATCTCAGTATCCCTTTGCTATCGAATCGACTATCAGCTTTGATGGACCTAGCTACGATTCTAGATACAACCAGTCGAAACAATTCGGCGATGATCAGTCCAAAGAAGGCCCCCTGTACTGAGAACCCAAAGGCTACAAGCGCGATCACAGCAATGCATCGGGTAATCGAAAAGACCATGTGGACCAGTGCCTGGTCGCGGAACCGTCTCAACCCATTTAGTATGCCAAGGAAAATAGTTGACACGCAGTTAATAGGGATTATCACAGCAATAATCTGAAAATATTTAGAAAGTTGCAGATCATTCATCAACCCGGCAATGGGTTGTGCAAAAAGATAGTAAGCCAACCCAATGATTACCCCTGCGACTCCTACAACCTTCAGTGCAACTCTCAGTATGGTTTTTGCCGCTTCTTCCTTTTCAGCCACAAATTTTGACAACGTATCAAAAACACCCTTTAAAAGGATATATTCATTCATGAGGATTAAGGCATTGATCACTCCGAAGACGCCGTACAACTCCGGCCCTAACTTCCGCCCCAGGAAGACCTGTAGGATGAAATTACTAAAAACAAAAACGATCTGCCCTGTGATGATATAGAGGGTTCCTTTAAACAACGGTCGAAATCCTACCTTACTTTTGCAGGTGTAGCTTCGCCACCTGGAAACAAAAATGGATTGAGTTCCATTTCTCGCTGAACCGAGACAATATCACCCTTTCCCTTGTTCATCTTTTGAGAATCCATTTTACTGCTCTATTGGTTGACCTGTATTCTTACAACATCAGAATACAGATGAACGGAGTTCATGGCGCGAACTTCAATGGCATATGTTCCAGGACCAAGGGGTTTTATGGTAAATGTAAAATCTTTAACAGCTTTATCAAAGGCTCCATCCTTTGGGTCTGCTTTAATCCAATCTGTCATTGCCCTTCCGTCTTGCAATACGCGGTATTCTACTGAAATAATTGTATTGATCGTAATGTCATTTCTCGTCCATGGAAAGGGCGGGTTAAAGGCTGGGACCTTCTTATAGAGGTCTTTTATCCCCAGGTTTTTTTCTGGCACTGGGGCGAGGTGTAAAACAACTGAAAGATCGTGAGGCGGCTTGATGGTTCCGCCTTCAGAGTATGGATTCCTGTTAGGAAGAGGCGGCGAGACAGCTTTCCCTTTATAAGTGTTACCCAATTTATTGTTAGTGAATAATGTCACCACAGGTTTAACATCGAGTATGTCAGGGATATGATTCCCGTTACTATCTGTCCAGCCGATTTGTTTTTTTGTATAGGTACATAATTCAGGCCAATATAAGTTCGCACTGTTCATGGAACATTTGATACCCTTAGCCATATTGAAATTAGCGTTCTCGCCCCCAAGGTATCCAATTACGGCATCCTCCCTAAAGTGTTTGTTGTAGGGGTGTTCGTCAATAGCATACCAGACATGGAGAAATTCATGTATTATTCCAATGGATGAAAATGGATCTTCGGGTACCTTCTGTCTTTCAGGAAATCGTTTTCCCCTATTATTGAAAAACAGCAAGCCGGGTCCTCCAATTCCCATAGGGTGATACGCATTTTTTCCATCAGCAAATTTACCGTCTTCATCATTAGAATTATCAATAAAAAATATAACGATAGCCCAGTCTGTTCCATGTGTATTTCTTAAGTAATCAGCATATTCAGCTACATTATATTGATATGGGGGATAGGGTCGAATGGGCTGTGGTCCGGGGGGAGGGTTTTTCTTATTAAAGCCCTTTTTAGCCATAATTTCATTTATCCATATTTTCAAATCACCTGTTGAAAACATGATGCCCGAACCACTGAGCTTGATGGGCTCTACAGAAACCTCCACAATTTCATAATCAATAATAAAGTCCAAATTAACTCCGGGAGGCAATTTACCAGTTTTCGGTTCTATCTCAAATTCTTGAACAAAACGTTTCCGAACTTGCGCTAATGCTTTTCCCAATGCCTCTTTACAATTAGTCTTCTCTTCTTCAGTCCAGTTTTCAGTATTAGGACTCTTTTCGTCACTTTCTACAAAAAATACTTTTACATAAACCTTTCCAAGAAGATACTCAGACACATCATACCACTGCGCACCGTATGGGGCGGAAATGACGATATTTTGATTTAGAGCCAAAATTACCAGCAGTAAAAGCAGCGACTTAATTGTGGTCTTTTTCATGATACCCTCTTTTCTGTTTAAACAATAATGACACCGGACTCGTCTTATTTTATCTTGTAAAAACATTCCGCTTATTGAACATAAGCTGTATCTTTTCAAAAATCTTGTATAATAAAAAATTTACAAAGGGCATTCCTGGTATCACCTTGCTTATCCTTATAAACCTGTTCGGAATGAATTTCTTGCCGCACAGAGCATAAAGACACCACCACTTTCCCTCCGGAGTGAATACAATGTCGCTATAGTTTCCTAACTGATGAGGGGGATTACTTAGATTTGATACTATGTCTTTTTCTGAAATCAATCCTTTCGCAAGGGCAACTTCTGTTATCCGAGCCTTCGGAAAGAATGTTAGGTTATGCATTGCCACATAAAATGGTTTCGGAAGTTTTAAGAGGAGTTCCAGTCCTTCTTGTCTGTCTTGGCGGGTGTCAAACGGCGAGAATATTATATCGAGGTAAAACTCATCGAATTTGTATTTTGTAATTATCTGACATGCCTTGATTAACTCTTCCCCAGATGTCTTTCGATTGAACACTTCCCTCATTCTTGCAGAGGACCCTTGAATTCCCATACTTATAAGGTTACAGCCAGCATCCTTTATACCTTTGATTAACTCCTCTTTGACGAGTTTCGGGTGTGTGTAACAGAAAAAGGGCAGCCCGATTTTTTCCTTGTATTTCCTAGCAAATTCCTTTATCCAACCCGTATCGAATGTAAAAACATCATCATTAAAATATAACCTTCTGATATTGGGATTGTCCCTTAGTACAAAACTGATTTCTTCCATGACATTATCCACACTTCTCCTTCTTACGCGGTAATTGTCATAGACATTCTTAATCTCATGGTTTGAACAATAAGAACATGAGAAGAAACATCCTCTTGATGTCATTATACTGTAAAAGCTATATTTTCTATGAAGAGGGATTATTCTCCCTTTATTCAGTATGTATTTGTCGTTGTTACTGATATCCGGAAAGGGAATCTCATCTAGATCCTCTTTCAGCTTTACAGGATTTTTAAAAACCATCTCATTTCTTTTAATCCATAGATTGTCTATATTTTCTATTGGCTTGTTGCCCTGTATAGCTTTGACCAAATCTAAAATAGCCTCTTCTCCTTCCCCTCTACATATGATATCCGCGTATTTGATCGAGCTTTCAGGATCTATTGTAGGATGAATACCACCCCATATTATGAAGAATTTCTTTGTTCTTCTCAATTCCTCAGTAATTCTGACAGCAGACTGAAGAAAACCGGAATACACAGAAATGCCAACGATATCCGCATTCAGTTCAATACACTTATCCACAAGTGCTTTGTAGTCTTGTTTAGAATAGCTCTCAAAGGTTTGGAACATTTTAATGCGGGGAACAAAATAAATTGTCGAAACGCCATATTGTCGGTTCTTCAAAACAGAGCTTAGAGTATTGACTCCCATAGAAAATATAGGATTTGCAAGCGATATGAGAATGCTTTTGGGAGATTCAGGGCTCATTATGAAAAACTCTCTTTTCTTATACTGTCTGTTTCAGTATTTTGGACCTCACAACTCTTACGAACTTTTGGGGACTCATCTGTCCCCGTATAAGCCGGCGGGCTCCTATTAAAAGCAATTCTGGATACCAGTCAAGTTTGACAAACCATACGAGAAAGCTGGTATGCTTCTTAAGAAATTGCGATGTGCTCATGAGTCTAACGAGATGGCTCGGTAATGTGCTCCTTGCTGATAAAAGATACAGGCAATTCCAGAAGATATCTTCTCTTTTTCTTGGAGAGTACCAGTTGTAGGTCATTTCAAAACAACCTTGGGAACCTGTCGCTTTTATTTCTGATTCCGAAACCAATTCTCTGCTGAGTCCTTCTCGAGTAATTTTGTAGCCTGGGAAAAATTTCAATGAGAAAGCAGTAATATTATATGGTTTAGGTATTTTCAATAAGAAATCTAATCCTTCCTTTCTATCATCCTCTGTCTCAAAAGGGTTGTCCAGGATAATGTCATAAAAACCATCCAACTTGTTCCTATGGAGTATCTCAATGGATTTTAAAATTGTCTTATTCGTCTCTGTCCTTTGAAAAACCTCCTTTCGAATCCTTGCTGAGGGACTCTGCATACCAAATCCCACCACCATAAGTCCAGCCCCTTTTAGTGTTTTCACGGCTTCTTCACTTATGGTATTGGGATGGAATGTACAGAGAAATGGTAATCCAACCCTTTTCTTATAATCTTTACTAAAATCTACTATCCAATTCCTGTTCCAAGGAAAAACTTCGTCTTGAAACCTAATTCTTTTAACGGATGAGAATCTATCAAGAATATGCACAATTTCATCCACTACATTTTCAGGACTTCTAAATCTCACAAAGGGGCCACAACCATGATAGATTTCTTTCAGCACCCCATTTATGCAAAAACTGCATCTAAATGGACATCCTCTCGAAGCCATAGGATAATATTCGATAGTTCTGGTCAAGGGATCCCCACGAATCAGTTTACCATTATGAATAATGTATTTATCTTCACCACCACAATCCGGAAAAGGGAGTAAATCCAGATCATTTCTTTGAAGCAGTGGACGTAGATTATTACGTGCAAGCTGGCCATTTTTTTTGATCCAGAGATTTTGGATAGAATCTATTTGTTTACCATCTACACTATTCTGAAGTAATTCTAAAAATGGGTATTCTCCTTCACCAATACATATAATATCAGCATCATTCAGACTTTCTTCCGGCATAATAGTCGGATGGCTGCCACCCCAGACAACAAGGGCATTAAGTTCATTTTTTATCCTTCTTGTAAGTTTTTTGGCAGTAGTCAAAAACGGTGTCCGAACTGATAATCCAACAATATCCGTTTTAAGGTCTTTCAACAGGGCGATGAGAATGTCTTCCTCTTTTTCGGAAGGTAAATCTGCCTTCGAATATCCAAGCTTGTATATGACCGTATAGCAATCCCAGCCTTTTGTTTTTATGAGAGCACTTATCATCCTAATGCCATTTGCTCGAATGTCGCCAAAAGCGATAAAAGTAGTTACCAGACCTCTATTTTCCATGAATACCTTTCTTGTCCTTGAGCAGGTGCTGAATACGTCGCTCTTCAAGCTGTCTATTACGTCCCAAGGGTGAAAAAAACGGTTCCAAGTCTGCTATTTCTGAGAATCAGGGCCGCGTTATTTTCCCCCACACAAACAGAAAACCTGCCGACAGTACCTTGGCGATATAATTCACCAAATCTCTTGAAGACCTTGATCGGGCAAAGGTTAATCGAATAATCTGCATCATGTTTTTAATCCCTGTGCCCCGGGCTTCGCCTCCAGCAAGAAATCTGCCTATCTGGAATTCAAATTGAGCCGTTTTCAGAAGATGCCTCAGTTCTTTCTCGGCCAAATTAGAGATTTTTAGGTCAGCCAGCATCTTTGATGAAGCTCTATCTGATGACATCAGCCGGTAGTCATCCCAGCTATCCGGAAGCTTTCCACCCGACTCGACCACTTGCCTGGCGAGCTCCGTTCCGGGGTAAGGTATGGCCGCGTAAAAGATAGCATAATTAGAGTTTAACTCTTTAGCGAACTCGATGGTCTCTTTAACCGTCTCTACGGTATCGCCAGGCAGACCGATTATGAAGCTTGAGGAAGTGGAGATGCCAACTTCCTTAATCAACCGAAAGGCCTCCCTGATCTTCTCTTTGGTGATTTTTTTCCCGGTAGCTGCCAAAATTTGTGTGTTGCCACTCTCAATCCCCATGCTGATATCAATGCAATTGGAAGCTTTCATCTTGTGCAACAGATCGATGTTCAAACAATCAGCCCGGGTCTGGCAGCGCCATGAAATATCTAATCCGCTCTCAATGATCAGATCACAGATTCTCTCAGCCCGCTTCTGATTGAGGGTGAATATGTCATCAACAAAGAGAATGTCACCGATTCCGTACCTACCTTGAAGGAGTCTGATCTCCTCAATGATTTTTTCTGGACTGCGAGCTCTGAAGGTTTTGCCCGCAGCAGGCCCCCGATAGCAGAAAATACATCCAAACGGACATCCCCTGCTTGAGAGTACCGGGGCGACCTTTCGCCCTTTCATTCTGGCTAGATAGCGGTCCATGTCGAAAAGGTGCCAGGCAGGAAAGGGAAGTGCATCCATGTTCTCCACAAATGGTTGGGTCTCGTTGTGGTATATACCCCCGTTCTGTTTGAAGGAGATCCCCCTAACGCCAGCAAGCGGGTCCCCCGCTTCCAGGCAATTCATCAGTTCAACGATGGTTGCATCCCCTTCGCCCCTGACCACGATGTCGACGGTGGGTTCCTTTAAGACTTCTTCGGTCAGAATGGATGCATGAGGACCTCCAAAAATCACCGGGCAGGTGTGGTTCCATTTTTTGACCAAACGGGATATCCTCAATGCTTTTGAGTAGGATGCCGTCTGAGCGGTGATCCCCACCACTTCAGGGTTGTAGGATTCAATGTTTTGAAGTAGATTCCTCTCGGATCCTCCTGCAACGCCGACATCTAAGACTTTAACGGTATCTCCCCGCTTCTCCAAGGCAGCTGCCAGGTATCCCAGACCAAGGTGGATCATTGCCCGGTCGGTTTCGGAGGGTTGAATCAATAAGACTTTCATCATATTATTTTTATTTAGTTTCTCCGTCCGTAAACGAACGATCAATCCGATAGACGACGATGTCTGAAGCTTTATCACCGAAGCGCTTTATGAATTTCAGATCTTTTATAAAATCAGTCCCATTAAAGCGATCATTGTAAAACTGAATCATGTCCTCCCTGTCAACAAGGTAATCAATCTGCTTTTCCTGTAGGTAAGCGAATATCCTTTTCTCGCGCATAGCCCTATAAGCCTCTTTGTTAACGACGCCGGCCAAATCGATCGTTCGTCCTGTCATATAACCGTAGACACCGGCACTGATAGCGCCGATTTTGGAATTCTCCGGAGTGTTCTCCTTGAGCCAGACTGCAGATTCATAGAGTTGTTTCTGAAATGGGAAAAGGCCCTTCTGCCATACGCTCATACCCTGGTACGAAAAGTAGATCGTACAGATTAAAAAGAGAACAAAAACAGGGATGGCCATTTTCGCTCTAATATGGAGGAAGTTCTCAAAGGTATGGCCTGCGATACTTCCAAGGTAGATGGTGACAATAAGCATCACGGGCAGATAGTACCACGGTCTCAACCAACCCCAGAAATAAAGCGCATAGAAGAAGACCAAAAAAATACTGGACAGAAGAGCGAAGTGGAGTGGCTTAATTTTCTCCAATATCCCGGATAGTTTAGTGGCAAGATTTTTGCGAGCGCTGATTATAAAGAAAATAAAAAGTATAACAAATAACCCAATACCACCACTGAATCGGATGATGTGTTCAATCCAAACCTTCAGATAAAACAGCTCTGTTTTCACAAACGACAAGGACAGATAAGTATTGTGCTTCATCAGGTACATATTATGAGCAATGTTGGGCAGCGTTACACCGCTGATTTGCCGGACCGTACCGAAATGATAGAGGTTCCAAAAAAACCAGGGCGATAGGAACAAAAGGGTGATGAAGCAGTAAAGCGCCGGTTGGGATAACGACCTAAACAGGGATTTGCCCTTTTGATAGGATAAGTACCATAGGTCCAGAGCAATGGTAATGAAGATAAAAACCGCATCGACCCTCGATAGAACGGCCAGGGCTGTGAGAAAACCAAGGAGAACCATCTTTGGCAAAGATACACGATCTACCTTTCTTTCTTCAAGATGAACATAAATGCAAAGGGATATAAAGAAAGCGGCCACGCCAACTTCGACCCCATTAAGGGCGATCAGAATGACAAAGGGATTGAAAAGCCAGAGGAAAGCGCCAAATAGACCGGCGATCCGTCCAGCAATCTTTCGAACGATGAGGAAAACGACATAACCGGTCAGGACATTAAAAATCGATAGTATGGTCAGGGCCACATGAACGGGAACTTCGGGGTTCTCCAGTGAAAACCAGAATATTGGAACCAGCAAGAGGGCGTAGATTGGATGGAAACCATTGGTCATGATGGAGCCATCGAATGTCGCACCCTTGCCAACAGCAATGTTTTTTGCAATACCAAAATAGAAAAAGGCGTCATCCACCAAACATTTATGAAATAGGAGCTCAATATCAAGCCAAGAAATATATAATCTTATGAGAAGTCCAATCGACATCAGGGCAGATAATATAATGGTTGTGGGAAGGGCGTTCACAATTGGGTCCCTTACATCATCTCTCAAAACCGTAAAACCTTTTCCTATTAACCTATTTTCCACAACCTTTACCTACTTCTTCTTACCAAGCTATTTTCTTTCAGGCATCGTTAGATATACTTAAGCACTATTTTTGTCACTTGAGATACCCTAACGATTTGAGCCTCTGGCGGGTGGCCTCGTCCAGCTCCTCCTGCTTAAAAGGACGAGCTTTGGGCATTTTGAGGTCATACTTCTCCATTAGACTATCGAGTAGTTTTAGAAGTTCTTGTAAAATTTTCGCATACTCCTGCCGGGCAATAAGATTCTCTTTTTCCTGCGGATCCCTTCGAAGATTGTAGAGCTCATGGTTTCCGTCGCTCCCCCAGATGAGTTTAATGTCCCCTTTGATCAAGGCCTTGATCCGTCTCTTATACTTATCAAGTGGTGTCTTTTTTTCGTCAAGCTTGACGAGGCCCCTTTTACCCATCGCTTCCAAAGCCTGCTTGGGGTAGTAATATTCACTGAGGATAAGAGCGTTATCCTCTGGCTTTCGTCCAATGAGGCTACGCCCTTGGGAGGGATACCGCGTTGCATCCGCTCCTATTATCTCTAAAAGTGTCGGAAAGATGTCCGTAAGCTGTACTGGGTATTCATGGCGGATTCCAGGAGGAAAGAGCCTTGGGTAATGGATGATTAAGGGGATCCTTATAATGGATTCATGTAGAGAGAAAACATGATCCATCATCCCGTGGTCGCCGATATTCTCTCCATGGTCTGATGTGACGATAAAAATCGTCTCGTCCCATAGGTTTCTCATCTGCAGTTCCTGGATCATTTTCTCTATTAAGTAATCGACATAGAGGAGTGTTGCATCATAGAGCTCATTGAGATGGCGAATTTCATTCTCGGTAAAGATCTTCTCACCCAGGAAGAATTCTCGCCACATATTATCTTCTATCTTTACGGATCGGTCACTAACGAACTGGTAGTAAAACTGCCCTGATGATTTGTAGGGGGAATGGGGTTCGATGAGATTGATAAATGTAAAAAAAGGCTTTTTAGTATTTCTCTTGACTAAGCTCTTTTTAAAGAGGGAGAGGGCCACGTTCTCTTCCTCTTTCGGGAAACGCCAGCTTTCGTAGTACGATGAAAATCCTTGGTTGAAATTGAATCGGGTGTTCAACATGGCATTCTCAACAATGCCGATTGTTTCATATCCTTCTGCTTTGAATATCTCGGCTAAGGTTGTGAGATGGTCTCCCATCCTCCAATTCTCTTGTGTAGTTTGGTGAGCGATAGAAAACAATCCGGTGAAGAGCGAGGCATGGGCAGGCGCAGTCCAACCGCCTGGAGTATAAGCATGAGTATAGGTGGTAGATTTAGCCGTTAACTTCGTCAGGTTCGGTGAGGTATCCCTCTCATATCCATAGCAGCTCAAACGATCCCGCCGGGCCGCATCCATTACGATGATCACAACGTTAATTGAGGCCTTGGGGGAAGAGGGAACGGGGGCAGAGTTACAGGCTGTGAAAGCCAAAATAATGAGAGACATCCAGAGCCGAATTCGTAGGCTTTTAACAAACACCCTTTTTGTCCCCATTCTACCTAGATTGGAATGACACATTATTCTAGAAATCTCATTAACAATCAGGTTTATAACTTAATCCATCAACTTATTGCTTTTCAACGTACTGAATATCCCTTCAGCAATGATCTTGTGGCCTAATGCCGACGGGTGCCTCTCATCAAGAAACAAATCTTTACCCTCTTTTGCAGCAAACCCTTCGACAAGGTCAACCAGAGGGACTTTAAGAGCTTTCGCTATCTCCTCAATCGTTTTGTTATAGCGGGCGACAACATCTCTGTCCAAGTCCATTTCTCTGGCCCTCTGGTACTCTGTCCTGGCCTTCTCTATCTCTCCTGACTTTTCATACCTCTTAGCAAGAAGGTAGTGAGCCATAGCCCACTGTGGGTACTTTTCCACAATCTCCTCCAACTCCGATGTTTGCCCCTCAAATTCAGTTTTAATAAAGTAGTTGGTTTTACCTATATAAGCAGGCCTCAACCATTCCAAACGCGGTCCATCTTTGCCCTCTATTCGGAGAGGAACAGGATTTACAACTAATGGGATGCCGGGCCGAAGTGGTACATTAAGGAGTATAACTTTGGCTCCGGCCTCTCTTGCTGCAGCAATCATCTGAACAAGGTTGTTTTTGAAATCCGGCAAATCAACACGTCGGTCAGGAGGGTACTTTCTCTCCGGGTTCATTAACCTACTCGCCATTCCCTTGACCAAGCGATAAAATTGGCTGTAGTTCATCATGTTATCAATTCTGATGACCCACTGGGCAAGCTGAGAACGATCTCGATCATTCTGTCCTCTTGCGTAAAGATAATCATTGAGCCCAAAATAGATCGTTATCAGGTCAGGTCGGTAATTGATGATATCACTTTTTAAATATCTGAAGCCCTGTAGAGATGAATACCCCGCGACGCCTCCATTAACGACCTCATATGTCCTCGACGAATTTTTCGGTTGATTCAGCAAACCCTCAAGAATAGCACAATAGGTCTCACTATTGTGAACCCCTACTCCAAGAGTGGAGGAGTCTCCCAACGCTATAATCCGGTACGCACCACTGCCCTTCTTCGTCGAAAACTCTTTGCCTCGAAATCCCTTTGAGTTGACATCAATTTCTTTGTAGTGCACCAAAGGCTTAAGGCGCCAAAAAAGCTGAGAATCCTCCTTATTGATAGGAACATTAAATGTAGGCTTATCCGGTAAGGGAGATACTGCTTCTTCTTTTTTGAGCATCGGCTTAATCACCCGAGTCCCAACCTCCGCCAGAAAGATTGAAAGAGTGATGCTGAGTGTAACCACGAAAAGATTCTTATATCTGGATTTCATCTACTCTCCCTTGTTCTTCTCCCTGAATCCTACCTTCTGCCTTCAACGGATTCACTCTTGCAAAGTATAAGTCTTGATTAACCCGGCCATTTGAGCCCAAAGACTCAGACATTTTTTCTATCATTTTTCTCAATTGGTCGGACGTGTGTCTGAGAGTAACCAATCAATCCCCTACCATTGGTATCGAAAATGGCATATTTTTTTAGTCCCGTTCGCTGTAACATCAACTGAAAGGAGGTTCTCATTACGCCAAGACCATATCGCGTACTTCTGCCAAAAGAGATAGAAGAAGAATCCGGATCATATCGAGTGGGACACGAAATTTCTCCAATCCTGTATCCAAAGTAGATTGCTTGTGCCAAGATTTGATTATCAAATATGAAGTCATCTGAATTTTCCATTAAAGGCAAACTCACCAAAACCTCCCTCGAATAGGCTCTAAATCCGGTATGGTACTCGGATAATTTGTAATTTACTATTATGTTTTGAATGGCCGTTAGAAACCGATTCGATACATATTTATATAGAGGCATCCCTCCTTTTAAAGCGCCCACTCCTAATATTCTTGAAGCTAATGCAATATCAAATTCACCAGATGCGATCATGGAAGCTAAAGCTGTAATTAATTTTGGTGTGTACTGATAATCTGGATGAACCATTACGACAATATCTGCTCCTTCCTCTAAGGCTTTGATGTAGCAGGTCTTCTGGTTTGCACCATAACCTTTGTTTTGGGAATGGATAAAAGTTTTAATCCCCAATTTTTTGGCCAACTCAATGGTCCCATCAATACTGGAGTCATCGACGAGGATCACCTGGTCAACAGTATCGAAGGGAATTTCACGAAATGTTTTCTCCAGTGTATTGGCTGCATTGTAGGCAGGAAGAACAACGACGATTTTCTTTCCATTCAACATGCTGGTTACGTTTTTAACATTGGCCAGATTTTATTAACGGTTTTTTGGAGGGGGTGAAAATATTCTAGTGGATCATTTCAGGTAGCCCAGCGATTTAAGCTTCTCCATGGTCTCAGCAAGCTCTCCTTTTTTAGCCTTTAAAGGCCTTTCCCTTTGGGTGTATATCGGTTTGAAATCGCTGACGAATTTGTCAAGGGTTATTTCAACCCTCTTGTTAAGGGAAGATTTTTGCTCTACTAAATTGTTTATTTCTTCCGGATCATTCTTCAGATCATACATTTCATCTTTATCGGGGGAATGGATGACCTTGATCCCATCTGATATGACGGATACCATTCGGTAGTGGTCTCCAATGGCTTCTCTAAAGTTAGTTTCATTAATTTTAAAGCCAAGCTCCTCGCTAAATGCCGGATGTCCATTTTTTATTCCAGAAGCACTCACATATTTCAGAAAAGATGCCCCGTTAATTTCCTTCGGTTGCTGCAGATTCAAGACGTCAAGAATGGTGGGGAGGATGTCAATGAGCTGAACCTGAACATCGATGACCTTGTTTTCCGGGAAGACCCCGGGGAGCCTCAAGATCAACGGCACGAGCAATTGATCATTATGTAGCCTCCCCCCGTGATGGATCCGCTTCAAGGCTTTATTGAAACCTTCACCATGATCAGACGTTAGGATAATCAGTGTCTTGTTCATGAGTCCCAGGGAATTGAGCTCATTGAGTATGTCATTGATCAAATGGTCAGTGAACAGGATTTCGGCATCATATAAGGCCTGAAAATATTCCAATTTTTTCTCTTCTGCTGTCAGTAACCATTGTATAATGTTATTAACGAATCTCGGATGAGGACCTTTGGTGAAGTCAGGGAGTTTCTCCCTATGTTGGAAGCCTATTTTATTCAGATATGGATGGAGTTTTTTGTCATTCAAGAAATAATTGTGAACTTCATAGGTATGAATAAAAAGAAAAAATGGTGTGTTGTGGGTAGCGTTGGCTTGCAGCCAGCGAATGATTCTTGGAACTGCGAAGGAAAAACAAACTTTTTCTTCAAATAAAGGGAACTTCAACCGAGCGGCAGTAGGAACATATCTCAGATGCAGGTTGTGCTCCGCATAAGGGTCAAAAAAATCGAACCCCTGGTCTAAGCCAAAACTTGGAGAAATCCAGCCGCCTCCAGCAAATGCTGCTGTTTCGTACGATGCGTCACGCAATTGCTCCGCTAAGGTAACAAAATTCTTATCTAACTTTGAAGTCACCTGGCTGGCTCCGTGTTGACTGGGATAAAGAGATGTCATGATGGACGCATGAGAGGGCAACGTCCACGGAGACTGACTGACTGCATACTTAAATACGGTTCCCTCTCTTGCCAGCCGATCTATATTAGGCGTGATTGACCTTTTATACCCGTTATAGCCTAAACGATCTGCCCGAAGGGTATCTATGGATATAAGTATGACATTCGGACGGGTCTCAGTTGATCCTTTTTTAGTTTCAACTGCCGCAGGATTGACGTTCGACTTGGGATTATATGCAAACCTAACCTGAACTCCAAAAAACAAAAACAGGCTGACCATAAAACTAATTGGCACCATCCATACTGCAGTGCGGTAAATGTGTGTAAAAATTTGAGATTTTCCCCACGAAAATCGCTTCAACATCCATTGAAAAATCAAAAATAAAGAGAGAAGAATAATGGCTATGCTGGCATTTACAATGATCCTAGTAAGAATGGAGGTTTGAGCCAAAAATGAAGTATTAAGATAAAATCCACCATAAAAGAATGCCTGTAAAAGAAATAGTCCAGTCAACAGGGGAACCATGGATTGTAAATATTCTTTTTCACCTTTTAATCGCAAGAGCTTGGAAAAGCTACAAAGCAGTAGCAAAGTTATGAAAATCCAAGCTGATATTGTTTTCAGCCCCGCTAGAGACATGCTTTGCCAAACAGAAAATAGAAAAATTGCTATTTGCACCGTAACCGTAATAAGAACGACCGTTCCGATCAAAATAGCATCTCGTTTAAAACGTTTTAGAATGGAAGTCCGATTAGTGATACTTCTAAAGATTATGTAACCAAGGTATCCGTATAGCCCTCCTACCAACACATCAAACCAAAAGAGATAGGCAATATAAGTCCATGAAAGGTTCAATCCGGTGAGTGAAACCAAAGCGGATTCAAACAAACCTGACATGCTCCCAATACTTAATCCCAACACGACGCTTGGGTAGAGAAGTTGGTTTGTTTGCGAATGCTCTGTGTTAATCATTATATTTCGCCCCATATCCTCATGAAGGACACTGGTCTATAACACTAATAAGGCAGAATCTTGTTGCTGAATATTCAACTAATTGTAATCCTTATTTAATATACCCCAAAGACCTCAGTTTGGACTCGGTTTCTTTGTCCATTTCAATTTTCTTCCCGCCTGCAGCCCTCGCCCGATCCGTTTTGTAGATTTCCCCTAATCTGCTCTTCAATGCTGCAGCTATTTCTCTTTTCTCAGAAATGAGGTTATGGGACTCATCCGGATCTATCTTCAAATCATACAATTCCTCTTCACCCAGGGATGTTTGGATGTATTTATAGCCCCTAAATATGATCGCCCTTTGATCCTTGTTAATATGATTGGCATCGATTCCCAATTTTTCAGCCTTATCCAAAGCATCTGTCGGTTTATCATGCTCTGCGATCATCATTTCCACATAATCCTGTTCTTTGATCCTCCTAATAAGGCTTTTCCCAAGACCAAGATGAGAAGGATTATGATTTAAACCTACTACATCCAGGACAGTGTAAAAGATGTCCGTGGTCTGGACATTATTCTCAATGATTAGTCCTGGCGTGAAATATGTTGGATGTCGAATAATCAAAGGGACATTAAGCAGGCTGTTAAATAAACCAAAAGCATGCCCTAAGATTCCATGGTCTCCAAGGTTTTCTCCATGATCAGATGTGATGATAAGGAGGGTATCATCAAGCACATTTAATTTTTTCAGGTGCTCATAGAGAGCCCCTATTCTTTTATCTAAATAATGAATTTCTCCATCATAGAGGGCGTTAATGAGTGAGAGTTCTTCTTGACTACGTTTCCTTTTCAATAGGAAGGCTCCTCCCTTGCCCATGCCTATTGCACTACGTAAAACTTTCTTGATGTCCTCAGGGGCAATGTTTTCAGGAATATAAATTGAATTGTAGGGAGAAGGAGAATGGGGAAGATGTGGTTCCATATAGTTGATAAACACAAAAAAGGGAGATTTAATATGATTTCTTATCCATCTCGATACATATTGGGTCGTCTCGGCTGCCCCTTTATCTTTTATTAGCCAAGTCGGATCGTTTCTTTTTACAAGTTTTGTCAATTCATTATATACCACTTCATAGAAATACCTTCCCTTGTGTTCTCTCCAGCCTTCCTGAAAATCATCGAATTTCCGACTAAGCCCGATGAACCTCATCCAAGGGTTATTGGAATAGGCTAATGTTTGATACCCTTCTTTTTTTAAGATTTCAGTCAAGGTTTCAATTTTTTCAGGTAAGTATGGGGAAACGTGTCCTGCCCCGTGTTCAAATGGAAATAGTCCCGTAAATATGGAAGCATGGCTGGGGACGGTCCAGGTGGAAGGGGAGATGACGTTTTTGAATAAAACTCCCTCTTCGGCTATCTTATCAATGGAAGGGGTTGTATTCCGCTCATAGCCATAACAAGAAAGATGGTCTGACCGGGTGGCATCCATAACAATCAATATGATATTGGGTTTCTCGTGAGATGACTTATTTTGTTTCCGAAAAGCATAATTTGCCCAACCCTCTTTCATTACTACTATTAATCCTGAAAATAACATGAGTATTAGAGCAATTGAAAATATCCATTTTCTTACTGCATAAAGAGAGAATTTGTTAAAAGGTCTTAAAGCAAATATTAACCTTACAATATAAAACAGACTAAAAGAAACCGCGATTAACACGATGCTTAACGCAATCCCCTTTATGTTGAATATCCTAACTGAAAAACTTTCCAATAAAAACAATTCTCCAAACATAAAAAAATTTATTGCAACAGCCGATGCAACAAAAATAGGGAGAAATGCTTCGTCTTTTTTTGTCATGAATAACCTAAAACAAAGGTATGTGAGCGTGATAGAAAAAAGTATAAGGATCGAATTGACAAGAATACTTTTAAATACTAATAATCCTGAAAGGTATTTTATATTCAACCAAAAACTGCCGGGGATAAAAAAGCTAAATGCTAAGAAAATAGAAATGATTAATGCATTCATTTTAACTTCGGCACTCTTTCTAAAGATAAAATAAATGATATAAGAACAAGTAAGACCTCCAAAGAAACTTAATAAAGAGTACACGAGAAAGGCCATGGATATTTTTTCTGGGGGGAAGATTAAACTTATTGTACCCAGGATTGACATGCCATCCCGTAATAATTCGAAGCCCACACTTTGAGTAAACCCCATAAGAATGAATAAAAGTTCCGTCAGCCAAAAAATCACCCCACCCGTAAGCCAGATAGATAATCCCTGGAGAAGTATATGAGAAAAGACCAAATTGTTTTTCTCTTTATTCATAACCAATGCAATCCAGCATGACCCTGTCCAGTTTTGGGAGAGTATTTTACCCTTATTTGCTCACCAGGAACCTGCCCAACACCAGCAGGTCGATCCCGCTCTTAGAGAACGTGTTCCAGGCGTTAGCTGGGCTGGCTACAATTGGCTCACCTCGAAGATTGAAACTGGTGTTCATCAAGACTGGTACTCCCGTGGCTTCTCCGAATTTCTCAACGAGCCGATAGTAACGAGGATTCCACTCACGCCGTAGGGTCTGCAACCGTCCTGTCCCTAAGTGATTTACCGCCGGAATCACTTCCCCAGCGCTCCCCTTCCATGGCAGTACCAGTAACATGTAACGTGCGGGATATTGCCGTTTGAAATCAAATAATCCAGTGAAGAATTCGCCGGCCTGTTCTTCCAGGATGACTGGGGCAAAAGGACGGAAGGGCTCACGAAACTTGATCTTACTATTGACGATGTGCTTCATATCGGCTCGCCGTGGGTCAGCCAGGATGCTGCGATTCCCCAACGCCCGTGGTCCCCACTCGAACCGACCCTGAAACCATCCGACTACCTTTCCTTCCATTAGATTGACCACTAAATGATTAAAGAGAGCTTCATCATCATTGTACTCTTTGTATCCAATACCTTTACTGTCCAAAAAGGCCCGTATCTCTCCTTCGCCATACTCTTGGCCCAGGTAAACATGCTCTAAGGTAAACTGCCGGGGTTTGCCCAGTAGAACGTGCCAGACGTATAGCGCCGCACCCACAGCTCCACCGGAATCCCCCGGCGCCGGGTGGATGAAGAGATCCTCAAATGGTGTTTCCCTTAATATGCGCCCATTCGCTACACTATTTAATGCCACTCCCCCGGCAATGCACAGTTTTTTTAATCCGGTCTCCTTGTAGAGGTGATTTGCCATCTTCAGCAGGGTATCTTCCGTCACCCGCTGAATGCTGGCCGCTACATCGGCATAGTACTGGTTACGCTTCACCTCAGTCTCTTGGTTGGATACATTGGCATGGGTGAGTCGGGTTATAAATTCCGATTTCGGATCCCGTGGTTCGCCAAACAATTTCACAAATTGTCCATTAAAGGTTTGGCTGTCCGAATAGTGGTAACTGAAATAGTTCATATCTAACTGGAAGCTACCATCCTTCTGCACACTCACCAATTTATATACTTTGTCCTGGTGATGCGGCTGACCATAAGGAGCCATCCCCATTACTTTGTATTCACCTTCATTCACCTCGAAGCCGAGGAAGGCAGTAAAAGCTGAATATAAAAGTCCGAGAGAGTGCGGAAAACGCAACTCATGCGACAGTTTGATTTCATTCATTCCTCGTCCATCCCAGTTGGCCTTACCTACTCCCATTGTTGATGTGGTCCACTCTCCTACCCCATCTACTGTCAGGATAGCGGCTTCCTCAAAGGGTGAGCAGAAGAATGAGCTTGCAGCATGGGCCATATGATGGTCGGTGAAAAGAATCTTTTCCGCCGGGAGGCCGAGCTCACCCATCAGGCGGTTTTTAATCCAAAGTTTCTGGTCAAACCAAGTAATCATCGCTTCGCCAAAGGTCCGCCACGATCGTGGGAAGGTCCCCAGCATGGTTAACAGGATGCGCTCAAATTTGACCAGCGGTTTTTCGTAGAAGACCACATAGTCTAAATCGTTTCCATTGATTCCACCCTGCCGCAAACAGAAGTTGATAGCGTGAGTTGGAAACCCATAGTCATGCTTTACCCGGCTAAAACGCTCCTCTTCGGCCGCTGCTACGAGAATCCCATCTTGCAGTAAAGCGGCCGCCGCATCGTGATAAAAACAAGAAACGCCCAAAATATTCATTCGTCACTCCTCTTTTAGTAATAAGCTATTTAAAATAATTTAGAACTGCTCTCGGCCTGCTTCCAAATCATGCTTCACAGAGCTTCGCTCCGACCAGCATGTAGTCCTTCCGCCCTGTTTCACCTTCAACGGATCGCTGAATAGTCTTACTCCAATGCCGAATGGCGTGACGACGACAAAATAGAAAAAGGCAAACAACACCCGCCCCTGATAATTCCCTATCCCTGTAGCAAAGAGTTTCCACCAATCCCAAACCCTGCGCAGGACCCCTCTTTCTGCCAAGGTTAGAGGAACAACTTTCTTGATTCTAAGATCTTTGTACCGTATTTCTGTTAACAACGCTGAACCCATCCCAGCAAGAATAAACCAGATTGGGATAGCAAGCCATTTTCCAAGGACAGAGCGTGTTCCTAAAGCCATGGCCAAGAATAGGACTGCCATTCCAAAGTCTAATAAACCTAACGGTTCCTTATTTCCCCGCCCGGCAATTACCGCTCCGCTGGAATATCCTACGAGGGTCAATAAAACCAGACCTAATGCACTAAAGAAATCCATACAAATCTCCTCCTGTCAGAAGTAATTAGAAATGAATAAGTCGATAGGGGAAAATATCATTGGAATCAAAATAGCGTGTAGATGAAAGGTGCAATCGCCGACCCCTGAGCAAAGATCAGCAGTGCCGCAAATAAAACTAAAACCAAGATCATTGGTATCATCCACCAAAGTTTCCTTAACCACATAAAACGCAATAATTCTCCGATCGTCCCTAATCGGGTTAGAAAGCCTCCAGATTTTCGTTTCTTTTTATCAGTCATCGATCATTCTCCTTATTGAAAGTTGAAACGTCTTAAAAAACTTGAGCTATCAGCCTTCCTGCTTATTCGTCACAATTACAATTAATTTGCTAAGAAAGTCATAATTCGACACCAAACACACCTTTAAAGGCAAACCCGGAGATAATAGATAAGACAAAAAATAGTACAAGCCAATGGGTTTTCCATCCGAAGATTTCAATCGATCTGGTTGGGTAACCCACTTCGATTCTTTTTATTAAAGAATTTTCTTTGATAGGCTTTTCTCCGGGGTTGAAGATGATTTCCAAAGGGCTTGAACCAACAACGCTCGGTGATACCCTGGCAAGTCGTTTGTCAGAGATAACAACCTTTTTTTGAAATGAATAATCCTGGGCTTTGATTATGATCGTATGTTCTCCAATCTCGTTTGCCCGAATCCGCCAGGCGACTTCAGCTTCTTCTGGGTTCCTGAGGGGTGGTGTCTCAATTACAATCCCTTTATCGACTGCAATAGCAAAATGGGAAAGAACTTTTTTCCCCTCATCCGTTACCTTCACCTTTAAAATGGTCGATTCCCCCACGGCTAATGGCCTGTAACCAAACCAGCCCTGTAATTGAATAAGGATGATTGAAACAGGCACGATCATGAACAGGATCGGTTTCAGAGCATGTATCAGGTATTTGGCATTGTAGAAAAGCAAGTTCTTCTGGGCTGAAAGCAGAATACCCAAGTCCTCGTTGAAGATTCTAACTTCGATGAGGTAGGCCTTTATTTTGTCCTTTGTCTCTTTAATTTTTTTCTGATTTGAAGTGTACCGGAATATCAAAAGCATGAGGATTCCGGTCAGGAGAGAAAAGACAAATAAATACCAAAGAGGATGCACGCCTCGAAAAGGGGTGATCAGGAGATCAAAGAAACTATTTAAAACCGAGTTAATGGTCCACATCTCGTGTTACGCCGTTGTGGGTCTGTCCTTTAATCTATATATCCAAGTCCCTTCAAACTTTTTGCGATTTCTTCTGTTTCCTCAGATTTCTTTCTCGTATTTCTTAACTCTTTTTCCAAAGCGTGGGTGATGAATTCTTCAACAGAACTGTACCCTGCTTCTTGAGCATACTGTTCACATCTATCAAGCAGATCCTTATCCAGTTTAATCTTGGAGCCAAACATGGCGCCTCTCCTTTAAAGGTTGATTTGTTTCAAGAACAATAGGCATGATCATAAAAGATTAAATTGAATATAAGGGTTTTCCTGTCATATACACAGGAATAGGAATATTACATTCGGCAAGAATCGTTGCTGTGACATCAGGCAGAGAGGGATCTTGTAACGTGATTTTCTTGTTAGATAGGAGAACTGCCGGCACAAGCATCGGGTCGATACAGTGGTCCCCGCTCCATTTGTCGTCGTTATCAACAAACACATCGGGAGGAAACCCCCCAAGGATAGTTTCCCAGGAAGATCGATATCCTCGATTCCACCCAATGATCATATCAGGGACCTTGTCGTCTTCTCGATGAAACAAGTCTTTCCCAAACCACACCCTCGAGACTGGATTCACCCCCGTGAGGGGGTCTTTGAGGTCGAGCAGTTCTTTCCTGAGTTTCATCAGCAGACGCGGGGTATCTCCTTCCGAAACGACACCGTTGCGTTCCCTTCCCCGAATGTTGAGGTAAAGCGCATTGATACCCAGACCATAGGCCTTGGATTTTGACCAGTCAACGTTTTGAAAGAAGGTGGCATCGTCTTCCGAACCTCCATGGGATAGAGAAATATACCCATTTCGAAGAAGCCACGTGTTCAAATTGAAGCCCCGGTAAAATGGCCCAAAACCATGATCGGACATCACGATCAGCCGAAAACGATCATCTCTCAAGTCAAATGTTCGATAAACATCGCCAAGCACCCTATCCATCTCGACATACAAGTCTCGAATGACATCGGCATGTCTACCTATCATTGCGGAGGGGTATTGGGGATGTTTTTTGTCAATTGCCCGCCAAAACATGTGGCTGTCTTGATCGATGTTGGAAAAATAGAAAAATAATAAACCACCCGAACGGGACTCGAGTCTTTCCATCTCGAACTGGAGGGCCTTTTTGTCCTCACCCAAAATTTGTCGTGACAGTTGTAGATATTCTTCGTCTGATAAGACACCATAGGAAAGGGCCTTGGTATCTGCAGGAAGTCCCTTGGTTCCGAAAAGGCCGATTTTTTGTACGATCTCCTTTCCATAACTTGCTGGAGAGGTTACCGGAAGGGCTTGTTCGGAAGGGTCGATATTAATGGGTGAAACATACATTTCAAATTCCGGCCGAATCTGCTTGAGGAAAATCTTACAAATCCCCTTGGTCGATTTGACATAAGGCAGATTATCGAAGGAAAGCCGAATCCAATCACTCCACTCACCAGGGGTCAAAATCAATTCACAGTTTTGAACCTGAATCTTAGCAACATCATTTTGAGGGTCGATCCAAACAAACAAAGGCAATTTAATGTTTGACTGTTCCTTTTTAAGTGAATTAACCGGTCCAATAAGTTCGGAGACGATCTTATTCTCACGGACCGTTACAGGGAATATTTTTCCGCCAGTGACTTCTTTGTATTTTAAAGTTGGAGCTGTTGTGTAAAAGCTAAAAGTGCCGTAGGAACCCAAGATATCGGGAGTTCCCATACCGGAAACACACTTTGCCCGCTTGCTTGCCACCGGAAAGTTTCCCGGCATCTTGTAAATGGTGGCCGGTATCTCTGCTTCTTCGAGATATTCCCAGAAAGCTTTTCCCTCCCGGAGTAGTTTCACTTTACCGCCAGAAAGAGGGATTTTCCAATCTCCAATCTTAATAGAATGCTTTGATTCAAGAACCTGTGAAGTTGAGAAATAGGGAATCATCGTTTTTGGATCCCGATGAATGAAGTCATAGATGCCGTGAACTGCTGCCGAGGCGCCGACCGTAAAATCAGACCATGCTACTGGACTCTGTGGAGGAATGCTGCTTCGCATTTTAGAAAAACTGCCGTAGCTCATGAGCCTTTGGAAATTCGGCATAACGCCTTCGTGGATATAATGTTCTAAAAGACTCGGATCCAAGCCATCGATACCAAGGATCACGATTTTTTTATGAAAAGAACGATTCCCTGCGACATCAGAGCAGGCGCTAACCAACGGCCATAAGGACAATCCGACTCCGGTGTTAAGGATCTTGGAAATAAACTCTCTTCGGGATATTGGTTTCATTTTAATGCCTACCAGGTTTTTCTAATTGCATTATTATTTTAGCTCATCCTTATTATCCCCCTTTGGCAAAGGGGGATGGAGGGGGATTTTGAGAACACGTGCTTTCTTATGATGAACAGTTGCCTATGATTTATAAAATCTCCCCCTGCCTACCGGCAGGCAGGCTTACCCCTCTTTGCCCTCCGGGCCAGAGGCCCTATGGGCCGGCGGCCAAAGGGGGGGGAAAGAGAAAGAGAACTTTGCTGAAGAGGGGGAGAGAAAGGGCAAAAATGACCCACTCGATTATGCGCAGCCCCATCATTATTTATTGGCAACCTCTTTAAATAGGGGTGTTCCCTGAATGTAACCCGGGATGTTCACCCCAAAAACCTGTAGAACGGTCGGTGCGATGTCCCGGATATTGGGATTGCTTCGATTGATCTCGCGGTTGGAGAAAAAAATCCCTGGCACGAGTTCAGGATCGACGCAATGATCGCCGCTCCAGGGCCTGGTATTGTCCTCAAATACATTTTCGCTAACACGCCCGGTGGCACATGCCCATGAATTCCGATAACCGGTATTATAGCCTACCAGAAGGTCGACAGCATCCTGTCTATAAGGACCTTTAAACATGCCTTCGGTATCCATGATGTTTCTTATGGCGACTTCGCCCTTTTCCTGGTCGACAATTCCTGTTAATTTGCTAATCAACTCGTATTTTAATCTGTTAACTTCTCCCCCTTGTTCAACCGTGCCCAATGATTCTCTTCCCTTCCGGTTAATGAAAATGCCAGCCAACCCCAGCGAATAGGCTTTCGTTTTCTGCCAGTCTATACCTTCAAACCAATCCCCGCTGGTCGTCCTCCCATCTTTAAGGTGCAAATAGCCGTTTTGGTAAAGCCAGGTATTCAGGTTTACCCCTCTTCGAAAGGGTGCGAAGCCATGATCTGATATGACCATCAGTAACGTCTTATCATCTATCCGATTTAGAACCTTGCCTACCACATTGTCCATATGCTGATAGGATTCCTTGATGACATCTCTATATTTGTTCACCTCTCTGCCTCTATTGGCAGGGTGTTTCTCATCAAGGCAGCGAAAAAACATGTGTTGAAGACGATCAGTGGTATCGAATACGCAGGCACACAGGCCACGGGGTGTTCTTTCAAGGGCTTTAAGAAAGACTTTCTCCCGCTCCTCGAAAAAAAGGTATGCCTGCTTCAAAAAAGCATTTTCGTCTATCACACCTTCATTCAGGGCCCAGGTATCTTCCGCCAGTCCCAATGTAGCATAGAGGCCAATGAGTTTGGCGAGATATACTGAATATATGAAGGGGTGGGAAATGGGCAGGGCCGGTTTTTCGGGATCGATATTGATGGGTGTAACGTATAGCTCTAAGGCCGGGTTCAGTTGTTTCAGGTAAAAACGGCAAATGCCGCGGATTTTAATGATTGGTAAGGGCTTGAATACCACTTTCACCCAAGGAGTATACTCCCCTTCCCGGATACGATATTTCTTCCCGCATATCTTTAACTCGATTGCATTTTCTTTTTTCAGGAATGTAATCTTCAGAGGGGTTGCCAATTTTCCACGGCCTTTGATCAGAGGATTTTCAGGTCCGTAAAGGTGGGTATCGATGGTGTCTTTGTTTTTGTCTACATGAACGCAAACGCCGCCGATTGTACCTTTATCCCCATTGTCTGCAGTGGAAAAGAAGGTGAATGTTCCCTGGGACCCAACGAGATCAGGAGTGCACATTCCCGATAGCAATAGGCCGTTAAACTTTTCTGGTGGGAATGTAATGGGAATATGAATAATAGAACTAAATATCCCATGCTGGCCTAAGATTTTCCAAAACGGCTGGCTTTTGCGAAGAAGCATTATTTTTGGCTTTGCAAGTGGAAGAGTTAAGTTGCCAACTGTAAGGTTTCTGGCAGCCCTGCCGATGGATGCCGAGGACAGTTTGGGAGCATAGGTGTTTGGGTCTCGCGTGATGAAATCAAAAATATTGTGATAGGAAGGATCCACACCCGTCATAAACGTAGACCATGCAGCAGGAGATATGGATGGACAGGTGGTGGCCAGTGAGGCGAAAACCCCTTCTGTTCTCAATCTCAATAAATTGGGTAAGTTTCCCTCCTGCATGTATTGGTGCGTCAGTTTGGGGTCCATTCCGTCAAAACCGACAATGACCACCCGGTCGAAGGCATGCTTTGCATTCGGCTTTCTCCTGAAAATGGCCCTTAAGATAACCCTTACGGGTAAGGATAGAAGGTAGAAGCCAACGAGAATAAAGGACACGATAAAAACCAAAAAAGAGGATAAGAACGCAAATCCGGCGCCAGGACCGATGTATGCCCAGCCAGGTTCTGCAACCAGCAGCAGGTACATAATACAAACAGGAACGATTATGCTATATTGGCGTCTCAGTTTCATTTCCATAGAAACATTTACCCCGTTAGAAAGCCCCAGCATTTATGCTGGGGATGGTGGAAATAGAAAGCATCAGCTCCTTATTGAGGGCGGGGTTAAAGCCCTGCCCTTTCTAACGGGGTTTACTTCGATCCGATTTTCTTGTAGATCAGATATTCCGGCTGGTATATCAGAAGTTCACGTTTGGACAAATCATATAATCCTATCTCAAGGCTGAATACCTCCCTTGCCACATTGGCCGGGACTATCAAGGAGGTTTTTATCATCTTAACCTCACCCGCCTTCCATCCTGATATAGGGCTAAGAGGTTTCACTGGCTTTCTCATAATTACTTCCATCTTTTTATTCAGGAGGTTGAAGAGTACCATCAACTCTCCATCCATATCTTCAATGCCCTTTATGTTTGATTCAACCGTGAACTTTTTATCTCTCCCCTCTGTTTCGTCTGAAATTGAGTAGTCAATAACCTGGAGTTTCTTCGAGAATATCACTCCACAGCTTCGACTCTTTCTTGTGGCCTCGAGGTCGTAGACTGGTAAGAATGTCCTTTCCTCAGGCAGTGTCACAGATGTTAAGAGGACGAACTCTTCTTTGCGCTCTTCCATGAGGTCAATGGAGGTGTGGATATTTTTCATCAAAAACCAAGGCGCAACAAACCCCCCTTTTTTCAAAAGCACGTAGTCAGCCTTGAGCACAGCCTCAGGGGAAGTTACTGCGCCAATAAAGGTAAATGGCAATTCTTTTAAGTAACTTGTGTACTCCATGGCCATCCATGTAAATGCATCACGTGGTAAGAGAACTATTTTTATGTCTTTCTTATCACCCCTGTCCATGTTTATCCTATCAACGATTTCCTCTGCCTTCCAGTCGCCCTTACTCGCTCGGAAAATGGCATATGAATAATTTTCACACTGTTCAAAGAAGATGACATCTCCTATGGGAGTAGTTAAAGCAAGCTTTTTCGGAAAAAAGGTGCTGCCGTATGAGATGGTAATGTACTGAAAAAGACCAAAAAATAGGATGATTGCTGTGACAGTTTTTCTTTTCCAGGAAACTCTTATACTCATGATTCCCAGGGATATGATCAACCCTATTGCCGGAAGCATGGACACCGTATTTCTCGTGGTCTTGTTTTTGATAAGGGTGAAGGCTATGACGGGAATAACGATCCAAAGGAGGAGCGTCCAGAAGGTCTTCCCTCTCTCTCTATTTAACAACAAAATAGTAAAGATAAGGAACAGGCCAGAAAAGAAAAAAGTTACCTGCTCATTGACGAGCATTCCGCCATAAAACACAAGAGACTTTAACGTTCCAGAGGGTCCTATTGTCTCCCCCAACTGTTGAAACCTTGTAGCTTCGTCTCCTTTTCCTGTTACACCGACTGAGAGTCCAAAGAGCTTGCCGGCGATGTCCAATCCATTTGGAATATACCAGAAAGAAGCCACAGCCATGCCAAAAAGAACGGCGATGATAGCGTTCAAAATAGGCTTTCCCCCCTTTCCATGGCACTCCTGACTCATTTTTAAAGATGAGATAAACATATACAGGAAGGGTCCGGCAAGAAAAACGAAATATGTCCACTTTGTCAGCATACCGAGGCCGATTGACAGGCCGAAAAGAATTGAGTATTTCCTGTCCCTGAAATAATCTGCCCTTATGAGCAGGTATATGCTGAGTGAAACCATCGCTGTAAGGGGAAAGTCCTGCCAGTATGACCTGCTCAAGCCGAAGATAATGGGGAAGACAGATACGATAAAGGCAGCCATAAGGCCGACCTCTTTACTGTGTATCCTCCTCCCTATCCCATAAACTGAAAGTACAAGAATGATGAGATAAAGAATATTGGTCATGGCCGCCACATCCGTTGACCTCCCGAATACAAAGTAAAGAGGGAGTGAGGAAAGCATGAAAAGTGGCGGTCTGTAACGGCTTACATCGTTAAACCGCGATATGAAATTGGAATCAAAATTCGCAAAGACATCATAATATCTAAGGCTTCTGTAGAAATAATCACCACCGTCCCATAGGAGTGGAGTATTATCATTAGTGACAATGATAACGTTGTTGACAATATGGAATAACAATAATACCAATAAAAGGAGGTAGTAATGTTTACTCATGAGATTATTCTTGTTGGAAATTGAATCTATTTTCATCGAGAAATTCCCTTTCTATAAGTCAGAAATAATTTCCCCCATTCCGTCTTCATAAACTTTTTTATTATCTTTTTACCAATAATAGGATACCAGAGGTAATCATGATATATATTCGACGCAACGGGTGCCCAGAACACAAGGGGTGAGTGAAGAGCGATTGTTTCGAGAAACCTCAAGGGCCCTTTTCTCAACATCTGGTCTCCCCAGATGACGAAACTACGTTTGGTCTTAAATCCAAAGTTTATTCCAGAGATATCCTGACCTATCACATCTATATTGGCAGGATTACCTATTCCGAGACCCATCTCATCACACATCTTGATATATGGAATCTCCATTGGGTTAAAACCCATCATTTTTGCGGAAATGGCATCTATCGATACAGGATCTGCACTCGCCAGAATAAAATTCTTAATCTTAGGTTCCATGGTCCTCGGCCCTGCACCATCACCGCAGACAGTGCCATCCATGACTGCAAAAATTCCTGGATGAAGCTCCTTCTGCATCACCATGAGATCTACCAAGACCTCGTGGATATACTTATGGGCGTAATGTCTTACCTCCTTCAGAAGGCCACCGAACGCATTCTTAATGGCACCTGTTGTTATGGAGTGACCATGGGTCTTTACGGTTGGGAGGTGAATCACATTTTTTCCTATGAACATCTCTGGTATCTCTATCCCTTCGGGAAAAATCTTATCCAGTCTCAACAATTTAGCTTTAAAGTTATACTTAACCCATTTGACATCAGGGAGTGATATAAATGGCAGACCGAATTTATTTAAGACCGTGGTCCAACAGTTATTCTCTGAACCTTCCATCGGATTGGTAACAACCGTTTTATTCTCAACGGGAAAGATCATGTCCTTTCTGAAACCATCTTGAATGAGAGTTTTTATGACCCCTTCTACCTGCCAGGGTTGACTTGAACAGGCGGGAAAGTATTTTGTCCAGGAAAGGTTAAGTTTTATTAACGCCGGTATATCCTTCGATATAGTCGACCCATAATCTGCCAGATGCATCAGTTTCGAGTAGTCGTCTACGACACTTTCTGGGCTTGTCTTTAGCACGACAACTTTTGCCTTTTTCATTTATCTCGAACTCTCTATTTTAAAAAATACAGTATAATACAGGCCGTAATCATCCATAACACAATATTGATCAAAAGTGGTTTGTCAGTAAATAGTACACTTGTTGGATTACCCCCACTCTTTTTCTGGTGAATGAGATAGAGGTAACGAAATATTCCATACAGGACAAAGGGGATGGTGAGGTTTAAATGGGAAGTATGCAGTTTTGCCTGTACTTCGGGAGACATGGTATATAAGGCATAAGCCACAACGGTCGATGCAGTCAAAACGGAGATCATCTGGTCCAAGAAGTAAGGACTGTATTCGCTCAGTATCGGGCGGTGGTTGTGGGCTTCTTCATTCATGGTGACCAGTTCGTGTCTCCGCTTTCCGAAACCGAGAAAGAGCGCCAGGAGCGTCGTGCAAATGATCAACCATGGTGAAATTTCAACATTGATAATAACCGCCCCCCCTACGGCCCTCAAGACGAATCCGAGGGCAATAACCATGACATCGATGATAACAAGATGTTTGAGATATCTGGAGTAGGCCAGGTTTATTCCGTAATAGGTTGCCAGGATCACGCCAAACCATCCGTCCACCAAAATGGCCACACCCAGGGAGACAATCGCCAGGAGGGCTGCGCATGTAATGGCCGTGGCGGTTGAAAGACTGCCGGAAGCAACCGGCCTTAGTTTCTTAAAGGGGTGCCGCTTGTCCCCCTCCTTATCGATGACATCGTTGAGAAGGTAGACACTACCAGCGATCAGGCAGAATAAAAAGAATGCCAGAAAACTCATAAGGAGAGCATGGTGGTCAAATAGCTTCTGAGAGAAGATCAACGCCGCAAAAACTACAGTGTTTTTGATCCACTGTTTGGGCCGCATGGTTATGAAAATCTGAAACCATGCATAATTCGACACAATGCCCGAAGCGCGGTGAAATAAGGAACGCTGAACCCCGCAGACCGCCATATCCATTCCTTTCAAAGCAGATTTGTTTTCATTTCTGTTCGAGGCTTGCTTATTTTCCATGGCCCATCTTGATGCCCTTTTGGCTCTGCCCATAGAGGGACTGATTTATCAGTCTAATTATCTGCTCGGCATCGAGGCAGTGGCCGGAAGTGTCCGCGGATTGTTTTAGACAATTCATAATCTTTTTGATGCTCCTTTTCATTTATCCTACGTTATCCACAGACTTGCCTGTTTGTCGATGTAAGTCTGGAGGTCAGGGATTACTTTGGACACCACTGTCCTGATTTTTCCGCTTTCATCCCTGTTCAACTCCTCTAATATCTCCACCTCAACATCAAGGGTATTTCCTGTAACCTTTTTTATCTCTTCTTTTATTAATTCCGTGGTGCGGCCGTTAAATTCTTTCCCTTTTACAAGGTGGACAATGATTCTTTTTTTGTCTTGCTGTATTATCCTGTACTGAGCTACATCGTGGAATGCCTGCATGATGATGACAAGAAAGCACGAAGCAACGATCTGCCCATCGGGCAGCACGATAAAATCATTGGCCCGCCCCTTAATGCCCTCCATCATCGGGAGTGTTCGTCCGCAGGGACAAAACCTGTCGGAAGGAATGCATATATCGTCCACCGCATACCGAATAAACGGCATGGTGAACCCGTAAAGGTTTGTGCAGACTATCCTGCCTTCCTCCCCTGGTCTTGCAGGCCTACCATCTTTCAGGAATTCGATAATCACTGCATCCGCATTGGTATGGTATCCATCCCGTTTCTCACATTGCCATGCGATATCCCCTAGTTCGATGGTACCGAGGATATCACAGGTATCGACATGCATAACTGAATCGATCAAGTTTTTAGCCTTGGGCTCAAGGGCTTCTGCCACTGAAAAGATAATTTTCGGATTGATTCCTTTAATCCCTTTTTCCCTGATATACAACGCTAAAAGAGTAAGGTTCGAGGGATAGCCATAGATTATGTCCGGCTTTATTTTCTTCAGGAGTTCGACGTGTTTCTCAGGATAATCAAATACCGAGAGATATTCTCGCCTCAAGATGCCTGCATACTGAAACCAGTATTTTGATTTCGGGAACCTGTATGGATTAATAATATAAGCAACCTTGTCATTCAGTCGTAGGCCGTTTTCTATGAGGATGTGGAGATTCAATAATATCTGGAAATCCCTCTCCACGGGGCTGAGGAATATCTTTAATGGCTGTCCTGTGGAGCCGCTCGTATATTTAATGATGCACTTATCAATACTTGAACCTTTAGCAACGATTTCTTCCTGCTTCAGAGTTTGCAGGTCATTTTTAGTCGTGATAGGAATTTTACTAAGGTCATCGAGGGTTTTGATGTCATCGGGCCTTATCCCTGCGCTATCAAAAAGCCTCCGATAGTAGGGAACATTCTCATAAGCATTTCTGACAACGCCTCTTAATCTCTCTTCCTGAAGCGCCCTTAACTCCGCTGGGGAAAGATACTGATTCTTTTTCAAGCGCTTCAATTGGTAAAAAGAGTTGATAACCATTTCTACCCCGTTAGAAAGCCCCGCTGCTTACAGCGGGGATGAAGATAAAATTCCTTTTGGAGCGAACATGGGGTTTAAAGCCCCGTGTGAGCCCTCCCGTTGGAAGGCCGAAGACCTTCTAACGGGGTTTACTTGCCCTTCAGCATCCTATACAGTCCGCCAATCGTTTTATCAAGCATGGGTGTATGGGTAACGAATTCCTTGAGCATATGGATATAATGCCCCTGTTTTATCAGTCCCTTCCATCGTTTAATCACACAGGAGGCGTAATGACTCTCCTGGTACCAAGCAGGGGTACATTTCTCAATCTTCTTCTTCATACGACCAAGCGCCTTGTAATCCACTCCTTTAAGCTTATTTCCTACAGCCCCTCGCGCATACATATCATAAGAGGTAACGTTTATCAGGTTTTTCTCCTTGCAGTATTCGTAAAGGTCGCTTCCCGGTATAGGTGAGAAGTAACTGGCAGCATGGATTTCAGGGTTAATGGTCCTCATCAGTCTGTATGTATCCTCAATGTCTGCCTCTGTTTCGGTTGGTATACCCAACATATAGTTGGCAAAGATGAGCATACTGTTTTCACGGCAGTGCCTTGCTGTTTCGATTGCCTCTTCCACCTTCGCTCCTTTTCTTAGAAAGTCGAGGATCCTCTGTGAGCCACTCTCAAAACCGAACTGAAGAACAAGACATCCTGCCTCCCTCATGGTCTTGATGATCTGCTCATTTACGGTATCCACCCTTGCCAGTGCGCCCCAGTCAATGCCGACCTTTTTCAGCTCAGCGCAGAGGTCAAGCAACCATCCTTTATTCTGGGTAAGCTGGTCGTCCTGGAACATAATAAAATCAGCGCCGTAATGTTCTTTTAGCAGGACAACTTCTTTTAAAACATTTTCTATGGAACGAAATTTCAGTTTTTTGCCGAATATCTTCCTCTCAAGCGGTTGACAGAATTTACAATTAAAACCGCAACCCCTGCTCGCAAGTACACCAACATATCTCGTAGGATACGGGAATATACCAGGCAATTTGATCCGTTTGTCTAAATTAAATATGTCTCTCTCAGGAAAGGGCAGTTCGTCAAGGTTTTCAACGGGCTGCCCCTGTATGACCTTGTCGACATGAAGACCCCTCTCAAGCTTTTTAAGTACATCGATGATGGTAATCTCTGCTTCGCCTGTGATAATGTGGTCAACATTGCCTGTATCGAGGAGCTCCTGAGGATCAAGTGTGGCGTGGGGGCCACCTGCAATGACCGTTTTACCCATTTGGTGGGCAATTTCAGCACACTTCATTGCATATTCGAAGTTTACAGTATTTGTGTGAATGCCTGCTATATCGCATGACCTTTCTCTTAGCTCTCGCTTGAAGTCATCCCATCCTTTCAGTTTTCTCAGGTCTATCAGGTCAACTTCGTTTTTTGTGCTCTTTTTGATCGAAGCGCCGATATACCCGAGACCAAGGCTCATTAGATCGGTGGTTGGAGTTCCTCTTCCGAAGCTTTCAAAACCAATCTGGGCGATGCCCGGATATATGAGCGTAATCTTCACCTTATTTTCTTCTGATATGCAAAGGAATAATTTTGCCTCTCATGGTGGGAATTGGATTCATTCTTTTTATGCGGAGTGTATCGGCTTGCTCCCAGTAGGAGGTGGAATAAGTGTGGCTGTATTCCCCGGATGTCAACGCATCATAAACCATCCGTTTAATCTTTTTATGATCGATGTCTCCGATCTCCGGGCTGACCAAGAGGAAAAGACGTGGAATACCCTCATCATCCGCTTCCTCCAGAAATTGATAATCGGTAGCGTTACCACCGAAAGCCATCGGCAGGGTATGCTGGACCAATGGGATCAAATCGCTACCGATAAAGGTAGCTCCTTCTGCCGTCAACTTCTCAAAGCTTCTTACGGTGTGGATGTGCTCCGTGAATCCGATCTCTTCAAAACCGCACCCACAATGAATCTTCTCAACAATTCCGTAATCGCCTGTCTCGGTATTCAGGAATATCTTAGGACTTGATTTAAGGATTGTTGTAAACAAAAAAGCATCCACACTTTGGTCCGCGTGCGCAACCTTTCGCGGATACTGAATAACGGCCAATTTGTCCTTGAGAAAATGCATGTCGTCCGGTTTGCTGGGACGGGCACAACCCTGGCCAATGATCATCAATTCATTGCAACCGTATAGTGAAAATGCCTTGCAGCCATAATCTTTCAATTCCTCGTAAATCTTTTCGGTGAGTGGCTCGCCCATAAGCCAGAACACGGATTCGCCAAGGCCTAAGCCTGCTCGCTTGGCCTCCATAACCAGTCTAAGAGCAGAACTGGCATAGGTAACAATGGAAAAACCCATTCCTCCATTAGGATTTGAACTCATCCACCGGGCGATTTTGTTGGTATCTCGGATGGGAACAAACTCGGGACCGGGCATTTTTTTCCCATAGAATCTTGCCATCCAGACGCTACCCAAAGTTTTCAAGCGATCCAGGGTACTGGGACGAATATAACGTTCATCTACCTGAGAAAACCATTTTACCGGCGGATTTCCCATGGCAGTAAACCTCAGGTTGAAAAAAAGACCCTCTCCAGCTGGCAGAATGGGGAGCCAAATGATCACTGGTTTTTCGGTGATCCCGCATTCTGCAGCAGCCACCACATTGTATGGGTTGTGTTCTTTGATGTATTCCAAAGGCACCATCATCGTGACTCCGGGTCCCCGGGTTCCACCACTTTGGGTATTAAAACCACCGGTCAGCAACGGATTAGAAAAATCCTTCTCTTGGAAACGATAGATGTCTTTCCCTCTGACCACTTCCTTCTTCCCTTTGAATTCGAGAATATCGATATAGACTCCTTTTTCGCAAAGTACCTTCAGGGTCCCTTCAATCCCCATTTCTTCAACTGACCGGCGGACATCTTCGAAGCTATATCCCGCCCGTTCCAGCAGGATTTTGTATGGGCTGCCCGGGTGTAGAAATATGGTTTTCTCAACAGATTCTAAAAAATTGTTTTTACGGTTCTCTATCCTGCTTCTAAGGATGGAGCTGCTCTCATCCAACGTCAACGGATCCCTAAGAACTTCCCTCAAGATGGCTGAGGTTACCAAATAGTGTTTATAAAGGATTTTAATCTGGGATATCCACTCTTTCAATCTTTTCATGATATCAACCTATTGCATCAATAGACTTTTTAGCATCAGGGACCTTGGAAATGACTGCCCTTATTTTTCCGGTATGCTCTTTGGAAATTTCTGAAACCATCCGAACTTCAATATGCATATCGTCCCCGACCAATTCTCTGAGAAGATTTTGGGTTCGGCGGGGTGTATCTTGAGAAAAGCTGGTCCCTGCCACAATTTGGACCACCATCAGATCTTTTTTCTCATGGATCACCCTGAACTGCCTGATACCATCAACCGCTTCCATCACATTGGTGATGGAATTAGGTGAAATCACTTTTCCTGAGGGGGTCTTGACCATGTCATCGATGCGACCTTCTACAACAGTCATCAACGGAAGTTGATTGCCACATGTACATAAACTGTCCGAAGGGGTACATATATCCCCCAGTTCATAGCGTATAATCGGCATGGCATAGGAATGTAGGTTGGTTACGACCACCCGGCCCGGTTCACCCGGTCGGACGGGTTTGCCGTTGTGAAGAAATTCCAAGACCACATTATCGATATTGATATGGTACCCTTTGAGGGACTTACATTGCCAGGCAATCATGCCGGACTCAATGGTTGCATAGGAGTCAGCCATTTCGACTCCGAAAGCAGCGTTGATCTTTTCCCTGGTCTTTTTACTGACGAGTTCGGCTCCAGTGCAGACCATTGCCGGTGATACGTTGTCAATGCCCCGTTTGAGTAATTCTTCAGCAATGATCGCCAGGCTCTGAGGATAGCCGTGTATGAAATCCGGTCGATAGTCCATCAATATCTGTATCTGCCTGCCCAAGGCCAATTGTACCGGAATGTATTGTTTACGGAAGATGCCCAAACGCTGAAACCAGTAGGTCCTGTTGTTGACAAACCGGGTGTCACAAACAAGCGCCTGGCGGTGCGTCAACTTGTATCCAAGTTCCATAAAAGTACGGATAAAGCTCAATGACCGGATCAGGTAATCCCTTTGAGTAAAATGGACCTGCAATGGTATGCCCGTGGACCCGCTCGTCACATCGGTTATACAGCGATCAATCTTTATCCCCTGGGCGAGGATTTCTTTTGCAGCTAACGATTGGAGTGTGAGTTTTTCGGTGGTCGGTATCCGAGCAAGATCTTCAACCCCTTTAATTATAGTAGGCTCAACGCCAGCGGAATCAAAAAGCTTACGATAGTAAGGTACATTTTCATAGGCATGCTTTAAGAGATCTTTGAGTTTCTTTCGCTGTATCTCTTCGAGTTTGGCCTTATCCAGCTTCAGATTTCCCCTTAATTCTCTTAATAGTAAGAAAGCCTTAATCACTGAGCTTGACTCCTTGATGTCCTGAAATTTTTCTTCTTGATCAATCAGTGGAGAATCACGCTACGTCATATTTGCATATCTTAAAACAATAAAACTATTTCAATGAATTTCTGGTCTTAAAACAAGATTAGAATAAAGCTCCGCCGTTCCCCATTGCCTCTTAGCCATTTTATTAGTTGACTTCAATTTCTTATAAATAGGATCTAACGAACCAAATTTTGAAATTTCCTAACTACCTTATATAATACGCCCTCTGGTACGAAGTCGTATTCGTTCTTCAAACGGCCTATCCTGTAATAGCCCTTCTCAATCCCAGCTAAATAAATATCCCGTTTTCCGTAATATTTGGATACCACTTTCTGTGTAGTATTCTCCCTGTTATCTCCACTATTTATAACGCTGATGTCATTTCTGATTCCTCTGACCTGTTGAAAGTATTTCAGCACCGTATAGGGAGTGAAATCCGCAATGATAATTGAGTCTAAGCTTGCGGTATTTAAAGCTTCCTCTGCATATCTGGCAGCACCGGTATAACCTCGCTTGCTCGGATTTAAAAAGTATGTCTCATTGTCCCTGTATGGAATGGCTCTCGCATGTAAAAGGTCTATTTCCAGACTTTTTGATGCATAGGGTGTAATGTTATAAAGTAACAGAGGTAAGAGAATAATCAGAGCCATACCAGTCGAAGATAGTTTAATTAGAGAATAACCCTTATTTTTAAGGTAGTTTATAAAAGTCATAGATCCGTAGCCTATGAGGATAGAAAATACAGCATAATCAGAGATATAGAAGGTATACTTTGTAGTCCTTTCAGTACCTGGACCGAATGAGAGAAAGAAAAATGCATTAACCCCTATGAGGAGTAACAGAAAAATAGCTACTATTCTGTCTTTTCTAAAAAGAGCAACAATCCCTATAAATATTAAAGAAAAACCAATGACTGGAAATTGGTAAAAAAGGTAAGAAAAATACATGAAGATATCTCTAAATATTTTTGGAGATATTTCCAGCATCGCTTTTTTTAAACCACCACCTGTGGCGACATCCATCATCGATGTGACAGGCCTGCCTGCCACCAATTTAAAAATGAATAAATATGCGAGTATTGAACTTCCCGCCAGAAAGCAACCGACTCCAGTAAGCAATACCTTCAAACTTAAAAATACCCTGTAGTTAATCGCCGCAATAAAAAAGAAAAAACCAATGATGGTAAGGGCCATGATTAAATGGTTACTCAGCCCAAGACCAAAGAGAAAGGCTGCAAGGTAGAGGAAACGATTGTTTGTTGGCTCTTTCCGCCATCTTAAAAGGATTAAAACCAAGACCATCACAAAAAAAACATTAAGGCCATAGATTCTTCCTATTACTGCATGAAGCCAAAAGGCGTGGGAAACGCAAAGCGATATGGCGCCTATAATTGCGGAAGCCATTGAGCCGGTCATCTCGCGGACAATGAGATAGACAATGAGCACAGCTAAGGCTGACGTTACAGCCGAGAGGAGGTTAAGGCTGTAGGCAGGTTCAAAAGGCAGATAATTAAAGAAATGTGCTAAAATGATAAACAAAGGATGTGAGTCAGCACTAATACCTAAATTCATCTTCACTGCACTAAGCGCATAGGCCGCGTTATCTCCCCAGATGACTGTTGGAGCCAGAGTGAAGACATAAAAGGCAAATGAACATACGAAAACTGCTATGCCGGCGAAAGTTGAGCGAGCGGCAAGGCTCTTATCCTTCTCATAGTTAGAGTCGTCGATATTGAGTTCTCTCATATGAATTATTACTAAATCCTCCCTCGCCTTGAAGGCGAGGTTTTCCGAAAATATGTCGACTTCAGGTCGACTTCGGTTCTAATTCCCCCTTCTTCGTCATTCCTGTGGAAGCAGGAATCCAGGAGAGAATCTAGAAAAAGAACCCACTGGATACCCGCTTTCGCGGGTATGACAAAATGGTTGCGTTCGTTTCCGTATTTGGCTCATGTTCACTTTGTTCACATTTCGCCTATTTTCGCTTCGCCTCAAGGCGAGGGGTTTCCACGATCCCCGAAGGGAACACTAAACTCCCGTTTAAATTATTTATTAGTGTTGCATTCCCGGTTCATCTATTAATGCTCTGAGCGCCAGCTTGTTACACCTCTCGGCTTCTGCACGCAGAGAGGATACTGACTCATGAATTTGTCTATCGGCATCGTCTTTATGAAGAAGCAAATGTTCTATCCTGTCTAAAAGCTCCTGATATGAAAGGGCATTCACATTAAATAGATTGTTTTCCTGGTTCAGCCTCTCCATGAGGTTTTTTATCTTGAATTCTTCCTCATAGGTCAGGGCGACAACAGGGACTCCTGCATTAAACCCCATGATCAGGCCATGCAACCTCATGCTGATAACAAGATCCAATTTCTCAATCACTGCGAGAAGCTCTTGTGGTGTGAGCTCGTCGGTTATAATGGAGTATTTCCCTCTCATCAATGCAGCCAACTTCTTCGAAGCGACCATATCGACGGGACTTGATTTGTCCTTATTAAACCAGCCATCTTTATAGGTGCCAAAGGGCAGAAAGACGATTGTGGCACCCTTCTCTTTACTTAGGGTATCGAGGGTGTTAGCCAATATCTTCCTACTTTCATTCTTCCAAAAAAGGAGATCTTGAACACTGACGCCAATAGTAGGCCCATTACCGGTAAGATGATGTAATTTAATGACCTTTTCCACATTTTCATTTCTCACAGGCTCAAGCAGAAAAACCGGATCAGCGGACAGGTGAACGGGTCTGCTTACTCCAAGAGTTTTTAGGAGGTCCTTCGATCCCTCGTCCCTCACACAGATGATATCGGCTGAATTCGCAGCAAACTTGCACAATTTTTTTCCAACAAAGCTTCTGATTGGCCCTATCCCCACGCAATAAAGGATAAGTCGTTTCCTGTTCAATCTCGCCAATAACGCCATTGCTGTAAAAAAGGGAATGGGATAGTGATTGTAGATATCCTGAAAAATCCCTCCACCACCAATGATGATGGCATCCACCTCTCTGAATGCCTTAAATATTCCTAAAAAATCAGACTTGAAGACATCCCGCTTCGATCCCATCCTCAGGATTTTACTTACCTCCGGGATATTGGCGGTAAGCTGTCTTGTTCTTCCGGGATTGAAAGAAAGGATATAAAACTCCACGTTCGATATCTGATCCCGCAGGAACAAGAGCTCCGAGATCAAGATGGCCTCATCTCCAATGTTCCCGGCGCCGAACCAGCCTATTAAAAATATCTTCATCTCGAAACGGCTCTAAATTCTTCTTTTGCTCTTTCCAATAAGTCCGGGGATTGCAGCAAATCAATGGCGCTCATCGCCATGACTTTTGCACCCAGGATCATAACGTTGTAACCCTCTTCAGAATTGGAGGCATTTAAAAACTCCTTGGTATGGGGAGTTATTCCGTTCCCAAGACGTATGGACAATTCGCACGCCGGCATGACTCCCGAAACATTTCCGAAATCTGTTGAGCCCTTACCCCTTTTTATTCCTTCAATCCTCAATCCCACCCTTTCCAGATTTTTTTTAAGGACCTCAGCCAGGACAGAATTTGAATTCATCGCCTCGTAGAGATTATTGAATCTTTTGATGTTTAACTCTGCCCCCGTTGCAAGGGCTGCACCTCTGGCGCAGTTTTCGACCTTCGCCACTGTTTCTCCCAAACGCTTGTTATCCTCAGAGCGAACGAAAAAACGGGCCGCTGCATGTTCCGGGACGATATTTGGTGCGTCTCCTCCATGCGTTACTATCCCATGAATGCGGACATCTTCTTTTAAGTGCTGACGTAAGGCGTTTATGGCGTTGTAGGTCTGCAAAACGCCATCGAGAGCATTGATACCATCCCAGGGATTACCTGCGGCGTGAGCAGCCTTGCCTTTAAACTCAAACTCCAGCCCTATGAGGGCAGTGGTTTGACCGCCTACTGTTGTCATCGGCATGGGATGAAAGATCATCGCGGCATCTATTCGATCAAAATATCCCTCTTCGACTAAGCGTACTTTTCCGCCGGCGTTATCTATGCCTGCCTCTTCGGCCGGGCAGCCTGCCACAGCAATCTTACCCTTAAGGTCAGAGAAAACCCTGCTCAACCCCACAGCCGCTCCTATGCTGGCAGTACCTATGAGGTGATGACCGCACGCATGTCCCATACCTGGCAAAGCGTCATACTCTGCCAAGAGAGCTATGGTGGGGCCTTCCGAGTCCTGAGGATAGGCTGCGAAAAAGGCGGTTTCCATACCGGCTATGTTATTGGTCACCTTGAATCCGTGTCCCTTCAGAAAGTCAGAGAGTAACTTCGATGACTCATACTCCTGATAGCCGATCTCGGGTCTGATAAACATGGACTGGGCAATTCTCACCATTTCGTCCCGCAAGATATCAATCTCTCGACTTACCTGCTCTTTTAATCTTTCGTTGTTATTCATCATGGATACCAAGGTGCTTATTCTCTCTTCGATTGCTATAGCAAACGCAATTTAATAATTTAACATGGAGGCCCCTCACCCTCCCCTCTCCCCACTGGGGAGAGGGATAGATTTGAGCGATGCATAAAAATGCTCTTGAAAAAACTTGAGAAATGGCCTGTTTGATTCTAATATGCGTCTAATCTCCTCTTCTTGCAACCACTGGAAGCCTTTTGACTCGGTAACGGTGGCCAAGCGTATTGCTCCACCGACAGTCTTTTCTACGGTCATGGTGGCGTCTAACAAAAAAACGGCCAACGCTTTCAGAGAATCGGCTGTTGCCTCTTCAGTGAAAAATTTCCTGACGAGAAACTTTGCAATATGCCATTGTCCGCCAAGGAGGCAGCGGCCATTAAGCTTCTTAGCCAAAAAATCCGGACTCTGAAAATTAAATACCCTAAACCCTCTTTCCTTTCTATCGTACCCCCCGATCACAAATCCCACATCCTTATCCCGGCGCCCTATTTCTGAGTTGCTTCTGCTCCAATCAGAGCTTACCCTACTAAAAATTTGAGTGCTCTCCTCCAGCACAGAAGCAAGTGATACGTTATCAGGATGCTTTAAGATCTCCCCCCTCAAAGCTGTTATCCCCGCTTGGCCAATATCTGAAAGTCCGTAAGTCAATACTCCCCAGTTCTCGTTCAATTGGATAAATTTAACCGAATCATCTCTTATTCTCGGACCAGCCAAGGTGTACCCCTCGGTTGTTCTACTATCGGCTGCGAGAACAAGACCATCTGTACCCATCAAAGCTATCGTTAGAGACAATGTTCCCTTTCCTTTATTCTATTCTTCGAAACCTTTCCATGTAACAAATTCACCAAGTTCATCTCTTGTGGACTTATAAGCATCAATGGGCGAATCTAAATCCGGATAACCGATAGCCATTGTGGAGAGTAATATCTTACCATCCGGTATTCCTAAAAGTTCCCTGATATGCCGTGTATATCTCCAAACCCCGCCTATCCAACAACTGCCCAGTCCCATCTCTGTGGCTGCCAAAAGTGCGTTCTGGACAACTGCACCGACGCTCAAAATATGTGGAAGATCCTTCGAGAAGACTTCATCTACAAATACAAGAATGGCCACAGGCGCATTGAAAAGGGTAAAAGTGCCTTCCAGCATAAAATCTTCAAAAGACAGTCCCAGAGGGGATAAGACCTTCGACATCTCCTGCTTATCAAGATTGCTCCTTCTCTTTGCCTTCTTGAGCGCCGCATTGGATGTTCTATTATCAAAATCGCTCAACTGCATGGCGGGGATGAGGTCCGTCTTCAGGAGCTCTAAGAGCATCTTGTCCATTTCCTTCTTCTTGCTTCCGGTAACTCCTACAAATTCCCAAATCTGGCAATTTCCTTTAGATGGGGCAGAAATAGCTGCGCTCAGGATCTTTTCCAGGGCTTCCTTCGGAACCGCTTTGGGGCTAAAGGCCCTCGTACTTTTTCTCCTTTGCATAACTTCAATCAGTTCCATTTCTGTTTCCCCATTAGGTGGTCTCACTGGGTGCACATTCATTATTAGGACTTTTCAGAAGAAGTTTACCCCGTTAGAAAGGATGAGGCTTTAAACCCCACCCTTTCAAAGCCGCCGGCCCAGGCCCCGCCCCGGAGGGAGGGCCTCATGACCCGGAGGGATGAGTATTATTTATTTTTATCATCCCCGCCATAAACCCTGTAGGATGTTTACTATCCAACGGGGTAAATGGCGGGGCTTTCTAACGGGGTAAAAAAGCCAGAAAGTTTTCCCATAAGCGTCCTATCAACCGTCTTTGCCAAACCGGATAATCTATAAAGCTCTTCCTCCTTTATCCACTCAAATCCATTTTCTCTCGATACGGTGGCCATAAGAATTCCTGGAAACAGAGAATCGTCTATCTTCTGAGTCTCGCTCAATGCCAGATAAGCAAGAACTCTCATCGCCTCTGGGTTGAGGTTGCTTGGTGCAATCTGCTGAAGTAAATATTCAGGTAGTTCAGAGTGGCCATAAAAAAGATGTTTGGCAGGAACTGGCGGTTGGATTTCAGAACGTGTGATATATTCTTTCTCTCCGTCCTTTCCTATTATATCTACGACTCTGTTCCTAATAAATATATGCTCGAAACTGGATGACTCCTTTGAGCTGCAACCTACCAGGAGCAGAAGAAAAGGCAATGGGTTTTTCCTGAAATCCGGCTCTCTCTGAAATTCCTGCTCAAGTGACTCTACAATCGCTTGAGCTAAATCGATTGATACCCCCTGTTCCGGACAGTTGAGGTTAGATAGGTTTTTGTCCAGGACCTCCCTCAACCTTATTAAAAACCTGCCTTTCGCTGTCACAATGAGGGCGCCACAAAAGTTATTCACCCTGATAATGGCACCCTCGCGCTCGGTTGACCCGAATTTGTCGTTCGTGACAAAGAGATAGTCCCTCTCCGAAAGGAGACCTAAGTAAACGCCCCCCATAGCCTACCGAATACCCTTATTCCTGTGCATATGGTCATGCTCAGAAAAATGTCCATGCTCATGAACGTGAATATCGCCACCGTGGCAGTGGAGATGTTCATGGATGAGGTTAACGCTCAAAAGGAGAGGGGTATCGTCCAATATTTCCGATGTCTTTCCAACAGCGGCAATCGTGTGATCCTCTCCCAGCACAATGGTCCTGTCTGATATTCTATCCACTATGTTCAGATCATGTGTTGCTGTCACAATCGTTTTCCCTGTTCGGTGAAGTTCTTCCAAAAGATCTACAAGCCAGCTCTGCGTTTTGGGATCCAGCCCACTGGTGGGTTCATCCAGAAGTAAGACATCCGGATTAATGGATAGACTGGAAGCTATGGCTACCTTCTTCTTTTCTCCACCACTCAGTTGATAAGGTGGCCGATCGCTTAAATGTTGAATGTTCAGCATCCCTAAGAGATCATTCACCCTTTCTTCCATCTCTGCCTTTGATAAACCAAGCTGTATCGGTCCAAAGGCAATTTCATCTCTTACCGTCGGCGAGAAGAGTTGTATGTCCGAGTTTTGAAAGACAAGCCCCACTGTCCTCCGGAAGAAGCTGTTGAACTCCTCGCTTCTAAGGGCGTCCTCAGAGAGCAGCCTTCCCAGGAATCTAACTTCTCCCTTTTCAGGAAAAACGAGACCGTTCAGCATGTGTAACAAGCTCGATTTCCCGCTTCCATTCGCTCCCAAAACGGAAATCCTCTCTCTTGCCCGTATCTCCAGATTAACTCCGGAGAGGGCAGGAAACTTCCCAAGACAAGAATAGTTCACATCTTTTACTTCAAAAATTTTTTGATCCATATTTAACTCTGCTATATGTTGCATATTTTGTTTAGGTTTGGCGGACCAATCAGATCAACCCCATATCTTATTCAACCCCAAAACAAGAGAGACAAACAGAATAAAAAAGATACTCCAAAGATAATCGACTCTTCCAATTTTGAAGCTATCAACGACTCTCACCTCGTTAGTAAAACCTCTTGACACCATGGCGGAGTACACATCCTCACTCATTTTAAGAGATCTCTTCATCATGGTCCCCATCTGGGAACTAACCCACCTCTGCCCTTCGCCCACGGAGCTTTTTCTAATGACCCTACTCTTTTTGGCCAGTAGTACATCTTCTATAAGTCTCAGAAGGAGATGGATATAACGGTAGGTCATGCTGATGATAAATGTGAATATCTGTGGAACGCAAAAAACCCTGAGTGCCTTTAATAGATACGACCACCTCGTGGTCAGAACCAATAAGACGACTAAAGAGACAGAGGTCGCCACCCTCATAACAAATATGAGTGCTGCCATGGAACCTTGTTTGGTTATTGCGATGACCTCCGGTATTTTAATAGGACCAATGGACCATTTTCCTTGAAATTTTGCCAGAATCAGGACGGGTTCCCCTGGAACGAAAACATTGAACAGTGCAGGTATTGCGATGATCCCGGAAAAGATTGGGACGAACAGCCACACCCGCAGAAGAAAAAATTTCAGCGGTATCTCTGAAAGCATAGCCAAAATAAGAATGAACAGATATAGGCCACCGATAAGGAAAGGGTATTTTAGCAGGCTCACGGATATCAGGAGAACCGCCATGGTGAGGACCTTAACTCTTGGGTCTATCCTCTGCAACAGCCCTTTCCTGCTTGCGTATTCTTCCAGGAAAACACTATTCTTCACTAACGAGGCTACGTCGCCAATGGTCTTGTCCAGAAATCCTTTCCTGGCCGCCCTTTTCTTATATTCCAGGACAGGAACACCTATATCTTTTGTGACAAGCCATCGCGGTCTCATCAAGACCTCCGATCAGCAGGAAAAAACCTGCTCATCAGAAAGGTAACGAACACAATCACGCCAACACCGATAAAACCAGAGAGTATATAGCCCAGGGCAGTCATAAAAGGGGTATTCCAACCTGGAAGGTTATAATCAGCCATAAAGGTGTACTGCCATATCCCTTCTAATCTCTTAAGGCCTTCGGGTACATAACCCAAGATGGACTGAAGTTCCTTAGAAGACCACTCCCCCCATGCGACCCCTGATGCGAGAAGGCCCAAGGGAGTGAGAATGATTAGAATCCCAATAAGTGCCCACAACCCCCTTGAACTTCTTGCTTTTTTCATCACCTCAGGCACAGGAGCGAGACTTGAAAATCCCAGCATGAGAGGATCTGTTTTAGCCAGATAGGCCACGACAAGGCCTGTTACAATAGCTTCAATGAATCCGAATAGAACGAGATGCTCAAAGGCCATAACCGGAACTGCAACACTCAAGGGATACGGTGCGTAGAGCGGGGTTCCATCCGGTGTATGGGCTATAAGCGGCTGTATCCCGAACTCCACGGCGGTAAAAAGGGCAGCGAGATTGAGTGAGAGATAACCTGCCACCCCTGCAGCGAAGATCCGCCGGGGAGAGGAAACATCTGACTTCGAACCCAAAATCCTGTAAATGTAATAACCCGTAAACGGCATGACAAAGGCCATGTTAAAGCAGTTGGCCCCTATCGCAGTAATGCCTCCATCACCGAACAGCAATGCTTGAATAATGAGGGCTATCGACACTGCCATGAGGGCGGGCCAAGGCCCCAGGATGATGGCGATCAAGACGCCGCCCACTGCATGACCGCTGGATCCCCCGGGTGCCGGAATATTAAACATCATAATGATAAACGAAAAGGCGGCACCTAGTGCAAGGTAAGAAGCATGCTTTGCCTTCAGACTTTTTCTTAGTATTCTTGAGGCAAAAAACCAGATTGGAACCATGACGGCATAGAAAGTCCCATACGTCTGCGGACCAAGGTAACCATCAGGTATATGCATATTTTCCCCTCCTTAATATATTAATCGAGATTATAAGTGATGGTCTCGTAAAAAGTCAGCATCACCCTTCGACCGTTCGACCGTTCGACAGGCTCACGGCTCACGGCTCAGGGTGAATCCCGCGAAGCGCGGGATAACCTATTGATATTCCGTTCGTGCTGAGTTTGCCGAAGCATGTGCGCTTCCTTCGACTTCGCTCAGGACATTCGGAAAAACCGTTCGCCCTGAGCCTGTCGAAGGGTAGACGGTTCGCTCAGCACAGGCTTTGTCGAAGCATGAACGACATACGGAATA
>Ga0315291_10000327_pt1 | contig 61756 bp, 33 predicted proteins | sample YL17G12_20_MG_FD_203070 | JGI IMG/M metagenome (GOLD analysis project Ga0315291, IMG submission 203070) | Sediment microbial communities from Yellowstone Lake, YNP, Wyoming, USA - YL17G12_20 | ecosystem: Environmental > Aquatic > Freshwater > Lake > Sediment | place: USA: Wyoming | collected... | reverse complement strand
CTTCTGATCTTTATCGAATGTTTGATTCGCTTTCGGGGTTTTTACCTGAATTACGGGCAAACGGTTGAAATTCAGGACGGTGACATTCCAGACATACTTCGATGCGAGCCCGAACGAATCCTTGGCGATGCATTTGACTTCATAAGGGCTGAACGTAGCGCTGAACGGCCCAGTCCACTGACAATTAAAGTCGTAATAGTCATTTCGCGGAAAAAAGTCTTCGGACCTGTAAAGTGCATTGCCCTGGCTATCGTTGACCCACCATTGACAGGTATGCGGGTCGACCGCACCCATGATCTCGTCCGGGTCCTTGATGGAGGCTGAAAGAAGCAGATGATTGAGCGGTCCGTCGGGGCCCGAGGCTTCCATAAGCTTCAAGTCCTCAGTATTATTCCAAAGGAACTTCATCTCGCTCTCGCAGAAAAAGGGAGCGTCAGGCACAGGCTGAACGAAACAGCCCAACCAAAGCTCCTTGACCCGGCCGGCTCTATCCGTTGCGATGAACTTGATGGTTTCTTTGCCGTTCCAGTCCGGAGCAGGCGTCAATGCGACATGGCCGGCGTTTTCTGTAACAGATATTTTGTTCTGCCCCGAGAAAATGAATGTCAGCATATCCTGAGCGTATCTCACATCCGGGTCATCGAAAGCCGTGTTGAGATCAAAGCCCTTGTCTACAGTATCCTCAGGCCAGGTCAAACCGTTTTTTTGTAGCTCAATCCCGATTTGGCTCAGTCCCGGGTCATGATTGACATGCTCGATATGCAGCCTGGCGTTGGTCTGGTTTGATAGCTTGTTGGCGGCATTGCCGGAGCCTGAGTCCGTGGCCGTGAATCTTACAGTAGCGTCCCATCCGGCGGGAGGCACACCGGCAAACGCGTAATCGTAGGTGGAGAATGTAACGATGCCGGTCTCATTATCTATCGCGATATCGACCGGAAGCCCAGCAATCGTTTCTGCAGAAAATAAGAGTGGGTCTTGGATTGTCCCAGTTTGGTCTTGGTCTTTGAAAATGTCGGTCATCCTCCAATTTCCACAGATCACAGTGGTATTTTCGCGTAACCAGATATCCGGAACGGGCATTGCAGCAAAAGGCTTATTATTCATATTAATGACCGTTACCTGGAATGTGAAGTTCACGCTGCCATCGTAATTGCCATCGTTCACATTGACCATAATTGTATGGTTGTCGCTGGCGAGAGACATTGGTTGCTTGGGAATGATGATCAGTTTATTGGCGTGAGTATTATTGATTTCAACATTGGTCGTTTGATGTTCAAAGGCCGGGAGGGAATCCATCAATCCGGCTCCTGGAATGACTTCCAAGACACTCCAGTTGAGGAGGTCTTTTAAGTCACCATCCTCAACCAATATCTCGATCTCATTTTTTTCGCCCTCGTCCACATTGATCGTGATTGTCTGGGAACCGAGGTATGTCGCACCATTGATCTTTTTGATAATGGGGGTAAAATTCGGAGGGATTGGTATATAATGATATGAACTTAGACGCCATCCATTGGTAGAGTTGGTACTGTTCCAATTAACGATAAAACCTGCAGTATTGGAATACCAACGATGCTCATAGAAATAATCTTGTCCGCCGTCATGGATAGGCTCAGGTGACTGATTTGTTTTCGTTATTGTACCCTCTTTTGTCCAGGATGTATGTCCACACAACGATATATTCATGCAATCAATGAAATTGCCCGCGGGAGTTGATTGAATCTCACATGTCGAAGCAATTGAACCAAGCACTTGTGAATAATCTGTGTAAATAGTAAGATCGGTTATTGTTACTGTCGCTCCATATTTATAACTCATAGTTTCATAAAAATGATCTTTCTCAGTTTGTGCAATTGCCCAACTTTTATTGGAATCGAATGGGAATTGATACCAGGCGAGAGGTCCATCAGGATAGGTGAAACTATGATAGCCCTGTTTGGTATAATCCGACAGCCCACCCATGGAGGTATCTTCATAATTATATGACATGTAAAATTGCTGATTGTAATCATCTATCGCCAAGTCCGATTTACGGATGTTCATGGAATTTGCTGTCATGATCGAATAATATTGATAGACCGCTGGTGTTGAAGTGTTTCCATTTGTATCGTTGATAAAGTAAGTTCCGTTCTCCCACCATTCGATTAATTGGCTTACCCTGTAATATGTGGAACCAGATACATTTACCACCTCATAATGATGTTTAAAGCTTTGGACTCCTTTCATGTGGGCAGTCACGTTTATTTTGTTGTATGGGAGTATCCCGGTGATATTATAATCACAACTGCGTCCATCATAATAATAATCCCAGAAATCACCCACTTGCCACACCGGAGCCTTGGTGCTGGCTCGCTCCATCGCGACGCCTTCATCGGTCGCGGCAATGGTCACAAGACTCATCGGAGCGAACAGGAAGAAAGCCGTCAACCAAACCAGAATGCCTTCTTTCCCGCATAGCCGCCTTGAATATGGGAGGCCCCTCGCCCCGGTCTTCACAAAGAAGGTCCACGTTTCCCCCATTCCATAAATCTTTGCCAATCGGTTTATAAACACCCGGCTTCGGCAGCCTAGTAAGGAAGCGCCCAGTCCCGCGCCGCGAAACATATAACATCCGGGGAAACGTTATCGCTACAGTTGGCATGAAGCTCGCCGTAGTCTCCTCGGAATACCCGCCTTACCACTGGGGCGGGGTGGGCAGCGCCACGCACGCCCTGGCCAACCAGCTGGCAACGCGCGGGCATAATATACATGTCTTCACGCGCCGGCACAACATGGCGCCCGTCAAGAATGCGCCGGAGATTACCGTCCACATGGTCCCGTGGCTCAAGTTCCCGATGGCGTTCGCCCTTTCCTTCGGCAAGAACGCCGTGCCCGCCGTGAACAGCGTGGGCGGCTTCGACGCGGTGATAATCTTCGGCAACATGACGCTCCTGCGCCGGGAGGACTACGCCGCCCTCAAGTTCCCGGTCCTCACGAAGATGTGCGGCACCTGGCTGGGCGAGCGGTCGACGCTGAAGTTCGGGGACATATCTTTGTTTTCGGTGTCGGGCATCAACGATTTCTCGGTCCTGTACCTGTCGAAGCGCTACGACAAGTACGAGGACTTCGCACTGCTATATTCGGACGCGGTCATCACCGATTGCCAAAATGAGGTCGAGGCCATCAACAAGCGGATGGCGGGAGCGGTTCCAGCGCTCGCGCCCATCGTGGAGAAGACGCCACCGCTCGAATGGCCAAAGCCCCTCTCCGAGGGGTTCATGGGAAAGCGGGGCCTGGCCTACAAGCAGGTCGGGATGTCCGACATGTCCAATTTCTCGCCGGCCAAACGGAATTTGGAGGTTCGGCGCAGGTTTGCCAAGGATGACGAGCGCATTCTCCTGTTCGTGGGGAGGCTGGCGGCGCGCAAGAACGTCATGGATGCGGCGCGCACATTCCAGAAATACCTGCAAAAGCACCCGACTGACAAGCTCATGTTCATCGGCAAGGGCAACCAGGAGGGCCGGCTCAGGGTATTTGCCAGAAAGAACGGCCTCGAAGGCCGAATGCGAATCTTGCAGGACCTGTCCTTCGAAGAGCTGGCGGTCCACTACGCAAATGCGGACACATTCATCTTCCCCTCGATGTGGGAGGGCTTCGGCGTGGTGATACTGGAGGCGCTTGCATCCGGTTTACCGGTCGTGTCACGCCCGGTCGGCGGGGCGCCGGAAGCAGTGATCGACGGCCGCAACGGCTTCCTGTACCGGACCGAGGACGAGGCCGTGGATGCCTTGGAAAAATGCGCCGGCCTCGACCGCAAATGGCTCGTCGAGGATGTCCACCAGCGGTTCAGCCTCAAGGAGTACGTCGACAAGGTCGAGGCCATCTGCAAGAAGCTCGCCGCTGACGGGAAGACGAGGAGCCTCACGTGGTGACGGCTTGAAGCCATTCAAGGTGAGGAAGCGCCTGGTCCATCTGCAACGATATTATAACAAGTTTTAATAAGGCCCCGGCGCATAGTAATGTCCGTGGAACAATGGTCAGGAGAACCATCGAGATCCGGGAGATACGCTACAAGGCCGGCCGGAAGAAGGCCGTCGCCATCGCCGAGAAGCTGCGAAAGCTCTACGGCCACAAGCTCCAGGTCTTCAACCGGGGGGAAATGGTGGGCGTTCGCGGGGACCTCAGGAATTACAAGCTCCGGGCGAGAATCCTGTATATTATGAGCGAGGGAAAGCATGGGTCGAATCTACCGGCCGGTTGAGCTCTCTGCCGGCAGGAAAAGGGTCAACACCGTCGCGATCGTCGATTCAGGCGCGGATGAGACCGTGATAAGCGAGCGCATGGCCCGGATGATCGGGGCCGAGCTGTACGGCGAGTTCAACGCGGCCTCGGCCTGCGACACGGTCATCACCGGCAAACATGCCGACATCCGTATTAAAGAGAAATGGTCCGGGATTCACTCCAGGCTCACGGTCGGAGTGACAGATGTCCCGTTCCGGAGCGAGGACATGGATGAGGAAGGCGTGGAGGTTCTTCTCGGGGTAGACTTCCTCCAAGCGACGAAGGCCACCTTGTCATTTTGAATAGCGGTATATCGGCGTACGGCACCCTTGTTCCCTATTGCCCTTCCACCCTTACCGTTTCCTCGACTTCGACAGCAGATCGTCCAGCATCACTCCCATCTTCTCTCTGTCCTTCGGGCTCAGCTTCTGGGCGCTCGGCGGGACGGGCTTGAGCGCGCTCTGCGGCGCCATCACGCCCTCGGCGGCCCTCGGTCTTGGCGGTGCTTGCGGGGCCGGCGCCGGCGCTTCGGGCGGGAGCTCGGCGGGCCTCGGGTGCGACCAGCCCGCCGGGGGGCCGCGGCGCTTGCGCTCCTCCTCGGTGCGCGTGACCTTGGTGGTCAGGCCCATCGAGAGCATCTGCTGCTCCAGCGGGGATATCCCCTTGGAGGGCGGCGGGGCGTAGCTTTGGGCCGGAGCCGCAGGCCGGGCAGGCGGTGCCGACGGTCTTTGCGCCGGGGCCTTGTCCTCCTCGAAGAACTCCTCGTTGGATTCTTCCTCCCACAGATCGCCGGAGGAGGCGGGCGCCGGAGCCGGAACGGGCGGTCTTGCGGATATGACCGCCCGGGGCATCTCGCTCGCCGCTGGCAGGGAGCCGCTGGGCATCCAGGCCGGCTCCATCTTCACTTCCTCGATCTCGCCGCCGTCCGTGACCTCCTCGAAGCCGGTCTGTTCCGGCGGAGGGACCGATCTGAGCGAAGGCGCAGGAGCCGATGAGGCAGTGCCTATGGCGGCGGCTATGGATGCGCCGGTGGCGCCTTTCGGCTGTGCCTTTTCCGTTTTATTGCCCCAGAGAGAGAAGCCGGTCCCGGACGGCTTGGCCGGCGGGGCGGCCGCCGTAACGGCGGGCCTTGAGGCGGGGGCCTTGTCCAACTCGAAGACGGCCTGGTCCTCCACGAAGAAGGACTCTTCCTTGGCCGGTGCCGGGACCGGGACGGGAACGTGTAGCGGGGCGGCCGGCTCGGGCCTGGCAGGCGGGACCGGGAGTGCGGTATCAGCGACCTTCGAGGGCGAAACGGCCGGTTTCACCGCTTCAATGTACTGGACCGGATAACGGGGCCGTCGGAGCACCGCGTAGGTGACGACGCCGAAGCCTATTATCAGGACAAGGAGCAGCCAGAGGTTGAAGTACTCGACGAAGAAGTTGGCCTGGTAGTTCTTCACGCTGACATCGTATGTTTCGAACGCTTCGTTGCCCAGCTTGTCGGTGGCCCTTGTCTCGACGGTGCGCTGGCCGTCGTCCGCCACGGATGTGTCCCAGGTGTAGACATAATTCCCGTTCGAGGCGAGCCTCATGTCGCGCCAGTCGCCGGTGCGCAGGCGGATGCTGACCTTCGACACGCCGCTTGGGTCGGTCACGGCGATGGAGAATTTCACCTGGCCCTTCTTGTCCCCGCCCAAGGCCGGTGCCGCAAGCGACACCTGCGGCCCGGTGGTGTCCCAGACGACCGTGAGGTTGGAGACCGTGGGATGGCCCGAGAGGTCGTAGGCTGTGACCGTCAGGTTGTAGCTTGCGTCCGGCAACCCGGAGAGGTCCAGCGAATACTCGTAGAACCCGGTGGCGCCGTTGAGATAGACTTCCTCGGGCGTGTTGTTGCCCCGGGCTATCGACAGGCTGCGCATCCCGGCCTCGTCGCGGGCCTTTATCCTCATGTCCACGGCAGACCTGATATGCACCCCGCTCTTGGGCGTAAGGACCGTCATCTCGGGCCAGTTCTTGTCGATGAATATCCGCACCGAGACGTCGGTGGTGTGGCCCGCCGGGTCCACCGCCCGGACGGTTACGAGGTGAGAGCCGTCGGATAGCGAGGCGACTGAGGTATTCTGCTCGGCCGGTATCCAGGCCCCGGTATCGATGCGATAGGTGACCTTTGCCTCCTCCGACGAGGCCCTGCCGGAGGTCCACCTGACCTCCACGGAGATGTTGTCGCTTATCGGATCGCCCTCCCGTGGCTTTACCAATACGAAGGATGGAGGTATGTTGTCGATATGGAAGGGCATCGGGCCGACGGCCGTGACCTTGCCCGACCGGTCGACCGCCCGGATGGTGGCGTTGTAGTCCCCGTCGGGATAGCCGGTCGTCAGAAGGGAATACTCGTAGTAGCCGGTGTAGCCGTTGTAGCTCATCAGGAAGTTGCCGACACCCGGTATCTGGAGCGTGAGATTGACGACTCCGACTTCGTCCGTGGCAAGCACCTGGAACAGCTGCTTGGCCTCGATGTACTGGCCAACCAGAGGACTGTAGACCTGGCACAACGGGGCGTGGTTGTCGACCGTGAGCTGGATCGTCTGGGCGGCAACGTTCCCGATGATGTCGACCGACCGGAGGTAGAGCGTGTGGGAGCCGTCGCTGAATGCGCTCGTGTTCCACACGGCGGTCCAGATGGCGCCGGATTGCTGGAGCGCCACCCAGCTGCGCTCGTCGACCTTGTACTCCACCAAGAGCTCGTCCGTGTAGGGCCCGTCGCTGGAGACGAGCTGGACGATGACGGTGCCAAAAACGTAGTCGTAGGCCGAGGGCGACAGGATGTTGAGCGTCGGGACGTGGTTGTCCACCCGGAAGGAGATTCCCGTGGCGGCCGTGATCTTGCCGGAGTCGTCGCGCGCCGTGGCGCCCAGCGTGTAGTTCCCGTCGTCGAGCGTGCGGGTATCCAGCGAGTACTCGTAGTAGCCGCTTTGGGGATTGTACTCCGCCTCAACGGAAAGGCCGCCGGTGAGGTCGACCCTCGATATACCCACGGAGTCAGACGCCTTCACGGTCAGGGTGTACCTTCCGGCGAGGATCCCTCTGTCGGCGGGGGCCACGATGCGGCAGGTGGGGTTGGTGTTGTCGACGGTGACGGTTATGAGCGTGCTGGTCACATGGCCGGCCTTGTCCGCGGCACGCGCTTCGAGCGTGTGCTTCCCGTCGGAGAGCTTCGTCGTGTCCCAAACGGTGGACGCGGTCACCCATCCGAGACCGTCGATGTTGTAGTCCGCCGAGAGCAGGAAGGTGTCCATGGTCCCCGCTGTGTCGACCGTGACCATCCCCGAAACATAATCGTTGTTCTTGGGAGCGTTGAGCCTGAGCACCGGCGCGTGGTTGTCGACGTAGAACGTCACCATCGACGGGCCGGGGATGGCCCGCCGGGCGATGTCCCGCCCGGTGGCCGTGAGGAAGTAGGTGCCGTCCTCGAGCTGGACCGTGTCGAGCGAGTGCTCGAAATAGCCGGTGAGGCCGTTGTAGGAGGTCTGGTAGACCGTGCCGGGCGGCAGCAGCGTGAGGTTGACGTCCAGGATTGCAGGGATGTCGGTCGCCTGGACCCGCATCGTTAGGAGCCCCTCGACGTACTGGCCCTGCGCCGGGCTGGTGATGTTCATCGAAAGCGGCCGCCCGTTGTCGATGTAGACGTTGCCCGCCTGGGCGGCGGCGTTCGAGGCGTTGTCCCAGCCGGTGACCCGGAAGATGAAGAAGCGGGTGTTGCTGCCTGTCGCGACGACCACGCCGGGCGAGGTCCAGTTCCCGTCGCGGGATATGGCGTCGTTGCCGGTGCCGTCGTCGACCATCCGGACCGAGGACGGGCCGCCGACGTCGGAGGCGTCCAGCTCGACGTAGTTCATGCCGGAGACGGCGCCGGAATCGGTGACCTGGGCCACGAAGTAGACGCTGTCGCCGTCGGCGGCCCACCACTGGCCCGCCCGGTACTTGGCGACCAGGTTGGCCAGGGCCGGCAGGGTGTTGTCCACCCGGACCGGGGCGGTGTCCGTGTCCGGGTTCCCGGCAACGTCGAGCGCCGTGGTCGTGACCGATATGACGGCGGTGGAGGCCGAACCTACCGTTATCCGGTCGGTTCCGAAGTATCCGTCGAGTACGCCCAGGTCGTCGTGGCCGCCGTCGTCGTACATGGTCACGTAGGACGGCCCACCGATCGGGCTGGCATCGCAGTAGACCTTCACTATCCCGCCGACGTCCATCTTCTCCACGACGCGGGCCAGGTCCTCGTATATCTGCTTGAGCTGCGAGGAATCGGGCGCCTTGTAGTAGGAGCCGCCGTCGGAGGTCTGGGCCATCTCCTTGAGGACGGTCTCGTTGAGCGGGTCGAATCCCCCTCCCGGGATGAGCCCGATGGCGTAAACCGGGATCGAGGCGTACTTGCATTGCTCCAGCGTGTGGGTGCTGTGGCCGTTGTTGGCGATGACGTCGTTGCCGTCGGTGAGGACGATGACGACTGGCAGGTTGGAGGATGTCTTGGCGTACTGGATGGCCGTCCAGACCGCGTCGTAGAGCGGCGTCCAATCGCTGGCCGACAGGCCGTCTATGGTGCTGTTGAGGGCCGATTTGTCGGAAGTGAAAGCGATCTCCTGCTTCGGCTGGTCGTTGTTGCCGCCGTGGAACGAGTACACCGCGGCCCGGTCATTTTCGCTCATAAGCCCGACGAATATCTTGGCGGCGTCGCGCGCGTCCCGGATGGGGTTCCCGCTCATGGAGCCCGAGGTGTCTATGACCAGCACGGTGTCCACCGTCATCTTCGTGTCTATGACCCGCGAAACTATCCGGACCTGATCGCCGAACTTGGCGGCGGTCTGGCCAGGAGGGTAGACGCAGTAGGAGCTGGTTATTATCGGGTCGTGGGTGTCGAAGGCGACCTTGGCCGAGGCGGTGGCCGTGTTCCCTGCCCGGTCCGTGGCCGAGAGGAACGCAAAGTGCAGGCCCATGGTGGCGTCCACGCGAACGCCCCCGGAACCGAATACAGTGTCCAGCGACGAGGAATCGTTGTGGAGACCGTCGTCGAGCATCTCAGAGGTCCCGTCGCCTAGATTGGTGGCGTTGAGCCAGACAGAGGTCAGGCCGGAACCGCCCGAGGCGTCCGAGGACTGCACGCTGATCGAGACGTAATCGCCCTTCTTGACGGCCGACTGGCCCGAAGGATATATCACGGTGACATTCCACAGGTTGGGCGCGGTGTTGTCCAGGAGAACGGACACGGCCGAATAGCCGCTCTCGCCGTCCGGGTCGTAGGCGCGGACGCCTATGCTGTGCCAGCCGTCCGCGACTGTCCTTGAATCGAATGAGAAACGGTACTGGCCGGAACTGATGGTGGTCGTCAGGGCGAAGAACGAGCCGTCGATGTAGAGCTCGCCCTTGCGCGCGTAGGCGGGGACGCTGGCGTTCACCCAGACGGAGCCGGAGCGCATCGAGCTGGCGGCGGGGGTGTTGATGGTGGCAAAGATCTGCCAGTTGTCTACCTCGACCGTGGTCTGCGCCACGGCCGCGTTGCCGTCGGGGTCGTAGGCGATAACGCGGAATGTGTGGAACCCGTCCTTGAGCTTCGTCGTGTCCTGCTGGAAGTCGAAGTAGTACTGGACGCCGTTGTAGGTGGTCACGCTGTCGGTCCCGACGAGCGCGCCGTCGATGTAGAACTCGCCCTTGGTGGAATAGACGGGCACATAGCCGTACATCGTTTGGGTTCCAAAGATGCGGCTCCCGCCCGGGGAGAGCGTCAGCGTCACGGAGAGCTGGTAGTTGTCGACCGATGCAGTCACGGAGGCGGAGCCGCTGTTGCCGTCGGGGTCGTAGGCGACGACCATCACGGAATAGGTCCCTTCCCGGAGCGTCTTCGTGTCGAGGCTGAAGCGGTACTCGCCCAAGGTCCGGGTCTTGGTGGTCGCCCAGAGGTTGCCGTCTATGTAGAGCTCGCCCTTGGCCGAGTAATCGGGGACCGTGGCCCGGACAGTGTAGGTGCCGGTCATCACGCCGTTCACAGCCGGCGCCACCATCGTGACGACGATGTTGTAGTTGTCGATGGTCACGGACCGCGCTGCCACCGCGTAGTTGGCGTACGGGTCGAAGACCTTGACGCTGATTGAGTGGGCGCCGTCGCGGAAGGCCGTGGTATCTACCGAGAAGACGTAGTTGCCGCCGCTCCGTGTGGAGGTTGTGGAAACGAGGGTGCCGTCGATGTAGAGCTCGCCCCGGACCGCGTAGCTTGGCACCGACACGGAGACGGAGGCGGCCGTGCCCGAGAGCGAGGCGGGCAGATTGACGAAGTTGACCGGGAGCCGGTAGTTGTTGAAATTGACATTAGCGGTCGCCACGGCCGAGTTGCCGTCGGGGTCGTAGACCAACCACTTCAGGCGGTAGGCGCCGTCGGGGAAGCGGGTGGTGTCCAGCGAGAGCTGGAACCAGCCGAACGTGTTCTTCGTGGTGTTGACGCCGAAGAGCGCGTCGTTGACGTAAAGCTCGCCCTTCGTCGCGTAGGCCGGGACCACGCCGTACACGGTCTGGGTCCCGGTAAGCGAGCTTCCGCCGGGCACCAGTATCATCGATACGGAGATGTTGTAATTGTCGATGGTCGCCGTGACGGAGGCGGTGCCTGGTTTCCCATCGGGGTCGTAGGCCGTGACCTGGAACCCGTGGAGCCCGTCGTGGAAGGCGGTGGTGTCCAGCGTGAAGCGGAACTCGCCCGAAGTCTGGGTGGTCGTGGTGCCGACGCTCGCTCCGTCCACGAAGAGCTCGCCCCGGACGGCATAGGCCGGGACCGTGGCGCGCGCCAGGTAGCTGCGGCCGCTGATTGTCGCGCCGGAAGCGGGCGCCACGAAGGTGCAGGTTATCTGGTAGTTGTCTATCACGACCGCCCGCGTATCGGAGGCTGCGTTCCCGTCCGGGTCGTAGGCGGTGACGCCCAAGGCGTGGTAGCCGTCCGGAAAAGCGCGCGTGTCGAACGAGAAAGAGTACAGGCCGGCCGAGATGGTCGTATCGGTGGCCACCAGGGTTCCGTCGACGAAGAGCTCGCCCTTCACGGAGTACCACGGAACGGAAACGTTCGCGGTGGCCGTGGCGGAGATGCTACCTCCCACCGGAGGTGTGACGAAGGCGGCGGTCATCTGCCAGTTGTCGAACGCGCCATTGACGGTGGCGGCGCCCTCGTTGCCATCGGGGTCGAAAGCGGACACTCGGATGCGGTGGTTACCGTCCGGGTAGCGGGTGGTGTCCAGGGAGAAACTGTACCGGTTCAGCGCGCCCAGCGTCGTGGTCACGGCCTGCAGGGCGTCGTCGACGTAGAGCTCGCCCCGTACGGAATACGCCGGTACGCCGGCGATGACCGTGTACGAGGACGATATGGAAAAGCCGTTGAGGGGCTGGACGAACGCGACTACTATGTTGTAGTTGTCGATCATGATCCCGCGGGCGTCCGAGGCCGTGTTCCCGTCGGGGTCGAACACCTTCACGGTCACCGTGTGCTTGCCGTCCGTGAAAGAGAGCGTGTTGAAGGCGGGAGCGAACTGGCCGCCCGACTGCGTCGTCGAGCTGTTGGCGAGCATGCCGTCGACGTAGAGCTCGCACTTCGTGGCATATGGCGGGACGTTGACCCGGACCGTCACGCTGGCGCTCACGGTCTGCCCCTCGGTCGGCGAGGCGATGGCTGCGTACACCTGGTAATTGTCTATGACCGGCCGGGTGGTGGCGCCGGCGTAGTTGCCGTCCGGGTCGTAGGCCCGGGCGCTGAAGGCGTGCGGGCCGTCGGAGAAGCTCGAGGTGACAAGGTCCACCTGAAAGTACCCAAAGCCTCCCCCGACGAACTGGAGGACCGTGGCGAATCCGGCCAGGGCGCCGTCCACATAGAGCTCACCCCTGACGGAATAGTCAGGGGCGTATATCCAGCAGGTCGAGGTGCCCGAGATCGTGGCACCGGTCGTCGGCCACCACAGCGTGCAGGATATCTTGTAGTTGTCCACCGTCACGCCTATGGTGCCGGCGGCGCTCGTCCCGTCGGGGTCGTAGGCCACGACGGTCATTGAATGGGTGCCGTCGTGCACATTCTTCGTGTTGAGGCTGAAGGAATAGCTCCCTGAGGATATCGTGGTCGTGGTGTCCACAAGAGCGCCATCGACATAAAGCTCGCCCCTGGCGGCGTAGGCCGGGACGTTGGCCGTTATGGTCGCCGTGCCCGAGACCGTGGCGCCGCCGGTGGGCGAGGTGATGGCCACGGAGATCGCCCAGTTGTCGAAATTGGCCGTGCGGGCCATGACGGCCGTGGCGCCGTCGGGGTCGTAGGCGACGACGCGCAGGTTCCGGTTGCCGTCGCGATAGCTCGTGGTGTTGATGGAGAACTGGAACTGGCCGGCAGCGATGGTGGTGTCGACGTCCACCAGCGAATCGTCGATGAAGAGCTCGCCGCGTACCGCATATGCCGGGACGCTGGCGTTCACCTGCATCGTCCCGCTGACGGTGGTGCCGGCGCCGGGCGCGGTGATGGTGACGTATATCTGGTAGTTGTCGAAATTGTAATTTTGGGTCTGGGCCGCGCTGTCGCCCCACTGGTCGTAGGAGACAGCGGTCAGGCGGTGGCTCCCGTCGCCGAAGTCCTTGGTGTTGAGCGTGTAGGTCTGGTAGAAGACGCCGCCTATGTTGGTGAGCGTGGTAGTCACGGCGTAGAGCGAGCCGTCGACCAGCAGCTCGCCCCGCACCGCATAGCTCGAGGTGCTCGCCCAGACCGTCGGGCTGCCGCTGATGGGAACGCCCGTGCCGGGCGATACTATGGACGCCACTATGTTGTAGTTGTTGAACGTGACAGACGATGCGCCCACGGCGCTGTTCTGGTCCGGGTCGTAGGCCTGGACCGTCAGTATATGGACCCCGTCCGGATAGTTACGCGTGTCGAGGGGGAAGGTGAACTGGCCGGCGGCGATGGTCGTGTCCTGCGCTATGAAGGTCCCGTCGAAATAGAGGTCCCCGCGGGTGGCGTAGGCGGGCACGTTGGCCGCGACCGTTATGGCGCCGCTCTGGACAGAGCCGGAGCCGGGCGAGGCTATCGAGCAGCTTATGGCATAGTTGTTGATGGTGGTGCCGCGTGCCGCCGCCGAAGAGTGGCCGTCCGGGTCGTAGACCAGCCACACGAGGTTGTGGATACCGTCGGGGAACATGGTGGTGTCCAGCGTGATGGAGTAGATACCTCCGGCGACGGTGTTGTCCACGCCGGCCAGGGAGCCGTCGACGTACAGCTCGCCCTGGACCGCGTAGTCCGGGACCCCGCAGGTGACCGCGTAGTTGCCAAAAATCACGGATGCAGCCGGCGGGTTGCCGAAATTGGCATAGATGTTCCAGTTGTCGAATGTCACTGCGTGACCGTCGGCCACCTCGTTGCCGGCGTAGTCGCGGGCCGTGACGGTCACCGTGTGGGCGCCGTCGGGAAATGCGGTCGTTGTCAGGGTGAACTCCCAGCGGGTGGTGACAGCGTTGTAGATGCAGTCGGCGACCCGCTGGTCGTCTACGAAGAGCCGGCAGCTGGTGGCGCTCGTCGCCGTCGTGCTGACGGCGTAATTGCCGCTCAGCGTGGCGCCAGCGGCAGGGGTGATCATATTGGAGCCCAGAGAATAGACGATTCCCAGGGTGCAGTAGTCCTCCTTGCCAGTTATGCCGTTTACCACCCCGTCGAGCATCCACAGCTGCCAGACGCCTGCGGAGCCCTGGCCGTTGAAGTTGTTGAGCTGGAAGGTCTGCCGTGCCCCGCCCCAGGGCGCCCAGGGGATGTTGACCCAGGCGCCGGCGGGACTGGCCAGCCAGATCTGGAGGTCGGCCGGGCTGGCGTGGGTGATGCCCAGCGAGACGTCCACGCGGGCGATGGTCACCCCCCCGGTCACGGATATCGGGTCGGTGAGCCAGTTGCCCTCGGGGGTTATGGCCAGCCCGCCGGCCGACGAGAAATTACCGGTGTAGGTTACGGAGGGCGCTCCAGCCTCGACTGTCATCGATACAAATGGCATTGCGATTGTCGCGAGGAACGCGATGCAAATAAGATACGATATCAACCGTTCATAGCGCGAGTTGCTCTGCTCACGTATCATTGATTCACCATACCTTGTTGGACCCGCAAAACGATGCACGACTGGTTTTATATAGTTATTGGGTCGAACTCTGAAAAACTAATCGGGGCAAGGGGCACGGGGCAAGGGACGAGGAATGCAGTCGTTCGTCGTCATTCGCCCCTTGACCCGTGCCCGTGCCACTTCGTCCTCATTCGAGCCCTTCCGGCCCGATCATGAAAAAGACGCTCCTGCCCTCGCGGAGGGAGCGGTGCTTCATCAGGGTGGCGCGGCGGCGGGCGTTCTCGCATTTTTCGATCTTGACTATGGCCTTGGCCGTATGGAGGAAGGCGTGCCCTCCGATGGGCTCGTACGAGTTCTTCGTCGAATCGGTGTATACCTGCGTGGTGATGAGGACCGGGAGCTCCTTTTTGCGAGCCAGGACCAAAAGCCGAGTCATCTGCGTGATGAGCGAGGTGCGCCCCGAGTCTTCGGCGTCGGTACCGAAAAGCACGCGGTAGTAGATGGTCGCGGAATCGAGAACGAGCAATCCGACGGGCGTCTCGCCCTCGATGATGCGCTGGCCCTTCTCTATGGCGTCCTTTTGCTCCTCGAGCGTGTTGGGCTCGAAGAAGAGGATGTTCGAGACTATCTCCTTGTACCGGTCGCCGGACATCTGGCAGAGCCTCTCCAGCGAGACGCCCTCGGTGTCGATGTAGATGACCTTCTGCCCTTTTTTGGCAGCCTCGCGCGCTGCCTGGAGGCACCAGTTGGTCTTGCCGCTGCCGCCTTCCCCGTAGAGGAGCGTGATGGTCCCGCACTCGATGCCTCCGCCCAGGAGCTCGTCGATGGCCTGGCATCCCAGCGGGAGGCGCTCGTGCTTCACGGTTGCCATAAGATGGTGGCGCCGTAAAATAGTTTGCGCACCACCTATTTCTTCCTTCTCCAAAACAGGAATACGGCCACGACGGCTGCCAGGGCCGCAACGACGGCGATTCCGATCGCAACCGGCTGCCAGCTGTCCGTCCCGGTCGGTTTATCGGCGGCATTATCCACCCGGATGCTCACCCTGGCGGCCTCGGAGTAATTCCCGTCAAAAGCCCGGGCTTCCAGGACATGCCGGCCGTTTTTCAGCCGACTCGAATCTATCTCGAAGGACCAGTTCCCCGTTCCCCTGGCGGTCACCCATTCGGCGCTGTCTATCCTGATCTCTATCCTGGTTATGTTATATGTGCCATTACTGGCGTTTCCTTTGAATGTGAACTTTCCCCTGACCACTTCAGCGTCGATTGGAGAAATGGCCCTGCATGTGGCATTGACGACCGGCCCGCCCGGTTCCACAATGGGAGTTTCGCCCACCTCGACCGAAAAGTCCTGAAATATCACCGAGGGTCCATCCGTGACGGTAGCGCTCACATTGTACATTCCCGTCGCGGTCGGCTTCCAGGTTATCAGGCCCGTCGTCTTGTCGATTTTCATTCCCGGGGGACTGGAAGAAAGGCCGAATGTCAGGGGGTTGTTTTCGACATCCGTTGCATCCATATCATATTTGTACGTCTGGTTGACCCCCACATACAAGGGAGGAACGCTCGTGATCTTCGGGGGCCGGTTCCCCTCCGGGACAAATATCGAGAAATCCTGATAATCCTTCTCCTTCCCGTCCGACACCGATATCGAGACATTGCATACTCCCCATTCGTAGGGGACCCAGGACAGCCGACCGGTGCTGCTGTTGATTTCCATGCCGCCCGGGCCCTTTATCAGAACAAAGGTCAGCTCATCGGAGTCGCCATCCAAAGCTCTGGATACGTACCGGTATTCGGCCCCCAGCGTGGCATTGGTCGGCGGAGTGGTCGAAAAAACCGGGGCGTCGTTCACGTTGCGGATCGTGATGCTGAACTCATTCGATCCCCGGCTGAAATTGCGGGTGTCGTTGCATCGGACGACCACCTGTACCTTCCCGGTCCAGTTGTCGTTGGCCGTCCCGGTCTGCGCGTCCACCGAAAGATAGTGGTCGCCGGCGATGGTCACGCTGACGATGCTGGAATTTGTGGCCGATGCCACGCTGAACCGGAGCGCGCTATCGGGATCGTAATCGTCCTCGAAGAAGAGGCCAAGGTCCAGCAGGCTGCTGTTTTGGGTGTCCTCGTTCATCGGCACGTTCGATATCGGTTGGGCCAACCTAGGCGGGCCATCAAATGTGATATTGAGTTCGGACAGGTGGATCCTGCCGGGGCTTTTGGCGCTTGCGAGGATCGGGATGGTCAGGTTGCCGCCGGCATCCGACCTGTGCCGGTTGGCCGAGACATATGAATTGAGGGCCTTGGAAAAATCCGGGACGGTGACATTGCATGTGTAGGTGATGTGGATGTTATTCAATACGATTCTCCCCTCGCCGTTCGCGGAGAGATTGAACGGAACGTCCACGTAGGCGTTGGCGTAGCCGTCAGTGCCGGAGACGCCGGCCGTCGCAAGGTATTCGTTCAAGTCCTGGGCAAAATCGCGTGTGGTGGCGGTGCCGTTGGTCAAGGCCGAGCTCCACACCTCCGTCCCGTCAAGGTCGAGCCCTGGTCCCACGACCCCTTCAAAGATGGAATACACCACTATTCTTGAGAAACTGCTGGTGTTGGTCTTGGACAGGTGTTCCCCGGTGACGAAATCCGGGATCTTGTCGCCGTTGAAGTCGCCCGCGCCCGAAACGCACACCCCGTAGCCGGTAGCGTTGGAGGTCGCGTTGAGGACGATGTCGGCGCCGCTGTCCATCGGGGAGCCGCCGAAGAAGGCCAGTACCCTTCCAGGGCCATACGGGCCGGCGTCATAGTTGGACGCCCCGACCACCACATCACCGTACCCATCGCCGTTGAGGTCGCCGGCGTCCGCAAGCGACCTGCCGAAGTAGTCGAATGCTTTGCCGGTCAGGGTGACATCGGCGGTGGCGTCCGGGCTTTCCCCCCCCAGGTATATGTATGCCCTTCCGGCGGCGGAGCCGCCGGCGCTGTTGTGATCCGCTCCCACGATGATGTCGGCAAAGCCGTCGGAGTTGACATCGCCCGCGCTGGAGACCGCGGTGCCGAGGTTTTCATAGGCGGTCGAGCTCTTGAGTAACAGATCGGTGGAATTGTCCGGGCTTTCCCCGCCGAGGTACAGATAGGCCCGGCCCGAGTTACTTCCGTTGTCATCGTTGCTCGGCTCCCCTATCACGATGTCGTCGTACCCATCACCGTTCGCATCCCCGGCGTCCGAGACGGAGGCGCCGTAATGTCCGGCCTCGCCCCAGTTGTTGAATGTCAGGTCCGACACGTTGTCCATGTACTTGCCACCGAGGTACAGCGAGGCGCTACCGGAGTAATTTACCCCGCAAATGGTCCACGGTGCCCCGACCAGGACATCGCCGTACCCGTCGTTGTTCACATCGCCGGCGTCCGAGACGGTGAACCCGAAATAGTCGTTGTAGCCTGCCCCCGTAAGAATCAGGTCCGGGTTGGAATCCATGTCCTGCCCGCCGAAGTAGAGATAGGCCCGGCCTTCCTTTTGCGATCCGACTATCACATCGTCATATCCGTCCCCGTTCACATCACCGGCGCTGGAGACGCACCTTGCGAAGAGGCCACCGGACAGGGTGCCGTTGAGCATGACATCCGGCGAATCGTCCGGTTCGGGGCCACCGTAAAAGATGAATGCCGCCCCGGTAATACCGTTCCCGGTCTCGTTGGAGAAGGCCCCCACGATAATGTCCCCGTAACCGTCGCCGTTCACATCTCCCGCGTCCGAAACGGACCATCCGAACGCGTCCGTCACGGTCCGTCGGATGTCCGCGATCGCAGCGATTCCTTTGGCACGCGAACAGGTCACGTCCATCGTGGCATCGGTAACAGTGGCATTGACCGGAAGCCGGACGGTCGATATGTTCCAGCCCCCGCCGGGGCCGTATTGAACAGTGGTCTCCCCGTTGCCGTTCGAAAACGACGTCTGATGGCCGAATGCGCCGTAACCGGTCCCATCGAAGGCCCAGATGACGGAGCCGTTGAGCGATATGAAGGGGGCCATGGGATGAATCGTATCGTTTTCCTGCGGTGATATGCTGGATACTTTCAGGCTGGCGTTCAGAGTATAGCCGTCTGCGGGGATGGTGAAATTCACCACATCGGATCCATTGGATGTTGCCAGTGTCAATTCAGCTTCGGATTCTTGGCGTTCAAAATCCCTGATTTGGGAAGCCCGGGAGATGAACGGTATGGAAGTCAACGATATTGCGATAAATAGGACGATTAGCTTCGTTTGCATATATATTCCAGAAATGAAAATGAAATGAGAGGTATATATAATTGGTTCTTCCGGGAACCCTGTAGGTAACCGAGACGATTTCTGGGAAAAAACCCCGTATGAATCGATTTACGAATTTTTCGTCTTATCAAGAAGCGCCATGAGCTCCTCGATGGAGTCGGCCTGCTTGCGGGGCTGCTGCGGCCGGGCCTGCGCCTGGGGTCCGGTCCGGCCCTGCCCGGCCGGTTGAGCCCCCGTCCGGGGCGCGGGCCGGGCCTGTTCCGCCGGGGCCTCGGGTATCAGCTCGGCCGCCGCCTCCGGGATGACCTCATCTGGCATGACCTCGACCTCGGGGATGTCCTCGAACGAGGTGTCCTCCGGGGGCGGGACGGGCCGCTGGGGCTGGCGGTAGACGGGCGCGGCCCGGGCCGGAGGGGTGAAGGTCGCGTGGGCACCCGGGGGCGGGGTGAATGTGGCGTGGGCCCCGGCCGGCGGGGATTGGCCCGTCCGGGGCGTCGCCCTGGAGGCGGAAGGCTGGTAGGCCGGGTAGGACATCGCCAGCGAAGGCGGAGTCTGCGCCGCCTCGCGCTCGAGGCGCATCCACTGCTCGGCCGAGGTCTCGCGCAGGCGTGGCGCCTCCTCCTCCTCGTCAACGAGGCTGGGCGCCGGGAGCCGGTACATAACCTGGCTGCCCGGCCTTTTGGCCGCGGCCTCGCCGGACCTGCGCCGGCGCAGGTAGAAAAGGCCACCGCCGGACACTGCGGCCGCGGCGATGACGAGCACCAGCAGCAGGTAGGGGAATTCCACCGGCCCGGCCGTGCGGATGTCCTTGGTCGGGCTGGTGACGGTGAGGTTGACCCAGGATTGGGACTGGAGAGTGCCGTCCGTCACGGTGAGAGTTATCCTGTAGGTGCCCGCCACCACAAATGCATGGACCACCCCGAGGCCTTCGAGCTGGGTCCCGTCGCCCAGGTCCCAGAGGTAGCGGAGCGTGTCGTCCGGGTCCGGGTCGAAAGTTGTGGAGGCGTTGAAGCTGACGTTGTCGCCGGTCAGCCAGCGGGTCCCGGCGGGCGGGTCGAGGATCCCGGCGACGGGCGGGCGGTCGACGTTGGCGACGGTGACGTTCCACTCGCGCTCCTGGGTCTGGTTGCCCAATCTGACCACGACGGACACGGTGTGGCGCCCGGCCGCCGTGAAGTTGGGGCGGAACTCGAACTTGGCGTAGGTCTCGTCCGCCCGGGGCTGGCCATCCACGGACCACTGGATGGTCGGGGTCTGCAGGCCGGTGTCCACGCTGAACTCGTACCGGGAGTTCTCCGCGATCGTGACCGGCGTCCCGGGCGGCGGAGAGAACACGACCTCAAGCGGAGGGGGGCCGACCATGTTACGGACATTGACGAGGGCGTCGTCGGAAACCAGCTCCGTGGAATTTATCAACCCGACCACGAGACGCGCCTGGACTCTGTGCGTCCCGTCGCGGAGATCGCGCGTATCGCGCTCCACGCTCCAGTTGCGGGTCTGGTTGAGGCCCTTCGGCGTCACGAACTTCCAGGGCTCGTCGTCGAGGCGGTACTGCAACGTGTGGTTTCGCGTCCAGCCGTCGCGGAGCCAGGCCGTGCCGGATATCTGCATCGCGCCGCTGACGTTTAGGCCGGGCAGGGGCTGGGACATCTCGATGCCCGTTGCCGGCACGGAGGCGGGCCAGTACTGGAAGGCGTCCGAGCTGACCCAGGCGGACCAGGAGCCGGCGCGGTTTTTGGACCTCGCCGTGAAGTAGTAGCTCGTGCCCGTCTGGAGCGCAAGCCCGCGGACCGTTAATGTGGAGTTGGGGGTCGTGGTGTTGGGGAAGATGTTCTGGGCCTCCGGCCGGGTCCCTATCATGTACTCGTACAGTTCCACGCCCGATTCCCCGTCGTGGAAAACGAGCGTCGCGCCGGCGACGGACGGATCTCCCGTGAACCTGTCGGGCAGCACTACGGAGCCCTCGGGAGGGGTGATGTCGACGGTGAACTCGCGCTGCTCGGAGAACGGGCCCCAGTAGGCGCCGTCGAAGGCGCGCGCCCGCCAGGCGTACGTGCGGGCCTGCGAGAGCGGGACCGTGACGGTCAGAAGCGCCCTATCGCCGGAAGGATAGGGATTGTTTAGACGGGACCATCCCAGCGCCGAGACCGTCTGGTTGTAGGCGGTCTTGGTGACGAAACCGTCGCCGCTGACCTCGACGCAGTACATGAGCGGGTCGCCGTCGGCGTCGGTCCCGTTGAGCCACAGCTCCGGGTTCTGGCTGGTGACGAAATCGCCCGGCCCGGGCAGCACGAGCGCCGGGGCGGCCGGCGCCACGCCGACATTGTACTCGATCGTGAGGTTGCGCAGAACGGGCGAGCCTCGGCTGCCGCAGGAGATGGTAATCGGGACGGTGACGTTCCCGTTGCCGTCGGGCGTGGCCGCGGCCAGGTATTCGGCGAGCGCCTGCCGGAACTCGGCCGTCTCGGTGCCGTTGAGCTCTCCCGGGCGGTTCCAGAAAGGGGTCCCGCTGCCCAGCCCGAGCGAAAGGCCGGTCGGGTAAAGCAGGGTGCTGAAGTTGACCCGGAGATCGTAGAGGTCCGGGGTGCGGATGCCGCTCGAGGTCATCTGCAGCATCAGTTGCGGGCTCGTCCCAGGATAGAAGAGCTTCGTCGTGGCATTGGGCATCAGCCTCTCCCAGGAGGAGCCGGCCGAGGTCCGGACGCTCAGCACGGAATTGGCGTTTATCGGGGATGTGGGGCCGCTCCAGGTCGCCCGCGCCTGCGTGACCGGGCGCGGCGTCGACAGGGCGCCTGAGAGCAGGTAGCCCTCGGAGACATACCGCGTGAAATTGAGGTAGTCGTAGTCGGCCGGCCAGCTGGTGTTCGAGCCGCCGTCGGCGATGAGGAAGCCGGCCTTCACCGGGTCGCTGAGGGCGAGCGCGGTGCCGCTGTTGGTATCCCATACCAGGCTCCAGACCACCTTGTCGAGGGAATAATACGAGAGCCAGCGGGAGCCCTCCCTGACAATGCGAAGGTATATGGCGCTCGCGGACAGGCCGCCCGAAACGATGTCGCCGAGCATATTGCCGCCAATTTTCAGGCTCCATTCGGCGCGCTTGCCGGTCTGGTTCTGATATTTTAACGCCACCCAGTTTCCGGCATCCTGCCGGACCATCAACCCCGCCTTCTGCCAGTCCCACTGCGGGGTGCAGTTGACCTTCGTCTCGAGCGTGAAGTTGCCGCTCAGCATCTGGTAGACGAACGCGCCATTGTCCAGGGTGTCGTTGAAGTTGGTCCCCGTTCTGGAGACCATGTGGAGCCAGCCGGGCCTAGTGGTGCCTAAATCCCACGATTGCGGGGAATTGTACCAGGCCCACCTCGAATCCAGGGTGCTGTTGTTGAGCTCGTCGGTACCGCTGAAGTCCTTGTTGAGTATCGCCTCGCCCGGGGTGGTGTTGATGTCGAGGTTCGAGAGGGTGAACGCGGAGAACTCGCTCATGGTGTCGGCGCCGATGCTGAAGTTCTCCAGGTAGGGCTCGCCGGCGATGTCAACCTTGGCCCTCGTGAGATCGGCCGATTTGGGCAGCGTTACGGACACAGTCGAGTTGGAGCCGGGCGCGTCGAACACGACCGCGGTCTGGTTGGCACCGTCCGAGAAGAGACGCAATGTGACCTTCCCGCCGTCGGCCGGAGCGGAAAACAGGGAGATGCCGGGCAGGAGAAGGGCGCAGACCAGGAGGGCGACGGCGGGCCGGGCGGACAAGGCGGTATCCTCTGGCAAGAACACGCGTACGCGGGTATAAAAATATGTTGGATGGCCCGGCCCCGGGCCCCTGCACGCGGGGCCGGGACCATCAACCCAGCACGCGTCTTGCGGCCTCGGCCACCTTCGAGCGGAAGCGCCCCTCGGTCGATACCATCACGGCCCAGTCGGGGACCAGCCGGTTCTGGAGCGCCCTCGCCAGGGGGCTGTGCTTCGAGAGCGGCTGGAGCCTTTTGCGCTCCTCGTCGAGGATGAGCACGTCGGTCTTGCGCACGCGCGGCTCCGAGAGGAGCACCTCGCGAGTGGGCATGTCCACGATGACATAGCCCTCGTCGACGCCCGCCCTACGGGCTATCTCGTCCTCTATCGAGCGCCTGTGGGCGGGGTCCTCGAGCTTGGCCAGGCGGACCGCCGTTCCCTCGTCCAGGCCGGCCACCGGCACGGAATGGGCCTTCTTGAAGAGCCGCCTGTACTTGAGCCGGAGGGCGATGTCTTTTTGGAACTTCCCCGACGAGGCAAGCTGCGTCAGGAGCTCGTAGTCCACCATGCGCGGCAGGTCCAGCTCCTCAAGGTCATCCATCCTCTCGACGGCGCGGGCCATCATCATCTCGCCTATCCTGACCGTCTTGTGGAAGTAGACCGACGAATACATGAGCGCCCGGGCCACCAGCATGCTCTCGACCGCGGCCAGCCCCCGCTTCTGGACCACGAGCCTTCCCTCGTGCATGACCATCGTCCGCAAAAGGCGCGGAAGGTCCACCACTCCGTAGGCCACGCCGGTGTAGCGCGCGTCCCGGAGAAGGTAGTCCAGCTGGTCCGCGTCCAGCGCGCCGTGGAGTATCTGGCCCAGGTGGGCGCGCTCGTCGGTGCGGCCGCGCGAGCCGGGGGCGAAGCGCTCCAGCGCGCCGTCGGGCCGGGCGTCCGAGGAGGCGGAGACGAAGCGGGCCACCCTCTTCGGGTCGAGCCCGGCGTCCTCGAGTATGGAGACCACGCCCTTGCGGCCGGGGAGCCTCTCGCCATCGCGCAGGATGTCGTAGCGCCCGGTGATGATGCGCCGTGTGATCTCCTCGTGGTCTATCCCCAGGCGGCTGTGCAGGATGTACTCGAGCGTGTGCGAAAAGGGCTGGTGGCCCACGTCGTGGAGGAAGCAGGCCGCCGCTATCTCGTCGGCTCCCTCGCCGACGCCCATCGTCCGGGCCAGCGTGCTGCCGATGTGCCACACGCCCAGCGAGTGCTCCAGCCTGGTGTGGTTCGCGCCCGGGAAGACCAGCTTGGCAAGTCCCAGCTGGTGTATCCCGTGAAGGCGCTGGAGCTCGGCCGAATCCATGAGCTCGAGGAACACCCCGCCTATGTCGAGACTGCCGTGCACGGCGTCGTGCACTGTCTTGAAACGCTCGGTGCCGGAAGCCATGGCAGGACCTCTATATCGTCTCGAAATCATCCTCGGGCGCGGGAACCGGCGGCGGTATCCCCTGCAAGCCAGGCCCGGGGGCCGTGTACGCCGGGACGGCCGTCCGGCGCGGAGCGGTCCCGAAAACGCTCTCGGCGTCCTCGGCCTCCGCCTCCTTCTCGCGCTCCTCGGCGGCGGCCCGCCCGGCCTCGACGACGGCGGCGCGCAGCTTCACCGCGTCGGGGTGGTTGGGCACCAGGGCCAGCACCCGGTCGACGGCGCGCAGCGCGCCCTCGTGCTCGCCCGACTGCGACAGGAGCTCCGCTTCGTTGAGAAGCGCCACCTGGTTCTGGGGGTCCATCTCGATTATCATGTCGAAGATGGCCAGCGCCTTCTTGGTCCGCTTCATCCTGGCAAGCAGCCGGCCCTTGCGGAACCAGGGCTCGCTGTATGCCGGCGGGACCCGGACCTGCGCGTACGGGGAATCGGGGTTGAATATCAGGTGGGAGAAGAGCGTGTGGGCCATGTTGATGGCCGCGTCGTACTGGGCTATGGCCTGTTCGGTCTGGCCGCGCGCCGCGTACTCGTCGCCCCATCTCATGGCGTTTTCCAGCTCGGAGAACTGCTTCTCGCGCTGGCCCTTGATCATGAGCGCCATGACCATCACGGTGCCGCCGACCATGCCCAGCGTGGCGTGGAACCACTCGGGGAATATCAGCACCGGCAGGCCGAGCTGGATGATCGCAAATATCGGCGGGAACGCCAGGAGGAGCCCCCCGTTGCGCCATATCACGAAATAGCCCAGCCGCTCCCGCGACTGCTGGACGTTGAACGCCACCACCAGAGCCCCGGCGAGCATGAGCATCGGGTTTATCATCCCGACGAACCCGCCGTAGGTGCTCCACGTCCCCGTGTAGCCGAGCGGGTAGAGCCCGATGACCTCGTGGAACGGGACGAGGAAGATGAGCAAAAGCCCCAGGAGCACCCGGGTGCCCCGTTTCTTCTCGTACTCCGAGAGCTCGCTCGCCGAGGCGCCCAGGTGCGCCTGCGCCCTCATGAGGACATATCCTATGACGGCGAAATTGGCGATGCACATCGAGAGGTTGAAGATGAGATTGGACCACAGAAGAGGCACGACCCAGACCACCAAATCGGCGACGCCCAGGCCCGCCAGTATGTAGAGCCCCTGCTTCATGAATTGCTCGCGGAGGGTCCGCCTCTGGTCCGGTGAGAGCGATTTGAGCGGGACCTTCGGGACGTGGACCGGTTTGGCCCGGGCCGGTGGCGGCAGGGGAAGCGGCCTGGGCGCGGCGGCGGGCGGCGGACCAGCCGTTTTGACGGGAGCGGGCCTCGGTTCCGGAGCGGGCGCGGCCGGCTGAGGCGCCGCCGGCGGCGGGCGGGGCTCCGGAGGCGCTGGTTCCGGCGGAGGCGCTGGCGCCGGCTCGGGCGGTATGAAATCCGGCACGGTCCGCTGCGTGGGCGGGCCGGGCGCAGCCACCTCGGGCGCGGGCGCCCGCGTCGGGAAGGGCAGCCCGCACCGCCGGCACCGGGCCATCGTGTCGTCGACGACGTCGCCGCAGCGCGGGCAGCGCTTCACCTGCGCCGCCGGCGCCTTTCCTTCTATCTCCTCGTCGTCCACGAAGTCCCCGGCCTCCTCGAAGTGCTCGAACGGGTCGCCCTTGACGGTTATGTCGGCGCCGCAGGACGGGCAGCGGTCGAAGCCGGGGCTGACCATCACCCCGCAGTTGGGGCAGTTGGTGCCTATGCGCTCCCCCGTCGCGGCCCTGGCCGGCAATTACACGGCACCTTCCTGTTTCGGCTCCAGCAATATCCCTTTCTCCGAGACACAGACATTGAGCTTTGTCCCCTCGCGTATCCCGAGGGTCTGCGCGATGGGCATGGGGATCCTCACGGCAATGGAGCCTCCTATCCGGAAGGCGCGCCGAAGGAACAGCCGGCGGATGGCCTCGCGGTCTTGGTCGTCGAGCATGACCTCATGGCAGCGCGGGCAGACCTCGACGTTGGCGAAAACCCCGCGCGAAAGGCTCATCCTCTCCGACACCAGTTCGGCATTGCAGATAGGGCAGGTCTCCACTTGACCCCGCCTCCATGCGGACATTCAATATTTATGATAGGGAAAAGATATACAAGATATATATAGATATTCTAATATGACGCGGTCGCGCACTCCACCTGCTTGAGGTATGTTGGGGGAATCCCCTCGAGCAGCGCGAAACGCTCCGCGAGCTCGGCCCCATCGCGCAGGAGCTCCCGCGCCGCCAGCCGGAAGATGAGCTTGGCCGCGGAATCGTCCACGCAGCCCTTGAGCCGGTCCGCCACTGCCCGCAGCGCGGCGACGTAGGCGGCCCGCACCCAGGCCAGGTCGCCGTCCGTGAGCTCGCCGGCGAGAATGCGGTTCTCGAGGGCGTGAAGGCAGGGGCCGAACCCGGTGCCCGGGCGCAGGCACTGCAGCAGGGCGCGCTCGCGGTCGGGGAGCGACAGGCGAAGCTGGGTGATGGCGTCCAGGGCCGCCTCCCGCAGCCGGGCGCCGCCGACCTCGCTGCACCGGCCCAGAATGTTGGAAAGGAGGTTCAGGTAGAAGCGGACGACGTCGAGGATGTAGCCTGGACCGGGTGGAAGCGACAGCAGGTCGACCTCCAGCGAGATCCGCGGCTGCAGCAGTTTCCAGCGCCGGACACCGTCGTCCCGGGTGCCCACGACGCCGAGCGAGACCAGCGCCTCGAGGCGCGATACCAGCGCCTCGCGCTCCAGCCCCACCGATGATTCGAGCTCGGCGGAGCTCAGCCAGCTCCCGGAGCGCATCGCCTGCAGGAGCGAGAGGGTGCTGTCCTGGGCGAGCAGGGCTATCATCCGCTTTGTCTTTCCGTTGCGTATCTCCATCATCGTTTCTGCCTCCTCGAACAAAGCTTGCCGGCCCTTCGGGCGGGGGCCCTCCGGGCGCGGTTTCGAATAACAGCGAATGCAAGAACGCTTCCAGCCACCGGTAGCAGGATGTCCTGGAACTCGGGGACCATGGTGTAGTCATTCAGCTTCTTGCCGTCCGGGCCGCGGTCGGCTTTCTTCCACTTGTTGTTGTCCGTGTACCAGGTGTCTGAGTAGGCCTTCGTGGTGTTGCCGGCGCCAAGCAGGTTGCCGTAAATGCTCGACTTTGAAACATAGAAGAGCACGGAATTGGTGGCCGGGTCCAAGTTGAAGCCGTAGGCTGTCTGGTCCGAGCTGTTGCCGCTCGAGATGTGGGTCTCGTTGATGGTCCAGGTGTTGTCGCGGTCGGGGGGGTTGGCGTTCCCGATGTAGCTTGACAGGCTGGAGTTGTACTCCGGATCGGCTGCGTCGGTCACCCTCAGGGTCAGGCGGTACCACATGTCGAAATTGTTATTGCTCGAATCATTGGTCTTGAAGTAGAAGTTCCACTCGTCGTTGTCGGAGATGCTGGAGATGTCCTGGACTGTGATGCAGAAGTAGATGTAATTCGAGTTGTCGGCCATCGCTATGGATGTGATGTCCAGTTCGTCCGGCTTCCCTTTGTTTTCGCTGTCGGTGGTGAGCGTCGTCCAGCTTGACGGCCAGCCGCCGCTCGGGGCCCGCCCCGCGTCGCCGCCGCGCCCGGGCTCGTACTTTCCCGCGACCCGGCTCTTCGGTACGTAGTATGACACCGACAGCGTGCCGCTTTCCTCGGGCCCGGATGCGGCCCTGCCCCCTCCGGACGAGATGGAAGGCGTCGAGGAGCCCAGCGGGAAGTCAGCATCGATTCCCAGCGCGCTGGTCGCCACCTCGGCGGCGTCCACAAGGCTTAGCCCGGCTGCCACGCCGGGCGCTGCCGCCGGCGAGACCGAGAGGACCGAGAACAATACAACCGTCCCGCCCTCCGGGATGGGTATCGGGAAGCTGGGCTCGCAACGGTAGCGGCGGCCCGAATAGTTGCCCTGGCTGCCGGCGAGGAGGCGGTCCCCCTCGGAGAACAGGCCGTCGCTATCACCGTCGATGAAAAGGTAGGCGCTGGGCACGTCCGGCCCGGCGGCGCCCCCCAGGAGCGTGAACTCGAGGGAGTAGATGTGGACGACGCCCCCCGTGGCGGTGAATGTCAGCGCCAGCATCGGCCAGGAGGTCCCGCGCGTGAGCGCCGCCGGGGCAATGTCCCGGGCCGAGAGCTGGAGCCTCCCGCCGCGTCCCCGTGCCTCGGGCGTGTAGTCCCGCGACCCGTTCCAGTCCGTGGCGTACATCACGACGTCCACGGTCGAGGCCGCGATGCCCAGCGCCGTCATCGCAACCTGGGTCTCCAGCCGGCGTTCGTCGACGGCGGCGGGGACGGCGCCGGCGAGGCTCCAGTTGCCGTCCGCACCGGCGCGGTAGAAGGCGGATGCAAGCACCGCATTTTCCCTGCCCGACGCCTGGATGGCGAAATCGGCGCCGAGGCCGGCCACCGGGATGCCGGTGGACGTGTTGCGGTCTGCATCGACGAAAACAACGGCGGTGTCCTCGCCGGTGACGACCGGGAGCGGCAGCGGCGCCTCCGGCGGTGGCGGCTGGATGGGCCCCGGCTTGGAGGGCCGGGCGCGGGAGGGCGCCGGCGTCTCGGTCCCGCCGAGCATCCTTCCCCTGACATCGAGGTAGAAGGACAGCGCATCCCGGTCGGCCGAGGTCGCGTAATGCTGGATGTCTATGTCGCCGTTGGTGGCGTCGGCGCTGTCGTTTTGCAACGCCACCTCCGCCCAGTCATCGAACGAACCGTCTATGACTATCTGCGGCACTGGCTGGATGACGAAACCGAGCTTCCCTGCGCCCAGAACCGTGGCGGCCCCGCGTGTGACGTTGACCGCATCCCTGTCCGGTACGCGGATGCCCGCCGGCGCGCCCACCGGCGCATCGGGCCGGAGGGTGCCCATGGCCAAGAGGGTGAACAGCCCTCCGGGCCGGACCACGGCAGGTATGGTGAGGACCTCCCGGAAGGTCCCGTTCTGGGGCGTGGCCGCGGCCACGAGCAGGTCTTCCGGTCCCAGTACTCCGTCGTGGTCGCTGTCGAGGTAAAGGCTCACATTGGAAAGCGCGGTGGGGCGGCCCGGGGCGGTGCCCAGCGCCTCGAAGGTGATAGAGGAAACAGGCACGTCGCCGGCCTGCGAGGTCAGGTTCAGGAGAAGCAGGGGCAGCGGTGCCGAGACGTTGAGTATCTCCGCCGGGACCAGTCCGGCCTGCTCCACCATGAGGGCGCCGCGGTCGTTGCTGATGATCGCATCCGAGGTGTCGCTTTCGCCCCGGCCGTCGTCGAGTATAAAGCTCGCAAGATAGCGGCCCCCGCCGGACAGGCCCAGCGCGCTCAGGGCCGCGCCGGCCTCGAGGCTTTGGCCCCGGGCGGTCGCCCGGGCGCTGGCAACGACGTGCCACCCGTTCCAGTCGAGCTGGCTGCGGCTGGCGTTGAAAGCAAGGACGTCGCTGCCCCGGACCCGGTTGTCGAAGCCCCAGATGTCGAGCATCCGGTCGGCGCCCATCCCTGATACGAGGTAGCCCGTCCGGCTGGTCCGGTCGGTGTCGATGAAGATGCGCACGGAATCGATACCTTCAGAGGCGCCCTCGAGGATGCGCCCGGCCGTCTGGACGCGGAAGAATGCCCAGCCCTGGCCGGCCGAGGTGCTGTAGTTAAGGAGGTTGACCGAGGCAGCGTATTCCTGGTCCGCAGACGAATCGCGGTAGGCCGGGATTCCCTCCCAGTCGGCGAGATCGCCGTCCACCTGGATGCCGCGGCGCTGGGTCTCGAGCTGGATGGCCAGGATCATCGGTGCGAGGATGGCGAACACCGCGGCCAGCGCGATGGCCACCCTTTGGAGGTTTTGGCGGCGGCCGGCGGCCCTCACCGAGGCGCGGTACAGCCCGTCCTCCCCGCCCTGCCGGCCGTTGATGAAGCCCCGGCCGTTGACGACACCGTTGCCATTTATCAGGCTGCGGCCGTTGATGATGCCCCGGCCGTTCACCAGCCCCCCGCCGTTCACGGCGCTCCGGCCGTTGACCAGGCCCTTGCCGTTGGTGAGGCTCCGGCCGACCTGGAGCCCGTTGGTCAGGCTCCGCCCGTTGGTGAGGCCCCGGCCGTTGACCAGCCCCCGCCCGTTGGTGAGCCCGCGGCCGTTGACCAGTCCGGCGCTGGATGCCAGAGCCGCCGCCGCGGCCGCCGCTTCGCGCGGGGAACGGCTGACCAGCGATGGCTTTTCGACCGGCTCGAACTCGAGCGGGCCGGTGACAGACCCGGTGGGCTCAACCGAGGGCAGGCCGGTGGGACTCCCCGTAAGGTCCGGGACTGCCACCGGTGCGCCCTCCGGCGGTGTCCCGGTCTCCGGGAGGCCCTCGAAGGCCAGCCCCTCCGGCGGCTCGAGCATCACGGTCGGCCCGGCGAACGCCTCCGGGCCGCCCGCGGTCGCCCCGCCCTTGCCCAGCGCGCCCAGGCCCATGCCCATATGGAATACCTGCTCGGCGGTCAGCGTGGCCGGCTGAGGCAAGGGCTCGAGCTCCTTCTCCCGGGCCGCCTCGGAGAGTATCATCATCTCGCGCAGCTCGGCGATGCTCTGCAACTTGTCCAGAGTGGGCCGCAGGGCCACGGCCCGGTCGAACTGCTCGAGGGCCTCGCGCGCCTTGCCCAGGTCCATGAGGACCTTGCCCTTGGCCGAAAGCGCCTTTTCGTACTTCGGGTTGAGCTCGACCGCCTTGTCGAGCGCCTTCACGGCCGCCTCCATGTCGCCCAGCAGGTGCTGGACCGAGGCCAGCTCGAACCAGAGCCTCGGAGAGGCCGGGTCCATCGCGATGCCCTTCCGGAACGAGTCCAGCGCGGCCTGCTTGTCGCCCATGGTGATGCTGGCGATGCCCTTGCTCAGCCAGGCCTGGGGCGTCTCCTTCAACCGAAGCGACATCTCGACTGCCTTGACGGCCAATCCCGGGTTGCCGGTGATGTAGTAGCACTCGGCCGCCTCCAGCCACAGCGAGGCATCACGAGAGTTGAGCTTCGTCGCCCGGGCGAAGGAGCGGGCAGCGTCGTTATATCGCTTCAGCGAGAAGTACTCGTGGCCCAGCGCCCGCCAGGCCTCCCAGCTGTCCGGGTTCAGCTCGGCGGCGCGGGCGTAGCATCGGAGCCCCTCTCTCTCGTCCCCCAAGTCGCTGTACAGGCCGCCGAGCTCCAGCCAGCTCCGCCAGTGCTTCGGGTTGTGCTCGGTGACCTTGCGCAGCGCCGCCACTGCCTCCGGGATCTTGCCGGTCTCGGCGGCCAGCTCGGCCTTGTCGTACCAGGCCTGCCAGAAATCGGGCCGTATCTCCACGGCCTTGTTGAAGACCGTCTCGGCCTCGTCGTGGCGCCTCATCCGGAACATGGCGTTGCCGATGGCGTGCCAGGTCTGCTCGTTGTCCCAGTTTATCTTGAGCGCGGCCTCGAAGCAGATGACCGCCTCCTCGTTGCGGCCCTGAGAGAGCAGCGCCGCCCCCGAGGCGACCCAGGCCTTCTCGAAGTCCGGCTTGAGCGAGATGGCCCGGTCGTAGGATTCGATGCACTCCTTGAAACGGCCCAGGTCGCGCAGGGCGTTGCCCCGGTTGAACCAGATGAACTCGTCCTGGTGCTGCAGCTTCAGGGCCCTGTCCAAGCAGGCCAGGCTCTCCTCGAGCCGGCCCTCCCGGTAGAGCACGAGGCCCTTATTGTTGAATGCCTCGTAGGATTTCTTTATCGACAGCGACCGGTCGTAGGATTCGATGGCCCGGTCTACCCGCCCCGAATTGTAGTAGATATCGGCCTGCACCAGCCAGGACTGCCAGTCCTTATCGCCCTTGGTTATCTCGAGCTCCTCGCCCCGGCGCTCCCCGGGCAGCGGCGGCGGGACTGCCTGCTCCTCGACCGGCTCGAACGGCCGGGCCAGCCGGCGCACGCCATCCTTTGCGAACGTCGTTCCGCAGGCCAGGCAGGCGCCGGCGCCGGGCTGGGTGGGAGCGGAGCAGGCGGGACAGGCGCCGACCGGCTCGGGCGGCGGGGGGCGGCTGGCGGGTCTGGAGATGCTCTCCACCACCAGCTGGCGGGCGGCCTGGAGCTCGCTCTCGACCGCCAGCGCGGTGCCGCAGAGAGGGCAGGCCTTCACCCCGCCGGGGACGGGGGAGCCGCAGGCCGGGCAGGCGCCGGCGATGATGGCATCCTTCAGCGCCCGGAACCGATCGGAGGGCCGGACCGGGGGTTTCCCAGGAGGCAGCTCCATCCTTTTAAGCACGGGGGCTTGGGCCGGCGGCTCGCCGAAACGCGCCCCGCAGGCCGGGCAGAGAGTGGCGTCCGGCAAGACCTCGGCACTGCAGGAGCTGCAGCGGGCGCTGCCGCCGGAGCCTGCCAGGAAAGTCCTCTCGGGGGTGGGAGGACCTCCGGCGGCCGCCTCCGGTGCCGGGACGGTTTCATCCTCGGCGAGGGCCTCGGGCGGCGGAATCTCGGCGGGTGCCACGGGGGGCGGGGTCTCCGCCGGCCCAACGGCCTCGGGGGCTCCCGTGGCGGGGATCTCCGCAGCCGGTTCTGCCTGGGGAGCCTCGGCGGGCGGGATCTCGGCCGGGGGTATCGCGGGGGGCTCGCCGGTCGCCTTTCCGGATTCAACAGCGATAGGGACCGGTCGCTCTTCCCCTGGCTCGTCGGCAAGGACCTGCTCGGGCGCGGGCGGCGGCACCGGCGCCTGCGGGGCAGCGAGCTCCGACGGGATGCCGCAGACGGGGCAGGGCTGGTCCTCGGACACAAGCTTCGACCCGCAGGCCCGGCACTGGCCCTTGCCCGGAGCGGCCACCCTGCCCCAGCGGGAGAGAAAGTCCCGTATCATCGATTCCTTTTGGCGCCTGTCCGGGTCCATCGTTATTGTATATACTGATAACCGTAGTATATAGGACTTTTATATTCAGTGTCGGATTATCCATTACAATATTTCCTGTATCTATTACGATTCTTCAATACGGGCCCCTGCCGTCCGACCCATCCACCCGTCCACCCTTGCACCCCCGTTCCCTTTCTACGCGTGCTATAATTCATATATCCCTTCCTCGTTATTGTTTCGGGGAAAGGTGAGTCATTTGGTCGATCAGCGCAGGGGAAGACCCTCTCAATGGGATTCGCAACAGGCGGCCGGACAGGCGGGCATGTCCGATCTTAGGACGATAATGGGCCACAACCAGGGAGCGCCGCAGACGTTGGCTCCGCCGATAGAACAGATGGAGCCCATCCCCGGCGCCCGCCAGTCCCGTCCGGCCCAGAGGCCGAGGCAGCCGGAGGCGTATTCCGAACAGCAATATTACCAGCAAGCGGCCCCCCCGCCCGCGCCGGAACCGGGCACGGTCACCCTCTCCCGGGAACAGATGAACCAGCTCAACACCATCGCCCGGGAGGTCAAGACCCAGCAGGAGGCGAACCAGCGCAGGGAAGCCGAGCTCGGCGAGAAGGAGGAGACGCTGCGCAAGGGGACGCAGCTGCTCCTTCAGCAGCGGGATGCAATGGCCCGCAAGGAGGAGGCGCTCAAATCGCGCGAGACGGAGCTTCGGACCATCGCCGGCGAGCTGGAGAAGCAGGCCAAGAAGATGGCCGAGAAAGAGGGTTCATTGGCCCAGCAGAGGAATCTCTTCGCCGAGGAGGAGGCGCGGCGCAAGAAGTTCAGCGACGGCTTCCGCTCCCGCGAAGGCTCCATCCTGCAGAAAGAGGCCGGCGTGAAATCGCTGGAGAAGGAGCTGCGATTGCGCGAGCAGGCCGTGCTGGGCATGGAGATGGACATCAAGGAATGCCCCTACTGCAACGTCCGCTACGAGTTCTCGGGCATCCAGGACATGATGGACGAGGCGCGGGGCTTCGGGCTCGACCTCACAGAGCTCGACAAGAAGTACGAGATGGCCCGGGAGCACCTCAAACGCGAGGCCTACGACCAGGCCCTCGAATCCGCCCGTGGACTGCTCAAGGAGCTCAAGGTCCTGCGCGGGGACATCCTGTCCAAGGGCATCCAGTACGTCGTGGTCAGCGCCGCCAGCACCATCGGCCTGGCCAAGGGCCGCGGCCTGGATGTTTCCACGGCCGAGGGGCACCTGGCGCAGGCGCGGGCGGCGATGGGCCGAAACGACCTGCGCAATGCCGAGCACTACGCCAAGGAGGCCGAGTACATGGCCCGCGACCTCATGAGGCAGGAGAGCCAGGCCCCGCAGCCTTCGGCACTGGGGCCCGGGCCCGAATCGCCTGCCCCGCCGATGCCCCCGCTGGAGCCCGCCCCGCTGCTGCCGGAGGCCGCCGCACCGCGGCCCCAGCGGCGCCCGGCACAGCCCCGGCAGGCGGCACCCCCGCCGCAGCAGGAGGCGCCGCCCCAGCACGGGTACGAGGAGCCCGACACCGGGCCGCATTACGAATCGGCGCCGCCGCCGCATTACGAATCGGTCGGGGACTCCGGGCCCCGGTACGAATCCGTGCCCCAGCCGCAGTACGAGCCCACGCCCGGTTACGACGCGCCGGAGCAGCAGTACCAGCCGCCGGCAGAGGAGCCGCCCTCGGCCGGCCCGAGGAAGTACAGCTGCACCAGCTGCTACGCCCAGTTCACGATCGGCACGGCGCAGAGGCCCGTCAAGGTCAACTGCCCTTCGTGCCACACCACGATGATAATCCGCGATTGAGGCCTGGGTTCCGCCTGCTCAGCGCTTCTCGAGCGCGAAGGGATTGCACAGCAGCCGCAGGCTCTCCACCTTCGTGCCCAGCCTGACCCGCACGTCCAGGAACGTCCGGTCGTAGCGCTCCGCCTCCGGCGAGAGGCACTCCCGGGCCAGAAGCGAGAGGAGAAGCTGCCTGAAACGCCGGGCCCGCCGCTCGTAGAGCTCCTTCTTCTGCGAGAGCACCGGGGCCGGGTAGTACCGGCGGTGGCGGCCGTCCCGGACGATCGCGAGCGCACCCCGGGCGACCAGCGCGCCGAGGGTGTGGCTGTTGGCGCCCGAGTCCTTCGTCAGCTCGCCCTGCCGGATGCCGGGGCGCTCCAGAACGAGTCGCACCGCCGGGAAACGGGCCCGGTCGCCGATGAACGCCAGAAGCTCCAGGTCTGCGGGCTCGAGCATCCCGGCCGGGTAGTAGACCATCCGGTTGCCGCACCGGCCCTTCTGGACGGCGCCGGTCCCGACCAGCTTGCCCAGGTGCCAGAGCACGGAGGGAGGGGCGACGCCCACCTCTCGCGAGAGCTCCCGGACGTGCGAGCCGGGGCGGTTGCACAGGGACTGGAAGATCCTAAGCCGCGTGCCGTTCATGAGAACGGTCTCGCCGCCCGGCCGGGGCTCCCGCCCGGCGACCGGCGCGCCTCCCATCATCCGCCTGAGCGCGGAGCCCAGGCCGCTCTTCTGCACCATCGGGACCTGCATTGTGCAGCGGCGCAAAAAAGGTATCGGAGAAACAGAGCAATTGACAAACGGTGGAAGGGTGACCCTTGCACCCTTGCACCCTTGCACCCTTGCACCCTTGCGCCCTTGAGCGCTTAACCGTGCACCGATTTCTTGAGCTGTTCCATCTTCACGTTGACCGTTAGCGGCACCAGGGCGTTCACGAGCTCGAGGGCCACGTCGTCGCCGGGGCCGATGCGCTTTATCCGCCCGACCTCGCCCTTGAGCTCGCCCTTGACGACGTCGACCAGGTCGCCCTCCTTCAGGTCCTCCGTCGGGACCTCGGGCACGAGGAAGTTCTTTATCTCCTCCGCAGAGGCCTGGCCGATGACACCCCGGGCGTGGCGTATCCCCGACATGAGGTTGATGAGCTCGTTCTCGTCCATGGCCTCGATGAAAAGGTAGCCGCGGAGCTTCGGGGTGCTGATGACCTTGCCGACCTTCACCCCGCGGTGCGTCTTCGCCCGCAGCTGGACGGCCTGGGCGACCTCCTCCTCCTTTCCGAACGATGTCTTGAGGGTGAAGACCTTCATGGAGGGCAGCGAGCCGGTGGTCTCGAAATCGCGCGCGGCCTCGACGGCCTTCTGCCAGCTCCCGAAATGGGTCTGGGCGGCGGTGTAGAGTGACTTATTCAGACGGGTGATTCCCCGGAAGCGCTCGCCGTGCGAGCGGACGATGCTGAGGGTCTCCTTGAGTATCATCTCCTTGCTCCACTTCGGCGGAGGGGTGAGGCGCGCCTCCTCGTACTTGAGGCCCGCCGCCTTCACGGCGTTCTCCCAGCAACCGAAGCGGTGGCGGGCGGCCATGAGAAGCCGGTTGTCCTCGCGCCGGACCCGCTCGAGGTTCACGCTCCCGGTCTGGGCCAGGGCCCTTATCTTCTCCACGACCAGCTCGTCGGTCCACTTGACCTGCTTCTGACCCTTCATCGTCATGTTACGGCCGTCCCTATCTTGTGGTCGTATTTATTTCTTACGGTTCAATTTCGAACTCCTGGAGTATGAGGGAAACGATCTGCGAAAGCTCTATACCCTCGATGCGTTCGGTCGTGAGGTATCCTATGATCCGGTCGATGCCCGCCCAGGTCCTCTCATCCACGCGGGCCAGCCTCTCCCTGGGAATCGATTCTATCCGCTTGCGGTAGAATTCACGCAGCTCGCCGGGGGCTATTATCTCTCCGGTCCGGTCCTCGTCGTCCGGCTGCACCACGAGCCCGGGCCCGCGCAGGATGAAGTAGGGGTGCGAGCGGTGGCTGTGGCGGCTGGAGCGGCACTTGACTATCTTGAGCATCCGGCTGGTCTCGCCCTCCTTGGCGACATAGCGCAGGTGGATCACCGCGTCCGAGATGTACATCGGGATGATGGTTTCCGGCGTCGACAGGTCGCCGGCCGTACCGTGTTCTTCGAGCGTGCACAGCACCGTGCCCATCTTCTTGGCCTCGCGCATGAGATAGGAGACCAGGTCCCGCTGCTCGTACTTCGTCTGCGAGGACCAGAGCACGGGAGTGAGCGGGTCGACGACTATCCGCGCCTTGGAGCCCGCCCATTCGCGCACGAAGTCGGCCAGCTCCTTCTTGATGAAGTCGGTGAACTGCTTGCCGCTGGCGTCGATGAACACGAGCTTCTCCTGCTTGACGTAGTCGCGGACGTCCTCCCAGCCCATCTCGGTTGCCTCGTTGAGTATCTGCTCCGGGCTCTCGTCCAGAGTTATGTAGATGCCCTCCTGGCCGGCCTGGAGGCCCCAGTGCAGGAACTGTGTGGCGAAGATGGTCTTGCCGGCGCCCGAGGAGCCGACGACCACGGATACGGAGTGCTCGTTGATGCCGCCGTCGAGCAGCGAGTTGAGGCCGAATATCCCGCTTTTTATCTTCCTGGCCAAATCAGCCCACCGCCTTCGAGACGCCCAGCGCGGCGTAACACCTTTCTCGCATTCCCAGCGCCCTCTCGTCCCCGGGCAGAATGCCCAGCACCTCCTCGAAGCAGTCCAGCGCCTCGTCGGCCCGGCCCAGCAGCAGCAGCAGTACGCCCTTGTTGTACCAGGCCTTCGAGTATGCCGAGTTGAGCTCCAGCGCGCGTCCGAAAGCCTCGAGGGCCTCGTCGCCCTTCCTGAGGTCGAAGAGGGCATTGGCCCGGTTCAGCCAGGCGACCTCCGAGCGCGGTGCCATGCCGGTCGCCTGCGTGGCCAGGGCGAGCGCCTTGCCGGGGTTCCCCGCCCGACGGAAAACGGCCGAGAGCGTGGAGAGCGCCAGGTGGTCCTCCGGGTCGAGCTCCAGCGCGCGCTCCAGGCTCTTCTGCGCCGCCTCGAGGCGGCCCGTGCGCTCCAGCGCGGAGCCCCGGTGGACCCAGGCGTCGGCGTAGTCGGGGTTCAGCAGTAGCGCCAGGTCGTAGCGCTCCAGCGCCTTTTCGATATCGCCGCGCAGGTACAGCCGGTCTCCCTCGAGGACGTGCCGCTCGAACTCCCGCTCCTGCCACCGCTTCCGCACGAAAAGGACGATGCCGGCGACGATGGCGGCGGCGCCCGTCACCAGGAGCGTCTGGTCCAGCAGGCCGTACACCTGGTTGGAATTGATGCCTGCCGCTTCGTGGAAGGGGACCAGGAAGAGGGCCATCACGCCGGTTAGCCACAGGCCGTAGGACGCAAGCGGCCTTCCGCCCGGCTCGCCCAGGCCCTGCACGACGAGGATGCCGGCGCAGGCCAGGGCCGCCCCGCCGGCCATCATCGCCAGGTTGGGCGCGGCCCACAGGTCGCCGAAAGGGAACACGCCGAAAGCCTCGTGGACCGGCACCAGCGTGACAAGGGCCATCCCCAGAATCGCCATGAATATGCCGGCGGCGTCCTTGATGCCGACCTCGAACTGGCCGGCGATGATGAGCAGGAGCGAAAAAAGCGCCAGCAGTCCCAGCGTCAGCCCGTAGATGCTCCCCTGGCGCATGGCCAGCAGCCCGCCTATCGAAACGAACGAGAGCACCACCCCGGCCAAGAACAGCGAGAGCTTGCGCGGGCGGGTGGAGAACAGCCGCCGGGCGCCGAACATGAGTATCAAAAGGCCAAGGGCCAGAAAGATGGTGAGGAATGTCAGGAATATGGAATTGTAGAGGGCAAAGTGCCGGTTCCAGGTCGATTCGAGGTACTTGTACTGGATGAGGTTGATGGCCGTGAGAAGGCCGATGACCAGCACGGTGAGGTCGAGCATCCGGCCGCTGCGGCGGGCGGGGGCGCTCGTATCCCGTTTTGGCCTCTTGAGGGCGGCGGGCCCTTCCTGTGACCCATCGGCCGTGTCAGCCCAAGAAATGTCACCCGGTCCGCCGCCGTCGGCCGCCACGCGCGTCATAACCGCTTTACCGGATATATATTTAATCTGTTGATTTCTGAGAGTGCCGGCCGCCGCCCCGTCATTTTCGGACAAACATATATTTAATTGTCGAACGAGATACTCCGGCGATGGGAATCGAGGACGGCGGGCAGGACAATTCCGCGGCGAGGTTCCTCAAGGGTCTCGTCCTCTCGTTCGGCATCCTCGCCCTTTCGTGCCTGCTTTTGTTCTTGCCGGTCGTGGGGCCGCTCCTGCTCATAACGGTGGCGCCCTTCACGGCCTGCTTCTACGGCGTGAAGCTTTCCGGGCTCGAAACGCCCCGCGGCTGGCTCTGGCTGGGGCTTTGCGCCGGCGCCCTTATAAGCGTGGTGGAATCATCGGTCCTGCTTTCCGTCGTCAGCATGTTCGGCGCGGTGGATCTCTTCGAGCCCGCCGGGCTGGGGCTTCTCTCCGCCCTGTTCTTGGCCAACATGCTCTTCGGGGCCCTGGGCGGCCGGCGGGCCGCCTCCGAGGGCGACTGAGCCCTTCGCCATGCGCTTTGCCTTGCGCCGGTCCTCCAGGGCCTGCTCGGCGACGAGGAAGATGAACGCCAGCGCGATGCCCGTGATGAACCCGGCCAGCCCGCCGGTGAGCAGCCTCACCGGGTTGGTGCTCTCCCAGAATCCCAGGAGCTGGCCGACGCCGTCGATGCCGATGGGCACCAAACCTCCGATGATGTACCAGGCCTTGAGGTCCAGCACGATGTACAGGCCGAGCATGCAGCCCAGCATCATCCCGAAAAAGATCCCCAGGTCGCGCGAGCAGTAGGGCATCTCGTTGCCGTTGACATACAGGGAGCGGCTGGCCTTCTGGTGGCAGTTCACGTCGCCGCCCTCGTAGACCCAGCGGGCGAAGGGGTTCATCTGCGAGGTCTGGTTGGCGTTGTCCACACGGCCGACGACGCCCGAGAGGTCCTTGACGGAGCCGGCGGGAAGCGAGAGCGGGGCCAGGAACATCAGGAGCACCCAGGCCAGGGTGATGGCAAAGGGGATGAGCACCATCGGGTGGAACTTGCGTGGCGCGGCCTCGATCAGGTCAGCCCTCCTTCTTGAACGAGCAGCCGCAATCGGGGCACCGGGGCTCCCGCAGGCACCTGACGTGCATCGTCTTGCCGCAGGAGCAGCGCAGGTACTCCTGCCCCTGGCCTATCTCGCTCACGCAGACGAAGCACAGCACCCGGCCCTTCCTCGACCGCCGGACGAAACGGCGCGGCCGGGGCGCCGCCTCGCGGTCGACCTCGCCCCGGCCCAGCGTGGCCGACGGCTCTATTTCGGCCGAGGCCATCTTGGCGCGCAGCGACCTCTCCTTGAGATAGACCTCGACCTCCTCGATGTCGGTGCGAGCCCGGGCCCCGGGCGCAGCCGGCGCAGCCTTTGCGACCAGCGTGGCCTCCGCGACCGGGATGGTCGCCGTGGACGGGGCCGCTTTCGCCCCCGGCCCATCCTCGGCGCCGGCCGCCGCGGCATCGGGCCTTTCCGCCACCAGTTCCGCCTCCGTGGACTGCACCCTTTCCTGCTCGTCCACGCCGACCGAATATTTCTCTTTGATGGTAACCTCGGCCCCGGACAATGGGGCAGCCCGCTGAGGGGATGCCCTCGCCGGCTTGCGCGGGTAGGATATGCCGACGCGCAGCTTCTTCAGCGGCGGGCCGTCCTTCTCGCGCAGCTGCATCGCGGCCAGCACGACGCCGGCGATCGCCGCGGCGGTCCCGATGCCGAAGCCGAACGAGAGCGCGCTGGCGGCGCCCAGGGCCAGCACCGCCCGGGAGAGCCTGAGGCGCAGGGCCAGGAGGGCCGCGGCCAGCGCCAGCACGGAGAGCGCGAGAAGCACCGGCGTGGCCCAGATGTAGGATGTGCCGGACTGGCCGAAGTCGGTCGAACCCGATTCGTCCAGCCTCACGTCGGCGCCGCCCTTTTCGAGGGTGAAATCGATGCTGCGCAGCAGGTTGGGGCGCATGTCGACCTTCACCGACATCGTGTTGTAGCCCGGGGCGGCGGCCTCCACCCGGTGCGTCCCGGCCGGCACGCCTTTAAGCACGTACCAGCCGTCGGAGTTGGTGAACGTCGAGCGGGTCGAATCCGTGAGGACGATAGTGGCGTTGGGCACCGGGGCGCCCAGCTTGTCGCGGACCTCGCCGGAGAGCTCGCACGTCCCGCCGGCCAGCTCGTCCGGCGTGGGCACGGGCGAGTAGTAGAGCAGCACCGCCGCCGCGTTGAGGAGCCCGAGGATGAAAACGACGAAAAATGCAGCCGAGGCGTAGCGGTGGTAGGGGCGGTCCCGGCGGGGCCAGGCGACGGGTTGGTCGAGCGGCTCCATCTCGAGCAGCTCGACGACCTCGACGCCGTAGGCGCACACCTGCTCGCCCTTCCCGGCCTCCGACTCGGCGGATATCTCCCCGCCCTCGCCGGCCGGCTCCGTCGCGGGCACAGGCGCCGCGGCCGGGCCGGGCGGCGCCTCCCTTTCCCCGGTATCGCCCTTCGTCTTGAGGCGCTTCTTCGCCGGGGCGCCGCGCTTTGCCGGCGCCGGGGCCCCCGCGGGCGCTTCCCCGGTCGTTTCCTTGCCGGCCGGCGCAGCGGGCCCTCCCGCCTTCTTTGCAGGCTCCTTTTTGACGTCGCCGTTCCTGCCGTCGGCGGGCGGGGCCGCCTTCCGTTCCGGGGGCGAAAGGTCGATGTCCATTCCCCTCACGTGAACTCACCCCTCGAAAACAGCAGCAGGATGACCGAGGCCAGGCTGAGGATGATGCCGATGGGGAGGATGAGGCCAAAGAGGAAGAACACCTGGAAGTAGCCCACGCTGAAGCTCAGTATCGCCCCGGTGGTCGCCACGGGGTACCTCTTGCGCTGGAAGCAGAAGAGCGCCCCCAGGAGGATTATCGCGGTGAATATCATCATGAGCGTGCCGCAGCTGTAGAAGCCCCCGGTGAGGTTGCCGACGTCGTCGCGGGTCTCGGTGCCGTTGCCCGCGGTGAGGACGAAGGAGTAGCCCAGCGGGTTCCCGCCGGTTATGAGCGTTTTCCAGCGGAGCTGCTTGTACCCGGGCGCCTCGATCACTATGACCTGCCTGCCGGTGCCCACGTCCTTGAGGTTGAAGTAGCCCGTCCCGTTGGTGCGGCCCTCCCGGTCCCCGACGGAGACGACCGCGCCGGCCAGCTTCGTGTCGTTTTCGCCCTTGACCTGGCCGAAGATCTCGCCCGACTGGCCCGAGACCCAGGGCGATTCCGGTATCGCTATGTAGAGCCCGGAATAGATGAAGCCGCCGGCGGCGACGATGACCATCAGCAGGCCCGCCAGGAGGGGCTTCCAGGTCCGCGGCATCGGCGCGTGCGCCGGGAGGCGGTGCGAGGCCATGAGCTCCTTTCCGTGCTTGGACGTGGACAGCGGCCTGCCTTCTTCTGTTTCGGCCAGGTCCTTCACAGCTGCACCTCCAGCCGGACCTGCTCGCCGTCCTTGAGCCCCAGTGCCCTTCGCAGGTGCTTTTCGCAGATTATCTCCATGCTGTCGGAGTGGAGCGTCCGGTCCGGGATGACCACGGCGCACTCGATGCTGCCTATCCGGGCCCTAAAGCACCTGCCCTTGCCGAAGGTGCGGCCGTTGTTCTCGAAGCCCTCGAGCGGGATGCCGGGCTGCTCTCGCAGGTATTCGAGCTTGGCGTTCTCTGGCCCGGCGAGCCTGAGGTTGAGCGTCCCCGGGAAGGGGCGCATGCCCAGCTTCCGGCGGAACTGCTCCTGGTACCGGTCCTGGCCGACATAGTAGCCGCCCTCGCCGAAGCCGCTCGCCACCGCGCCCGAGATCGTGACCTTCTCGGCGCGCTCGAAGAGCTTCAGGTAGTCGGAGTGCTCCCGGCGCAGGATGGCGACCGCCTTCGGGGTGAGCTCGAGGGCCTGCTTGCGCGGGCCCATGCGGCGAACGAGCAATCCGTCGCGGACAAGTTCCAGTATCTTGCCCGAGGCGGACTGCTGGCTGATGCCCATGCGCCCGGCCAGGTCGCCCGACGAGAGCAGGACCTCGCCCTTGACGGCGCCCAGCATCGCCAGCTCTTTCAGGACGCGCACCCGGTCGGCCTTCTGGACCCCCATAGGCTGAGCTACCATATCTTTGGTATATATGGATTGTGATAACGCAATGCGGTAAGAAAAGGGCAATCGGGGAATGCGGGCAATCGGAGCGATTTGTCCAGCGGGCAATAACTGGACGGACGGGCAATCGGGCAATCGGGGCGATTGGTTCAACGGGCGATCTGGGGGCGATTGCAACCGTCGTCCCCGTATCCGGGAGCGACCGGGGTCGCTCACGGGGAGGAGGACCATGCATTGATGGCCCTGAGGTCCTCCGATTGTCCGTATTGCCCGAATTGCCCCGTCGTCCCGCATTGCCCGTATTGCCCGAATTGCCCGTATTCCCCGTTTGTTCCATTGCGCAAATTAGAAATGCGCCGGCGCCCTTGCGAAGGTCGCGATGAGCTTCACCCAAAACCTCCTGGTATTCCTCGGCACGGTCGTCGCCGTCTCGGTCACGGGCGTCATGATGCCCGGGCCGGTCACCGCGGCGGCCATCGCCAAGGGCTACCAGCGGAAATGGGCCGGGCTCGACATCGCGCTGGGCCACGCCCTGGTCGAGTTCCCGACGATAGCCCTGATGGCGCTCGGCTTCAGCGCCGTCCTCAGGGACCGCTGGGTCAACATCGGCATAGGCATCCTGGGGGGCGCAATGCTGGTGTTCATGGGAGTGTCGATGATGCTCTCGCGCGGCGGGGTCGTTGAAAAGCTCCGCACCCTGCAATCGAGACCTGACCCGGGCGGGCATCCGGACGGCAAAAGCGGTCCGCCGACCGCAAGGGACGTCCGGGACCCTTTCCCGTACCACCCGCTCGTCGCCGGGGTCATCACCACCGCTTCCAACCCGTACTATTTCCTCTGGTGGGCCACGCTGGGAGCGGCGCTGACGCTCAATGCGCTCGAGTTCGGGCTGGCCGTGCTGGTCGTGTTCGCCATCCTCCACTGGTCCATCGACCTGGGATGGGGCGTCTTCCTGTCCTACACGGTCCACACAAGCCGGCGCCTGTGGAACGACCGCGTTTTTGTGGCGGTGTTCGCCTTCTGCGGGGGTGTTATGGTCCTGTTCGGCGTGTGGTTCGGGGCCTCGGCGGTGCTGCTCTTGCTTTCCTGACCCGCCATTAAGGCGACGAAAACAGGGTACAAGGGTACAAGGGGGCAAGGGGGCAAGGGGTGACGGATGCGCCCATCGTCCCCTTACACCCATGCACCCTTCCACCCTTCCACCCTTCCACCCTTCCACCCTTCCACCCTTCCACCCTTCCACCCTTCCACCCTTCCACCCCTGCACCCTTGAACCCTTGGATCAAGCGGCGCCTCGCCAACTGCCCAGGGCGCCGTTCCATCAGGCTTTTAAGGGGCGGGGCGTATCGTGGGCCCGTAATGCTGAACATACCGACGATATCCACGGCCGACGAACTTATAGGCAGGGCCTTCCACAAGGCCACCAAGGTCATCATCGCCGACCCGGACCGGAAATACCGGATAAAGAAGACCTCGATAGCGAAGCTCCAGAGCGTGGCCCAGTCCCTCGATTCGACGCTCTCCGGATACGTCAAGGCGTTCCCCTCGTTCGACGAGCTCCACCCGTTCCAGAGGGAGCTTTTCGACCTGCTTTTGGACCTGGACAAGTTGAAGAAGGCGCTGGGGGCCCTCGACTGGGCCCGCAAGAAGATCAAGGAGATATGTGGCGAAAAGCTCAGGATCATGAGGCGCTCCTTCGACCTCAACGTCATCGACGACGCACGCGAGGAGGCCTACGGGCGCGTCGCCTCGGTAATGAAGCAGGTGAAAAAGGACCTCAACTTCCTCATCTGGTCGCGCGAGAAGATACGCAAGCTCCCCACGATATTCCCGGAGAGCCCGACGGTCGTCATCGCCGGCTACCCGAATGTCGGCAAGTCCATGCTCGTGGCGAAGCTCTCCAGCGCCAAGCCCGAGGTGGCGCCCTATCCGTTCACGACCAAGGGCATGATCGTCGGCCACTTCGACCACAAATGGCGCACCTACCAGGTCATCGACACGCCGGGCCTCCTGGACCGGCCGCTGGACGAGCGCAACCAGATAGAGCTCCAGGCGATACTGGCCCTGCGGCACCTGGCCGACGTGATGGTGTTCTTGATAGACCCGACCGAAGGCTGCGGCGCCTCCGTCGAACAGCAAAAGGAGCTCCTTTCGCAGATACGCAGGGATTTTTCGGAATCGGCCATCATCGAGGTGCAGAGCAAGTCCGACCTGAAAAGGGGCGCTGCGGAGCTTGCGGTGTCGGCTCTCACGGGCGAGGGCGTCGAGGAGCTGCGCGCACTGATCATCGGAAAGCTCAAGGGCGTGAAGAAGGGGGCCGGCCCCGAGGTTGGATTTTGATAAATCAGTAAATTCTGACATATCAGAAATGTATAAATAGGCTGATTGCCATCCGGGACCCGGTGCGAAGATGGCAAGGGCAAGGGGCCGAGGAACGCGCGGTGCCGGGAAGGACGCCGCGTGCTGCCGTGTGGATTCGATGGTCAGCGTCGATTCTCGGGGCCAGATGGTCCTGCGCAAGGAGCTGCGCGAGCGGGCGGGCATCCGGGCCGGCGACCAGCTGGCTGTCGTCACCTGGGAATCCGACGGCAAGGTGTGCTGCATCTCGCTCATCAGGGTGGACGAGCTGGGCCGGATGGCGAAACAATTGCTGACTCCGATGATGAGGACCATGGTATCCAAGGATGAATGAAGGTGGATGACATGAAGACCGGGGATAGGAAGAAAGCGGGAATGAAGCAAGGAGGGAAGAAGGAAGTGGACGTGCAGAAGGCCGTTAGGGAACGCTACGGCCGGATCGCAAGGACCCGGGGGAGCTGCTGCGGGGCGGAGGAGGCGGCAACGTGCGGTTGCGGAGGTGCTTCCCAGGACATGAGCCGGCTGATAGGATACTCGGACGAGGAGCTGGGGACCCTGCCGGAGGGCGCGGACCTGGGGCTTGGCTGCGGCAACCCGGTAGCGCTCGCATCGCTGAAAAAAGGCGAGACCGTGCTCGACCTGGGTTCGGGCGCCGGGATAGACTGCTTCCTCGCCGCCAAAAAGGTGGGCGCAAAGGGCCGGGTCATAGGCGTGGACATGACCCCGGACATGCTGGAGAAGGCCCGGGCCAACGCGAAGAAGGCCGGCCTGGCCAACGTCGAGTTCCGGCTGGGCGAGATAGAGAACCTGCCCGTTGCCGACAGCTCGATGGACGCCGTCATCTCCAACTGCGTCATCAACCTGTGCCAGGACAAAAAACGCGTGTTCAAGGAAGTCCATCGGGTGCTCAAGCCGGGTGGCCGGATGATGGTCTCCGACATCGTGCTGAAGGCACCGCTGCCGGCCGTGATACGGGGCTCGGTGGAGGCCTATGTCAGCTGCATCGCCGGCGCGGCGTTGAAGAAGCAGTACCTGGCGGCCATCCGCGCCGCCGGGTTCCGCGACCTGAAGGTCGTGGGAGAGACCGTGTACCCGATCGACATCGGCGACGAGACCATCCGCTCCTTGGTCGAGCATCTGCCCCTGGGCGTCGACGAGCTCCGCAAGATAGCATCGACCATCGTGAGCGTGAAGGTCGAGGCGCGCAAGCCGCGCTGAGCACGAAGGGTAAAAAGGGTGGATGGGTACAAGGGTGGAAGGGGAACGGACGAGCCCGAGCCTCGGTCGTTCGTGTTTTTCCCCTTGCACCCATCCACCCTTTCACCCTTGTACCCTTATTTGCATCGATTATACGCGCATGTAGAGAAGCAACAATTATACAGTCGCAGAGTCATACGGTCTTTTCACCAAGGGGAACAGGCGCGGGATGAACACCAGCCAGACCGCCAGCGAGGAGATGCGCCGCTATTTCGCGGCGCTCGAGGAGGGGGCCGAGCAGTGCTACCATGTCGCCAGAAAGGCGCGGGCAAAGGGCCTCGACCCCGAGCTCACCGTCGAGATACCGCTGGCAAAGGACCTGGCCGCCAGGGTCGAGTCGCTCGTCGGCCCGAAGGGCATCGCCCGGCGGATACGCGAGGTGACGGAGGCCACGGGCAACCGCGAGGAGGCGGCGCTGGGCGTCGCCATAGAGGTGGCCAAGATGGAGGGCTACCGCAATCTCGAGGAGGCGATGTACCAGGCCATCCGGACCGGGCTGGCCATCCTCACCGAGGGCGTCGTGGTAGCGCCCATCGAGGGCATCATCGGCGTGAAGATCAAAAAGAATTCGGACGGCACGGATTTCGCAGCCGTCTACTACGCGGGGCCCATCCGCTCCGCCGGCGGCGGCGCCCAGGCGCTCAGCGTCCTTCTGGCCGACATCGTCCGGCGCGAGCTGGGCATCGGCCGCTACATCCCCACGCAGTCGGAGATAGAGCGGTACAAGGAGGAGATACCTATGTACAAGCAGGCCCAGCACCTGCAGTACACGCCCTCCAAGGAGGAAATAGAGCTCATAACCACCCACTGCCCCATCTGCATCGACGGCGAGGGCACCGAGGAGGCGGAGGTTCAGGGCTTCCGCGACCTGCCCCGCATCGAGACCAACCGGCTCCGGGGGGGCGCCTGCCTCGTCATCGCCGAGGGGCTCTGCCTGAAAGCGCCCAAGATACAGAAGCACGTCAAGCGCCTGGGCATCACCGGCTGGGAGTTCATGGACCGCTACCTGGCGCGCAACAAACCGGCGGACACAGGCAAGCAGGCGCAGGCCCAGATCGGCCCGTCGGAGAAGTACATCAAGGACCTCATCGCCGGACGGCCGGTGTTCAGCCACCCCAGCCGCAAGGGCGGGTTCCGGCTCCGCCACGGCCGGTCGCGCACCGCCGGCCTGGCGGCCCTTTCGATAAACCCGGCCACGATGTTCATCGTCGACGAGTTCCTGTCGGTCGGGACGCAGATGAAGGTGGAGCGACCGGGAAAGGCATCGGCGATGACGCCCTGCGACAGCATCGAGGGGCCGATCCTTTTGCTCAACAACGGCGACCTGGTGCAGGTCAATGATTCCAAGACGGCACAGGCGGTGCGCAAGGACGTGAAGCGCATAATCGACCTGGGCGAGATACTCGTGCCCTACGGCGAGTTCGCCGAGAACAACCACGTGCTCCTCGAGGGCTGCTACTGCTGGGAGTGGTACTCGCAGGAGCTGGCGCTGGCGCTTCCGCCCGAGGAGGGGGTGGAGAGGTACAAGGAGCCCTCGCCCGATGAGGCCTTCGGGCTGAGCGAGCTCTACGGCGTGCCGTTGCATCCCCTCTACAACCTGTTCTGGCACGACCTTTCGACGGCGGAGATAGCCCGCCTTTCCGCGTACGTTCTCGGCAACGGCTCGCTCGACGACGGCAAGCTGCGGCTCGGGAAGGACCCGGAGATAAAGGAAATACTGACTGTCCTGGGGGCCCTCCACATCGACCGCGAGGAGTACGTCTTCGACGAACTGTCGCTCCCGCTCGTCCGCTGCCTGGGGCTTGCCCCCGAGGGCGGCCGGCTCGCCCTCAGGGAGGGCGCGGCGGAGGCCCTGGCCCAGGCGTCCGGCATGACTGACCCGATGGAGCTGGTCTCCCGGCTGGCCGGCGTAAGGGTCATGAAGCGCAGCCCGACGCGCATCGGCGGCCGGATGGGCCGGCCCGAGAAGGCCAAGGAGCGCCGGATGAAACCTCCGCCGCACATCATATTCCCCGTCGGGACCGCCGGCGGCCCGCAGAGGCTCGTCAACAAAGCCGCCGAGAAGGGCGAGATAGAGGTCAACGTCGGGATGCGCCGCTGCACTGCCTGCGGCCGCCGGGGATTGTTCCCGCGGTGCGACTGCGGGGGCCACACGGCCCCCGTCGAGGAGATGGCCGGCCAGAGGGCGCCTTTGCATGCGATCGACGTGAAGGCGATGCTCCAGGCAGCCGCCCGCAACCTCGGGGAGAGGAACCTGCCCGATATCAAGGGAGTGCAGGGGATGATCTCGAAGCACCGGACCCCCGAGATGCTCGAGAAGGGAATCCTGCGCGCCCGGCGCGGCGTGTTCGTGTTCAAGGACGGCACCGCCCGCTTCGACATGACCGACACGCCGGTGACGCACGTCCGGCCCTCCGAGATCTCCGTGAGCGTCGAGAGGATGAAGGAGCTGGGCTACGAGACTGACTACACGGGCAGGCCGCTGGAAACGTCTGACCAGGTGGTGGAGCTCCGGCCGCAGGACCTCGTGGTCTCGTGGGCCTGCGGCCGCTACCTCTTGCAGGTCTCGCAGTTCCTCGACGAGCTCCTGGCGAAGTTCTACCACCTGGAGCCATTCTACAACGCCCGCGAGCCCGAGGACCTCGTGGGCCACTTCGTGCTGGGGCTGGCGCCCCACACGTCTGCTGGGGTGCTGGGGCGCATCCTGGGCTACACCAACGCGCTGGTCGGCTACGCCCACCCGTTCTTCCACGCGGCCAAGCGCCGCAACTGCGACGGCGACGAGGACTGCGTCATGCTGCTTCTGGACGGCCTGCTCAACTTCTCCGAATCGTTTCTGCCGGTCAAGCGCGGCGGGCGCATGGACGCCCCGCTGGTCCTGTCGGCCATCGTGGAGCCTTCGGAGATAGACAAGGAGGCCCTCAACCTCGACGTCGGCAACTTCTACCCGCTCGAGTTCTTCAGGGCGACGATGAGGAACGCGCTGCCGAAGGAGGTGGAGCTTCTGATGGACACGGTAGGCCGGCGAATCGGGACCCCGGCCCAGTACGAGGGGTTCGGGTTCACCCACGACACGGCCGACATCGGCGAGGGGCCCCGCGAGAGCGCCTATAAGACCCTGGGCGCCACGAGCCGCAAGATGGACGCCCAGTTCAATCTGGGGCTCAAGCTCCGGGCGGTGGACGTCCCGGACATGGCGGCGCGGGTCATCGAGACGCACCTTCTCCCGGACATCACGGGGAACCTCAAGAGGTTCTCCAAGCAGATAACGCGCTGCCCCAAGTGCAGCGCGCGCTTCCGCCGCATACCGCTTAAAGGCGTCTGCTCCCGCTGCGGAGGGAAGCTTATCCTGACCGTGCACGAGAAGAGCGTTAAGAAGTACATCGAGATATCCAAGAAGCTCTCGGACCGCTACGGGGTGAAGGAATACACCCGCCAGAGGGTGGCCATCATGGAGCAGGCCATCGATTCCCTTTTCGAGAACGGGCGAATGAAGAAATCGAAGCTCGAGGATTTCATGGGGGCGCCCTGCGTGCCGGAGCCGCCGCCGCCCGGCGCCTGAGGAATGTTGGGGCGGTCACTCGCCTCGCCGGGAGCGTGCCGCGGGGCACGCCGCGGCCACAGAGGACGGCGGCCAGGAGAAAACTTCTTATTTCGCGAACGCCTCGTGGCCCGGGCGGGTGAATATCATGCCGGGAACGAAGGTAAAGGTCAGGCCGAAAAAGCGCGTCGCCGGAAAGAAGGGCAGAAGGCTTCGGGCCGTCATCTGGCGGCCGCGCGTTATGCCCGGAAGGGGCGCCCGGACGGCGCGCCGGCCGGCCGCTGCAAAGCGGCGCGTCGTCAGAAAACCGGTGAGGCGGGCCGTTCGCCGGGCCACCGCCAAGATCGCGATAAACCGGGCGGCTCTGGCCAGGATACGGCTGGCCGCGGCGGTCGGGGCGGTCGAGCGGGCCGGCGCTCGCGCCGGCAAGGCGCTCCGGGACACCCAGGCAGCGGCCGCCAGAGAGGCCGTGACCGCGATAAAGGCCGCCGAGCAGGGCATCGAGGCGGCCCTGCCGCACAGCGGGGACAGGACCGAGGAAGAATAAGGCGCAAGGGGCAAGGGGCCCGGGCGACGTTGGAAGGCGCATAGGGGAAGCGGCATAGAGGAGGCGAGGGTTCGCCCGCCCGCCCTCTTCACCTCGGTTTTTTCTTCCGGGCCAGGAGGTCGAGCAGTTCGTCCCGGGAGCGGTCCTTTCTCGGCCCGGTGTCGGGGAAGAGCCTGGCGGGCGAGGTGGGGGCTCCGGGCGGCTCCGGCCTCTCGGGCTCGGGCGGCGGGGCCACGACGAGCATCTTCATGATGGGGGCCGGCCGTCCGGCAGGCTGGGCCTGGATCCCCGGTGCCGGGGCAACGGCCGCAGCGTCCTCCATCCCGGGGCGCGAGGATGCGGGTGCGGGCTCATCCGGGGGCGGGGGAGCTGGCGTTTGCGGGGGGGCGGCCGGCGCGGGCGGGACCGGCGGCATTCCCGCCGGCTCCGGAGAGGCCGGGGGAGCCCCTGCGGATTCCCGGTCCTCGAAGCCTGCCTTCAGCCGTTCCAGTTCCCGCAGTTCCCGGACCAGCTCATCCTCCTTCTGGCGGTAGCGCGCCTCGAGGGCGGCCCGGAGCTCCTCGCGCTTTGCAAGCTGGGCCTCGAGGACCTCGCCGTCGCGCAGCTCCTTTTTCAGCTTCGAGACGCGCTCGCGGATGGCCTCCTCCTCGGAACGGAGGGTGTCCAGGCGGGACGCGGTCCCGGCCTCCAGGGCCCGGACCTCCTCCTCGCGCCGCCTGAGCTCGCCCGCCTTCCGCAGGGCCTCCTCCTCGGTTATCGCCTGGGAGCCCTTCAGGGCGGAAATACGCGTCTCCTCCTCGACTATCCTGGCCTCGAGCCGGGACAGCTCCTCCTCGCGCCGCTTCAGCCGGTGCTCCATCTGGGCCTTGTCGCGGGCCTCCTGGCGCAGGGCGTCCAGCACCCGGCGGCGCTCCGCCTCCTCGTCACGCAGGTGCTGCATGGCCATGGCGATCTCCTCTTCCTTGCGAACCAGCTCCAGCTCCATGGTGTGAAGGCGCTCCTCCAGCGTCTCCAGCTCGCGCTCTCGCTTGTCCAGCCTGCGGCGGGCATCGGCGAGCCTCTCCTGCTCGTCCTTGAGCCTCTCCTGCGCCCGGACGACCTCCGACTGTGTGGTGTCCAGGTGCTTCTGGAGCGAGCCGCGGTCGCGCGCCTCCTCCTTCAGGAGCTCGAGGTTCTCGCGGTACTTCTTCTCGAGCTTGGCGAGGTCCGAGCGCGCCATGCGCGTCTCCTCCTCCTGGACCGCCAGCTTCTCCTCGAGCACCTTGCCACCGGCGTTCTCGTCCCGCGAACCGAGCTGGCCCCTTAGCCGGCGCAGCTCCCCGTCCAGCTCCTTGACAATGGATTCCTTCTTGCCAAGCTCAGATTCCGAGCGCTCCAGCCTGGCCCTCAGCTCGGCGAGCGAGCCTTCGCCCGATGCTGGGGCGGAGGGCGGGAGTATGACCTGGGCGAAGGGAGGTGCGGCCTGGGGCATCGGTGCGTCCCCGGGAGGACGGGGCAGCTTCCGGAAAATGACGGCCCGGTCGGTCTCGAGGCCCTCGGCCGGGGCCCTTGGAGGCGCGGCTGGAGGCCGGGACGGGGAGGCCGGCACGGGGCGTGACCCGTCAGAAGGCGTCGGCGGGGCCGGGGCCGGCCCGGCGGGAGCGGTCGCGGGCGGCGGGATGGGCATCCCGCCCCGCCGGTCGAAATCATCCAGAGCCATCCGGAGGTCCGGCCGTTCGGCGGCGTAGCGGTCCAGCTCCCGGCGGAAGCCTGCCACGGCATTCCATTTCGCGGCTCGCTCCTCGTGGGGCGGCAGCCTCTCCGCTGAAGGGGAGATGTTCATCCTCATCCGGGTCCAGAAATCACGCCCCCCCGGAAGGGAATCCTCCTCGCCGGAGAAGATGAAGAACGCGGACTCCACGACCGTCCTCAGGAGCTCCTTGTCCTCGGCGCCGGCCGCGGATTCCAGAACGCTCATGAGCATTCCGGAGTTGGCCCTGAGAAGTTCCCTGAACCGGCGCCGGTACTCGTCCTGCGCGGCCTTGTCCCGAGCTGCTCCAACCGCCATGTCCGTCCAGGGCTCCCGGCTACTTCAACAGGACGATGAAGCTCGAAAAGACCATCAGGAATATGATGAAGACTGCCAGGCCCATCCTCATCCACCTCTGCCTCCTCGTGAGCGTCTCCTTCTTCTTCTGGGGGCGCAGCTTCGCCCTTCGGCTTTCCGGGTCCGGCATGTTTTTTCCTCCCTGGCATTTCCCCGGCCGTCAGCTGAACATTATGACGACCGCCACCATCGTGCCCATAATCGCCTCACCCACGATTAAACCTGTCGCCATCATGAAGCCGTCCAGCATCCTGAGGGTGCGCTGCCTCTCGGACCATTTCTCCGCCTTCGCCTTCGGATCGACTATGTGCTTCTGCCAAAGGTCCCGGGCGGCGCCGCCCGTGAGCAGGGCGAACGCCTGCCACAGCGGGAAGTACATGCCCAGCCCGAACGAGGTCCCCATGCCGGTCATGAGCTCGATGAAGACCCCGATGGAGAAGCCGAAAGCAAGATAGGACAGGAGCTGGCCGGCCGTCTGCCCTCCCAGTATCACCTGGACCATGTAGGCGAATGCATGGGCCTGCGGCGCCATGAAGTCCAGCTTCTGGGTGGCCAGGCCGTACGAGAAGAACGCTGCGGCCGCAACGGCGACGACGGCGCCCGGCACTATCCCGGCCAGTATGGCCTTGACCAGGTGGTAGGGCCGGTTGCCGACATAGACGCCGTATTTGAAGTTGGATATCGCGTTCCCGGACATCGCTATCGAGCAGGCGAAGACCGAGGTTCCCAGTATGGCCATCACCGCGATTACCGAGTTGGGGGTCCCTATGAGCTTGAGGAGCCCGATAACGATGAGCAGGGCGATGAACGATGTCCCCGACACGGGTTCGATGCCGACCTCGCCCATGACCTTGACGGCGATGGCCCCGAGGAAGAAGACAGCCACCACGAGCACCGAGGAATAGACGAACGACTGGACGGGCGGGTAGCCGCCGATCCAGAACGCTGTGCCGACCGTGACTATGACGACCGGGATGAACATGACCATGACCTTGAGGGGCCAGTCGTACCAGCCCTTTCCGGCCACATAGTCCACGCCGGCGCCGGCGCCGCCGCGCACTGCCTGCGCGACGTCGCGGAACACCTTGCCGAAAGACGGCGCCATCTTGAAAAGCGCGGTGAAGCCACCGCCCAGGATCGCCCCGATGGCTATCGGGTTGGATATGGACTTGTAGGCCGTGTACGAGGCGAACGTCAGCGTGCTGACATCGACCCACTGGCCATTCTGCTCGACCGGGACATGCATGAGCACCGCCGCCGGGATGATGAGGAACCAGCTGACGAATGTGCCCAAAGAAACCATGAGCGCCGTGCGGAAGCGCTGGAACCAGCCGATGCCGAAGAGCATCGGGGCGATGTTGTAGCTCAGCCAGGTGTACCTGGAGTCGGCCGCCGACATCTGGATGATGCCGCCGTGGTAGTTGGCCCCCCCGAAAACTGAATCAAGCAGCGACTTCTTGTTGATCAGGGGCAGGTCGCGGACGAAGACGAAAAAGGCTATCCCGCCCGCCCAGGTGGCCACGAGCCTCATCGAGCGCTGGGCGGATTCCACCGCCCCCGAGGAGAGGTCCTTGGCGATGTCCAGGAGCTTGACCCCGGCCTCGAAGCCCGGAAGCGGCAGCGTGTCCTCTATCACCCAGAGCCGCCGAAAGATTATGAAATACATCACGCCCAGGAATGCGCTCGTGACAGTGCAGACGAGGGCCAGGGCCGCCGGGGGGAGCTGGCCGGGCTGGATAATGTGGGTGTACGCCGGGTGGTACGTGAGCAGGTACAGCGCCGGGAAGGTGAAAACGAAGCCGGAGGAGATGGACTGGGCGGCGGAGCCGGCCGCCGAGGCGAGGTTGTTCTCGGCGGGCGACCAGCGCCGCCAGAGGGCCAGTATGTACACGACGTACCAGGCGGCCCCGACGGCTATTCCGACCTTGAGTCCGACGTACTGGATGATAAATGCAAAAAGCGTTCCGACGGCGATGGAGGGCCCGACCTTCGACCAGTCGAATTTTGCATTGTCGAAGCCGTCGCCCCGGTTCTTCTCCTCGAGATATTCCTCCAGGACGCCCGTGTTGAAGTTCGCAAAAGAGTCCGTGTCGAGCCAGGTCAGCTGGCCCTTCTCGATGGCCTCGAGACCGGCCGATGTCGGCGTGCGGCGGTAGTTCGACGTCTTCACGCGGGCCATTTGGTTGCTGTAAGAGATTGGCATATTTAACAATTGTTGAAACGGGCGAGCCGGAGAGCCGGGAAGCCGGTAAGCCCGCGGGCAAGCCGGCAAGCTGGCAAACCCGCAAGCCGGTACCGGCTCCCCGGCTTACCGGTTCCCCGGCTCACCCCCCGGCTCCCCGGCTTACCGGTTCCCCGGCTCACCCCCCGGCTCCCCGGCTTACCGGCTCACCGGCTCACCCCCCGGCTCCCCGGCTTACCGGTTCCCCGGCTCACCCCCCGGCTCCCCGGCTTACCGGCTCACCGGCTCACCCGTCGTTTTTCACGGCTCCGCCATGAAATCGATGAACTCCTCGCGGGTGCGCTTCTCGAGGACGTAGTTGGTCCTGCGCTCCTGGCCGATGGTCGAGGTGGGGCGCGCCCCGTAGTCGTGGCCGGGGTAGACCTCGACGTCGTCGGGGAGCTTCAAAAGCTTGTCGAACAGGCTGTCGTAGAGAGCGCCAGCGTCGCCGCCGGGCATATCGGTCCGGCCGCACTCCCCGACGAAGAGCGTGTCGCCGGTGAAGAGCTTGTTGCCGACCAGGTAACACACGCCGTCGCGGCTGTGGCCCGGCGTGTGAAGGACCCGGACCTCCAGCGTGCCAACCTGGAGCGCCGCGCCATCGTCCAACGGGATGTCCTTTTTGATCCCGGCCAGCCGGTGGGCGGCAATCTTGGCACCAGTCTCGGCTGCCAGCTTGCCATTGCCCGAGGTGTGGTCCGGATGGGCGTGGGTGGTCAGGATGAATCCGATCCTGAGCCCCTCGGCCTCGATGACGCCGATGATACGCGAAAGGTCCCCGGTGGGGTCGATGACCGCGCCCGCGCCTCCTGGCCCCTCGGCCACAATGTAGGACATGTTGGCGCCCGCGCCGGCCTTGAACTGGCGAAGGAACATGGGCGGAGTATCGGGGACCGGCTTTATATTGATTTACGGGTCGTGACATCTACTATTTATAATAATTGTGTGTTTTAAGATATACTTAAATAATAACATAATTATTATAAAAACTGATGTTCCAGACAAGGAAGGTTGTTAGAGGAGGCCCGGGCATGGTCGGAAAGGCTACCAAAACGGTCTTCGTGGTGTTGTTTCAGGTTTTCATGGCCCTGGCGTTGCTTCCGGTCTTCTCGGATCAAGTCGCGGCCGACAAGGGGGTCGTTACGACGTTCGCCAACGGCGACGCCATTCAGGATTTCGTCTTCCCCGAGAAGGGGGAGAACAGCAGCCTGGTCTTCAGGCTGCCGGCGAACGCCACGGTTCTCAACGCCACGTTCAAGGTCAGCGGGGCCTTCCTGGGCGGCAGCGCCCGCGTGGACCACCGCAACGACACCGGCGCCGGCTGGGGCGGCGAGAGCAACAACCAGCCCGAGTACGACAACACCACCTCGGTCGACCAAGGCATTGCCATCCAGCTCTACCTCTCCCAGCTGGGGCCCCTGCAAAAAAGGGTCGGCTACGACGCCGGAAGCAGCCCGTCGGGCGTTGCCATCGGGGACATCAACAGCGACGGCGCAAGCGAGGTCGTGGTCTGCAACTACGGCGATGCCAACCTCAGCGTCTACACGACCAACACCACCGGCCAGCTCAAGTACAGCGCCTCGTACTCGACCAGCAGCCGCCCCATGGACATAGCCATCGGTGATGTCAACAACGACGGGAAGAACGACGTGGTCGTTTCGTGCGGGTACAGCTCAACCTGCTATGTCGACGTCCTGACCCAGAAGAGCGACGGAAAGCTTGACACCAAGACTTCCTATACGGCCAGTAGCGGCTCCTCCGTCTCGTACTACGTGGACATCGGGGACCTCAATTCCGACGGCCTGAACGACGTCGCCACCCAGGACCAGACCGGGGAGTACCTACGCGTATTCTTCCAAAACGCCGCCACCGGGGGCCTTGATTCCGCCACGAGCTTCAGCACCGGCGACTACGGCAGCGGGGTCGCCATAGGCGACTGCCTGTTCGCCAGCGGCAACGAGGTCGCCCTCTACTTCGAGCCCTATTCCTCGTGGTACAATAAGCCGTCGCTGCGGGTCTACAGCCAGAGCAGCGGCACCCTCGTTGAGGACAAGACCACCCAGCTATCGTACTACGCCTGGAACTACGGGACGCCCTTCCCCGTCGAAATAGGCGACCTCAACGACGACGGGCTAGATGACGTGCTGGTCGGATGGTACGACCAGTACTACTGGCCCTACACATACTACCTGAGCGTGTTCAACCAGACCTCCGGCGGTGGCCTGTCCACCCGGGTCGACTACACCAACGGCGTGACCAGCCCCCGCCACATCGCCATCGGGGATGTCAACAGCGACGGCAGGAACGAGACGCTTCTTGCCAACGACGGGAGCGACAATTTCATTATCTATAATATAACATCCAATGGACGGCTCAATTCCCTCAAGACCGTCAATGCCGGCAAGAAGCCCGTCGGGCTGGCCGTCGGCGACGTGAACGCGGACGGTCGCAACGACGCAGTCACCGCGGACTATAATAGCGGCGAGGTGGGCGTCTACATCCAGCCCGGCTGGTTCAACGGGTCGTACACTTCGCGGGCGCTCACAGCCCCCAAGCCCAACGAATACGCGAGCATATTCCGGGCCCGGCCCTACTGGAACATCAGCGCCAACGGCGAGCAATACGCCGTCTTTCTCTCAAACGATGGAAAGACCTGGACCAACGTCACCGGCGCCAAGGGCCAGTGGCTTGATTTTGCAACGACCGGTTCCGGCCTGCGGTACATGGTTTACATGAACTCGTCTCACGGCACCGTCACGCCGCGGATGAACAACTTCCAGCTGGACTATACATACGGGACCGACCCCAAGGACATACTCATCGACATCGGCGCCGACGGCGAGACCATCGAGTACCGGCACGACGGCTTCCTCAACGGCAGCGAGTGGGTCCCCGACTTCTCATCCACCCTGAACCAGTGGATAGGCGAGCACCAGGGCGACAAGGACACATTCGGCTACATCCAGGTGCCCATCTATTTCAGCTGCGGAGGGATGGGCAAGCTCACTTTCAGCAACATCACCATCAAGTTCGACCGCCCTCCGTTCGTGCCGCTGCTCCTGAGCCCGGGGCAGGACAGCTACGTGGGCATCGTCCCGACATTCAAGATACAGTGCTTCGACCCCGACAACGACACGCTGAAGCACCAGGTCCAGCTCTCCGAGACAAGGGACTTTGCGACCATTTTCAGGACCATGGACATGACCGTCAGCATGGCGGGCTGGACCAAATCGGCGTACGCCTCCAACGAGATAGCGGTCTACAACACGCCGCCCTCGCTGATGTTCCAGAGCGGCAAGAGCTACTACTGGCGCGCCCGCGTCTTCGACGGCACCCTGTGGTCCGACTGGTCGCGCAATTTGGTCAGCACCGGGCCGGGCTTCTTCAGCATAGACAGCGTGGCGCCTGACGCCGCCACTTCCTCGCCCCAGTACTCCAAGCAGAACGATTTCGACGTTACCTGGACCGGCGGGGACCCGATGCCCGGCTCGGGGTTGATCGCGAACCCATTCGACATCCAGGTCAAGATAGATGACGGCGAATGGACCGACTGGTTGACCGGCACATCCCTGACCTGCGCGACCTACTCGGGCGAGCCGGGCCACACCTACTACTTCCGCGCCCGGGCGACCGACATCGCCGGCAATCGCAAGATCTACGCCGGCGGCAACGGCGACACCAGCACCATAATCGACCCCAACGTGCCCTCCTCGGGGGTCAAGCGGCTCCCCGACTACGAGACGACCACCCGGTTCACAATCGAGTGGACCGGCACCGACGGCGTAGGAGGGTCGGGCATCCTGAACTACGATGTCCAGTCCAGGGACGGAACGGGCCCCTGGACCGACTGGATTTCATTGACGACCGCCACGTCGGCCGAGTTCGACGGCCAGCAGGGCCACACCTACCGCTTCCAGGCGCGCTCCCGCGACCGCTCCGGGAATGCCGAGGACTACCCCGGCGGCGACGGCGACACGCGGACCACGGTCGACACCACGCCGCCCTCGGGAACGTTGGCGGACGACGGGGCCGAGACCCCCTCGGCCGTCAGCCTCCACGCCACCCTCCAGTTCTCCGACGCCGAGAGCGGCATCGCCGGCTACGAGTACCGCGTCGGGACCTCCCGCGACGGCTCCGAGATCATGAGGCCCACGCCCGCGGCCGACGCCGACCTAACAATACCCGGGCTGAACCTCAGCGTCGGGCCCGTCTATTACATGAGCGCTCGCGCCCGGAACGGCGCCGGCCTGTGGGGGCCCTGGGCCTCCACCGACGGCATCGCCGTGGGCGCCGGCGCCAACATCGCCAATGTGTCGTATCCGCCGGGCATGCAGAACGACCCCGTCATCAAGGTGACATTGGGAGGCTCCGCCGCCGGCGGCGCCCGCATCGTCGACGGCGACCTCGAGGTGCGCCGGGCCGCCTACTACCGCGGCGAGCTGGGCTCCTGGGGCAACTGGCTCGAGGTCGGGCAAAACGCCGGCGACGTGGGAAGCGCCGACTACGCCGGCGAGCGCGGCGTGGCCTACCAGTTCCGCTACCGCATCAGGAGCGAGTACAACGTCTGGAGCAACTATGCCGAGCCGGGCGCCACCGTCCGCATCAACGCCGCGCCCGTGGCCGTGGGCGGCACGGACACCAGCGCCGAGACCGGGAAGAAGGTGCCCTTCGACGGCGCCGGGTCCTGGGACCCCGACGGGGACGGCATCGTCTCCTACGCGTGGGACTTCGGCGACGGCAAGAAGGACACGAGCGGCGCCACTTCGCACTCCTACAGGAAGGCCGGAGTCTACGTCGTCACCCTGACCGTGAACGACGGGAACCTGAACTCCACCACCGCTCAGTCGGTCAAGGTACGCAACCCGGACACCGTTTCCACGCCCGGCTTCGACGGCGCTCTTGCCCTCCTGGCGCTCTGTGCCGCATTGGCGCTGGTCGTCTGGCGTAGACGCAGGTGAAGAACCCGGGGCACGGGGCAAGGGACAAGGGGCAGGGGACAAGGAGCGTCGTAGTCCGCCGTCCCCTTGACCCTTGGCCCTTGACCCATGACCCGTACCCCTTGACCAGAACCCTTTGACCCGTACCTCTGGCCCCGCCCTTTCAATAAATAAATCATGCCCTTTACGAATATCATTAAATAATCGAACGCTCATGCAAAAACAATGGAATATATAACTGACCCCAAGTAAATCGGTATGGTGAACCTATGATAAGCAAGGCGTTCGGAGCGACGGTCGCGATCCTGATACAGTTGATAACCGCCCTCTCGGTCCTCCCTGTACCGACGGACGGGACCCCCGCGGAGATAGGCACCATCACCACATTCGCCAACGGGAACTCCGCCCAGGAGTTCCTGTTCTGGGAAAGGGGCGAGGACACTAGCCTGAACTTCCGGGTGCCTGCGAACTCCACGGTCATCAACGCCACCTTCAAGGTGACCGGGAGCTTCCTCGGCGGAGGCCTCCACGTGGACCACACCAACGACACGGCCGCCGGCTGGGGCGGGGACGGCAACAACCAGCCCGAGCTCAACAACACGACGTCGATCGACAGCGGGGATGCCCTGGCGCTCCAGCTGAGCCAGCTGGGGCCGCTTGGCCCGCGCAAGGGCTACAACGCCGGCAGCGGCCCGACCGGCGTGGCGGTGGGAGACATCAACGCCGACGGGTACAAGGAGGTCGTGGTCTGCAACTACGGCGACAGCAACATCTCCGTCTACACCACCAGCACGACCGGCGAGCTCAAGTACAGCGCCACCTACGGCACCAGCACACGTCCGTGGGACGTCGATATCGGGGACCTGGACAATGACAATCTCCCCGACGTTGCGGTGACCTGCGGCTACAGCTCCGCCACGAACCTGGACGTCCTGACCCAGAAGACCGACGGCAAGCTCAACTCCAAGGTCACCTACTCGATCAACACCGGGTCCTCCAAATCATACTTCCTCGACATCGGCGATGTCAACGACGACGGGTACAATGACGTCGTGGTCACCGATGAACAGAGCAAGACGATGAAATGGTTCATGCAGAACACAAGCAGCGGCGGCTTCGATACCGGGACGTTCTCCACCGGCGTCTACCCCAGCGGCGTGGCCATCGGGGACCTTGTCTCCCACACCGGCAACGAGGTGGCGCTCTTCGATAAAGGCAATCCGAGTTATTCGTCCTATTCGGACCCGACCCTGAGGGTTCTCGAGCAGTCCGACGGCTCGCTGTCCCAGCACTACGCCACCAACAAGATGGCCGGGACGTGGAACTACGACTGGTACAACTACATGAACCCCTATCCCGTCGCCGTCGGCGACCTCACCGGCGACGGCAACAATGACATAGCGATGTGCTGGTACTATTACAGCGGAGGTAGCCTACAACTCAGCGTCTTCCCCCAGAGCTCGGGCGACGTCGGCACCCGGAAGGACTACACCAACGGCATCTCCTCGCCCCGGGACATGACCATAGGCGATATCAACAACGACGGGAAGAACGAGCTTCTCCTGGTCAACAGCGGTGAAAACAAGTTTGCGATATACAACCAGACGCCAGCCGGGGGCCTCTACAACCTCAAGAGCGTGAGCACCGGCAAGGCGCCCACCGGGATATGCATCGGAGACGTGAACCGGGACGGGCTTGCCGACGTCGTGACCGCCGACGACACCGACGGCGAGGTCGGCGTGTACATCCAGCCCCCCTGGTTCAATGGAAGCTTCATCTCCCGCGCCTACACTGCCCCCAAGCCAAATGACTACGCACGCATACTGGCCGCCCGGCCCACCTGGAACATGACCGCCAACGGCCAGATGTACAGCGTGTTCCTATCCAACAACGGAAAGACCTGGACCAACGTCACCGGCGCCAAGGGCCAGTGGCTCGACTTTGCGACGGTCGGCTCCGGGCTTCGTTACATGATATATATGAACTCCACCGTGGCATCCACAACCCCCAAGCTACTCGACATCTCCCTTGACTACAGATACGGGACCGACCCCAAGGAGATCCTCATCGACATCGGCGCCGACGGGGAGGTCATTGAGTACCAGCACGACGGCTTCCTCAACGGCAGCGAGTGGGTGAAGGACTTCTCATCCACCCTGAACCAGTGGATAGGCGAGCACCAGGGCGACAAGGACAACTACGGGTACATCCAGGTGCCCATCTATTTCAGCTGCGGAGGGATGGGCAAGCTC
>Ga0315291_10000326_pt1 | contig 61760 bp, 44 predicted proteins | sample YL17G12_20_MG_FD_203070 | JGI IMG/M metagenome (GOLD analysis project Ga0315291, IMG submission 203070) | Sediment microbial communities from Yellowstone Lake, YNP, Wyoming, USA - YL17G12_20 | ecosystem: Environmental > Aquatic > Freshwater > Lake > Sediment | place: USA: Wyoming | collected... | reverse complement strand
CGTCGGGCAGGATGTACTTCAATAACGGGAGCTGGACCTCGATCGCGTGCTCGTAGCGGTGCGGAACGGGGTCGTCAACGATAGGGCGTAAGGCAACAAGGCGCGCGGCGAGCTCCTCATCGACCTGGAGGGAACCCAGGGGAGTATCCCACTCCCCCCGGCTGTATACACTCGCCGAATTCGGATCTGGCCCATGTACAGCGCCAAAGATAACGACCGTCTCTGGCTTGGCCCCCGCAACCCCGGCGATCGCCAGAGCCGCCGTCGAGCCGCTGAAGACCCAGCCGGCATGCGGCACGATTCCGCCGATGCCCGCGGGGGACGTTACCGCGCGAAAGAATTCGTCAGCCATGCGCCGGCATTCAGGCTCCGTGCCCGGATAAAAGCGACCAGCGACGGCAGGCGGTCGTTTCGGTCCCATCGGGCTACTCCAGATTCACGTTTCCACCAAGCCGCTCAGCGATACGGTCAAATTCTTCGAGGGTGTCGTAGAAGACGACCACGCGTCCCGAGTTCTTCTTTTTTCCGGAGTGAAGGCGGACTCGCAATCCAGCCGCTTTGCTCAACGCCTGCTCCACCTGCGCAAGGTGCAGCCGATACGTCTTGCTCTCCACCGATTCCTCCGCCGGCGCTGGCGCATGAACGTCGTCACTCGCCGAGCGAGCCAATGCTTCCACTTGGCGAACCGACAAGTTCCGCCGCCCTGCCAATCGCGCGATCGCCAGTTGCCGCTGGGGATCATCGATGCCGGCGATCGCTCGAGCTTGGCCCATGCCGAGCTCCCCAGTTCCGAGCATATAGCAGATTTCTGGTCGCAACTTCAGCAGGCGCAAGTAGTTGGAAACACTCGCCCGGCTCTCGGAGAGGCGCGCCGCGAGATCCTCAATGGTTCCGCCGAAAGATTCGAGGTAGTGCTGGTAGGCGGCGCCCCTTTCGAGCGGGCCCAGATCCTCTCGCTGCAGGTTTTCGACGAGAGCTGTGGCGAAAGCCTGGGCGTCGGTTAGTTCGCGGACAACGGCTGGAATAGTTGGAAGGCCGGCGGTCTTGGCGGCGCGCCAGCGCCGCTCCCCGGCGACGAGCTCGTACTTGTCGCCCACGATGCGCACGACGACTGGCTGGAGGATTCCATTGGTCCGGACAGAGTCGGCGAGCTCGGTGAGGGCGGTTTCATTGAAGCCGGTGCGCGGTTGACGTGGGTTCGGTACAATCGCGTCGATTGGCAGTTGACGAAATTGGACTGCGTCGTAGCTGCCAGTTGACGGTTGGGCGGCGGTGCTCGGGGCTGGCGCTTCGCGAGGCGTAACGAGGGTACTGAGCCCTCTGCCAAGGCGGGTACTGGGTTTCTTCATGCTGGCCTCCTTGCTCGGCGGACACGATACGACCGCGGGCACCATTTTGTCAATGGATGGTGGCCTGCGAGAGCGTTGCACGTGGAGCGCGCTTCACAAAGCGGCAATGGCAAGAACTCGCGGTTGAAGGACAGCAAACTCCACGGCGGCTTCAGGAGATATACCTATAGAGGTGTGAGAGGCGGCCGCCGCCGACCGGAACTAGAATATCTATCATATGGAGAATTCACGGCTCGCGGGCCAGCGCGTGGAAGGCGTCGAGCAGCTTCCGGTGGCGCCGGCGGCGCACGCCGAAGCCCAGCGCGTCCATCTCGCGCGCCGCGTCCGCGGGGGCCACGCCCTGCACGTGCACCCGGTAGAGGGCACAGAACAGGAGCGTCCGCTGTTGCCCGAGGCGGCAATGGACCAGGACCGGCTGGCGGTCCGGCGCGCGGAAGAGTTCGAGGAACTGGTCGACCTGGGCGCGGGTCGGCGGGTTCTTGTGGTTGCAGGGGATCGGAACAAACGCGACGGTCTTGGCTGCGCAGACTTCGCGTTCGGCCTGTTCCCACGCGTCCGGATCGTCCTCATCGCGCAGGCCGCGCAGACTCACCACGGTGCGGAGCGAAAGGCGTTCGACCAGCTCTGCAAGCTGCGGCGGCGTGGGCTGCCCGCAGCGGTAGAGAGCGCCCTCGGCCACCACGTCGAAGTGCTGGAGGCCATCGTACGGGGTACGAAAGAGGCGGCGGATGAAACGCGGGACATTCACCTCCCGAGTCTCCGAAGATTCTGGGCAGCCATGACGCGCTGGAAAGCTACTGCGGTGCGACAAGCTGAAATGTCGCCCGGCTTTCCGCCACTTTTTGCCCTAGTTTATCAACCAGCGTGACTTTTGCCACATACTGGCCGGGGGGCAGCGTGGCCGGGAGGCGGACGAGGCGGGGGATGAAGCAATCGTGGCGACGGTTACGGCAGCGGTCGACGATGTTTGTGTCCTTGATCTCCAGCACCGTATCGCCGGCGCGATTCAGAATCGCGGTCGTCATATCGAAGGTGCTGGTGTACAGTTCGTCGCGGAGCTCGCTGACAAAGTCGCGGACCTCGCAGTAGAGGACGAACTCGGCCGGGGTGCTAGCCGGGAAACGCGCCGGCTCGAGGGCATCGTACTGGCCGAAGCTCCGGACGGCGGAGCAAATCTTGACCGCCGGCACGCTCAGGTCGCTCAGCCGCTGCAACGCTTGCCGCAGCTCGTCCAGCTCGCGGGCAGCGGCGCCGGCGGCGCGCGACGGGTCGCCCATGTGCCAGTCGCGGATCGCAATCCAGGCTTCGACGAAACGGGTGGCCAGCTCCTGCTGCTCCGCAGTAACGAGGTTAAGCGGCGCCCGCGCCTGGTCGTAGTCGCCGGCCATCACCCAGAGCATGCGGCGGTCGAGTTGCTCGCGGAATGAGTTTTCCTCAGCCGGCAGGGACTGCTCGAGAAATTCGCGCAGCGAGGTCGGCGTATTCCGCGCATATGCGGGAGCGTTTACCTGTGGCGCGGGGGGCTCAAGAGCGACGCGCGGCGTATCCTGGGCGGGGCGGGCCACGACCTCGGCGAGCGCCGGCGGGGTGGTGGCCGCCGGTTGCTCGGCGGGCCAGGTAGCCGGTTGGAGCGTCGCCGGCTCGCCAGAAACGGGCACCGGCTCAGCATCGGAGACCTGAGTCGTCGGGGCACTGCCGGGTGCAAACTGGGCGCCACGAGTCTTCTCGTGCAGCTCGGTGCCCTCGAGCCGGTTCACCCAGCTCAGAATGCTCTTGGTTAGGTCGTCTCCAGGCTGGCCACCATCTGTAACATCATCTCTGGAAACAACTTGCGGCTGTTCAACCTGGTCGGCGGGTTGCTGCGTGTCCTGATGGGTAGCAGGCGATGCGGCCATCCAAGTGCATCCGCACATCATGACCAGCGCGCACGCCCACAACGTCCCTGTTATGCGCTTCGCATCCATGCGAGGGTCCGTGGACGACCATCAGCGGGCCGTAGCGGCCAGCCGGGCGAGCATCAGCTCGACCCCGGTTTCTATCGACCGCACGCCCGACTTGGCTTGCGAGTCGAGGTCGGCAATTGCGGCCAGGAGGCGGCGAAGGAGGGTGGGCGAAAGTCGCCTTAGAATGGTGCGCAGCTCTTGTTCGCGTCGCCACATGAGCACTTTGGGAGCGATTTCGGAGATATCGAGACCCGCGCTGGCCATCCGGTGCGCGCTCAGCCACTGGCGGACCCGGTAGGCCACACCGCCCAGGGCCTTGTAGACCGCCTCCGGGTCGGTCGCGAGTACTTGCTGCCATAGGCAGAGCGCATCGGAGAGGCGGCCGGCAGCGGCGGCGTCCATCGCGGCGAAGACCCGCTCCTCGCGCGTCTGGCCCACGAGTTCGCTCACGTCGCCATCCGTGATGGCCGCGCGCTCGGCGGCGTAAAGGCAGAGCTTCTCGATCTCGGAGGCGAGGACGCCCGTGTCCTGGCCCACCAGATTGACAAGCTGAGTGGCAGCGGAGGGGTCGAGACGCTTGCCGCGTGCACCAGCTTCCGCAGTCACAAATTCGAGCAGCGCCCGGCCGCTCGGCCTCTTGCACTCCACGACCAATCCGCCGGCGGCAGTCACGGCCTTATACAGACGGGTGGTTTTTGGGAAACTGCGGCAGGCGAGGATGAGGGTGCCCGTTGGGGCGGGCTTGGCCAGGTACCGCTCCAGTTTCTCGCGGTGCGCGGTGATGAACGCGTCGGCCTCGCGAACGAGGATCACCCGCCGCGGCGCCAGAAACGGAAGCGTCGCGAGGTCGTCGAGAACGGCGGCCAGCGATGGACCGCCCTGGTCGGCCGGACGTTGCCCATCGTATTCGACGAACGCGAGAGCCCGGTCGACGCCGGCGGGCAGGAGGTGGTCGAGGGCCTCGGTCAGGGCGGCGGCTTTTTGGTGGTCGTCGTCTCCGAAGAGGACAACGACGGGCGGTGGCGTGGGGGTTCGTGCCATGGTTCGCCGGTCGCGGGCTGCGTCTCGGCCAGCCGTTCGGAGCCGAAATACTCGAGGCGGCGCCGGGCGCTCTCGCGCAGGTTCTGATCGGTGGCGCCGACGCTCAGCGCCTTCCGCCAGGCGGCCAGCGCCTGCGCCGTGTTGCCGAGGCGATGCTCGATGTCGCCGCTGCGCAGCCAGACGAGCCCGGAGCTCGGCCGGAGCCGCTGTAATTGCAGCAGATACTCGCGGGCCTCAGGATACTGCCTTTGCGTGACGGCGGCCAGGGCCAGGCCGTCGAGCGCGCCAGTGTGGTCGGGCTGGGCGGCCAGGGCCGCCTGCCAGCGGCGACGGGCGTCATCGTAGCGACCCGCGCGATACAGCGCGGTTCCGAGATCCACGAGCAAATCGGCATTGTCGGGCGACAACGCCAGGGCGTCTTCGAGACGTGCGGCAGCGAGCGAAAAACGGCCCTCGGCTGTGAAATCGCCCGCCAGCTTGCGTAGCCGCTGCGCCTCAGCCGATGGCGGCGTCGGCGGAGGTGGCTCGGGCACGGTGGGCTGCGTCGCGGCGGGCTCGGGCGGAGTCTCGCGCGGACGAGGGCTTTCCACGCCGAGAACGTCAGCGGAAGCGACGTTCCCGGCCAGATCGGTGGCCACGATACGCAAGTCGACCGACGCCTGATCGCAGGTTGGCAGGCACGCGACGACGCGGTCGTCGACGAGGGTGGCCAGGCCGCCGTCGGTCCAATGCTGGGAATCGTCCCGATAAAAAAGCCGCACGCCGGCCTTGGACAGGTTCTCCTCGACGAGCGTGACGGACAGGGATGCCTGCAAAGCGCAGTCTTCCGCGGGCTCGATCTTGGCGCCGTGGGCTTGGAGCAGCGGCGGCAGCGTGTCCACCACAATCGTGGCCGTTGGGCGGGAACCCGGCTCCGGCGGGTCCGCGGACGACCCGGCCGCATTGCGGAGCACCAGGTAGAAGTCGTATCGGCCGTCGGCGGGTGCCGTGTAGCGCACGATCTGCTGCCCGTCGCGAGTGACCTCCGCGGCCTGCCAATTGCGGCCGGCATCGGTGGACACCCAAACGAGCACGTCGTCCACGGAAACGCGGCTGGACAGCCGGCATTCCAGGATGATCTGACGTGACGCCACATATTGCGGCGGCGGTGCGGCCAGGGCGGCGAGTTGGGTCAGCGAGAGGAACGCGATTTTCCAGGGCCGTAGGGGAATGCTCGTCTCCAACAACGTTCGTCTGCCGGTTCACAGCGCCTATCGGCAGAGCGCGGGGCTTGAGGCTGCACCGGAGCGGTACAGGCGTAGAATGTGCAGGATGGGGGTGAGCGAGCCAGGAGCCGTGTGGTGCGCATGCCAGGTCGCATCCGCTTAGGAACATTCATTGAGGTGGGCTTAGTCCTCTGGACCTGGGCCGCAGTTGCTGCGCGGGCCGAGACGCTGACCTACATTTTGACGCCCGAGCCGGGGCAGGGGCGGATACGGGTTGAGCTGGCCTGGCAGACGGCGGGACGCTCGGCGTCACGTCTGTGCGTATCGGCGCACTGGGGAACGGTTGCCGACGTGCCCGCGCTGCTCAAGGACATGAAGTTCGCCGGCGCGACGGGGGTACACCGAGATAAGGCCTGCTGGCAGGTGACGCACGCGACGGGCGCCGAGCTGCGCTGCGAGTACACGGTCGATCCGGGACGGAAATCATTCGACTGGAGCAGCACGCACCACCCGATCGCGACCAAGGCGTTCTTTCACGGGCTGGGCAACGCGTTTCTTATTACGCCGGGACCCGGCGGCGGCCAGCCGGAAGAATACGAGGTCCTCGTGCGCTGGAAGCTGCCGGCGGGATGGAAAGCGATCTGCTCGTGGGGCGCGGGGCCCAGCGTCGGGGCGCGGCTGAAGGCGGACGACATCCGGCAGGCGGCGTATCTCGCGGGGCGGCTCGTGACGCACCGGACCCGTGTGCCGGGCGCGGACGAGCTGACCGTCGCGATGGTGGATGCGTTCGAGTTCAGCGCCGAGGAGTTTGCCGAGCGAGCGGCGGAGATCATCGCCGATCAGTGTGCGTTCATGCGCGAGCCCTCGTTTCCGCCGTTTGTCATTACGGCGATCCCGGTCGGTGAGCCGGTCGAGGGGAGCGACCTGCACATCGTCGGGATGGGGCTGTACCGCAGTTTTGCGTTGTGCATTTCGCCACGGGCGACCTTGACGGACGGCGTGGAGCACCTGTTTGCGCACGAGCTTTTCCACACGTGGAACGGGCGGCTGTTGGAGACGGAGGGCACGGAAGAGCTGGTGTACTGGTTCACGGAGGGCTTCACGGACTACTACGCGCTGCGGATTCTGTACGAGTCCGGGCGCTGGACGCCGGAGGTCTACGCAAGCTGGATCAATCGCCACCTGCGGGAGTACCAGACCAACCCGGCGCGGAACGCGAGCAACGAGCAGATCCGGGCCGGCTATTGGAAGGAGCGCAGCACGGTCGGCGAAGTCCCGTATCAGCGTGGCTTGCTGCTGGGGCTGCGCTGGCACAAGCTGGCGCGGGACCACGGCGTCCGCGAAGGCGTGGACGCCCTGCTGCGCAGACTGGTCGAGCGCGCCCGGCGCGGCGACTTTCGCATCTCCAACGACGCCCTGCGCGAAGAAGGGCGGGCGGTCCTCGGCGACTGGTTCACGCCGGAGTTTGACCGGTACGTACTGAAGGCGGAGACGGTAGAGGTCCCGCGGGACGCGCTAGCGCCGGATTTCACGGGCCGTGTGGAGAGCATCAACGACTACGCGCTGGGTTTCGACCGCGAGCGCTCGCTGCGCGAGCAGCGAGTTCGTGGATTGTTCTCCGGCTCGGCGGCGGCCAAGGCCGGCCTGCGCGAGGGAGACGAGCTGCTGGGGTGGGAGATTCACGGCGAGACGGACCGGGAGATTCAGCTCCAGGTACTGCGCGCCGGGCAGGTCAAGGCAGTCAGTTACTTCCCGCGCGGCGCGCGGCACGAGCTGCTGCAATTCGTGCCGGCGAAAGCGGCACACTGATGCGAAACCGGCGCAGAAGCGGCGCGCCGTGAAATGTAGCGGCGGGCAGGCTCGGGGCCGACGCTACACTCCAGCGCGAGAGCGGAGCGCGGGCTTGGGCAGTTACGGTTTCGGCGGCGGGACCACCTCCTTCGGCTCGCCGGCTTCCTCTTTTTCCTTCGCGAGCTGCGCCGGGTCGAACAGGTTCTCGCCCTTCAGCACGGCCTCGATCTGCTTGGCCATCGTCTCTTCCGCGTCGGGCCGCAGACCGAGATACACCGCCTGGACGATGCCCTTCTTGTCGATCAGGAACGTGCAGGGGATGCCCGAGACCTTGTACTTGCGGCCGAGCTTGTTGCTGGGGTCGAGGAACTGCCGGAACGTGATCTTCTTGTCCTTGAGAAACTCCTCGACCTTCTTCTCCTTCCCGCGCGCATCCTGGTTGATGCCGACGACGGTCAGCGGCTGGTCGGCGAACTTCTCGGCGAGCTTCTGGATCTTCGGCATCGACTGCACGCAAGGAATGCACCAGGTGGCCCAGAAGTCGACGATGACCACGCGGTCTTTCAGGCCCTCAAGCGACAACGGCTTCTCGTCCAGGCCCGTGCCGGCAAAAACCGGCGCGGGTTTGCCAATGAGCGACTGCGGGTCGGGCATGGACATGAGCTCGTCAAAATCAAACTTGGCGACCTTGGCGGTGCCCGGCTCGGGCTTGAAGACGAAACTGTCGGCGGGAATGTCGACGTCGAGGCGGACGTCGTTCAGGGCGATGGCGGCGACGGCGCGGTCGATGTGCTTGGGCATGCCCGGCACGTCCAGCTCCTCGTCGGCCTCGTCTTTGGCGTCGTCCGTGAGACCGAGCTGCTTCCGGAACACCGCGGTCAGGTCGATCCGGATCTCGCCCAGCAGCCCGGTCTTCTCGTCGAACCACAGGCTGAATGGGACCAGCTCGGGACCGAACTCGAAGCGCGTCTGGGTGGCGTCAAAGAGGCCGGCCAGACGGGAGCCCGGGCGCCCGTCGCGCTCTTCGCGTGTCACCGCCGTGAATTCGCGGACCATGGGGAACAGCTCGTCGAACGTCTGGCCCGGTCGGTCGAGCACAAACAGCACGGGGTGCGGCGGGGTATCGACGCCGGCCTCCTCGGTGAGCTTGGCGTAGTCCAGGCGCTCGGGCGCGGCGCCCTCGGTGTACTGGTCCAGCGCCGCCGTGTAGAGCCAGAGTTGCTTACCATTGCAGTGGATCGAGAAGTCGTCCGCGACCAGCGCCAGGCGGTTGGGCGGCGTGAAGGCGAAGGTTTCGGCGGCGTCGGCGGACTGCCCCACGTCCTGGTTATCCTTGTCCCGGGCGACGATCTCGCTATGCGCTTCCAGCTTGTCCGCGTAGCTCTTGGCGGCGCGGTACTTGGCCAGCGCCGCGTCAATGATCTGGCGCGCCTTCCGGTGCGCCTCCGGGTTGCTCGGCTTCGTGGTAGCCTGAGTGGCGGGCTGACTCTGCGGGTCGTCGGCCAGCGCGCGGGCAGTTGCCCCGATCGTGAGCAGCAGCGCGGCAGCGCAGGTTGCAGCGAGTACCAGAGTACGCTGTGAACGGAGCGGGTTTCCGACGAGCATGCGTGGTCTCCTGGCGAAGATGCCCCAGTCCCGCAGCCGGCATGGGCCGCTGGACGAAGGCGACGTATCAAGGGTGTACGGCGGTTGTGGGTGGGGCCCACAACCGAGCGAAGCATGATACCCGAACGGAGCCACCAGGCCAGGCGGCGCCGCGCCCGATTCGCGCCAGGGTCTCAGGCCAATAGCGCGGCCAGGAGCTGGACGGCCCGCCCGGCGTCGGCCGCCGTCTGCGCCGCCGGTCACTTCTCGCTCACGACAATCAGGTCTTGACTTTGCTCGCGCTCGTACGGTGCGCGCTGAAAGCTGCCGTAGCATTGAACGGCGCGCGCTCCGGCGCTGCGGGCGACGGAGGTCAGCTCGGCGGCCTCCAATCCCAGGAACGCTCCGGAATCATAGCGCGGCGTGGCCCCCGATGGCGTGATCGTCAGGTCGACCAGGTCCACGAACCCGCGTGAGCCGGCGCGGTGCACGCCCTTGACCAACAGGTGTTGGTCAGCGCCAACATGCACCGTTTTGCACTTTTGCCAAACGCACGGACCGTCGGGCAAGTGCCACAGGTTGAGCGCTTGCAGCACGCAGACGCCGCCGGCCCGCGTCGCGCTCAGCATTTGCCGGACGGCGCGGGCTACCGTGGCGGCATCCGGCGCGAGGGCCACCGAGTTGCCGACGCAAAGGACAGCGTCGAACGGCGGCGGCGTCACGATGGGCTCATCGAAGGCACGCACGATCCAGCGCAAGGAGTCGGATTCGCCAAACTGCTGCCGGCAGCGCGCGATCATGCCGGGACTGAGATCGGCGCCTTCCACGTGGGAGCCCCAGGAATGGAACAGCGCGGCATGACGGCCGGTGCCGCAGGCGGCGTCCAGGACCCGGCGGACACCGACACGACCGAAGAGCTCGCGATAGAACGGCTCCTCGTTCGCCAGGCGCTTCGGCCAGTCGATCAGCGCGTCATAGAGGTCGGCCAGGTCTTGGAACATCAGCTCGTGTTCCGTCATCGCACAAGACCTCACGCCGGATTCTAACAGCGCCGAACCGAACCCGGCACGTCCGCCGCGGCGGACCGTGCCTGAAAAACCCCGCCCTCGCGGGCGGGGTTCTGACCGGCGGTCCAATTGGCGCCGCGACGGACAGGCTGGGGTGACCAATTATGACCCGGACACCGCGCGGAGTGCCTCCTTGAGGTCTTCCCGCGGGGTGCTGTTGTTGGTCAACTTCAAGTCGTACTTGTCCTGGAGAATGCGAAACACGTTCGGCGATACGAACGCGGGCGCGACGGGGCCGAGGCGAATCCCCTTGACCCCCAGGGCAAGCAGGGTCAGCAGCACGGCGACGGCCTTTTGCTCGAACCACGACAGGACGATCGTGAGCGGCAGGTCGTTCAGCTCGCAGTTGAAGGCCTTCGCGAGCGCCGCCGCGACCTGGATGGCGCCATAGGCGTTATTGCACTGCCCCATGTCGAGCAGCCGCGGGATCGGGCCGACGCCATCGAGCTGAAAGGTGCCGAAGTCGTGGTCGCGGATACGGTACTTGCCGCAGCCCAGCGTGAGCACGAGCGTGTTCGGCGGCGTCGCGTTGGCGTACTCGGAGAAATAGTTGCGGCCGGGCTCCGCGCCGTCACAGCCGCCGATGAGGAAGAAGTGACGCAGCTTGCCGGCCTTCACCGCGGCGACGATCTTGTCCGCCAGGCCCAGGATCACGGACTGGTGGAAACCGATGGTCGACTCCTTGACGGGCGCATCCGGCAGCGGCGCGCAGTGTTTCGCGCAGTCGATGAGCGCGGAGAAATCGTTGGTCGTCAGTCGCCGCCCGCCCGGCACCGCGGTCACCCGCGTCGTGAACAGCCGGTCCCGATACTCGGCTCGCGGGATGAGCACGCAGTTCGTCGTCGCGAGCACGGGGCCGGTGAACGCGGCGAACTCCGACTTCTGCTTCTGCCAGGCCCCGCCGTAGTGGCCGGCCAGGTGGGAGTGCTTGCGCAGCTCCGGATACATGTGGGCCGGCAACATCTCCCCGTGCGTGTAGACGTTAATGCCCTGACCGGCGATTTGCTTGAGCAGATCCGCGAGGTCCAGCAGGTCGTGGCCGGTGACGAGAATACCCCGGCCGGCTTTGGTCCCCTCGTACACGGTCGTGGGCGACGGCGGGCCGAAGCGCTGCACGTGGCCTTCGTCGAGCATCTGCATGACACGCAGGTTCTGACGGCCGCATTCCAGCACCAGCTCGAACAGGCTCTCCAGGTCGAAGTTGACGTTGGTCATCGTCGCGAACAGGGCCTCTTCGACGAAGGCGTTCACGGATTCATCGACCTGCCCGAGCCGCCGGGCATGGTGCGCGTAGGCGCACATGCCCTTGAGGCCGTACAGGAGGATTTCCTGCAGCGACTGCATGTCGGGGTCTTTCCCGCAGACGCCGAAGTCCGTGCACGCCTGACCCAGCCGCGTTTGCTCGCACTGATTGCAGAACATTCAAGCTACTCCTTGTGAACATGAACCCCGGCTGCAAGCCGGGAGGGTATTTGCCGCAGGAATCTGCCGGCGGCCCACGATCTCGCCCCGGACGCCGACCACGACTTCGTTCACGGGGACATTCAGGCCGGCCAACTGCCGCGCCTGGAGCACGGCGTGAAGAATGCCGGTGCAGCACGGCACCTCCATGTGCACGACCGTGATGTCCTGCAGGTCGTTGTGGGCGATCATCGCCGCCAGCTTCTCGACGTAGCCCGACGTGTCATCCAGCTTCGGGCAGGCAATCACGACGGCGTGGTCGCGCAGGAAGTCCGCGTGAAAGCCGGCATACGCAACGGGCACGCAGTCCGCCGCCACCAGCAGGCGTGCCCCGCGCAGCGCAGGTGCGCTCGGCGAAAGCAGCCGCAACTGCACGGGCCAGTGCGTCAGCTCCGAGGTCGACGGTTGCGGTGGTGCTGCCGCGGGCGTCCGATCGAACTGCGCGAAGCGGCTGCCCGGGCAACCGCCCTGCTCCGCCGCGCGTGCCGCCGGCACCGCCGCTTCGTCGAAAGCCTCGGCTTCGCGTCGCTCGACGCGGATCGCGCCGCGCGGGCAATGGCCGAGGCAGGCTCCCAGCCCATCGCACAGACGGTCGGCCACCAGCCGCGCTTTGCCATCGATGATCCGCAGCGCGCCTTCGTGGCACGCCGGAACGCACAGGCCGCAGCCGTCGCACAGGTCTTCGTTGATCGAAACGACTTCTCGCAGCATTGCTCACCTCGTAGTCGGCGGCTTGGCCGAACCGCTTGCTCAACCGCCGATAGTGTCGGACAATGCCGCTCACGAGACCTTGATCTGGATCAATCTGGTCCCATTTTTTCTTCCGGACCGTTGTGTTATGGACGACGTTACGCTCGGCATTCTCCGTAAGTGCCGTCTGTTTCGGGCGTTAACGAACGAGTCGCTCAGCGTGCTGGCCGCGGCGGCGCGGCGCGTGCGGTTCAAAAAAGGCACGCTGATCTTCCGGCAGGGAGACGAGTGTCCCGGTTTGTACTGCGTTGGGACCGGGGTCGTGCGCGTTTACAAGATCGCGCCCAGCGGGAAAGACCATGTCATGCACTTCGCCGAGCCAGGCGACACGTTCGCGGAGGTCGCGGTGATTGGCCGCTTCAACTGCCCCGCGTTCGCCGAGGCGCTAGAGGACACCGAGTGCGTGCTGCTTCCGGCGGACCGATTTCGCAAGCTGCTGGAGATGCACCATGAGCTATGCCTCCAGTTTGTGGCCGGCCTGGCCGGCTGGGTCCGGCAGCTCATCGGGTTGCTCGAGGACATCGTGCTGCGCGACGCGGTCGGCCGGGTGGCAGGCTACCTGTTGCGCGTGGATGCGACGGGGGACCAGAAAACGTTCACGCTGCCCGTGCTCAAGAAGGACCTCGCCAGCCATCTCAACCTGACGAGCGAGACCTTATCGCGTACGTTGCGGCGGCTGGCGGAGACCGGGTTGATCGAAATGCCGGACGCGCAGCGGATCGGCATCTTGGACCGCGCGCGGCTGCGCGAGGTGGCCGAAGGCCTCCCGCCGGGCGAGTTCGACTGAATGGCCTGATAACCGCCAAGGCTCCAAGACGCCAAGAGGCCGAGAATATATTCGACTGAGAAGGGGACCGACGCGATAGGCGGTCGGCGGTGCGCAGCGGCGCCGACTGCCTGCTTCTTCTGTCTTCTTGGCGGCCTTGGCGTCTTGGCGGTCAAGCGTGGGCGGAGCAGTGGATGTTCGGGTTCAAGCGCCGGCGGCGGCAGCGGCTTCGCGAGCGGCCCTTTCCGCCCGAGTGGCTGGCGGTCATTGCGCGGAATGTGCCGTACTACCGGGCGCTGCGCGCGGACGAGCAGCAGGAATTGCGGGGTCACGTTCACGTCTTCCTGGCCGAGAAGCGGTTTGAGGGCTGCGGCGGTCTGGTGATCACGGACGAGGTCCGCGTGACCATCGCGGCCCACGCGTGCCGGCTGCTGCTGCACCGGCCGACCGATTACTTTCCGAAGACGAGCACGATTCTCGTCTATCCCAGCCACTACTTGGTCGAGGCGGCCCAGCGCCTGCCCGGCGGCCTGGTGATCGAGGGCCCCACGGTGCGCGGCGGCGAGTCGTGGTACCGGGGACCGGTCGTGCTGTCGTGGGAGGACGTGCAGCGCCTGGCGCGCGGCGCGACCTATGGCCGCAACGTCGTGCTGCACGAATTCGCCCATCAACTGGACAGCGAGTCAGGCGCGCTGGAGGGAGCTCCGGCGTTGCCCAAGCGATCCATGTACGCCGCGTGGGAACGCGTCTGCCGGCGAGAATATGAGCAACTCGTCGATGCGGCCAAGCAGGGGCGCCCCAGCTTTCTGGACTACTACGGCGCCACCAACCCGGCGGAATTCTTCGCCGTCGTGACCGAGGCGTTCTTTGAGCAGTCCGCGGCGCTGCGCGGGCGTCACCCGGATTTGTACGAGCAATTAGCGTTGTACTATCAGCAAGACCCGGCGGCACGCGCGGGCCCGTAGCGGCCGGCGGCACGCCGGCCGGATCCGAGCCGCGAACGGAAGGGAGCAGTCGTCCGTGCCCCTGCTGTGCCAGCGGTGGCCGTGCGCACACTGCTCAAGAGCAGTGGCACGCTTCCGTAACCGCTCCCGACGCAAATCTTCAGATTTTTCGCAGAAAGCGCGTTGCGCAAAGCCAGTTTCAGCTACTAGTAAGACAGAGCGTCGGCGACGGCCCCGTCTGGGCAGCCACCGGCGCGTGGGTACAGAGGACAACTCACTCAACGAGAGCATGAGGAGGCGACGTGATGGCACTTCGTGGGCGAACAGCACTGCTGGGGCTGGTGTGTTGGGTTACTGCGAGCGTGTACGCGCAGCAGACCATCTATGTGAACGGCACGACGGGCGATGACGCCTGGGACGGCCTGTGCGAAACCTGGGACGGCGGCACCTGCGGGCCGAAGGCGACCATCCAGGCGGGCATTGATGCGGCTGTCGAGGGCGATACGGTCCTAGTCGCGGACGGCACCTACACGGGGACGGGCAACAAGAATCTTGACTTTGGCGGCAAGGCAATCACCGTCGTTTCTGCGAACGGTCCGGAGAGTTGTATCATCGACTGCGAGAATGATGGGCGCGCGTTCTACTTCCACAGCGGCGAGCCCGACGGTGCGGTCGTCGACGGGTTGACGATCACAAACGGGAGTGCGCTCCGCGGCGGTGGCGTCTACTGCGTCGACAGCAGCCCAACGCTTGCTAACTGCATCATTGTGGGGAACGCGGCCACCGGCGAGGACGATGCGATGGGTGGCGGCGTCTATTGTTCGTTCAGCTACCCAACGATCACCCGCTGCACCATCACGGGAAACACGGCTGCGGCCGAGATCAGGGCGCGGGGCGGCGGGGTGTTCTGCTGGTCCGCGGGTAACGTGACGCTTGCCGCTTGCACCATCACGGGGAACACGGTCTTTACTGAGTCGTTCGGCGCGGCCGGCGGTGGTGTGTGCTGCGAGGGGGGGGCCAGCGTGACGATCACGAGCTGCGTGATCACGGCAAACGCCGCAACCGCCTATGGCTGGGCGGACGCTGCCTCGGGCGGTGGTGTCGCTGTCGCGTCGAGCGCGACCATCACGAACTGCACGATTGTGGATAACATGGCGTCAGGTACGGGGGGCGGCATCTGGGCCGGAGACGCCAGTGTGACGATCACGAACTGCGTCCTATGGGAGGACACGCCGGACGAAGTCGACGGCTACTACCCTGCCGTTACGTATTGCGATGTGCAAGACGGCTGGCCCGGCGCGGGAAACATCGACTCCGATCCGCTTTTTACGCGGTCGCCCAACCCCGGCCCGGACGGCCAGTGGGGAACACCGGACGATGACTACGGCGACCTGCACCTTACCGCGGCATCACCGTGCGTCGACGCTGGCGACAATGGTGCCCCAGCGCTGCCGGAGACCGATTTCGATGGCGAGCCTCGTGTTCAGAATTGCCGTGCAGACATCGGGGCCGACGAATCGCCGTACTTCCTGGACTGCAACGCCAACGGCATTGGCGACGCGTGCGATATCGCCGACGGCGCCAGCGACGACTGCACGGGAAACGGCATCCCGGACGAGTGCGAACCCGACTGCAACGGGAATGGCCTCGCTGACACTTGCGACATTGCGGCCGGGACCAGCCAGGATTGCACCGCAAACGGCATTCCGGACGAGTGTGAGCCCGACTGCAATGCCAATGGCTTCGCCGACAGTTGCGACATCGCCGGCGGTACGAGCCAGGACTGCAATTACAACGGGGTCCCCGATGAATGCGAGCCGCAGGAAGACTGCAATGGCAACGGCGTACAGGATATCTGCGACATTGCGACTGGCTTGAGCGGGGACTGCAACGGCAACAGCGTCCCGGATGAGTGCGACGTCTCGGCTGGCACGAGCTCAGACTGTGACGGCAATGGCGTCCCGGACGAGTGCGAGTCCGATGACTGCAATGGCAACGGCGTGCCGGATATGTGCGAGATACTCTGGGATCCGAGCCGCGACTGCAACTGGAACGGTGTTCCGGATGAGTGCGATCTTGCGGACGGCACCAGCCCGGACTGCAATGCGAACGGCTGGCCCGACGAGTGCGATTTGGCGAATTGCATTTCTACGGATGTGAATGGCAACTCCATCCCCGACGAATGCGAGAGCGTCGGCGACGCGAATTGCGACGGGGTCACCGACCTCGCCGACATCAACCCGTTCGTCCTCTATCTGTCGAGATACACCGTCTGGCAGGCTGAGTTCCCCGGCTGCGATTCGCTGAATGGCGACATCAATGGCGATGGGACCTACGGGCAATGGTCGTTTGACGACATTAACCCGTTTGTCGACTTGATAACGCACCTGTGACCTGCGCGGCGCGCGACAGCGAACGAGATCGGTGTCCCGTGCCGGCTACTGACCGGTTGAAAACCGGTCCCACTACGGCAGCCGCGCGCGGCGCGGGCCGCTACAGGTCTTCGCCCGTCTCTTCCCGCAAATCCGCCAGCTCATTCTCCAGCCGCGCCACTTCGGCTTCGGCGTTCAGCACCGCGATCCGGCGGTCAATCAGGGCCCCTTCGTTGTCCCGCTGCGCTTGCAACACGGCCCGCTTCTTCTGCTCGGCGGCCAAGTCCAGCTCGGATTGCTCGAGCGGCAGGGCGACCTCCTTCAGCGTCGTGTGCTCCACGCGGCGCAACTCCAGGTCGCGCTCCAAACGCTGCAGCCGGCGTTTAGTCCGCTCGCTGGCACTCTCCTTGCCTTCCTCGGCGGACTGCGCTGCGCCGTGTGCCCGCTCGAGTTGGCCGAGCTCTTCGCGCGCCTCGAGCACGGCGTCCTCCGCCTGCTGTAAGCTCAACTCGCCGCGGGCCAGGCGAGCGGGTGCCGTGAACTTGGTGAAGATCTGCTGCCGCCGCTTGGCCAGCTCGAACTCCATCTCCGCGTGCGAGATCTGGTCGTTGTACTTCAGGTCGCCCAGCTCCACGGCGATTTGGGCCTTGGCGAGGTTGAGCTGCGCTACCTCGAGGCTGCGTTCGAGCTTGGCACGCTTCCGCTCGCGCTCGCGGGCTTCCCTGGCTCGCTGCCGCACTGCGCCCGTCGCTTCCTCCACGGGCCGGGTGCTCGGCCCCGCATCGGCGGTCGAGCTTTGTTCCTGCTCAGCGGCGGGCGGAATCGGCTGCGCTGGCGCCGCCAGCGGCCGCGCAGGCGAGACCGGCCGGGGCGATCCACAAGCCGCGAGTGCCAACGCCAGCAGCGCTGCGGCCATCACTGTGCCAGGGAACCGGATCGTCCGGATCATCGCGGTGTCTCCGTCTCGAATGTCGGCTGAACAGCGACACGGCGGTCACACGAGGTCAACGCGCATGAACATCCCCGATCCGTGTCGCCCCTCCGGGGTAGGCCGCCGCGCGGCTTAGAACTGGAACGCGTCCGCGCTGAAATCGGGGTTGAGCTCGACCTGCGTGAACGTGTAGCTGCCGAGCAAGTCCTTTTCCAGGTGGTCGGCGTACGAGTACACCGCCACCGGCAACAGCCACTGCTGGTCCAGGTGCAACACCAGCCGCGCATCGGGATACGGCCCATTCGGACCTGCGTAGGGCAGATCGCGCACGAGGACGAATGTCGGCCGCCGGTCGACGACGCCCGTGCCGGCGTAGCGCAGGTCCAGAACGCCGCGCTCCGCCGCCGCCGCGTTGTACGCCTCCAGCAGATCAAAGGTGGCATGGAAGCCGGCCTCGTCGATGGCCCGGCGGCTGGCCTTGCGGGCGTCGGGGCCGTGGATGGGCAAGAAGAGGTCCTTGACGAACAGGCGCGCGATCGCCCCGTTGGGTTCGACGCGGGCGAGTGGCTCGCCCCGGTCGTTGACGAACGCCCGATCGTCCGGCAGGTACAGCGCGCGGCGCGCCCCATCGGCGTTACTTCTCCAAATCATGTACACCGAGCGTGGCGATTCACGAAAGCGAAGCTCGACCTCTTGAACCGGGGAGAGCTTGTTCCCCAGCCGTTCCTGCTTGACCAGCACGCAGCGATACTCGCGTACGGTCTGTTCGTACCGCTCCCGACCGAGGCGCACGAGGGCCATCGGGTCACGCCTGGCCAGCGCCGCCAGGTCGCCGACGGAGGCTCCCACCGGCGTGACGCGTTCGACCGGCGCAGCGACCGGGCGGCGCGTGGCGGCGGGCAAGCTGGAGACGATCCACAGGGCGGGCGGGCCCATGATGATCAGAGCCCCGGCTACATACAGAATCCCACGGCGACGCGCCATCTCACACACTCTTCCTGGCCAGGGGCTCGAAAGCAGTCACGCGTGGATTCGCGTGGCCGCCATACATCAGATCGACACAGTCAAACCGCGCTCTTCAGGATTTTCGTAACCCGTTAACTGGTCATCTCCTGTGCGTCACGCGCACGCACAAGTGGGGCGATTATAGCCATGTATACCCGCAGCACAAGTGGCGGGTTGCGGCAAATACTCAGCGGCGTGCCCACTGACGGACGAGCTCGCCGAAGGGCGTCGGGTCCGGCTCGAATTCGAGCGTGTGGGCGGCCGCGGGGAAGTGGTGCACGGTGGGCGGACGCGCCGCAATGCGCTGCAACCACGCGACCGTCGGCGCGTTGCGGATGATGCGGTCGCGACCGGCCAGCACGAGCATCGTGTCGGCTGACAGGCTGTGCGGCGCGGCGCGTACCAACTGTCGATCCAGTCGCGAGGATTCGTACAGGAACCGCGCCGTGGCGCAGGTCAGCTTCAGCGAATCGTCGGCGATGAACGCGCGACCTGCGGGGTTGTCGGTGAACAGCGCCGGGTCAGCGAGCGGAATCGGGAACGCGCGCTGTGGGCCGGTGAACAATGCGGCCGCGATGCGCAGACGCGCGAAAAGCCCGACATCGACCGCGGGAAACAGGCCCGGTGCGATGAGCAGCACGCGCGTGACACACTCCGGCCGCCGCAAAGCCCACGCCACGGCCGGTTTTGCACCCCAGCTCACGCCCACGACCGCAAAACTGTGTACCTGCCACGCGCGCCGCGCCCAATCGGCCAACTCGTCGAGGTCGTCCAGCCAGCGCGTGGCCGCGGGGGCGTCGCCGCGCGCCGCCGGGTTCAGCCCGCTGCCGCGCCGATCGACCAGGAGCACGGGTAGGCCAACGCTGGCCAGGCAGGAAGCCGACCACTCGAACCAGCCGCCGTGCGACTGAATGCCATGCACATACAAGACCGCCAGCGGCACAGGCGTCTGGGCCGGCGGCCACACCCGGCCGCGCAGCTCGTAGCCATCACTGACTTGCCAGGAACGGAACTCCGGCGACGTGAGCGGCGTCCGCATCCGCGGCTTACAACTCGCCTTGATCCAGCACGCGGAACTTCTTGGCCCGCAGGACCGGAACGGCGGCCTGGATATCATCAACCTGAATCGCCAGGCACGGTTGCCGTTCCGCCGTGGCCCACACGGTGTACACGTAGTTGATGTTGACCTCGCCGGCGATCAGGGCGCTGCACACGGTGAGGATGCCGTGCTTGCCGTCGGGCAAGGGGATGACCAAGACCTCGCTTTCGCTCAGCGCGAAGTGGGCGTCGGTGAGAATCTGATGCGCCACGTCCGGGTCGTCGACCAGGAGGCGCACGATGGCACAGTCGGCGGCGGCGTCCACCGAGAGTCCGAGAATATGAACCGGCTCGTCCTCCAGCAGCCGTGCGATCCGCAGGAGCTGCCCCACCCGGTTTTCGAGGAAGACGGAGAGCTGGCGACAATACGGATGCTCACTGCCTTCCGCCGTCTTGAATGGTACAACGCTCATAGTGGGTGCAAGAGCGGGCCGATCGTCGGGACACGCGCAACAACGCCGGCCCTAAATTAGCTCTGTCGCCGCCGGCTGTACAGCCCAAAATGACTTTTTCGTCCGTAAGGGCCGGCGGGCCGGCAGCGCGGCCGAGTCGGGCGACACAATTGACCGGGCGCGCTGTCAAAACCGGTTCGGCCCGGTCTATTCCAAGGTAGAATGTGGGCGCCTCGCTGCGTGTTTTTGGCCGCCGCGGCCAGCACACAAGCCTGTCATGGGCCATGGACGCCGGCGTTTCATTTGGGGCCACGGCGGCGAACGGAAAAAAGAGTGGTCACGCTCGTTTGTCCAAACTGCGCGTCAAGCACGACCGCGGAGACGCCCGCCGAAGTGGGCGCTTGCCCGTGCTGCGGCTGCTCGCTCACGGCCGGTGGCGAAACGCCGTCCCCCGCCATCGCGGTGGTTGAACCGGGAATCTCACCGGACGAGTCGGGTGCCGCGGAGTTTACGGAGGCTTTACTGATTGCCGACCTGCGGGAGGCCTTCCGCCCCGCGGAGGCTCCGCTGGAACCCACGCTGCCGGCCAGGCCCCCCGACCCTGGCAGCCTGCTGCCACCGGCCACACTCACGCCCCACGCCCGGTTGGGCGACTTCGAGATCCTGAGCGAGCTCGGACGCGGCGGGATGGGCATCGTGTACCGTGCGCGGCAAGTATCGCTGGGGCGCGAGGTGGCCCTCAAGGTCCTGCCGGGGTATGCGCGCCACGGACACTCGGCCGTGGAACGCTTTCAGGCGGAGGCGCAGGCCGCAGCCCGCATTCATCACACCAACGTGGTCCCGATCTATGCCCAAGGCGAGCACCAGGGACACTACTACTACGCGATGGAGCTCATTAACGGGGTCGGCCTGGATACCGTCATTCGCAGCCGGCCCGACCTGCTCAGCACGACGCGGCTCCGTGCCGGACCGGCGGCCGGGTCGACGCAGCGGCCGGCCGACGGCGACTCCGCCACCCAAGAACCGGGCCCGAGCCCGGTGTCGGACGACAGCCGGGGGGGGGACCCGCGCTGGACGCGGGCCGACTATCGCCACATCGCGTCGCTGCTGGCCGACGTGGCCGACGCGCTCCACTGTGCTCACCGCCAGGGGGTCATCCACCGCGACGTCAAGCCCCACAACCTGCTGCTGGGCATGTCGGACTCGGAGATCCGGCTGGCGGAAGCGGGGCAAACCGGCCTCACGCAGCGGCTACACCTGACCGATTTCGGACTGGCCCGGCTGACGGACGCGCCGCACCTGACACTCAGCGGCGAAGTGATGGGCACGCCGGCGTACCTGTCGCCCGAGCAGGTTGCCGGACACCCGGCCGGAATCGACCACCGCACGGACATCTACTCTTTGGGGGTCACCCTCTACGAGGTGCTCACGCGACGCAAACCGTTTGACGGGGAGACGCGTGAGGAGATCATGGCGGGCATCTGCACCGCCGAGCCGCTCGCGCTGCGCCGCGTTGATCCCCGTGTTCCGATCGATCTCGAAACCGTCTGTCTGCGGGCGATGGAGAAGGACCCGGCCCGGCGGCACCCGACGGCGGCGCTGCTGGCCGAGGACCTGCGGCGGTTTGCCGATGGCCGGCCAATTCTTTCACGGCGCACAAGTCGTCTGGTGAAGGCCGGCAAGTGGGTCCACCGACATAAGGCGTTGACGACGACCCTGGCCGGCGCGATGGCCGTGCTGATCCTGGCCGGCGGGTGGGCCTGGAGCGCCCAAGCGGCGCGCGATCATGAAGCGCAGGCCCGGCAACGCGAGGCCCGGCGGCTGCTGGACGACGCCTACGCGCAGCTCGCGTACTACGACTTCCGCAAGCCCGAGCTGATCGAGCCGGACATCGAGCGGGCGGCGGCACTCGGGGCGGATCCGGTGCAGCTCCATCTCGTGCGGGCCCTGGCCGCGATGGGCCACAACGACCCGCCCACGGCCATCGGCCACCTGAACGATGTCCTGCAAGCGCGCCCCGCCGACGTGCGCGCGTTGTACCTGCTGTCGTGGGCGCAGTGCCGCGGCCGGGACCTGCCGGCGGGGCGCGCGACATTTGACCGGGCCGAGCAGCTTCGCACGGGGAACGGTAGCGGCCGGGCTCTGTCCCGGCCGTCGAAGGCCGCGTATCCCTCCACGGCCGGGACAGAGCCCGGCCGCTACTCCGACCAGCAAGCGCGGCCCGAGCTGACGCCCGACGCCTGGTTTTTCCGCGGGCTGGCCATTCACTTTGCGGACTCGGCGGAGGCGATCAACTCGTACCGTGAGGCCAACGCCGCGCGGGTGCGGGAGCATGGGTTCTACCCGCAGGCGGTGCTGCATCTGGCCCGCGCCCGCAATCAGCAGCTTTACTCCACGCGGAGCCTCGAAGCGTTCCCCGAAGCGCGGGCCAGCCTGCAACAGCTCGCCGAACAAGGCTATTACGAAGCCCTCCCATACTATCTGCTCTCGATCGCCCAGCGCCTGGCCGCCGAGATCTACAAGGGCAGCCAGGGGACCCGCGGCGACCAGCCCGTCACGGAGAACTATGTGCAAGCGCTGGACTGGGCGCGCCGCGGCCAACAGGTGGACCCGACCGACGACCGGCCGATTTCCGCCGAGGCCGAGTGCCTGGAGAGCATGGGTCTGTACGCGGAGGCGATCGCGGCCCGCACTCGCGCCATCGCCGTGGCCGATGCCCAGATCAAGCGCTGCGAGGGCTACCACTATCGCTGGCGCCTGTACTACTGGACGGGTGACCTCGACGCCGCGCTGGCCGACGTGCAAGCTCATGCCGCCTGCGATCCGAACAGCCCCTACTACGCCCACGTCTATCCGGCGCTGATCCTGGCGGAGATGGGCGATTGGCCGGCAGCGCTGGCCCACGCCCGGGCCCTGGCGGACGACGCCCCGCACAACGCACAAGCGGTGCTCTGGTCGGCGACGTGTCTACGGCTCCTGGGGCAGCCGGCCGAGGCGGCCGAATTGCTCGCCGCCAGGGCCGACGCCGTGGACTACGCCGCCAACCTGGTGCCGCCGCAGACCGAGACGTGGGTGCGGGCGCTGTATTCGTACTGCCTCGCCGGCGGGGACACGACGAGCCTCGAGGAGCTTGCCCAACAGACGCCGGCACCGTGGAAATTATCGGGCGAAGCGCACTTCCATGCCGGCGCCCAGCGCCTGGCCGAGGGTGACCGCGGCGGAGCGCTGGAGGCGTTCCAAAAGGCGTACCAGTCGTTTGACAGCGAGGAGCGCTACACGTACCAGGCCCGGCTGATCTGTGTACAGATGCAAAAAACTCTCGCGTGGCCCCAGTGGATTGCGGTATCATGGAGGGGAGTGCCGGGCGGATGGGCCGATCCGACCGTCGCGGAGCCCACAACTCCGGCACCTGATGAACCTGAGGAGAGGAAAAGCCCATGAAGACTTTTACCGCTCTTTGCTGGTGCGAGAATCCTTTCTCGCACCCACCCGGCCGACGCAGAGCCCGGCCGCTACCGGCTGCGTTGTGCTTGGCGCTAGTGATTATGTTCGCGTGGGTGCCGGCCGGGCAAAGCGAACCGCCGCCGAACCCGCTTCCGCCGCCCCTCTTTTCGTTTGACCTTGACTCGCCGACCGTCGTGGCGGGCGTCGTCGGTGCCGCGGACATCCTGGCCGTTGACGATGGGTTGTACCCTTATGTGGTCGTCTACGGGTGGCAGTTGGGACTCCCCGACTTCTTGGACGATCTGGACGGGCTGTCCACGGACCACGCCCTGATCCTGCCGAACCAGTTCTTCGCCCTGCTGTTCTCCATGACCCGGGAATCGATGGGGGTGGCGCCGCCGGAGCAAATACTCCTTACGCTGGGGCGACCGTTCAATGTTTCGGACCAAGCGACGCGCGGCCACGCCGGCGGCGACCAATTCATGTCGCTGGCCGTGTTCACGCAGGCCGGGCGCAGCGCGCCGGTCGGCCGCATGGCCAACAACACGCAAGTGCGAAACAACTATGACGAGGGCGGCACCGACTTTGGGGCCGTGCCGCATGTGGACTCGTACGGCAACCCCGTCCCGGGCCCCGATCCAATGCTGCTGCGTACGCTCCAGGACGACGTGGACGCGGCGTGCGTATTCCCGACTGACGGTGCCGGCTGGCTGGTCCATAACGTCTATTTCACGGCCACGGCGGGCTCCCCGTCCCTGGCCACTCTGCCGGGGGGCAACTTCCCCAGCGGCGCGCATGTTTTCTTCAACCCCGACCCGCAGGCTTACCTGCCGACCCGGCTGTATGCATCCTTCGAGCAGCTCGGCCTGGTGCAGCCGGACGACATCGATGCGCTGCTGGTGTTCGATACGAACGCGGACGCCACGTTCAACGGGACGGACAAGGTCATCTTCTCACTGGCCGACAACTCGCCGTCCCTGTATTCGATTCCTGGGGCCAGCATTGCCGCCGCCGACGCCGACCTGTTTATCGCTGCGCCGGGCCAGCCGGCGATGCTCTTCGCGCCGGCGCTGGCGTTCGGGCTAGGTCATCCGCAGGACGGGATCGATGCGCTGGACCTGGTGTTGTGCATGAATCCGGACGCCTGCTCGCTAGAATTTGCCATCCAGGCCCTCAAGGGGGACCTGAACTGCGACAGCCTGGTGGACTTCGGGGACATCAATCCGTTCGTCCTTGCGCTGAGCAATCCGCCCCTGTACAAGATCACGTACCCGGGCTGCTTCATCGAGAACGGGGACATCAATATGGACGGGGCCACCGACTTCGGCGACATCAACCCCTTTGTAGCGCTGCTGTGCGGCCAGCCTTGACGGGGCTCGCCCCGCCCGCCCGATAACCCGGCGCCAACGGTACGCTGCGGTTTTACCTTGATTCCACCCTCAGTGGGGGCCAGAATGAAACGGGCAGTCTTGATGCGCGGAGGATGGAAATGCACCTCTTGAAGCGAAACGCGATCCTCGCGGCGGTTGCGGCGACCTTGCTGGCGGTGGGGCCGGTGCTGGCCGTCGAGCAGACCGTCAAGAATGACTCCGTCGTCAACTTCGGGCAGGCGGTCATCGTCGGTAACTTCAGTGTCGGGGAGGTGGCGGCGGCGCGCCTCACGTCGCCGTGCGACGGCACGATTGTCGCCGTCCAGATCCTGTGGCTCGAAGGCACTCCGGGGCATCCGCCCAGCCTGCAAGACGCCATCTATGTCTGGAACGGCAACACATTCCCGCAGCCGGGTGCCGAGTTGGCTTTCCTGGAAGGTCCGGTCCTGACACCCGGCTATTGGAACGAGTTTCGCTATCTTGACGAAGCCCAGACCATCCCACTGGCCGTCCCGGTGACGAACGGCCAACAGTTCTACGTGGGACTGCAATTCGGCGAGCCCACGGACGTGGGCAACGGTGGACCGAGCGTCGTACGCGACATGGACGGCTGCCAGTCTGGCAAGAACGCGCTGTACGCCATCCCGGGCGGCTGGCTGAACTTCTGTATTTACCTGGCGGGCGATTTGGCGATCCGCGCCGTCGTCGATTGTCCCGGTCCCAGCGGCGCCTGTTGCCACGCGGACGGCACCTGCGAGAGCGCCGCCCAGCCGGAGGATTGTCAGGCGTTCGGCGATGTCTGGACACAAGACAAGACGTGTGCGCAAGTCACCTGCACGGCGCGCGGGGCCTGCTGTCGCGCCGGCGCCTGTCTGCAACTGACGCAGCAGGGGCAATGTGCATCGATCGGCGGGGTGTGGGCCGGCGCCGGCAGCGACTGCAACGACAGCGTCTGCGTCGCCGGCGCCTGCTGTATCCCAGCCACGGGGGAGTGCCTGCAAAAGTTCGAGTTCCAATGCGTGGCGCTGGGCGGCACGTTCCTGGGCCACGGCGTGAGTTGTGGTCCGCCGAACCCGTGCCCCCAGCCGATAGGCGCGTGCTGTTTTGGCCCGATTTGTATCCCCGATCAGACCGGCGCGGACTGCACCGCTGCCGGCGGGACGTGGGCCGGCGGGGGCAGCGACTGCGCGGACGTCAACGGCAACGGCATCCCGGACGCGTGCGACACTAACCCGCTCTGCGTCGGTGACCTGAACTGCGATAAACAGGTGGATTTCGGCGACATCAACCCATTTGTGCTGTTCCTGTCGAACTATGCGACGTGGGAGACGCAGTATACCGGGTGCAATCCGCTGAACGGCGACATCAACGGCGACGGGACATACGGGCAGTCGTCCTTCGGCGACATCAACCCCTTTGTGAACCTGTTGAGCTCGTCGCAGCTACCGCTGATGTGCCCATGAGAGTTCAGAACGCGCAGCGCCAGCGAGCGCCGTTGGGTCGGGGCGCTCGCTGGCGCTTCGCGTTCTTATTCCTCTGCTCGCGATTGCCACCAGCCGCCGCGCACGTAAGGCCGCTTCGTTCGCCGTCCTGGCCGCGGTATACTGGACGTGAAGCTCTGGTTCCGACGGTGACGGCGGCGTAGCTGCCCGTGGGTGGACCTTCCTTCGGGGCGGAGGATGCAGGCCGATGAGAACCACGAAACGAATTGCGGGCTGCGTTCTCGGCGTCGGGCTGCTGTTGGCCGTGACGGTCAGCGGGCAGGACGCGGGCTCGGTAGTGGCGTGGGGGTACAACTGGTACGGCCAGTGCGACGTGCCGGGCATTGGCTTTGTGGCGGTCGCGGCGGGCGCAGGCGCCGACCATAGCCTCGGCCTGAAGGCGGACGGGTCGATCATCGCGCGGGGATTCAACTTCTTGGGCCAATGCGACGTCCCGGCCCCAAACGCCGATTTCATCTGCGTCGCGGGGGGCCATGGGCACAGCTTGGGTCTGAAGGCCAGCGGCTCGGTCGTGGCGTGGGGCGACAACACCTACGGCCAGTGCAACGTGCCCGAGCCGAACGCGGACTTCGTGGCGGTCTCGGCGGGCTGGTACTACAGTCTCGGCCTGAGGGCTGACGGCTCCATTGTGGCGTGGGGTGAGAGCTTTGCCGGGCAATGCAACGTCCCTTCGCCGAACGCGGACTTCGTCGGCGTGGCGGCGGGCGGCAGTCACGGCCTCGGCCTGAAGGCGGACGGCTCGATCGTGGCTTGGGGGGCCAACAACAAGGGACAGTGTGATGTGCCGGCGCCAAACACGGACTTTGTGGCGGTTGCCGGGGGCACTTTGCAGAGTCTGGGTCTGAAGGCCGGCGGCTCGATCGTGGCGTGGGGCCACAACGGGGCCGGTCAATGCGACGTGCCGGCGCCGAACACGGGTTTTGTGGCGGTCGCGGCAGGCCACATGCACAGCTTGGGCCTGAAGGCCGACGGTTCGATCGTGGCGTGGGGCGACAACACGTACGGCCAAGGCAACGTGCCCGAGCCGAACACGGGCTTCGTGGCGCTCGCCGCGGGCTACGCGCACAGTCTGGGGCTGAAGGCCCATTGCGGCGACCTGAACTGCGACGGCACGGTTGACCTCGCCGACATCAACCCGTTTGTGCTCTACCTCTCCAACAACGCCACCTGGCACGCGACGTTCCCAGGCTGTCCGATCCTCAATGGCGACATCAACGAGGACGGCACGTTCGGAGAGGGCTCATTCGGAGACATCAACCCCTTCGTCGCGCTGCTAAGCGGTGGTTGACAGTTAACCGGTGCGTCTGGGACGCACCCTACGCGCTTCGCGTTCTGATTGGGGGCGCGCGCCGGTTCAGGTCGTCTCGGCGCCGGCCCCGACGACATCCGCCTTTTCCGGGGGCTTCGAGGTGTCGACCCCTTCGAAGACAAAATGCCGGGCTTCGGACTCGGTTTCCCCGCCGACCGTCACGCGGATCGCATTCTTGCCGGCGTACTTGTTGCGCAGGATGTCCTCGGCCAGCGGATCTTCAATCATGCTCGACAGCGTCCGCCGCAGCGGCCGGGCGCCGAACTTCTCGTCGGTCCCTTTCTCGACCAGGAATTCCTTGGCCTCGGACGTCAGCTCGATCGTCAGGCCCCGGCCCTTGAGCCGCTTGTTCACCTTGGCCAGCTCCAGGTCCACGATGCACAGCATGTCGGCGTGGGTGAGCTTGTGGAAGACGACCACCTCGTCGATGCGGTTGATGAACTCGGGCCGGAAGTTCCGCTCCAGCTCCGAGGTCAGCATCTCCTTCATCTTCTGATACGTGATCTCGTCGTCGCGCTTGATGAACCCGAACGGGTCCTGACTGGTGATGCGGTCCGCCCCGATGTTGCTGGTCATGATCATGATCACGTTGCGGAAGTCCACGTGCCGGCCGAACGCGTCGGTCAGGCGGCCTTCCTCCATGATCTGCAGCAGCATGTTGAACACGTCCGGATGGGCCTTCTCGATCTCGTCCAGCAGCACGACGGCATACGGTCGCCGGCGGATGCGCTCGGTGAGCTGCCCGCCCTCCTCGTAGCCGACATAGCCGGGCGGCGCGCCGATCAGCCGGCTGACGTTGTGCTTCTCCATGTACTCCGACATGTCGATGGTGATCATCGCGTCTTCGTCGCCGAACATGAACTCGGCCAGCGTCTTGGCCAGCAGCGTCTTCCCCACGCCCGACGGGCCCAGGAAGATGAACGAGCCCATGGGCCGGTTCGGGTCCTTCATGCCGCTGCGGCTGCGGCGGACGCTGCGGGCCACCGCGCTGATCGCCTCGTGCTGGCTGATGACCTTCTTGTGCAGCTCGTTTTCCAGCTCGAGCAGCCGGGCCGCCTCTTCCTTCTCGAGGCGTGTGAGCGGAATGCCGGTCATGCGGCTGACGACCTCGCCCACCACGACCTCGTCGACGATGCCCTCGGCCTCCTGGGCGTTGTCCTTCCATTCGCGCTGGACGTTCTCGCGCTTCATGCGCATCGACTCGCACTTGTCGCGCAGCTCGGCGGCCCGCTCGTAGTCGGCGTTCTTGACCGCCTCGTCCTTCTCGGCACTCAGCCGCTCGATCTCGCGCTCCAGGTCGGCCAGGTCGGGCGGCATGGTCATGCTGCGGATGCGCACGCGGGCGCCGGCCTCGTCGATCACGTCGATGGCCTTGTCCGGCAGGACGCGGCCGGTGATGTAGCGGTGCGACAGCTCGGTCGCCGTCTTCAGTGCCTCGTCCGTGATGTGTACGCGGTGATGCGCCTCGTACCGGTCGCGCAGCCCGCGCAGGATGTCCAGCGTGTGCTCGACCGAGGGCTCATTCACGTGGATCGGCTGGAATCGCCGCGCCAAGGCGGCATCCTTCTCGATGTACTTGCGGAACTCGTCGAACGTGGTGGCGCCGATGCACTGAATCTCGCCGCGCGATAGGGCCGGCTTGAGCACGTTGGACGCGTCGATGGCGCCCTCCGCCCCGCCCGCGCCGACCAGCGTGTGCAGCTCGTCGATGAACAGAATCACGTTCCGCGCCCGACGGACCTCGTTCATGACCGCCTTGATGCGCTCCTCGAACTGCCCGCGGTACTTCGTGCCGGCGACCATCATCGCCAGGTCCAGGATGACGATCCGCCGGTCGTGCAGCAGCTCGGGCACCTGGCGGTTGATGATCATCTGGCCCAGCCCCTCGACAATGGCGGTCTTCCCGACGCCGGCCTCCCCCAGCAGGACCGGGTTGTTCTTCATCCGGCGGCACAGCACGGTGATGACGCGCTCGATCTCGGCGGCGCGGCCAATGCACGGGTCGAGCTTACCTTCGCGGGCCAGCTCGGTCAGGTCGCGGCCGAACGAATCCAGGGCGGGCGTCTTGCTCTTGCCCTTCTTGCCGGGCATTTCGCCCGGCGGGGCCATGGCGCTGGCCTCCTCGGTTTCGACGCCGGCTCCGAGCAGGTTCAGGACTTCTTCGCGGACATCGTCGAGCTTAAGGCCGAGGTTCATGAGCACCTGGGCCGCGACGCCGTCCTGCTCGCGCAGCAGCCCGAGCAGCAGGTGCTCGGTGCCGACGTAGTTGTGGTTGAGCTGGCGGGCCTCCTCGATGGCGTACTCGATGACCCGCTTGGCCCGCGGGGTCTGGGGCAACTTGCCCATGGTCACCGTCTCGGGCCCGCTCTTGACCAGCTTCTCGACCTCCAGGCGCACCTTGCGCAGATCGACCTGGAGGTTCTTGAGCACGTTGGCCCCCACGCCCGAGCCTTCCTTCACGAGTCCGAGGAGGATGTGTTCGGTGCCAATGTACTCATGATTGAAGCGCTGGGCCTCCTGGTTGGCCAGCGCCATCACTTTCCGTGCGCGATCCGTGAAGCGTTCGAACATGCCTCAAGGTCTCCAGGCAGTCGTCAACTCCCGTGCCGAGCCCAAGGCAGCTTCTCCGGCGGGATTCTGGGACGTTGGACCACCGTAGCATTCTATGCCGCGCCGTCGCCGACAGCAACAACGGCTCGCGCCGTCCGGCCAGGGGTGTTATCGACTACCGCGTGCCCCACAATCAGCTTATGTAGGGCAGGTCGAGCCCGCGCCAGCGGACGAGACCTGCCCTACCGGTCGCCGTGCTGGCGGTAAAGGCCATGCCGGTCGAGCTGGCGCACTTGCTGCCACGCGGCGCGCGCCGCCGGCACGTCGCCCGCCGCCGTCAGGGCTTGCGCCAGCCGATAAGCGACGAGCAGATCGCCGCAGGCCTGATCCGCCAGCGGTCGCAGCACTTCCACGGCGTGCGCGGCTTCCCCGTGGGCCAGCAGTTCTTGCGACTGCCAGAGGAGTCGCCGGCGGAAGCTGGCCGCGGTCTGCTCGCGCAGCTTGCGGGCGCACCCCGCGAAGCGCACCTGGGCACCGACGTAGGCGCCCGCCGCCAGCCCGATAGCCAGGGCCTGCGTCGTCCCCGAGAAGTCGTCCGGAAAAAGCAGCACCGCCAGGAGGGCCAGGTTTGCGCACGCAGCGAATACCAAGCCCCCCAACAGTCCGGACGCGACGGAGCCAATGAGAATCATTCCGCCGCCCGGCAGGAGCAGGTTGACCCATGGCGCCCAGCAGTGGACGGCCCTACTCGGTTCCGCGCTCGCCACGGTTGTTCTCCAGCGCAGTCAAGATCGCCGTGCTGCGCCACGTGCACAGGCGGCCATACAGCCCGACCAGCCGTTCGACCAGCTCGCGGACGCTGTGGTGCGCCCGGACATATTCTCCGGCCAGACGGCCCACTTCCTGCGCCCGTTGCGGCTGCTCTATGGCCCGCGCCAGGAGGTAGGCCAGCTCCACCGCCGATCCCGGCGTGAACTGCCACGCCGTGCGGTCTTCCACAAACCACTCGGCGGGCTGATCGCGGGACGCAATGACGAGTTTTCCCAGCGCCATCGCCAGCAACGGCACGATGGTCAGCTCAGGCTGTGTGCCCGGAACTACGCAGGCGTCCACCTCCGGCAGCACCTGCTCCCACAGGCGGGGCTCATCGCTGAGCAGCACGCACCCGTGTACCTGCCGCGCGTGAATCCGCCGCCATACGGCCGAGACCCCCGGACCGGCACCGATCAAGGCCACGTGCACCGCGCCGCCCTTCCGGCGCAACTCGGCCACGGCATCGATGAGCACCTCCAGCCCGCGCTGCTCGGCCAGCGGACCGACACACAGCACGCTGAACGTGCGTTCCGCCGGCCGCGCGGGCAGGACCCGGAGCGGCGGCGCGATCGCCGGTGGAATGATCTGGCAGCGGCTGGCGGCCATGGGAAAACGGGTCAGCAACGGGACGGCGAGCGGCTGTGCGGCGACGACCACGTGCTGGTCGTCGCGCAGGCGGCCCCGCATCAGGCGCGCCACGTGCGCGGCCCCCAGGGCGTGCACGAGGAGCGGGACATTGTCGCGCCGGGACCACCGTTGCAGCCGCCACAGCCCGGCGGTTCCCCACAAGTGCGCCAGGTCGGGCCGCGGACGGAAGTGCGCTTGCAGGTACGCGTCCAGGTCCCCGGCCCACCAGCCGCCCAGGTGCGGCACGCCGTGGCCTTCGACGGGTGTGCCGGCCAGGCGCGCCAGCATTTCCCGATCGTCGGTCAGCAGCGCTACCCGCCAGCCCGTGGCACACAAGCCTTGCCAGACTTGCGTGAGCATCGGGCCGAAGCGCAGACAGACCTCGCGGTCCGCGACGTGCAGAACGTGTCCGACCGGCGGCGCGGCTGCGTCGTCGATACGCGAGATGCGACTGTCGGCCATCGAGGGCGCAGGATAGCACGCCAGGCCGGATTTTGGATTTTCGATTTTGGATTTTGGATTGGCGCGCGTGCCCCTGCTCTTGAGCAGTGCGGGTGTGCCACTGCTCTTGAGCAGTGCCCCGGCCTACGGCGTCGGCTCGGCGATGCGGGCCTCGAACGTGGCCTTCAGCTCCGGATCGGCCAGGATCGCCGCGACCCGCACGGCCAGAGCCTGGGCGTACGCGATCCCCATCTGCCGTTCCTCCTCGGTCGTCTTCTGCAGCACCGTCGTCAGCAGGTCAGCCTGGGCGTCGGCCGGGGACCCGGCGATGTTCTTGTCAATCTGCACGCTGCTCAGGAGCTTGGACAGCCGGTTGTACGTGACGATCCGCTCGTCGAGGTAGGCCTGCCGGGCGGGTTCGGGCAGCTCGTGGAACCGGCGGATGTCGTCCATCACGAGCGGCTTGAACGCGTCGAACACGTGCTCGCGGAAGGCCTTCTGCTCCTCGGGGCTCGACACGCGATACTCGGCGGCGAACCGGTTGCGAAAGGGCTCGTCCCGCACGAGCCGCGAGATTTGCTGTTTCAGAAAGGCGTCGCACTTTTCGCGGCTCAGTTGCGGCAAGCCCTTCTCGTGAATGATGAACTGCGCGACCTGGTCGGGCGGCGTGCTGGCGCCCGGCACTGCGGGCACCAGGAGCACCTCGGTTACCAGCAGCCACAAGCCGGCGAGCACCAGGACGGGGGCCGCGCAAGCCAGCACGAGCAGGACGCGTCGCCGCCAGTACAATGCGCTAGTCGGATTCAGGGGCACGCACAGCCTCGCCGGTGAAACGTTGATGTTCGTCGTACTGGAACATGATACCACCCACGCGGCCGGCGTTCCCGCGGCGGAGCGCGGCCGGCACTGGGACCTGCTCGTCGAGCTACCGGGCCGCGAACGCCTGCCGACCTGGCGCTTGGCCCGCAATCCGGTTGAGGCGACCGACGAAATCCCGGCCGAGCGGCTCCCGGATCACCGCCGCTTCTATCTCGATTATGAAGGCGAAGTCAGCGGCGACCGCGGCGTAGTTCGTCGAGCCGATCGCGGTCCGGCGACGATCGAGCATTTCGAGGACGATCGTGTGACTGTTGTGCTAAAGGGCGAACGCCTGCAAGGCCGCTTCGAAATCGCGCTTCAAGAGTCTGGCCAAGCCGTGTTCCGCGAAGCCCTCGAAGCCTCCCCGTAGGGCAGGTCAAGTCCGCCGCTGCGGACTCGACCTGCCCTACCTGCTCGACCAGTGGTGGGTTTCGGAATATAACGACGCCGTCACGCAAGAAACTCCGGTGGAGACCACGCCGTGCCCAGCACGAACTACCAGAAGCTCATCCAGCAGGTGAAAGAGATTCACACGGCGACCTCGGTGGAGGGGCTCCTCGATTGGGACCAGGAAACCTACATGCCCGCCAAGGGCACCGAAACGCGGGCGGCGCAAATGGCGCTCGTCGCCGGCGTGGGACACGCGCGGCTGATCGACAAGAAGTTCGGTCGCCTGCTGGAAAAAGTCGAGCAGGAAGCCGATCCAGCCCCGGTCGTCGCCACGAATATCCGCGAGACCCGGCGAATCTATGACCGCAAGATCAAGCTGCCAACCAGGCTGGTGCAGGAGATCGCTCGCACGATCGCGCTGGCCAAGGAAGCCTGGGTCAAGGCCCGTAAGGATTCCAACTTCCCGCATTTCGCCCCGCACCTGGAAAAGCTGCTCGATCTGAAGCGACAGGTCGCGGAGAAGGTCGGCTACACGACTGAGCCCTTTGACGCCCTGATGGACGAGTTCGAGCCGGGCGCCCGTGCGGCGGAGGTCCAGAAAGTGTTCGACGCCGTGAAGGCGGAGCTGGTGCCGCTCGTCCAGGCGATCAAGACCGCGCCGCGCCAGCCGAATACGTCGCTCCTCGAGCGCGAATGCCCGCGGCCGAAGCAGGAGGCCTTCGGCCGCCGCATTGCCCAGGAGATGGGCTACGACTTTCAGGCCGGCCGGCTCGACATCACGGCCCATCCGTTCTGCACCGGCCTGTCGCCGCACGACGTGCGGATCACGACGCGTTACGACGAGCATTACCTGCCGATGTCGCTGTTCGGGATCATGCACGAGGCCGGGCACGCGTTGTACGAACAGGGGCTAGATCCGGCCCATGCTTTCACGCCGCTGGGGCAGAGCGTGTCGCTCGGCATCCACGAATCGCAGTCGCGAATGTGGGAGAACTTCGTCGGTCGCGGCCGGGCGTTCTGGACGCATTACCTCGCGCCGTTGAAGGCCGAGTTCCCCGCCCTCGCGGACGTCGGACTCGATGACTGGTATTTCGCCATCAATACCGTGCGGCCGTCGTTCATCCGCGTCGAGGCCGACGAGGTCACGTACGGCCTGCACATCATGCTGCGCTTCGACCTGGAGCGGCAGATGATCGCGGGCAAGATCAAGGTCAGCGACATTCCGGCGACGTGGAACGATGGCATGCGGCGATTGCTGGGCATTACGCCGCCCAACGACGCCGACGGGTGCTTACAGGACATCCACTGGAGCCTGGGCATCTTCGGGTACTTCCCAACGTATGCGTTGGGCAATTTGTACGCCGCCCAGTTCTTCGACGCCGCCCACCGGGCGTTGCCAGACCTGGAGGCCCAGCTCGCCCGCGGCGAGCTGAAGCCGCTGCGCGAGTGGCTGCGCGAGAACATCCATCGCCACGGCCAGCGCTACCGGGCGGCGGAACTGGTCCAGGTCGTGACCGGCCGGCCGCTGTCGCACGGCCCGTACATCAATTACCTCAACGGCAAGTACCGGCCGCTGTACGGGCTGTAGCACGGTCGTGTGGTCATACGAATCCGTGGACGCCGACGTGGTCCGCGAGTCGGTCCCAAACATCTCCCGCTGCATGCCGCAACTTCGAAAACGGAGGTTCGTTCTGTCCGTCGCGCGAGAAGAACCAAGTTGACAAACCGTAGTCGCTGTTGTCGTCCAGGCATTCGCGAAGCTCCTGTTCAAGTGCGCGCCGTCCCCCCGGCGGGTTCGATACCTCGAGAAACCGACCCACACATCGAATGAGGTTCCTCTGCGTGCGCAGCCGACCTTCCGTTACGGGTTGAATGTTCACGGGCAGGTTTGAGCGTTCGACCGTGTACTGAGCGCGCGGGTCCGGTTCTCCGGTCGCCGGAATGAAGCATGCAGTCACGATCCCGGTTTCGGAATCGTAATACAAGTGGTCCCAGGGATCGTCGCGGGTCGGGTCAATCAGTAGCGGTGAACCATTCGCGTCCAGCTCGAACCGTTCACCCTTCTTGCGGTTGCAGCCAGAGCAGATCAAGAGGAGGTTTTCCCAGAGGAAGGTGCGCTCGGGGTAGCGAGCCTTTGGCCAGAAATGATCAATGTCGACACCACGCGAGTCCTCACAGAACATGCAGCGTCCACGGGCGCCGACCATTTGGCGCAGTTCGTCCACGACGCAGCCCATGGTCTGGGTCGAACGCGCACGCTTCCAAACGACCTCTGGGGATTTCCCCGAATCGACTTCACGTTGCTTCTTCGCGAGATAGCCGCGAACGCGCTCGGGCAAAGCCGTCCGCACGAGACGCCGCACGACTAGCGCTCCTCAGCGGCTGGTTCGTCTTTCACCCACCATTCAAAGAGATCCAGTTGGCGTTTTTCCTCTGGGGACAGGCCCACGGCCGCCTTCTTCGAGCGCAAGCGGGCGTGCTGCTCGCGGGCTCTGACCGCTTCCGGCGACCGCGTGTGTGTCAGTTCAAAGGCGGGGCTGAGGTAGATTGTGTCGAGCTTTCCACGCACGATCTTGCCATAGTCGTCGACAGAAACCGGGAATGGGTGCGCATCTGAACCGGGAGGCGGAAGGTGAAAGAGCCCACCCTCGTCGGCAGCCTGGCAAATGATGGGGCTGTGCGTCGTAACGATGAACTGGATGTTCGGAAGCAGTCTCTTCAGCCAGAACCCCAACTGCTGCTGCCACTGTGGGTGCAGGTGTGAGTCGACCTCGTCGATCAGGACCACGCCCGAATGTCCGACGACCACCCGGCCGTCGGACTCTTCGACCAGCGCCGCATCCCCGTATATACTCGTCAAGTGGCGCAGAATGTCCGTCAGCATCGCGATCGCCGCGCGATAGCCTTCGCTCATGTCCGCCAGAGGCAGAACTGTCCCGTTCGGGTGTTTGAGCCAGAGACCTTCCGAATCGACGCGGTCCACGCGCAACCCGTGTTGAAGGAAATCGGAATCGAGGATGTGTTTCACTTGGTCCAACAAAGTCTCGTTCTTGTCGCGGCGTTCCAAACTCCTGTGATGGAGTTCCTTAAGCCACAACTCGCACTCGCCGAGCGTGGCATCCTCACGAAACATCGTTGCGAAGCGGGCGATGCGGCTCGGCCCGGACATGACGCGCTGCGCGTCCGGTGACGCTCCGTAAAGTCTGCGAAACGGCCCGTATCCGGCACAAAACCACCCATCGGGATTGTCTGCCCACGGCCCGTGCATGGGCCCCTTCCCCTTCCCAACGAATTTCTTGCCAGGCGCAAGCGATACCTCGGGGCCGCCATTCTCCGTCAGTCGCAGTTCCGCCCAAAACGGCCTCTCATATGGGCGTCCTTGTTCGAATCGGTCGCGCGCGCCGCCCTTGACCTCAACGGCGATTACCGCCTCCTTCTTCCCCTGCTTCACCCATCCGTGCCAGGACGGTTGCAGCGAGCGCACCGCATCCGGTCCGACGAGGGCGGCGGAAATGGCCTTCAGAAGGGTCGTCTTGCCCGAGGCGTTGTCGCCGGTGATGACGGTCCAGCCCTCAAAACGCTGATTGGGTCGCTCAAAGTTGAAATCGAGGTGGTCGAAGCCGCGAACATTCTCAAGGACGGCGCGCTTGATGTACACGGTTCGGTGCTCCAGGCATCGTTCGGCGTGCCGCGCTCTTTCAATGCGCCGCGCTCACTCCCGCCGCCGGTGTCGACTGATTATGGGCCCGGGCTGCCGATGCTGCAATGAACCCCCAAGGGGGTGAGGAACCCCACCGGATAGATAGATCGGTGGTCCTGATTGGCGCATGTGGCAGCGCGGCCGAGGGCTCCGGGGTTCTGCCGCAGGGTGATGTTCGCGTGGCCCAGGCCGCGCCGCAGGATTGCGACACGGCGACGAGCAGGGTCCGGCAAACCGGTGAGCTAAGGCGGCCGCGAAAAGCGCCCGTCCCGATCGAACCGACCGGGGGTCAGTTCGGCAGTGCCGACGACCGGGACGGAGCCCGCCTGCTACAGGTCCGGCGCCGTCGCGGCTATGCTGTCGGCATGACGCGCGACGAGATCTGCACCAAGTTCCTCGAATCGATCCCCTACGAGCTCTACGCCGTGCAGGAGGAGGCCCTGCTGGCGTGGTTCGAGGCCGAGGGCGGCGTGCTGATCTGTGCGCCGACGGGAATGGGCAAGACGCTCATCGCCGAGGCGGCCATCTTCGAGGCGCTGCACACGCGGCAGCGGCTGTACTACACCACACCGCTGATCGCGCTGACCGAGCAGAAGTTCCGCGAGTTCCAGGACCGCGTCCAGGGTTGGGGCTTCCCGCGCCAGGAGGTCGGCTTCATCACGGGCAATCGGCGCGAAAACCCCGACGCGCTCATCCGTGTCGTCGTCGCCGAAATCCTGCTCAACCATCTGCTCGCCAAGGACCCGGCCGTGGCCGACCTCGAGCACGTCGGCGCCGTCGTGATGGACGAGTTCCACAACTTCAACGACCCCGAGCGCGGCGTCGTCTGGGAGCTGTCGCTCGCGCTGCTGCCGCCGCGGATTCGCGTCATGCTGCTCTCGGCCACCGTGGGCAATCCATACGATTTCGCCGACTGGCTGAAGAACAAGCACGGCCGGCGGGTGCAGGTGGTCACGTCGAACGAACGGCGCGTGCCGCTGGAATACCACTGGGTCGAGGACAAAGCGCTCACCGAGCTGCTCGTGCAAATGGCTTCCGGCGCTGCGGACGAGCAGCACGCGCCGGCCCTGGTGTTCGCGTTCAACCGCGAGGAATGCTGGGACCTGGCGGAACGGCTCAAAGGTCTGCCGGTCATCACGAACCGCCAGAAGCAGGAGATCGACGCGTACCTGCGCGAGCACAAGGCCGAGCTGGCCGAGGGCGTCGGGCCGAAGCTGGGCCAGATGCTGCTACGCGGCGTCGGCGTACACCATGCCGGCGTGCTGCCGCGGCACAAGCTGATCGTCGAGGAGCTGTTCGGGCAGAAGCTGGTGCCGTTCGTGTGCTGCACCGAGACGCTGGCCGCGGGGATCAACTTGCCGGCCCGCTCGGTCGTGCTGTGTACGCTGATCAAGGGCCCGCACGGCGAGAAGAAGCTCATCTCCGCCAGCAGCGCGCACCAGATGTTCGGCCGAGCGGGCCGGCCGCAGTTTGATACGCAGGGCCACGTGTACGCCGTCGCGCATGAGAACGACGTCAAGATCTACAAGTGGCGCAAGAAGTACGAGCAGATCGATCCGCGCTCCAAGGACCCCGGCATCATGCGGATCCGCAAGGAGCTGGAGCGCAAGCAGCCCACTCGCCGAAAGACCGAGCAATACTGGAGCGCGGGGCAGTTTAAGACGCTGATCGCCGCCGGGCCGGCCCGGCTGTACAGCCGCGGCATGGTCCCCTACTCCGTGCTGATCTTCCTGCTGACGCGGACCGGCACGCTGCACGAAGTCCGCGACTTCCTCGCCAAGCGTTTCGCCGGTGCCGAGTACATCGACAAGTTCAACACGCAGCTCAACTTCATGCTCGACAACTTGCAGGGGCTGGGCTACCTGAAGCGGGCGGAGGACGGCGACCACGTCACGCTCGACGAGAGCATCTACCGCCTGCTGAACTACCGCAGCGTCGATCCGCTGTTCGGCGACTTTCTGGCGGCCCAGCTTGGGTACGCCGACTTCCAGGAAAAGCTGCTCGCGCTGGAGGCGGTGCTGGAAGTGCCGCCGGTGATCCTGCGGCACGTGCGCATCCCGGAGACGCTGGTCAAAGGGCCGCTGCAAACGCAGGTGCTCGAGCCACTGCTGACCTCGATGGGCGTGAAAGTAGTGCAAAGCTCTGCTTTGCCTGACGAGGAAGAGGAGGCGCCGCCGCGCCGCTGGGTGGACAAGTGGGAGGAAGAGGAAGAGCGCCCGCCGACGTTCCCCGAGATGCTCAAGCTGGCGTTTGAGGCGAAGCTGGCGGCGCCCGAGCCGGCGTTCGTGCAGCCCAAGTGGATCGCCGGCGACGCGTTTGCCCGCGACTGCGAGTTCTTCAAGTCGGTCCGCGCGCTCGACCTGATCAAGCAGGAAGGGCTGATCCTGCGGCACCTGCTGCGGCTGGTGATCCTGGCGGGCGAGTTCGCCCTGCGCACGGAAGACCCGGATTACCAGCGCATGGGCGAGCTGGCGACCCGGACCTGTGCCCGCGTGGACGAGAAGTACACGCAGCGCTTCCTGGCGGAGGCCCAGAGCATGCGGGAGGTGTTGAAGGCGTAGGCGTGGGGCTCGGCCGCAGACGATTTCGACCTAGGCACGTTCGTACGCATCGCGCCGGTGCGAGATGATCAACGCCTGAACGATGCGGCCTGCGTCATCGATGCGGTAGACGACGCGGTAATCGCCGATGCGATAGCGCCACAGGCCGGCGAGTGGACCCCGTAACGCGCGAATACTCGCGTGAGCGCGCGGGTCCTCCTCGAGGCGGCGGAAGCAGCGAGCAAGCTTCTTCGCCAGGGATCGCTCCGTACCGGCATAGAAACGCTCTGCCCGGGGTGACAGCCGGACCTTATACATCCCGCCGGACCTTCCGCCAATCCGCCCAGCCCGCGTGCGCAGCCTCTTCCTCGGCGGCACTCAGCGCATCGACGAACCCGCCAATGCCCAGCAATTCGTCGGTCGCCGCGAGGCTTTCGCGCTCCTCGAGATAAGCGAGAAAGTCCAGCGCCACGCGGAGTCTTTCGGGTGAAAGAGACGCAATCCGATGTTTGGCCCGCCGACGAAGTTCGGAAATGCTCGGTACCTCTCGGGGGGTTATTGCCGCGACTCGGCGTCGTCTGCTCTTGTTGGGGATATTGCGTGCCTTGGCCATGAGAAGGGCTCCATCACCTTGGAGCAATGATAGCCTGAGCCTAACACGCAGCAAGCAGACCCACGTCATGGAAATGGAGCCGCGGCGCGTCGTCTGGGCGTGGGACTACGCGAGCAACAACGGCTGGTCCAGTGCCGGCGCCGGGCGCGATTTCAACTGCTCGCGCAGGTCCTCCCCGTCGAGCGCGAAGGCCGGGCTGATCTCGATCGGCTGCGCCGGCTCACCGTCCGCACCGCGCGGGACGGCGATGCCGCAGGCTTCGAGCCACCGGGCCGCGCGGCGGCCTAGGTCGCGGCGCGTCGTCGCCGGCGAGTCGGCGCCGTCCGCATTCTTGACCGGGCTGAACTCCTCCTCCCGCCGCGTGTAGAGCACCAGCGGATTGCGGGCCAGCGGGATCGCGTCAAAAACGAACCTCTCCAGCTTGACTACGTTCGGTGACGTCGGCGTGACCCCTTCGCCACGCTCATCCACGACCGCGACCCTCTTGTCCGCGCGGTGCCACGGCAATTGAACCGCCGCGCCCGGTGCAGTCAGCCGCTCGACAAACTCGCGGCTGAGGACGTGGACGGCGATGCTGCCGGCGTCGAAACGCCGCACGCCGTCGGGGTTCCTGGCACGGGCCAGCTCCTCGGGCAGGTCGCTGTACTCGATGACGCCCAGCCGGCCATCGACCAGGCAGAACACGCCGACGCGCTCGGCGTCGTCGGCCTTGTGTACCGCCTTGCTCGACATGTCCGACGCGGTGATCAGGTGCAACCCGATGAACAGCGGGTCGAGCGTTTGCACCAGCGGGTTATCCACCTGGAAGTAGCTGATCGTGTCGATCCCGCGGCGGCGCATGTCTGCGAGCGCACCGCTTTCCGCCAGGGCCCGCAGACTCCCGCCGTGGCCGTCGGGGGAGAGCGCCACCCGATGCCGCTCGGCCAGCGCGATCCGCCCGTCCGGCAGGAAGGCCGGCATCTGCCCCTGCTGGAAGAACGTGACGTCGTCGGGCGCGAGGCCAAAGAACCCGTGGCGGGCGAAAAAATCCGTCGTTTCCGCGTGGTTGAGCAGGCTGGTCATGACGTACCAGTGCGGGCGGCGGCCATAACGCCGCTCGACGCCCAGTAGAGTCTCGCCGAAAAGCTGGAACAGCGGGGCGTTGCGAACCGGGCTGATCGGCAGCGCACCTTTCGGCCCATCGAAGCCCAGCCGTGTCCCCTGGCCGCCGGCGACCATAAACGCGGCGACTCGTCCTGCCCGAATCGCGTCTGTCCCCGCACGCCGGGCCCTGGCATACAACTCGGCTTGGTCGTCGTCCGGTTCGACAGGAAAGGTCGCCGCGGGCTCAACAGAACGCGGCACCGGGGCGGTCGGCCGGCTGCGGACGTGCGATTCGATCAGTGGAACACAGCGGTCGAAGTCGATCTGGTCCAGGTCGTCGAGCAGGTTCCGCCGCTGAACGGGGCCCAGTTCCGGCCAGAACGCCAGGAGGTGTGATTGGGAATACCGGGCGAGCTGGCGAGTGTAGGCTTTGCAGCGTTCGTCCATCGACGGCATTGGGAGCGGTTCCTTCCGGGCAGCAGAGTCAGTGTCACATCGCTGGCTAGGGTATAGATGGAACCGTAGAGGGTCAATTCGGGGGCCTTGCCCGGTCGAGGGCGGGCGGTTAAAGCATCGGTGATGACCAACATGGCCTTCCGGGAGCGATCACGGGACACTCAGCGACAGTCGGTTATCGGGCGCGCGCACGGAGACCAGCGACTCGTCGCAACGGCTCGGGCGGCTGGCGCGGACAACCCAGGCCCAGTTTCTTCGTCCACGCCCTTGACACGCGGCCACGGTCCTGTATGCTAAAGATGTGAATTGGACGGGATCGGATGAGGGTATAAGGCTTTATCGATTCATACTTAGTAATCCGGCTTAGAATCATCGATTCCTGCCCTCGGTCCTAAACGTCACCAAGTTCGTTCCCGCCGTGCAAGCGCGACCGCCCGGTATGCAGATGACCGGACTGGCCAGCGACGCGGTGTTTGTTTGCGCTCGCACTCCGCTTGCACAAACCAAATATGATTAACCTGTCCGCGGAGCGACTGTATCCCATGCGGTCGCAGGGCCGTCGACTGGCGTAAGGCCGGCGACCTCAGACGCGGGTGATCAGTTGGCGGCTTGCCGCGCGGTGCGAAGTGCGTCACCGGTGGCGGGCGAGATGGCAACAGGCGGAGACAACGCCCTTTTAAGTAATTCGTCCGACCAGCCAGGGTTACTCGCCCGTCGAGCTGATCGAAGTGTGGTCCATGGGAAGCTGTAGGAGGTTTCCAGTGAGTCGCAGAAAAGGGTTTACACTTATTGAGCTGCTGGTAGTAGTGGCGATCATCGCCCTGCTGATCTCCATCTTGCTACCAAGCCTGGCGCGCGCACGCGAGATCACGAAACGGGCCGTGTGCGCCTCCAACCTGCGTGGCATCGGTCAGGCCATGAAGGTGTACTCGAACGACAACACCGACTGGTACCCGTGCACTCCCTACGACCCGAACAGCACCGGGGCTGGGGCGCAAGGGGTTATCTACATCACGCATCTCGGGGACAACATATCGATCCCGTTGAATTCCAGCCTCTACGGCACGGTGCACCCGAGCCGGTCGTTGTTCATGCTCGTCATCGACGGCTCGTGCACACCGAAGCAATTCAACTGCCCGAGCGCTGGCGATTCAGAGGACGACTTGCGCAATTACACCACCCCCGCGAACCCCACCGCATCCCAGCTCGGCAGGGACCGGTTCGACTTCCGTGGCTATCCGTTCCTCAGCTACGGCTACCAGTTGCCCTATGGCCCCCGGGCGAAGCCGAATGAGAACCTGTCCCCGCAGGTGGCGCTGATGGCGGACAAGGGGCCGTTCTTCCAGGCCGGTCCCGTGAGTGCAGCCGGTTGGGATCCCGCCGACGAGGCAAAGCAGGCCGGCGTCGAGCAGTGCATCAACGGGGTGGGGCAGCCAGTTATGCTGCCCAACGGCAACAACGACCCGACCACGATCCTCAGTCTGCCGAATGAAGATTGGGCAACTTTGAATAGCCCCAATCATGCCCGGGAAGGCGAAAACGTGTTGTTCGCGGACGGGCACGTGGAGTTCGCCAAGCGGCCGATTGTGGGCGTGAACTACGACAACATCTACACGCAGCAGGGCCTGGACGGGTTCCTTGAGACGTCGCTCCAAGGCAACCAGCCCGACGACAAGCAGGGCCCGACGACGTTGACCGACTCGATGATCATACCATAGCCCACGGTTTCTCAGCGACTTCGCACAGGGCGAGCTCGATCGATGAGGTCGAGTCCGCCCTGCTCTTTGCGCCCCCGGCCCCATCCTCAGCCGTTGGCTGCGCGTCGCGTGGCAGGCACGGCGTGGCGTAACGCCTGCGGAGCTTGTCCCGACGACGACCGTTATCGCGGCGCTATGCCGCGGTTCAATTGCTTGAGTTCTTGATCTTTGCGACCCTCCCCCGTATACTGCAGTCAGGTGCGGTGCCCGCCCGCCTGCCTGGCTCCCACCTCAGGGCGGCACACCGCTTGGGTCTAAGGTGCTGAGCGCTCCGGGGGCTGGGCGGTGCCCGGTACGTTCCGGGCGGCCCGGAGCCCGCGGCGGCCGGTTCGGAGCCGCCCACATGTCCGTATCAACATGCATGGAGGACATGCAACATGAAAAGTGCAATTCTATTGTGCGCATGGCTGCTGGGCGTGGCAGTGACGCTGGCCCAGGAAGACAGGACGGGCACCAGCCAGCCTGACGGGCTTAGAGGGACCACGATCCAAAACAACCGGTTTCGGATGGCGGACCGGGGCAGTGGCGTCCGCGCGTCGGCCGCTGATGACGGCGACGCGCTGGGCGTCCCGGCCCGCGGCCAGGCCGGCGGCACTCGCGCGGGCGAGGATTGCCCGGTGGGCTCGCTCTGCGGGCAGGACGCCGGCTCCTGCGGCAGCTCGCAGTGGTACTTCTACTCGGATTTGGAGTTCTGCTCCCCGCCGCCCACCACCTGCAGACGCGTGCGCTGCGAGAACTTCCCGCCGCCGGGCGTGACCATCAGCGAGCCGATCGCCACGATTGTATGGCGCGGGCTCTACGTCGATGACGCCAGCAACGGGTGCATGAAGCCGCAGCACTGGTTTCGCATCCGGTTCTACGAGGACGACGGCGGAAGCCCCAAGACACCGGATGCGCCGTACTACAGCGAGTACCTCTTGGCGACGGCCCGCGAAGTGGGCTACCCCGTCACGCTCTGCTTTGGGTGCAACCCGGCGCAGCAACTGGAGTTCACCGCCGTCCTGGCCGTTCCGGTCAGCCTGACGACCGGCTGGCTGTCGATCGCGGGAGACGGCACGCCCGGCTGCTACCATTTGTGGCAAGGGTCGAATGAAGGGGACAACAGTTTCTATCAGTGGTTCGAGACGGATTTCGACAACACGTTCCTGCACATCACCGACAAGTGCGACCTGAATTACTGCCTCGGGCCGGCGACCAACGGCGCGTGCTGCGAGGACTGCAGTTGGGAGTGCATCGACAACTCCAATGAAGTGTACTGCGACAGCATTGGCGGCCGGTTCGTCCCAGGCACCTCGTGCGCCGACATTAGCCCGCGGTGTTGCCTGGCGCTCGGCGCGTGCTGCCATGACGACGGGACCTGCACCCCGAACATGAAGTGCTATGAATGCGATCCCTATGCTCTTCCCTGCGAGGGGTGGTATTGCATTGGTGACCTGAACTGCGACGGGTACATCAACTTCGGCGACATCAACCCGTTCGTCCTGTACCTGTCGAACTACGACGCGTGGCAGGCCACGTACCCGGAGTGCAGCCCCTGCAATGGCGATATCAACTGTGACGGCACCTACGGCCAGGGTGAGTTCCCCGACATCAACCCGTTCGTGGCGCTGATGGTCCAGTGCGGCGGCGTCCAGCCCAACGGCTGTCCGTGCCCCGGGCCCAATATCTGCCCGCCACCTTGGGAATGCATGGCACCGATCGGCCGTCTTATGCAGCGGGATCGCACCCAGGGTGATTACTGGGCCGGCCCCAACACGACGTGCGCCAACTGCTGCACGGTGACCATCCCGAGCGGCGCCACCCTTGAGAATGAGCCGAATGACTGCGCGCCGGACATCTTCAACGGCGGGTGCAACATGGCCTCCCCGCTGTTCTCGGCCATCACCTGCGGCCAGACCATCTACGGCGAATCCGGCAACTTCGGGCAAGGCCAGCGCGACACGGATTGGTACCGCGTGTCGATTACCTCGGCGCGGATGTTCACGGTCACGGTCACGGCCGAGTTTGACGTGCGGATTCGGGCGTACCGCGAGGGGCCCGACCACGCGCAGCCCTGCGTGGGCTACGAGGAAGTCGCCACGCCCGCCGAGCCGCCGGCCGGTACACACAACAAGTGCACCGACGTGGTGTTGGCGACGCGCTGTCTGCCCGCTGCCGCCCAACCCGGACAGCCCGCGTATTACTTCTTCGTCGTGGAGCCGGCGCTGTCCTACGGCGTGCCCTGCCGAGCCGACTACAAGATCAAGCTGGATTGCACGCCGTGCGATCCGTGCCAGGTTTCCTGCCCGGATGGCTCCTACCTGGAAGGCACGTTCTACCCGAACCCGCCGGATCCGGGTTACTGCATGACCGACCCCAACGACCTGGCCTTCGATCCCGAGAACGGCGGTTGCAACGACCCGAACGAGACGTTCGAGCCGCTGCCCTATAGCCCCTCGGATCCCAATTGTGAGGGCTCGGAGTGCACGTTCACCGTCTGCGGCAAGCTGTGGGCGAAGTACCCGGCCCGTGACCTGGATTGGTACAAGATCGATCTGCCGCAGTCGGCGCGAGTCGCGTGGACAGTGCTGACCGAAGTGCCCGTGCGGGCCACGCTGTTGTTCAACGATGTCGGCGGTGGCGTCTATGCCCCGCCGGTGAGTTGCGACCAGTACTACTATTGGGTCCAGACAATGGTCCCGGCGTGCGTCGAGACGACCTGGAACCAACCGACGATTATGTATGAGGGGGGCACGTACTGGTTCCTCATCGCCCCGTCGGAAGGCGATCCTGCGAACGAGGACCCGATCTTCTACGGCTATCCGTGCCCGATGGGCGGCGTGGATCTGGGCAGCGATTACACGGTCACGATGACCGTCGTGGGGGGGCCGCGGTGCCCCCCCGACCAGCCGGTCGGGCACGTGGAACCTTTGGACAATCCGCCGTGTCCGACGCCGACCGACTGGGTCGACACGTACAACAGCGGTTGCGACGCGACGCCGCCGGGGCCGATGCAGACCATCGCCCTCAACGCGACGGGTTCACCGATTGACCCGAACACGGCGTGGCGCGGCCGGACCGGCACGTGGCTCTCGGACCCGAACGACCCGAACTCGATGAAGAAGGACTATGACTGGTACAAGTTCACGCTGACGCAGAACAAGCGGTTCCGGGTGCTGCTGTACGCGGACTTTGCGGCGACGTGGGAGATCTGGGACCCCAACGACCCGAACGCCCCGACGGGTCCAGGTTGCACCAAGGGACCGGCCGAAGGGCTGGACCTTAGATGGCCGTGCCATTCGGTCGGCGAGTGGACGCGGCGCTGCTATCCAGGCGGCGCGGGCGGGCGAGAGTACTGGCTGCGGATTTATCCGTCCAGGCCTGCACCTTGCGGCAGGGGTTACTGTCTGGCCCTGACCGACGCGAGTAGCTGCACCCCGTGCGGCTGGTCGTGCACCAGCCCGTTCCCCAATATCGACGATAACTGCGACGACCTGACCGACTACGACACGCATGCCGGCTGCGACGATCCGAACGGGCCGCCGCCGCACTTCATGACGTTCAACTTCGCGACCACGTACTGCGGCCGGATTTACGCCGGTCTGCAGAACGGCGCGCCGTACTACGATCCCGACTGGTTCCAGATCACGCAGACGAACGCGGCCACCAAGAAGTTCAAGTTCACCCTGACCACGGAGTTCCTGGCGCACCTGGAGGTCTACGCGAGCTGCGCGGACTACGACACCGGGACGCCGATCACTGGTCTGGACGGCTACACGGCGCTCACCGGCACCACCGTGTGCCCGAACGTGGTTCTGATCAGCGCGAACAACTACGCGCAGAATTTCACGGTCTACGGCCGCATCACGTGCGTGGACCAGTTGCACAACCTGTTGACGAAGTACTATCCCTGCGCGAAGGGCTACAATCGCTGGAAGATGGTCCCGACGGCGGTGGCCTTCTAGAGCCGTCTCGGTTTGGGTGTAGCGGCCGAGCTCCGTCTCGGCCGTGGGCGCCCGGAGAATTCTACGGCCGGGGCAGAGCCCGGCCGCTACAGGGAAACTGAATCCGGTCTAGTCCGCGGATAGAACGGCCATCCAGCCTGGTGGCAACGCCGCCACCCTGATACCAGGTCCACTTTGAAAGTGCCGATTCAGCCCAGGCCGCTGCGGCTGTAGCGGTGGACCCGGTTGTGGAGCGCGCGTTCGGCGACCCGCAACCGCTTGGCCACCTGGGGCACGTGCGTGCCCTGCGCCCTGCTGGTTTGCAGCGCCGCGCGCGGCACGTCACAATGCCGTCTTTCGTTACGCCCCCGGAGAGTCACGCGATGCACTGGCGAAACTACTTCATTCCGACGACCAAGGAGACGCCCAAGGACGCTACGGCCGCGTCGCACATTCTGATGCTGCGGGCCGGGCTGATGCGGCAGCAGGCCGCGGGGGTGTACACCTATCTGCCGCTGGGGTATCGCGCGCTGCGGAAGGTGGAGGTCATCGTCCGCGCGGAGATGGACCGGGCGGGGGCCATCGAGCTGCACATGCCGGCCCTGACGCCGTGGGCGCTGTGGGTCGAGACCGGCCGCAGTCAGACGATGGGCGACACGCTGCTGCGGCTCGCCGGCCCGGAGGGCGACTGGCGCACCAGCCTTGTGCTCGGACCAACGCATGAGGAGGTCATCACCGAGATCGCGCGGGCGTATCTGAAGAGCTATAAGCAGCTCCCCATCAACCTGTACCAGATTCAGCACAAGTTCCGCGGCGAGGCGCGGCCCAAGAGCGGCGTGCTGCGGACGCGCGAGTTTCTCATGAAGGACGCGTACTCCTTCCACTATGACAAGCCCAGCTTGGACAAGGAGTACGACAACATGTACGCCGCCTACTGCCGCATCTTTGGCCGCTGCGGCCTGCCGTACCTGGCGGTCGAGGCCGAGAGCGGGGCGATGGGCGGCGACATGTCGCACGAGTTCATGGTGCTGACCGATGCCGGCGAGGACCGCGTGGCGATCAGCGAGAACGGCGACTACGCGGCCAATTTCGAACGGGCGTCGGCCGCTCCGCCGGCGCCCGCCCCGGACGTGCCGCTCGCGACGGTGAAGCTGGTGCATACGCCGAATGCCGGCCGGATCGACGAGGTCTGCCCAGTGCTCGGCTCACAGCCGCGGGACATGATCAAGACGCTGATCTACACCAGCGTAGCCCAGCCGCCCTCGGCTGGGGGCACCGGCACAGCCGGGGGCGGTCGTGCCACGCGGGTAGTGGCCCTGGTCCGCGGCGACCACGAAATCAACGAGCACAAGCTGCACAAGGCCGCGGGCGTGGCGCTGGAGCTGGCCGACCCGGCCGTGATCGAGGAGGTGACTGGGGCGGCGGTCGGCTTCGCCGGCCCGCAGGGATTGATCGATAGGCTTGACAAGCTGGTCATCGACCGCGACGTGGCCGCCATGCGCAATGCGGCGACCGGCGCGAACAAGACCGACTATCACGCCACCGGCGTGAACCCGGGCCGCGATTTCCCGCTCGCCGGCGACAAGGTTGTTGTGGCCGACATCCGCACCGTGGTCGATGGCGACAAGTCGCCCCAAGGTGGCGGCAGTCCATTGCGCCTGCGGACGGCGATCGAGATCGGCCACGTCTTCAAGCTCGGCACGAAGTACAGCGACGCGATGGGGGCCTGGTACCTCGATGCCCACGGCAAGACCCAGCCGCTGATCATGGGCTGCTACGGCATCGGCCTGAACCGCATCATGGCGGCGGCGATCGAGGCGCACCACGATGACGAGGGGATCATCTGGCCGATGTCGATCGCCCCGTTCCAGGTGCTCGTGATCACGCTCGATCCGCGGGACGAGCAGGCGCTGCAGGTCGCCGGCCAGGTCCATGACGAGCTGGCGGCGGCCGGCATCGAGGTCCTGCTGGATGACCGCGACGAGCGGGCCGGCTTCAAGTTCAAGGACGCCGACCTGATCGGCATCCCGCTCCGCGTGGTGGTCGGCAAGAAGAGCCTCGCCGCCGGCGGCGTTGAGGTCAGCGACCGCCGCACCCCGCGCGACAAGCAGCTCATGCCGCCCGCCGCGGCGGTTGAGCACGTTACCCAGCGCGTACAGGACGAACTGGCCAGGCTGTTACGGGCATAGCGCCGAAAAAGGGCTACTCGACCAGCCACCGCCGCATACGCTCGATGTTCTCCTGGAGCCAGCGCGTCTTGCGCGACACCATTTGCAGAATGCCGAAGCCGGGCAGCCAGCCGAACGAGCCCGTCACAGCGATGGGCAACGCCGCCTCCGCGATCAACGCCTCCACCATCAGCAGCGGGATGATCCAGCGCTGCTCGGCAGACACCGTGCCGACCGTCAGGTAGCCCGCCAGGAACCGCCGCATGCGCGTCACGTCGAAGAAGTCCGGCCACACGTCGGGCGTGGAGGCCGCCCGCAGGATCGAGAACTGCAGCATGCCGTAGGCCACGTCGATGAGCGGCGGCTGGAGCCGGGCGGCGTCGAAGTCGAGCACGGCACACACGCGGCCGCGCGAGAACAGCATGTTCCCCGGGTGCCAGTCCCCGTGGACGGTGGTGGCGGGCCAGCTCGTGAAACCGGCCTGGTTTACCGCCTGGGCCATCTGGTCGTATTCCTCGTGCAGCTTCTGCGTGAGCAGCAGCAGTTCCGCCTCATGCCCGATGACGGAGTCGTGGCTGGACGTGACGGTGGGGATCGCGTTGAGCCCGGCCCGGACGTTCGGGGCGGCGTGGTAACTGCCCGCCGGCGGGGTCCATTCCGTCTTGAAGCCCTCGACCGCCTGGTGATAGACGCCCAGGGCGCGGCCGGCGCGGCCGGTCTGCTCCAGGGAATTGTCGTAGCGCTGGCCCTCAACGTACTCGAACATCTCGTACACGCGGCCCCCGACGCGGACCAGCGTCGTGTGGTCGTCGCAGGTCTCGATCAGCGCCGGCACCGGATACCGTTTGGCCTTGAGGTGCATCGTCAGCGCGTGCGCGAAAGCCACACGGAACGGGTCGTCTTTGCCGGTGGCCCGGCGCTTCAGCACGTAACGGCCGGTGGGCGTGTCCAGCAGGAGCTTGGGGGAGCGCCGCGAGCCCCGCGAGAACTCCTTCGCGCTGTGGATGACCCCGACATCGTAGTGGCTAAGCACTTCGGCCAACTCGTCGGGCGTAAACGTCTCGCGGTCGGTGGGCATTCTATGGGTCCGCCAAATCGCAGCGCCGCCTCGTGCACCAACTTATAGCATATACTATTACCACGGTCGGGCCGCGGCTATGTGCCGCGCTGGAAGCAAGAATCCAGGAGTGCCGCTCATGTCCCCGAAACCGAAGGCCGGCCCCGGCCGGCTCGGAAAGGTAGTGCGAAAGATCGCGGCCGGCGTCGCACTCGCGGCCGTCGTGGTCGTGCTGCTCTTGGCGCTGGCCGGCAGGTTCCACCGCAAGATCGACACGTCGGCATCCCCCGAGCCGGCTGTCGCTCAGCGGCCCATCCCGCCGGACACCACCCTGGTGCCGGTGACCGTGTTGCGCACCCCGGTCATCGAGCCGGCGGTCGGGACCGTCCAGGCGGTCCACGAGGCCGACGTGGCCTCCAAGCTGCTGGCCAAGGTGATCGAGGTCGACGTGCAGGCCGGGCAGGAGGTGAAAGCGGGCCAGGTCCTCATGCGGCTGGATGACCAGGATTTGCGGGCCCAGTTGCGGCAGGCCGAAGCGAGCGTCGCCGCGGCCCAGGCCGCGCGCGACGAGGCCCAGATCGAGTACGACCGGGTCAAACGTCTCTACGAGCAGTCCAACGCGGCGAAGACCGAGCTCGACCAGACCGACACCGCCCTGAAGTCCAAGTCCGCCGAGCTGGACCGCGCGGAGCAGGCCCGGGCGCAGGCCCAGGCGGTGCTCGATTACGCCACCATCCGCAGCCCGATCGATGGCCGCGTCACCGACAAGCGCGTCGAGGTCGGCGACACCGCCAGTCCCGGTGAGGTTCTGCTAACGCTTTACGATCCCACCCGCATGCAACTGGTGGCCCGCGTCCGGGAGTCACTCACGCACCGGCTGACCGTCGGGCAGACCATCGGCGTGCAGGTGGACGCGCTCGGCCACGCCTGCGAAGGCCGCGTCAGCGAGATCGTCCCGGAGGCCCAATCCGCCAGCCGGACGTTTTCCGTGAAGGTGACCGGACCCTGCCCGCCGGGCGTGTATTCCGGCATGTTCGGCCGGCTGCTGATCCCGCTCGATGAGGAGGAAGTGCTGGTGATCCCGCAGGCCGCGGTCCGCCGCGTGGGGCAACTCGACATCGTCGAGGTAGCCGAAGGCGCGGAGGCGGCCGGCGGTTCGTCCGTCAGTGCTCCGCCCATGCTCCGCCGGCGCGTCGTGCAGCTCGGGCGCCAGTTCGGCGACCAGGTCCAAGTCCTGTCTGGACTGCGTGTGGGGGAGAAAGTAGCGCTGGCCCGGACGTAGCGTACCTCGTCGGAAATGCTGCATCTTATGGGTGCCACGGTCCCGGCGCGCCGGGGTCGGCCGTGAGGCGCCCGCCCCTTCACGGCCGGCACGGCCGTGCCACCCGGCACGAAGCCCCCGGGTCAGCTCGTGGTGCGGTCGAGGCCGAAGGCTTTGTGCACCGCCTGCAGGGCCCGCTCGGCGTCGGGGGCCGGCACGAGCACGCTGATCACAATCTCGCTGGTGGCGATGTTGTCCACGCGGATCTTCTCCGCGGCCAGCGCGCCGAACATGCGGGCCGCGACGCCGTGATGCGTGCGCATCCCCGCGCCAACCACGCTGACCCGTGCCAGATCGGTGTTGATGCCGTGGTGCACTGCCTGAAAGCGCTGCGCCAGCAGCTCCGCCACGGCCCGCAGCTCGCCCTCCTCGTGACCCTGCACGCTGAAGCTGAACGTGACTTGGCGGCCGTCCGCGGCCACCGTCTGGGCAATGTCGTCCACCGAGAGCGCGCGGCCGGCCAGCTCGTCGAACACGGCCGCCGCGGTGCCCGGCTCGTTCGGCAGCCCGAACAACGTCACCCGCGCAAGGCCGCGTTCCAGCGTCGCGCCGCGCACGACGACCTCTTCCATACCTGGTGCCTGGTCCATGATGATCGTTCCCGGGCTATCGGTCAGACTGCTCTGCACGTGAATCGGCACGCCAAACTTCTTGCCCAGCTCGATCGAGCGGGCGTGCATGACCTGCGCGCCCCGGCTGGCGAGCTCCAGCATCTCATCGCAACTGATCCGCTCCAGCTTGCGGGCGGCCGGCACAAGCCGGGGATCGGCGGTGTAGACCCCGTCCACGTCCGTGTAGATCTCGCAAGCCTGCGCCCGCAGGGCCGCCGCCAGGGCGACCGCGGTCGTGTCGCTGCCGCCGCGGCCGAGCGTCGTGATATTGAAGTCGCGATCGACGCCCTGAAAACCGGCCACAATGACGATGCGGCCCTGATCCAGCAGCCGCCGGATGCGCGCTGTATCGATGGACTGGATGCGGGCGGCGGTGTGGGCGCTGTCCGTCAGCAGGCCGACCTGGGCCCCCGTCAGGCTGATCGCTTCGTAGCCGGCCTCCTGAATGGCCATCGCCACCAGCGCGATGCTGACCTGCTCGCCGGTCGCCAGCAGCATGTCCAGCTCGCGCTTCGACGGCCGGCGGGAGACCTGGTAAGCGAGCTGCGCCAGCCGGTCAGTCGTGTCCCCCATCGCGGAGACCACCATGACCACCTGGTTGCCGTCGAGCAGGGCGCGCACGGCCCGGCGGGCGGCGAGGTGAATCCGCGGCGCATCGGCCACGCTCGTGCCGCCGAATTTCTGGACGATAATGGGCATTACAGGATCAGCATCGCGTCGCCGTAGCTGTAGAACCGGTAGCGGCGCTCGATGGCCTCACGATACGCTGCCCGGATGAGCTCCGGCGACGCGAAGGCCATCACCAGCGCCAACAGTGTACTGCCGGGGAGGTGGAAATTGGTGATCAGCCGGTCGACGTGGCGAAAGCGGTACGGGGGGTAGATGAAGATGTCGGTCCAGCCGCTGGCGGGTGGCACGGTCCGTTGCGGCGGATCGGCCGTGAGCGCGCCGTCGGCCAACGACTCCAGGACCCGGGCCGAGGTGGTTCCCACGGCGACTATCGGCCGGGCGTCGCGGCGCGCGGCGCTCAGCGCACTCAGCGCCGCCGGCGTGACCTCAAACCACTCGGCGTGCATACGGTGCTCGGCCAGCTCTTCCACCTCGATCGGGACAAAGGTTCCGGCCCCGACGTGCAGCGTGACGCTGACCCGCTGCACCCCGCGCTGTGTCAGTTGGTCCAGCAACTCGGGTGTGAAATGCAGGCCCGCCGTCGGGGCCGCGACGGCTCCCAGCCGCTCGGCGTACACCGTCTGGTACCGCTCCGCGTCCGCCGCCTCCGCCGCGCCGCGACCGTCCGCACCGCGATGAATGTACGGCGGTAACGGCGTATGGCCCACCTGGGCGAGCCACTGGAGCGGCGGAACCGCCGGTTCGGGCTGTACCAGCCACTCGCCGCGCTCGAGCGGCTTGCCGATGATCAGGCCGACGGCGCTGTGGTCACCGGTGAGCCGTTCACCGGGCTTGAGCCGGCCGCCCGACCTGAGCATCACGCGCCATACATGCGCTTCGGGGTGCAGGAAGAGCCCCTCCACGTGGCCGCCGGTGGCCCGCCGGCAGAAAAAACGTGCCGGGATCACGCGCGTGTCGTTCAGGACCAGGCAGTCGCCGCGGCCAAGATAATCGCCGAGGTCGCGAAACACCCGGTGCTCGATCCGTCCGCCGCTGCGCTCCAGCACCAGCAGGCGTGACGCATCACGCGGAGTAGCCGGATGCTGTGCGATCAGCTCCGGCGGGAGGTCGTACTGTAGCTCAGCCAGCCGCAAAGGCGGTCACTCGCATTTAGGTTCCGGCGTGGATTGTACCGGCGGTGAGCAGGTGCCCAGCCCCGACCATGAAGTTGACTTGTGAGCCAGAACGCCAGGGCCTGCCCCACCGCAGGCTGCGCGGATTTCCCCAGCATGCGGCAGCCGGCCGCGGGTGCCACGGCACCTACCGGAGTTTTCGGACGTTGCGCCACGGAACGCCGCTTGCATGACTGGGCTCTTGCCGCTACAGAAGACAGGTTTGGCGGGGCTGCGCTCCGGCGTCCGACACACCGGGCGGAAGGTTCCCGCCAGCGGCCCCAGGGTAACGGGCGAGTTCGCCCGGGGCGATACCTGGGGTCATCTGGGAGAAACAGGCTTATGAACAAGCGTCGCATGGTCACAATCGACGGCAATCAGGCGGCGGCCCACGTTGCCCACAAGGTCAGCGAAGTGATCGCCATCTACCCGATCACCCCTTCTTCACCCATGGGCGAATGGGCGGACGAGTGGTCCGCCCTCGGCCAGCCGAACATCTGGGGCACGGTGCCACACGTCGTCGAGATGCAGAGCGAGGGCGGCGCGGCGGCGGCCGTACACGGCGCCGCCTCCACCGGCGCCCTGACATGCACTTTTACGGCGTCGCAGGGCCTTCTGCTGATGATCCCCACGATGTTCAAGATGGCCGGCGAGTTGCAGCCGACCGTCTTTCACATCACCGCCCGCACGCTCGCCACGCACGCCCTGAGCATCTTCGGCGACCAGAGCGACGTGATGGCCTGCCGCTCGACGGGCTTCGGCATGCTGGCCTCGGGCTCGGTGCAGGAGGTCATGGACATGGCCCTGATCGCGCACGCGGCGGCCCTGGAGAGCCGCGTGCCGTTCATGCACTTCTTCGACGGCTTCCGCACGTCGCACGAGGTCATGAAAGTTGAAGAGCTGACCATGGACGACCTGCGGGCCATGATCGATGAGAAGGCCGTTCAGGCGCTGCGCCAGCGGGCGCTCACGCCGGACCGGCCGATGCTGCATGGCTCGGCCCAGAACCCGGACGTGTTCTTCCAGGCCCGCGAGACCGTCAACCCGTTCTACCAGAAGTGCCCCCAGATCGTGCAGGCCGTGATGGACCGCTTCGCGAAGGTGGTCGGCCGGTCCTATCACCTGTTCGACTACCACGGCGCCCCCGACGCCGACCGCGTCATCATCATCATGGGCTCGGGCGCCGAGGCCACGCACGAGACGGTCGATTACCTGAATGCCCACGGCGAAAAGGTCGGACTGGTGCGGGTGCGCCTGTATCGCCCGTTTGTGCCCGACGCGCTGTTCGCTGCGATCCCCAAGAGCGTCCAAGCCATTGCCGTGCTCGACCGCACCAAGGAGCCGGGGGCCGCGGGCGAGCCGCTGTACAAAGACGTGGTCGCGGCGTACGGCGAGCGGTTGGCCACTGGTGGGACCGGTTTGAAACCGGTCAGTGGACAGGTTCCAAACCTGTCCCACATGCCAGTAATCGTCGGCGGCCGGTACGGCCTGTCGAGCAAGGAATTCTCGTCGGCCATGGTCAAGGGGGTCTTCGACCACTTGGGTAGCGCGGGCGTCTCGCCGGGTGGGGTGGGCGTCTCGCCCGCAAGACCGCTGAAGAACTACTTCACCATCGGCATCAAGGAAGACGTGACCGGCAGCAGCCTGGACTATGACCCGAGCTTCGTCACCGAAGACCGGGACGTCGTGCGGGCCATGTTCTTCGGGCTGGGCTCGGACGGCACCGTCGGCGCCAACAAGAACTCGATCAAGATCATCGGCGAGGACACGCCCAATTTCGCGCAGGGCTACTTCGTGTACGACTCGAAGAAGGCCGGCTCCATGACGGTCTCGCACCTGCGCTTCGGGCCCAAGCCGATCCGCTCGACGTACCTGATCACGTCGTCGAACTTCGTGGCCTGCCACAACTGGGCCTTCCTCGAGAAGTACGACATGCTCAAGGCCCTCGTGCCCGGCGGCACGTTCCTCATCAACAGCCCGTTCCCCCAGCCCGAGACTTGGGACCGCCTGCCGCGCAAGGTCCAGCAGGACATCATCGCCAAAAAGCTGAAGGTCTACGCGATCGACGGCTACCGCGTCGCCAAGGAAACGGGCATGGGCAGCCGCGTCAACACGATCATGCAGACCTGCTTCTTCGCCATCTCCGGCATCCTGCCGCGCGAGCAGGCCATCCAGGCCATCAAGAACGCGATCAAGAAGGAGTACGGCAAGAAGGGCGAGGACATCGTCAAGAAGAACTGGGAGGCCGTGGACAAGACCATCGGCCACCTCTACGAGATCAAGGTCACCCCACAGCCAACGAGCGACCTAGCGATGCGGCCGGCCGTGCCGGACGAGGCGCCGCCCTTTGTCCACGAGGTGCTCGCCCCGATGATGATCTTCCAGGGCGACGACCTGCCCACCAGCAAGCTGCCCTGCGACGGCGCCTTCCCGACCGATACCGCCCAGTGGGAGAAGCGGAACATCGCGCTCGAGATCCCCGTCTGGGACTCCGAAACCTGCACGCAGTGCGGCAAGTGCGCGATCGTCTGCCCCCACGCCGCGATTCGTCTGAAGGCGTATGACCCGGCCCACCTCAAGAGTGCGCCGCCGACCTTCAAGCACGTCAAGTACATCGGCAAGGAGTTCGACGGCTGGGTGACGACCGTGCAGGTGGCCCCGGAAGACTGTACCGGCTGCGGCGTGTGCATCGAAGCCTGCCCGGCCAAGAACAAGCGCGAAGCGCGGCTCAAGGCGATCAACCTGGCTTTCCAGCCGCCGCTGCGCGAAAGCGAGCGGGCGAACTACCGCTTCTTCCTGAACCTGCCCGAGGTTGACCGCAGCAAGGTACGCATCAACTCGGTCAAGGGCTCGCAGTTCCTCCAGCCCCTGTTCGAGTACTCCGGCGCCTGCGCCGGCTGCGGCGAGACGCCCTACCTCAAGCTGCTCACGCAGCTCTTCGGCGACCGGGCGATCATGTCGAACGCGACCGGCTGCTCGTCGATCTACGGCGGCAACCTGCCGACCGCGCCCTGGGTCATCAACAAGGAAGGCCGCGGCCCGGCGTGGTGCAACTCGCTGTTCGAGGACAACGCGGAGTTCGGCTTCGGCTACCGGCTGACCATCGACAAGCACGCGGAATTCGCCCGCGAGCTGGTCACCAAGTTGCGCAAAGAGATCGGCACCGAGCTGGTTGATGGCCTGTTGAATGCCGTCCAACAGACCGACGCCGACATCACTGCCCAGCGCGAACGCGTCGCGATCCTGAAGGAAAAGCTCCAGAAGCTGGGTGGGGCGGGCCCGGGCGGGGTGGCCCCGGGTGGGGTGGGCCCGGGTGGGGTGGGCGTCTCGCCCGCCAAGGCCGACATCCAGCGCCTGCTCCAACTGGCCGACATGCTTGTCAAGAAGAGCGTCTGGATCATCGGCGGCGACGGGTGGGCGTACGACATCGGCTACGGCGGGCTGGACCACGTGCTGGCCATGGGCCGCAACGTGAACGTGCTCGTGCTGGACACCGAGGTGTACTCGAACACCGGCGGGCAGTGCTCGAAGGCCACGCCGCGCGGCGCGGTCGCCAAATTCGCCGCCGGCGGCAAGCCCACGGCCGCGAAGGACCTGGCGCTCATGGCGATCACCTACGGCCACATTTACGTCGCGACCGTCGCGCTGGGGGCCAACGACGCCCAGACCGTAAAGGCGTTCATTGAGGCCGAAGCGTACGACGGGCCGTCGCTGATCGTCGCCTACAGCCACTGCATCGCGCACGGCATCAACATGCGGCTCGGCATGGACACGCAGAAGCGGGCGGTCGAAGCCGGCCACTTCCCATTGTTCCGCTATAACCCGGAGCTCGCGACGCAGGGCAAGAACCCGCTCCAGCTCGATTCGAAGAAACCCAGCCTGGCCTACGAAGACTTCGCCTACCAGCAGACGCGCTTCAAGATGCTCACCAAGAGCAAGCCCGAAGAGGCCAAGCGGCTGCTGGCCCTGGCCCAGCAGGACGCCGCCCGACGCTGGCACCTGTACGAGCAGCTCGCGGGGCTGCAACTGGCCGGCGGCGAACAGAAAGCGGAGTAAGGCTGCGGGAGGGCGATCCCGGCCCAGGCCGGCTAGAAAAGGAACCTGACGATGGACCTTACAACCACTTATATGGGCCTCGCGCTTAAGAACCCCCTTGTGCCTTCCTCGGGCCCGCTGACGGCGAACAGCGACTCGATCCGCGAGCTGGAAGACGCCGGGGCGGCGGCGGTCGTGCTGCACTCGCTCTTTGAGGAGCAGATCACGCACGAGGCCGAGGAACTCGCCCACCTGACCACGCAGGGCACGGAGAGCTTCGCCGAGTCGCTGACCTATTTCCCCGAGGCCGGCGACTACCGCCTGGGCCCGGACGAGTACCTCGAACACATCCGCAAGGCCAAGCTCGCCGTCGATATCCCCGTGATCGCCAGCCTCAACGGCGTCACGGTCGGCGGCTGGATCGACTACGCCAAGAAGATGGAGCAGGCTGGCGCAGACGGGCTTGAGCTGAACGTGTATTACGTCGCCACCGATCCCACGTTGCACGCGCCGGACGTGGAGAACCGCTACGTGCAGATCCTCAAGGCCGTCAAGAGCCACGTGAAGATCCCCGTCGCCATGAAGCTGAGCCCGTTCTTCAGCGCGACGGCGGCGATGGCCAAGCGCCTGGACGAAGCCGGCGCCGACGCCCTGGTGCTGTTCAACCGCTTCTACCAGCCGGACATCGACCTCGACAGCCTCGAGGTGCGGCCGGACCTGGTGCTCAGCACGCCGCACGAGATGCGCCTGCCCCTGCGCTGGATCGCCATCCTGTGTGGGCACGTGAAGGCGAGCCTGGCGGCGACGACGGGGATTGCGACCGGGCGGGACGTGCTGAAGGTCGTGATGGCCGGGGCGGACGTAGCCCAGGTCTGCTCGGTGCTGCTGCGCAAAGGCACGCGGGAGCTGGACCACATGCTCCAGGACATGCAGACCTGGATGGAGGAGAAGGAATACGCCTCCATCCGGCAGATGAAAGGCAGCATGAGCCAGCGGGCCTGCCCCGACCCGGCGGCCTTCGAGCGGGCGAACTACATGAAGACGCTGAACAGCTACGTCTGATTGGCCTGCTTGTGGGACCGGTTTCCAACCGGTCAGTAGTGTCGGCCCCCCGTGGCCGACGTCCTGGTAGTGCAAAGCTCCAGCTTTGCACGCCGCATGTTGCGTCAAACATCCGCACCCGCCGCGCATTCGCGCCCCTTTGCAGCCAACGTGTAGCCGCCGATGGCTCATCGGCCGTCTCGAGCCAGCGCACGGGCAAGGTGTATCGCATCATCCGACCGACCCCAACGGGGCGACCGACAGTCCAAGCCGGGCCAGTTATGGCCCGGTCCGTGTAGCGGCCCGCGCCTCGCGCGGCCGAGACGTAGCGGCCCGCGCCTCGCGCGGCCGAGACGTAGCGGCCGGGCTCCGTCCCGGCCGTCCGTAGCACCAGCCCCTCCCTCCTGGGGAGGGGCCCGGGGGGCATGGGGTCAAGGAATGATGGAACGGACCGGCGCGGCGAACCGTGGGACATAGAGAGGAAGCCGCCGCCAGTCCGCGTCCGCGGATCGCCTGGGCGGCCTCCGCATCGTGTCTAGATTGTCTATAATAGGTGCCTGTCCCTCTGTCTAGCAATTCGGGAACCGCGGAACGGCAAAGCTGGAGCTTTGCCCTACTGGACCTTATCACCTTTTCACTTTATCACCTTATCAGCGCCTCTGCTGCGGAGCCCGCGATGACCTCGAAAGAACGCCTGCTCCTCGCCCTCGCCCGGCAGACGCCGGACCGCGTGCCGGTCACGTGCCACCAGTGGCAGGAGTACCACCTCAACAAGTACCTCGACGGGATCGACGCCCTCGCCGCGTTCCGCAAGTTCGGGCTCGACGCCTCGCTGGCCTGCCTGCCCGTGATCGAGACGCCGTCGCCCGACTGGCGGACAGAGACGCAAACGGGCACCAGCGACCGCGGCTCCCCTTTCAAACGCTGCATCTACCACACGCCGGACGGCGATCTCAGCGAAACGTGGGAGATCGAGCCGGCCACCGCGTGGCTCAGCGAGCGGCTGGTCAAACGGCCGGCGGATGTCGACCTCATCGACAAATACATGCCGATCCCCCGCCTCGACCACGTCGCCGTCGCCCGCGAATACGACCGCCTCGGCGACGACGGCATCCTGCGCGGCTTCGTCTGGGGCGTGCAGGGTGGGTGCTGGCAACACGCCGCCGAGCTGTTCGGCCTCCAGAGCCTGATCCTGGCCACGCACCGCGATGGGGCGTGGGTCCATCATTTCCTGCGGGTGCTCCAGAAGAAGAAGTTGCGTTTCATCGAGGAATCGCTGGCCGGCGCGAAGTATGACCTGATCGAGACCGGCGGCGGCGCGGCCTCCAGCACCTGCATCTCCCCCAAGCTGCATCGCGAGTTCTGCCTGCCCTACGACCGCGAGCAGCACGACGCCTTGCACGCCCTCGGACACCAGGTTGTCTATCACACCTGCGGCGGCATGATGCCGCTGCTCGAGCTGATCGTTGAGAACCACTGCGACGCGAGCGAGACGCTGACCCCGCCGGGCATGGGCGGCGACGTGCGGCCCGCGGAGCTCAAACGCCGCATCGGCGACCAAGTCGCCCTGATCGGCGGCCTCGACCAGCATCACGCGCTGGAGCGCGGGACGCGGGCCGAGATTCGGGCGGAGGTGTTCCGCCTGTTCGCGGAATTCGGCCCGGGCGGCGGCTACATCCTGTCCCCCAGCGACCACTTCTTTGAGGCCCCGCCGGAGAACCTGGCGATTTACGCCGCGGCGGCCCGCGAATGCCGGTACGTCTGACCGGTTTCTCGCCGCTGGATAGCGTCGCGGCCCAGTCCCGGTTCCCGTATAATCTCCAGTGAGGTGTTCTATGCTCGGGAAACCACCCCGCGGCAAGTCGGACGTGGCCAAACTCGTCGAAAAGCAGATGCGCAACTGGGAGCTGGCGCGCATGCAGCGCGTCGAGCCGCAACCCCACGCGACCGCCCCAGCCGTCGGGGACTTTGTCGCCATTTCGCGCACGCTGGCCTCCGGCGGCTCCGCGGTGGCCACCCTGCTCGGGGAGCGGCTCGGCTGGCCGGTCTTCGACCGCGAGATCCTGCAGGCGATGGCCAGCGACGACGAGGTCCGCACCCGCTTGTACGAGCACATGGACGAACGCGACCAGAGCTGGCTGGAGAACGCCCTGGGCTGGCTCCTCAAAGGCGAGCTGCGCAAGGACGACTACTTCTGCCAACTGACCGAGACCATGTTGGCGCTCGCGCGCCAGGGCCGCGCGATCTTCCTGGGCCGCGCGGCCGACCTGATCCTGCCGCGGGACCACGGCTTGCGCGTGCGCATCACCGCTCCTCTGGAGCAGCGGGCCCGCGCGTTCGGCGCCGAGAACCACATCACGGAAGCCCTGGCCCGCACCGAAGTCGAGCGGATCGACCAGCAACGGGTCGATTTCCGGCGGCATCATTTCGGCCCGCACGCGAACGACGACACCCGTTACGACCTGGTGCTCAACCTCGGCCGCTTCACGCCGGCCCAGGCCGTCGAAATGCTCGTGGCCGCCCTGCGCATCCGCGGCCTCATCTCCTAGACCGGATTCAGTTTCCCTGTAATCCCATGAAAGGCTGTCTCCGGCCGGGCAAGATGTTGCCCGACGAGTAGGTTGGAGACCAAGGAGACAGCCATGGAAACGTTGCAGAAGGTATCACACAT
>Ga0315291_10000325_pt1 | contig 61797 bp, 57 predicted proteins | sample YL17G12_20_MG_FD_203070 | JGI IMG/M metagenome (GOLD analysis project Ga0315291, IMG submission 203070) | Sediment microbial communities from Yellowstone Lake, YNP, Wyoming, USA - YL17G12_20 | ecosystem: Environmental > Aquatic > Freshwater > Lake > Sediment | place: USA: Wyoming | collected... | reverse complement strand
GATGAACCGATTTCGTCGCATCCTGATACGATGGGAAAAGCACCCTGAGAATTATTTGGCTCTGCTTCATTTTGTCTGTGCTATAATTACGTTTCGTTGTTCCGGGTTATTCGGATAGGCTCTTAGTTGTCATATTCTTCACCGATTTGCTTCAGTTTGCCGTCCAGTTCACTCAACATAAAACCTTCTGCCCGAACAGTATGTCCTTTATCTGTCAGGTGCAATTTGAAAGTTCTCTACATGCAATGTCCTGTATTCATGAGGTCGAGGCGTAACCCACGTTTGGCAGAAAACCGAGCGAGCTATTTGCCCTATGGCAATTATAGTCAAGGCGGTGTTTTTGCACAAAGCTTTTGCCGGGTCAAGCACTGCGTTTTAATCTTTGCTTTCTCCGCCGGGTTGCTCTTTTTTCCTCCGCTTCGCCAATGCGGCTATCACAATAACTACAATAGCCAAACCTACTGCTATTGCGGCTATCACAATAACTACAATAGCCAAACCTACTGCTATCTTTATCCTGACTGTTTCTTTGGCAGCGGCAGTCGGAACTTCCTCAGGTGGGATTACCTTTGCCGCTATCGTGTGCGGTTTGGTTTTAATCTTAAACGGCCCGGCTACCTCCGCAGTTGCCACGAACGGACCCTTTACGTTCCTTGGCTCTCGCCACGAGAGCGAACAGGTGCCGCCTCACCCATACTCAAAAGCAAAAGTCCGGTCGTACTCGCCGTCCTGGCTTTTGATACGCAGTTTCGGGGCCGACGGCCTGACGCCGTTGCAGGTTAAGTCGATACGCTCGCCAAGCTGCCCGTTAAGGCCTTGATTGAAGGAATATCCTGAACTATCTTCCGACACCGCGAGCGAGGAAGTAGCCGGCTCGCCAATCGCAAGTTCAGTTTCTTTCTCCGTATTAACATCAAAAACTCCCCTATCGCCAAACCCTTTTCCCTCCAATTTCCAGTTGCTGCCTTCCTCGTCTTTGCGTTCAATGCTCCATCGCTCGACGCGATATTTTCCCACAGGCAGCTTGCCTGCCCCTTTTTCCGGCTTGAGGATAAATAGCCCATTCTCGCCGCCCGCAGCAAACTCACTAATCGTCTCAGGCAGCCGGATATTTCCGAAAACAACATCTTCCGCCTTTGTGAGCTTTATACAGGCGCCGTCCCGTGCAACATCCAGCCGATACAGCGCCCCATCAATTTCGATGTAGTTGCCGACAAAGCGAGTATTCGAAGTCCCTTCCTCCCCGACTCTAATGCGGTCGCACTTGTTAAAGCTTTTTATGGATTTGTCGTTAAATGTTCCGTTCACATCATAGTCGATGAGCACACAGTGCTTTTTAGTCCCCGCAACGGTAATGGTTCCCTCATACCATCCAGCCGAGCTGACCATCAACGGCCGCTCACTGTGGTCACACAGCCGGAAGTTCAAATGATACGTAATCGGGCTGTCTTTTCCCTCAAAGGTTATTTTTACCGGTCCGAAGTATGAGTGCTGTGACTCTGTCCGGTAGGCCTCTACCGCTGTCTCGTCCTTTAAACTCCCATCGCCATTTGAGTCGATATACAAAAGGTCATGTGCTCTGCCTTTTTCGTTGCAATCTACTGCTATAAGCAGATACCCGCTTTTAGCCATCGGACTTGACCATTTGTAGAAAAGTGGCTTATCCTCTTTGAACTCCGGCAGCGCCGCCCCCTCAGGCCTCTCGGAAATCAACTCCAGATAATACGCAGATATATCTTTCAAAATCGAACTCGCATCACGAGACGACTGGTATTGCAGCCACTGCTCCTCCTGGCCAAAACGCCGACGCTATGGCAAGCAAACCAATAGCCGCTGTGAGCCGGATGGGGGATTTAATTGACATTTCATAGTCTCCAAAAAATGACTAATTATCCGCCTAAACCGCAACCTGTATGAATTAAGACGCAGCCGTAGCGAAAATGTTACAAATTTCTTGTGCTTTTGACAATATTTTCTTTTTCTAAACCTTCGGCAGGGATGGATTTGGCTCAGCCTTTGTTTCTACCGACATCGATTTAAGCCGCAGGCAGGCATAAAACCGCTGGCGATAAAACGAACTTCGCAGTGCCAAAATCATAAAGGGGAGCACAATCGCATACGCACACCCGCCGACTATAAGGGCTTCAATTAAAACTATACTCGTCATTACAAACCACAGTTCAGACCACCACTCCGGGATACCGCGCAAAATCCCGGTACCAACTAATACAATGATGAAAGTGCCCAGAAAAACAACCACGTTCCATACACCCAGCCACAGGATAAAACGCAGACCGCTGTACCGCTTTCGACACCACCAGCCGGTAAGGACAAAAGCAAACAACATCATTAATGCGAGGATTGCACAACCTATGGTGGAAGACAGCGTTGTTTCAGGATATTCATTGTAAGAGATTACTCCCGCAGCGCAGGCAACAGCCATAATCACCAGAGCCAGCAGGAATGCGACAAAGCGGTTGCGATTGCCAAGCCAGTGTGATAACAGCCACAGTATAGTAACTCCCACCAGCAGTGAATAAACCGCTTGCGTGCCCGTAGAGAGGTAAGGGACGGGAATAATCTTTTTCACCACAGACCAGACTGCAATCTCGACCGCCAGAGGCGCCAGAATAAGCAATGCACGCGGATTCCAATTGGCTTTAACCAGCACTATCGCTGCAACCAGCACTGCCCATAACGCCAGAGCCGAAGCACCGTAATACCATTTCCACTCGCAAACCGCCGCATCGCTTTCTTTGGGGTCGAGCTCGCCGATATCTGCGGAGGCGACAATTTTCAGTTCGCCGAACGTTGTTAAAGGTACTCGCCACGAGTACGAACAGGTGCCGCCTCCGCCATACTCGAATTCGCCGGAGGCGATTCTTTTGCCTCCCTTGTAAACGGTAAAAGTAGGCGGCTTGTTACTGTCAGAGTTGACATATTTTTCGCCGCCTATCCCTAATAGTTTATAATCCAGCTCTAAAGCTCTTCCCTGCCGTTCCGCTTTCAGTATTTGTTTAAGAGGCGCCCCGACCTTTAATCCTGCCGGCTTATCCTCACCAACATCTATCCAATTCTGCTTCAGCTCAGGCCGCGGCACCATCCATTCCTGGTAGGTGTATCCACCCTCAAGATGAACTTCCTGCAATCGATACTTGCCTGCCGGAACTTTTATGCTTTCCCCCGGCTGGTCAAAGGTCACCTTGTTACCATCCTCATGCTCCAGCGTAAGCTGCTTGATATATTTACCCTCTATCTTCAGTTCGCCCTGAGCCGGTTTTTCTCCATAGGCTTTTTGCGCATCACATAAGCACAAGCCAACCAATAAAACAAATAGAATCCTTATAAGTGAGCTCCCCAAACTGTATATAGCGTCTTGTCCGAACATACTTCAAAAACACAAAAGCTCTTAATCTGTTTTGACGGCGTCACTGTTTGGCACAGCCCCTGCCGTTGCAGGCATCGATTTAAGCCGCAGGCACGCATAAAATCGCTCGCGGAAAAACGAGCTGCGCAGCGCCAAAATCATAAAGGGGAGCACAATCGCATACAAAAAGGCACCATAAACCGAGCCTTTTTCCGACATAAAAAACAATATTGTAGAAATCGGAACAGAAACCCGATGAACGATAAATATAATTGAGTAAGCCACCGGCATGCTCACAAGATTTGCAGCCACGGTCCACACAGCCAGCCAGAGCATAAAGGACACCGGTCTATAACGTTTTCGGCAACACCAGGCGGCAAGCACAAAACCAAGCAGCATTGCAAATACCAGGTTGGCCAATAGTATCAGAGCATCTACAGTCTTCTGGGAGAATTCCAGTCCGGCGTAAGATATAGCGCCTGCGAGACCAACAACCGCCATTATAGTGAAAGCCAGAAGAAATGTAACAAAGCGATTGCGATTGCCGAGCTTATGTGCTAAGAGCCACAGGATGGCAATACCAACCGTCAGCGAATAAAATAGCATATTAAACATCTCCGCTTGTGCGGACGGAAAACTCATTGCTTTCTTGAAGATTGACCATAACAGGTTTGTTATCAACAAAGGCACGAGGATAAGCAGCGCATGGGGATTGCGGTTAGCTTTGACCAGCACTATTACCAGAACCAGCACCGCCCATATTGTCAGCGATGGCGCACTATGGCGCCATTTCCAATCGTAAGTAACCGCATCGCTATCTTTCGGCCCAAGCTGGCCGATGTCGGCAGAAGCAACAATCTTTAATTCGCCGAATGCTGTTAAAGGTACTCGCCACGAGTACGAGCAGGTGCTGCCTCAGCCAAACTCAAATGTGCCTGAGGCGATTTTTTTATCCCCCTTGTAAACGGTAAAAGTTGGCGGATTACTCCTGTCTTCTCTGACATAGGTTTCGCCGCCCATCCCTGACAGTTCGTAACCCAGCGATAGGACTCCTCCCTGTCGTGTTGCTTTCACTATTTGCTTAAGAGGCGCTCCAACCTTCAGCACTGCCGGCTTATCCTCACCAACTTCTACCCAATTCTGGTCGGGCACCATCCATCTCCGACAGGCGTATCCACTCTCAAGCTGGATTTCCCACAATCGATATTTACCCGCCGCGACTTTTATGCTTTCTGCCGGCTGGTTAAATTTGACGTTCTCGCCTCCCCTACGCTCCAGGGTAAGCTGCTTGATATACCTGCCCTCCAGTTTTAGCTCACCCTGAGCCGGCTTCTGGCCCGTTTCTTCACGGGCCTCCTCGCCGAACACGGCGTTCGCTGAAAAGCATAACGTGCAGAGCACCACTGCTGCCAATCGCAATATCTCTTTTTTCTTTCTCAAATCTCACTCCTTCACTGTAAGGGTTTGTATGGATTCGATTGCCGACACATACTGCACTAATCTTTTAAATTACAAAAGATGCTGCAAAATGTCAAATATTAAATACTCAAAGTGAGAGGTTTTTGCTTCCATCTTGAGGCGAAGCCGAAAGATACGGCTTTAGCAAAGGATAATCCCACATCCCCCTCAAATTACCGCTACCCCAACACAAGGATATTTAGTTGAAATCATTTCCAGTTTGGGTTAACCTTTACGAAGAGCAGATTGTTCAGGAGCATCGGTTTCGAACCGGAAGTTTGGCCCGCCATGAAGTCTTGGTGGGTTGTCGATAGTTGCAGATTTTAAGTTCTGGATTTGGAATAAGGATAGGGAATCGAAATTGGATAGCGAGAATTGGAAAAGCAAATTTTCAGGCAAATTTATTGTTCTTGATGGACCGGATGGGGTCGGCAAGACCACCCAGGCCAAACTTCTGACACAATGGCTCCAGACACAAGGGGTGCCTACCAGCAGTTTTCGCGACCCGGGCGATACGCTCATCGGAGAGAAGATAAGACAAATCCTGCTGAGCCCCGAGCATATCGCTATGAGCACACGAACAGAGGTCCTGCTGTATATGGCGGCAAGGGCGCAGCTATGGCAGGAAGAGATTGTGCCGGCTCTGCGGGATAAAGAATGTGTCGTTTTGGATAGATGGGTCTCAAGCACCTGTGCCTACCAGGGCCAGGCCGGCGGATTCGGAATGCATAACGTTATCAGGGTTGCGGAGGACTCTCTCGCGAGACTCTGGCCCGATGTAACCATTATACTTGATGCCGCCCCGGAAGTGTGTGCCCATCGGCTGCCGTCGAAGCTCGACAGGATAGAATCCAGGCCTCGCGAATATCACCGGAGGGTCCGCGAGGGCTTTCTGCAGCTTGCACGCGAGCAGCCGAACTTTTTCGTGGTTGACGCCTCCGGTGACATCGAAACGATTCATAACAGAGTGTCGCAGGTAATTTCGAAGGTGGGCTTTACATAGATGTCACTGAGGGAGATTTTCTGTCAGGATAGGGCGGTGGGGCTTTTGCAGAGGGCCTTTGCGGCGGGCAAAGTGCCGCACGCGTATATCTTTGCCGGGCCCGAGGGAGTCGGCAAATACAAAACGGCCTGCGAATGGGCCAGACTGCTTCTTTGCAAAAACCCCATTGTGGAAAAAGTCGGCGGCAGCGATTTTGTCGATAGCTGCGGTTCGTGCCAATCCTGCCGGAGCTTCGATGCCGGCTCACACCCGGATTTTAATCTCATATATAAGGAATTGAGAGAATTTACCACAGACGGCGAAGGCAAAAAGCCTCCGGTTGAGCTTCCAATAGATGTCATCCGTGAATTTCTTATCGCTAAGGTGGCGACCAGGCCTGCCCTGTCGGAAAGAAAAGTATTCATAGTCAGCGAAGCCGAAAAGCTGAATGCCTCGTCGCAGAATTGTCTGCTGAAGGTCCTGGAGGAGCCGCCGGCATACTGCTGCATAATCCTTGTGTGCACCAGGCTGGAGCGGCTTTTGCCCACTACCAAGTCGAGATGCCAGATAATCCGCTTTGGCCCGGTAGAGCAGGCCAGAATTATCGAGAGGTTAAAACAAAAGGGTGTCGCAGATAAACCGGCCAGATATTTTTCGCTCCTTGCTCAGGGAAGTTTAGGTTCTGCCTGCCGGTGGGCGGAGCTTGAGCTGGCAGGAGCGGACCTTTATAAAACCAAGAGCAAACTGGTAAGTTCCATAGCCGATTATGAATTTGCCGATACGCTGGACGCAGCCGAGCAGTGTCTGAATGAAAGTAAAAGAATCGCCGGTATCTGGACGGAGCTTGATAAGAGCATAAGTCGAAACGACATCGCCGACAGGGCGCAAAAGACCATCATTCAGATAATCATATCCGCCTTATATGATGCGATGAAGCTGAATATCTCGCCGCCCCGGGAGTGCATCAACTTCGACCAGCCGGAGCAAATAAAGAAATTGGCCGGTCGGCTTGGCGCCGAGCCTGCCACGACCGGGGCGGAAAGGATTGCCGATTGCTATACGATGCTGCGGTGGATTGAGGATGGCGTCAATGAGAGGCTTATTTTCGAGCAGCTATTGTTAAACCTCGCCGGTTCTGATAAAATGAAGGTTTAGGAGTTTCGCCTCATGGCCTCCACCCTCGCTCTTGCTTCGCAAGAAGCTGCGGGGCCGCCGCAGGCGGATTCTTCGGCAATAAAGGTATATGAACTCATAAGAGTAAACCTTCAGAGCAATACTGAGGTGATTTGATAGATGACAGACGTTTCAGCGGCAAAACCTAAGCAGGCGAAGAGCAAAAAGTATATGCTGGTTCGCTACGGCCGGATGTGTGTGGTCGGCCTGTTTGAACACAACGAAACCAGGATACCCAAGCTGGATGCCCGCGCCGTAGTTAAAACGGAGAAGGGCCTTGAATTGGGCCAGGTGGTGGGTCCGCTTGTTTTCTATAAGGCAGGGCAGCCTAAATTAAGCGATGACCAGATAAAGGCGTATTTCAGCGATGCCGAGTCGCAGTTCACATACGAACCGGCCGGCAAATTCGTGCGTTTTGCAACCGCTGAAGATATAAGCGAGGAGCAGCACCTGCGGAAAATTGCAGCAGAGGAAATGGGATGCTGCAGGCGTTTTGCCAAGGAAATGAACCTGCCGATGAAGATTGTCGATGCGGAGCACATATTCGGCGGCGAGCGCATCGTTTTCTATTTCAAAGCCGACGGGCGAGTCGATTTTCGTGAGCTGGTAAAAAGGCTCGCCCAGGAATACCAGACGCGAATTGAAATGCGCCAAATCGGCTCGCGCGATGAGGCGAAGCTGCTCGGCGACATCGAAAGCTGCGGGCAGGAATGCTGCTGCAAGAGGTTTCTTAAGATACTAAAGCCGGTGAATATGCGAATGGCGAAGATGCAAAAGGCCACGCTCGACCCTTCAAAAATCTCCGGCTACTGCGGCAGGTTAAAATGCTGTCTGCGATATGAAGATAAAACCTACACCGAGCTTAAGAACAGCCTGCCCAGGAAAAATACGAGGGTCAGGACCGAGCAGGGCGAAGGCAAGGTTGTGGACGTGCAGATATTGACTCAGCTTGCTGTGGTTGAGTACGACAACGGAGAAAAGGCCGCCGTCCCCGTAAGCGAGCTGCAGATAGCCGGCCCGCCTCCGGCCCAGGCTCAGGAGCAGGATACTGCGGAGGATGATAAGCAGGACATCGAGGAAACGGAGAAACGGTAGTCGCCAGGGAAGAGATATGCCGCGAAAAATCGTCGTAACGTCCGCCTTGCCTTATGCAAACGGCCCCATCCACATAGGACATCTGGTTGAGTATCTGCAAACCGATATCTGGGTCCGCTTTCAGAAGATATGCGGCAACGAGTGCTTTTATTTCTGCGCGGATGATACCCACGGCACCCCGATTATGATAAGTGCGCGTGCCGCGGGCATAGCGCCCGAAGAGCTGATTGCGCGGATGCACAAAGAGCACAAGACGGACTTCGATGGTTTTCATATTGAGTTTGACAATTACTACACGACGCACTCGCCCGAGAACAGGCACTTCAGCGAGCTTATATTCAGCCGGCTGAATCAGGCCGGCTCAATCGTCAGGCGAACTATCAAGCAGACCTATTGCGAAAATTGCCGGATGTCTCTGCCCGACAGGTTCATTCGAGGCGCCTGCCCGCGTTGCGGAGCCGAAGACCAGTACGGTGATTCCTGCGAGGTTTGCGGCGCAACCTATCAGCCTACCGATTTGATAAACCCTTACTGTGCAACCTGCAAAGGTCGGCCCACCCTTCAGGTCTCGGAGCATTACTTTTTCAAGCTGGTCGATTACGAGAGACGGCTGAAAGACCTTATCGCCGGCGGACATACGCAAAAATCTGTCGCCAACAAGCTCGATGAGTGGTTCAAATCGGGTCTCAAGGATTGGGACATATCCCGCGATGGTCCCTACTTCGGCTTCAAAATCCCCGGTGAGGAAAATAAATTCTTTTATGTCTGGCTGGATGCGCCTATCGGCTATATGGCATCAGCCAAAAACTACTGCGACAGAAGCGGCCTGGATTTTGAGAAGCTCTGGAACAGCAGCGAATACGAGCTGTATCACTTCATCGGCAAAGACATTATGTATTTTCACGCCCTGTTCTGGCCCGCGATGCTGATGGGCGCCGGCATCAGGACCGCCAACAAGCTTTTTGTCCACGGCTTTCTGACCGTCAACGGCGAAAAGATGAGTAAGTCCCGCGGCACCTTCATTAAAGCGAGCACTTACTTGAAACATCTGAACCCCGAGCATCTGCGGTATTACTACGCCGGCAAACTGACCGACAGTATCGACGATATAGATTTGCGAGTGGAGGACTTCATAGGCAAAATCAACTCCGATTTGGTGGGCAAATTTGCAAATCTCGCGTCCCGCTCTATCCCGATGCTGGTAAGTAAACTTTCCGGCCGGCTTGGGCAGTTGGACCGGCAGGGCAAAGAACTGGTCGATAAGCTCGCCGCAGCGAAGGACCAAATCATCGAAAACTACGAGGGCCTCGACTTTGCTGCGGCTGTTCGCACGATTGTTGCGCTTTCTGACGAGGCCGACAGGTATGTGGAGCAGAACCAGCCGTGGGCGACAGTGAAAACGGATTTGGAAAAGACACGGGCCATCCTGACGGCTGTGGTAAATGCTGTGCGTATCCTGATGATTTACTTAAAACCGATCTTGCCGAAATACGCGCAGGCGGTGGAGAGAATTTTGAACCTCAGTCCGCAAAGCTTTGCGGATATAGGAACAGTATTGGAGAATCATAAAATAAACCAGTTTGAAAGATTATTTGAGAGAACCGACAAAGAGCAGGTGAATGCAATGGTAGAAGAAAGTAAGGAAGCTCAAATTCCCAAAGCGCCGGTTGCGGCGGCAGTCGAGCCGATTAAGCCCGAGTGCACAATCGATGATTTCGCAAAAATCGACCTGCGAGTTGCCAAAGTTATAAAGGCGGAAACCGTCGCAGGAGCCGACAAGCTGCTGCGTCTGCAGCTGGACGTAGGCGGGGTGCAGAAAACCGTTCTTGCCGCCGTCGCGACTGCGTACAGGCCTGAGCAGCTGGAAGGCAAACTCGTCGTCTATTTTGCAAACTTGAAGCCTCGGCAGATGCGATTTGGCCTGTCCGAGGGTATGATTCTGGCAGCGGGCAGCGGCGGAAAAGATATCTATATGCTCACCGTCGATAGCGGCGCAGCGCCGGGGCAGAAAGTGCTTTAAGATGAGCTCATCCGCCTTTGGCGGACGAACTGCTTATGCGAAAAACCCTTGAACAGCTTGCCAAAGAGGACGGACGATACGGCGCCGGTGCGCTGCGGTTCGTTTATGAAGGGCTTGGCTATACGGCAAGAAAAGTTGCCGACCAGCCCCCGCGTCTTCCTGTCGGAGACAGGAGCGGGGACCAGCCTAAGCATGTCAGCGGCCCGACGCTCTGTGAAGGGCTGAAGAAATTGGCGCTCGAACGATGGGGCCGGCTGGCAATGCTCGTGTTAAATAACTGGGGCGTCAGGACAACACGCGATTTCGGCGAAATCGTTTATCTTATGATAGAACGCAAGTGGATGAGCGCCCAGCCAACCGATTCTGTCGATGATTTCAATGACGTATTCGACTTCAAAACCGCCTTCAAAGAGCAGTTTGAATTTTAGTCTCCTGACTCCTGTCTCCTGCCTGTTGCCGCCAGCTTCTTCTCCAGGTCTGCGTGGAAACAGCCTGCGAAAACACCCTCGACTGCGCCTGTCATAAAGACTTCCCAATTCTTCCCTATCTCCACCAATAAAGTCCCTCCCGGCATCTTTACGTTCACGCTTGTTTCCACCAGCCCGAGCTTGTGTGCCGCCGCCGCCGCTGCGCAGGAGCTGCTGCCCGAGGCCAGCGTATATCCCGCGCCGCGTTCCCAAATCCTTATCTCGATATTCTCTCTGTCGAGCACCTTCAGCAACTGCATATTAATCCGATTCGGAAACATCGGGTGGTTTTCAACAAGAGGCCCGATTTCTCTCGCCTTTTCCTCGCTTACTTCCGCAAGCGGAATTACGCAATGCGGGTTGCCGATGGATACACAGGTTACTTTGTATCTGACCTTGTGCACCTCAAGCTCTTCCTGTACGACTTCTCTTCTCTTTCCTGCGACCGGTATTTCTGTGCTGACAAACGTAACCTTGCCCATATTGATTCTTATTGTGTTCGCGGCGTCATCCAGCACGCTCACATCCACGGTCCCGCCCGGCGTTTTGATTTTGAAAATCTTTTCCTGAACGTATTTTTTCTCGAATAGGTACTTCGCAAATATCCGCAGCCCGTTGCCGCTTTTTTCGGCTTCGCTGCCATCCGGGTTGAAAATCCGTAGTTCCGGCAAAGCTTTACTGCCCAGCGGCCCGTATAGTATCCCGTCCGAGCCGACGCCGAAGTTTCGGTGGCAAATCAGGCGGACCGCCTGCGGCGTCAATTTCATGTCCTCAACATTTGGGTCGATTACCAGATAGTCATTGCCTAACCCGTGAAACTTAGCAAAATGTATATTCACAATTGTTGCTCCTTATGCGTCTCATAAAAGTTTAGCGTTTTCACACGCGTCCCGTCAGCGATTATAAGCTCATGCCGATAAATTTCCAATTGTCATTTTAGCTCCGAATCCGTCATAACGGCACAAAGAATAATAATGTCCGGTTTCGCCCCAGACTACGACCCATTAAAATTCAACCGAATTTTATTGAAAAATGGCCCCCATAAGCGCAAAATTAAAAGCGCAAAACGTAAAAAAACCTGATTGTTGGTTCACAGCTCACCCTGCTGCAAACTGCCGCTGAGTCTATCAACAATGAACTATGAGCCGTGAACAACGAGCAATGAGCTGCTTATTTTTGTTTTTTGAATTTTGGTTGTTATGGTTTTCACCCTGCACAGATATATATTTCGGGAGCTGTTGAAAGTCTTTGTGCCGGCGGCGCTGGCGCTGACGGTGATTATGAGTCTGGGCAGCATCCTGCGTCCGGTCCAGGAATACGGAGTCGGACCTCGGCAGGTAATCCACCTTATGATTTATTTCCTGCCGATAACGCTCACCTTTGTCTTGCCGATGGCGGCTTTGTTCACGGGGGCCCTGGTTTATGGCAGGTTTGCCGGCGACAATGAGCTTGATGCCTGCAGGGCAAGCGGGATAAGCCTGTCGTCCCTGGTCTATCCGGGGCTGACGCTGGCGATTGTCGTTGCGATTTGCAATCTGATTTTGAGCTTCTATGTGATGCCAGTTTTCGTTCACCTGGCGGAAAAATCGCTTAAGGCCGATGCAAAGCAGATACTGTTCCGCAATGTCCAGCGAAGGCCGTATTACAAGCTGCCGCCGGACGGCCGCTATCTGATTTATGCCGATTATGCCGATACGCAAAGTGACACACTTTTTGGGGTGGTTGTTACCGAGCTAAAGCAGGGCAGAATCGAAAAGATTATCACTGCACAGGAGGCAAAAGTAAGTTTCAATCCCTCCGACAGGTTCAATGAGGTGCGAATAACCGCATACAAAACAGACCAGATGGGCTCCGATGACGATGTGTGGTTCAGTGCGGAACAACTGTCGGTGGCGACCGAGTTTGGAGCATTATTAGGTGACGACATAAAGTTCAAAAAAATCGATGAGATGAAATTAATAAAGTCCGACCTGATGCAGTTTTACCCGGTTGCAAGACTGGCCCGAGACACTTATGCACAATTTGCCACCGAGCTGTTGGCGCAGGATATTGCAGCCGGAATCGCCGGCGACCCCAATAGTCTTTACAGGCTTCACAGCGGCGAAAAGCTCGTTGAATTTACTGCAAATAATGTTACGGTGAGCGAGAGGAAAGTCGAGCTGTCCGGCAATATTGTGGTGATTGAATCCGACGCAATCAGCAAAAAACGCTTATGCAAACTGGCTGCACCCGGCGGAAAGGTGCTGCTTTACATCGAGGGCGATGAGCTTGCGCCGACGTTGACGATGGATATTTACAATGCGCGAGTGGAAGAAACCGGCGATTTGAAAATGAGGTACGTTGTGCGCGGCTTGATTCTGCCCGAAGCCGTGGAGTCCGTCACCAACCAGTTCCGCACCGAAAGCGGCGAGCTGACGGTGGGAAAGTTGGCTGCAAAGTTATCTCAGCTCCGGAAGGGACCGGGTCCGGCGCTGAAGGGCCTGCAGGGCAAGCTCAAGCGGATGATGCAGAAAACCTTGGCTCAGATAGCCGCTGAGATACATTCTCGGCTGGTCTTTGGAATCGGATGCGTCTCGATGATATTGATAGGCATAGGCCTGGGCATCATTAAAAAAGGCGGGCACTTGCTCAGCGCTTTTGGCGTAAGCTGTGTCCCTGCTGCCATTTTGATAGTGTGCATAATGAGCGGTAAACAAGTCACCGAAAACATCAGCTCCAAGAACGTCTCAGGTATAGTTTTGATGTGGGCGGGACTGGCGCTGTTGACCCTGATAGCCGCTGGAATATATCACAGACTGCTGCGGCATTAGTCAGGATGTGCAGAACGAATTTTGGGAAGAAAGTCAGTTTTGGTGCTAAACCAGGACGTTTATGAAGATATTAGACAAATACGTTGTAAAGAATTTCCTGATTGGTTATGCAATCGCCTTCTGTGTGCTGATAGGGCTGCGGATAATAATCGATTTGTTTGTCAATCTCGATGAGTTTACGGAGCACGCCGACATCGGCACCGTGTCTGTTCTCAAAAACATACTGCTTTTTTACGGTCTGAATATGACTCTTTACTTCCGCGATTTCGCCGGAATGATAACCATAGTGGCAGCGGCATTTTCGTTCGGCAAAATGGTCCGCTCCAATGAATTAGTGGCGATGATGGCCTCGGGCGTCAGCTTGAAGCGCGTCATCGGCCCCGTGGTGCTGCTGGCGATATTATTGGCGGCCCTGCTGGTGCTGGACCAGGAATCCATAATTCCGCCGCTCAGCGATAAGCTCGTTCGCGGCCAGGATGAGCTGCCGGGGCAGGAGACCTATAACGTGTGGTTTATCAGCGACGGGAATGGCTCACTGCTTTGCTCCAGGGAGTTTGATGTCAGGGCGGCGACCTTGCACGGTCCCACTATTCTGCTTCGGCGAAGGTCCGCCATAGGAGGAGGTATTTGGGAAGTAACCGGCCGAATAGATGCTGAAAAAGCAGTTTACAATAGTAAGACCGGCAGGTGGGATTTGACCAACGGGCAAGTTATCGAAAAAGACTCTATCAAAGGTCCTCAGCCGGTATCTTTCTATGCCAGTGACCTTACACCAAGGGATATTCCCGTCAGGCGAATGGCCGAGTATAAGACTTTGCTGAGCCTGCGGCAATTGTCCGCCCTTGCGAAGCAGGAGTCGCAAATCAAGGACCAGGCGCAGCTTTTCAGCCAGAAGCATTTTCGCGTTACCGAGCCGATTATCAATTTAGTGATGCTGATGGTTTGTCTGCCGATTCTGGTTTGCCGGGACCCTAAATCGATGAAGTCGGTCATTATGACCAGCTTTGCTATGGTTGGTGTGTGTTTTGTTATGACCTTTGTCTGCAAAATTCTTGCCGCCGAGGCCGTATTCGGCCGGGTGATGCCGGAGTTGTGGGCGTGGCTGCCTGTTTTTATATTCCTGCCGGCGGCTTTCATTGAGTGGGACTCAATGAAAACGTAGTCTGCTTCCCTTCCTTTCGCCTATTACGAACGCCAACTAACACTGTCCCGGACCTCACCTGCGAAGGCTTCTGTAAGTTGATAATTCTATGCACAATAAGTTGCTTTTTGTAAACATCAGCATAATTTGCTTGACATTTGCCGTGTCGCCTGTTTAATAGCATTAAAATAGGTCGAATGGGTATATTGAGTGTCTATAAAAAACAACGCACCGTTAAGATGTGGCCTTTTTAGTTTTAGGGAAAAAGGGTGGCAGTTACCTGTAACTATTTTTGTTACAAGGTCTTATGTGGGAACAGGTGCGACTGATGGTTTTGGCCTTCCTTCTGGCATATTTTTTGCTTTTTATAGGAACTTGCCCTTGTGGCGACAATACTGGGCGGACAGCCTAAAACCGAAATTTTTGAGGAGGATATGTCCGCCCGATTTAGAAGTCTCAAAATCGGTGTTGCCGGGGTGATAAGGGCAGCAGCGGTTTTGTTAACAATACTTCGCGGAATCGTGCTGGAGGAGGACGGTTCCGCTCTTTTTTTGCGCTAAAATTCTTATCCATCACGGTAAAGCCCTCAGTCAAACCCCATAAAACACGTTTGGTTCCCCGCAGGGGCACAAAAGTTTATTTATCCTGCTGTAAATGGTTCCGCTTTTTGTTAGAATGCTCGCTAATTAGGCCGTCGATGTTCGCAAGGATGCCAAATACACGAGTCCTAACCTCAAGATGCTGATACACTACAAGAACAAGTGGTTGGAGAGGGTTTTAATCGGGGTCAACGCCTTGGCTTGTGCCGGGGTGGTGGGGTCCTTTGTTGAACTATTTGGTTTCCCTCAACCGCTGCTGTCAGAACGGATTTTGCATACAGCACAGTTTGTTTTACTTTGCGTTTTCATAGTTGAAAAGGTGGTCCGCCGATTTAATGCGGTTTCGAGGGCGGAATTCTGGCGGGTGAACTGGCTCGACATTCCCCTTTTACTTGCGCTCGGCGTAGCTGTCCTTGGGGCGGGACACTGGTTCGGCAAATCTAACCCTGCGGCGGTCCGGCAGTTTGCGGTGGGGATATATCTTGTTCTACAGGTGGTTACAAAGCTCTGCCGGACCTCTGTTAGCTGGGCGGCATCGGGAAGAAACCCCATGCGGACATTGATTGTAAGTTTTGTGGTTTTGATAATGTCCGGGGCTGGGTTACTAATGCTTCCAAAAGCGTCGGCTTGCAAGGATGTCAGTTTCGTTGATGCCCTGTTTACCTCCACTAGTGCGACCTGTGTTACCGGGCTTGTCGTGAAAGACACCGGCAAAGATTACAGTTTTATGGGGCAGGTGGTAATCCTGTCGCTGATTCAGCTTGGGGGCCTGGGAATAGTGGTGTTCGGTGCAGTGCTTTCGCTGCTATTAGGGCAGGCTCTTAGCGTGCGGGAATCGGCGGCGATGCAGGATTTACTTAGCGAAAGCACGCTCAGCCGGATAGGTAATATGATAATTTTTGTTTTTGTCACAACGGTGCTGATAGAATTCTGGGGCGCGGTCGGTCTTTTGGGTATGTGGGATAATGTTCCCGGCAGAATCACCAACGTCCATCAGCAGTGGTTCTACAGCATATTCCATTCCATCAGCGCCTTTTGTAATGCAGGATTTGGCCTGTTCAGCGATAATCTTGTCGGCTACAACAGGTGCTGGGGCGTGTATCTGGTAATTTGCCCGCTGATAGTTTTGGGCGGCCTCGGTTTCGGCGTGCTTTATGACATAGTCTGTATTGTCACCGACAGGGCAAAACGATTCTACGGGAAATTTTTTGGCAGACGCTATGAGATTTCAACAAGAGCTCCCAGGAGGATGTGGTTACAGACCAAGATTGTCTTTTGCATTACGGCCTGCCTTATATTATTTGGGATGTTGGCATTGTTTTTGTTCGAACGGCATACCGGCCAAGGTGGTTCGGCAAAAAATTTTGGGGTTCTGGATGGACTTTTTCAATCGATTACGGCCAGGACGGCGGGGTTCAATACCGTCGATATCGGGGCGTTGTCGGCTCCAGGCAAATTTATTTTGATTCTGCTTATGTTCGTCGGCGGTTCGCCCGGCGGAACTGCGGGCGGAATAAAGACGGTGACATTGGCGGTTGTGATTATGGCTGTGATTGCGACGCTGCGGAAACGAGATGATGTGGAGATATTCGGGCGTTCGGTCAGACTGGTTATCGTTCGCAGGGCGATTACCATTATGGTGCTCTTTACCATGGTTTTGTTTATCGCGTCACTTGCCTTAACCATAACCGAGAGCTCAAATAACTTTACTCTTATGCAGATTTTTTTTGAGGCCGCTTCCGCACTGGGGACGGTGGGGCTGTCAACCGGCATAACGGCCTCTTTGACAACAGCCGGCAAGTTGATTATCATTGTCGTGATGCTCGTAGGCAGACTCGGGCCGCTGACTTTGTTCGCGACGCTGACGTTCAACTTGAGGCCCGCAAGATACAGCTATCCGGATGAAGCGGTGATTGTAGGATAGGAAACTAAAAACTGTTGAGTCAAAATCCGATGTCGGTTCTCAACGCTGGGACTTTACGCTTTTTGGGAGTTACGATATGAGGCGGTTTGCGGTAATAGGGTTGGGGCGGTTCGGACAGAAACTCGCTGTCGCATTGGCAATGAGCGGGGCGGAGGTCATTGCGATGGATAAAAACAGGGACCAGGTTGACCTGATACGGGACCAGGTGAGTCACGCTGTGCGGCTCGACAGCACTGATGAAGAGGCGCTTAAGGCCCAGGGCGTTGATAAGGTTGATGTAGCCATGGTCAGCATAGGCCAGGGGACGGGCCAGGGTTTTGAGGCCGCGGTCCTGACCGTGGTGAACCTGCGACAGATGGGGGTCAGGCATATATATGCCAGGGCCGAGAGTCTGACCGCAGGCGAGGTCTTTTCCAAGATAGGCGCGACGGAGGTCATCTATCCAGAGATTGAATCCGCCCAGCGACTGGCGGACAAACTCATTGCGCCGCAAATCTGGGAGAAGATTGATTTTGCCCCTGGCTACAGCCTGGCGAGAATAAAGGCGCCTGCCAGCTTTGATGGGATGACGGTTAAGGAGATGCGGCTGCGGGAGAAATACAATCTGAATCTGGTTTTAATCAAAAGGGCCGGGCCGGGCGAAAAGAAAGAGGAGGAAATTATAAATGTGCCGATGCCTGATACCATAATCTATCAGGGCGATATCCTGATGATGGCCGGTGCCGACAAAGACCTGGCGAACCTGCCGCAGGAATAGCCGCGGTTATGGTCAATTCGTACTTTCAAGAGAAAGCCCAGTCAAGTTTTCCGGTATTTTCTGAGCGAATCGAGGAGGGTTTGCATATCTTGTGGCAGGGGGGCCTCGAAGGACACTATTTGGCCGGTTGTGGGGTGTTTGAATTCGAGACTGTGGGCGTGCAGGGCGACACGGTTTATGACCGGCTCTTCGACGGCAGGTTCGGCATCGGCCAACTGCCAGGGATAGACAAGTTTCCCGCCATACGTCTCGTCGGCGACAATGGGGTGCTTTATATAGGATAAATGCACGCGAATCTGGTGGGTTCGTCCGGTCCTGGGGGTCAGTTTCAGCAGAGAAAAGCCGCGGAAAGGTTCGAGCACCTCATAGAAGGTGATTGCCTCTTTGCCGATGATGGGTCTGATTGCGTATTTTTCTCTTATCTTCGGATGGACGCCAAGCGGCACATTTATGCGGTCTGCAGTCAGGTCGGGCGTGCCGTGGACAATGGCAAGGTACGTTTTTTTGACCTGGCGGCGTTCGAACTGTTTGGCGATTTTCCATTGTGCAGAGTCGTTCTTGGTTGCGGCCATTACGCCGGTCGTGTCTTTATCGAGTCGATGGACGATGCCGGGGCGAAGCTCGCCCAGGCCGCTCGAAAGCTTGTCGCAATGAAAGGCAAGGGCATTTACGATTGTGCCGTGCGTTCTTCCGCGCGCGGGGTGGACGAGGATGCCGGCCTGCTTATTGAGAATGATTATGTCGCTGTCCTCATAAATGATATTGAGAGGGATGTCTTCAGGCAGGATGTCTTTGCCGGGCGGCGGCGGGACCGTCAGGTCGATTACGTCAGCGGGGCTTAGCTTGAAGCTGGGTTTGACGGCTTTGCCGTTGACTGTGACGGAACCCTGCTTGATTAGCTCCTGCAGGAAACGGCGGCTGAACTGAGACAGTTCGAGCCGGCTGCAAAGGTATTTGTCGAGTCTGCGTTCTCTGAATGAGGTGCTGACGTGAAGTCGCAGGCTCTGGCATTTTGTTTGCGGCGTCTGGGGCATCTTGTTTGCGGGCCGCCTGGCGAATTATTTGCCCGGCGAGTTGCTGTCAGTGACGGCGGGCGGATTATTCGGGGATTGAGGCCCGGGATTGGCGTCAGGGACAGCAGAGACGCTCGGCAATTGGGTTTTTTGATTTACGTCGGCAGGCAAATTTGTGTCAATCGGCAGCCGCTCAATAACCGGTCGCGGCACAGGAGTGGGTATCGGTTTTGGCGCAGGTCTAAAGGCCAGCTTCTGCTTATATTCGCCCATCGTATCGAGACGAAACTTTGCGGCGGCACAGGCTACGGTGGCCTGGAAGTTTGGGTCTTCCACAACCTCACGATACATTTGCGCAGCCTTATCAAAGTTGCCGAGTTCTTCTTCGCACAGCCCCAGGCCGAATTTTGCGGTGGCCAACAGTGACGGGCTGGATGCGGCTTTCTCAATTGCCTGATTGTAGCTTGTTTTTGCCTGCTCTATCTGCGTTGCCAGCTCCGCGGGGTTTATGGAGCTGATGCGGTAGTGCAGCTCTGACCGCATGGCTTCGGCTATTTTGATAAGCGCCAGTGCGGCCATCTGGTCGGTGTATGGATTTTGTGCCAGGTTCTTGAGGCCTTCGGCGGGCTGCAGGAGTATGAAGGAAAGGTCTCTTTCCTCCGTCTGGGCGCTGGCGACTTGCATTTTGCCGACAGAGACCTGACCGACAAGGTTTGTGAACTGAAGCTGCTTTTTGACCGCCACTACGTCTTTGGTATAGACCTTCCAGATGTAAAGGCCTGCGGTCACGGCGACCACAACCACCGCACCGATAATCGTCGTGCGGTTTTCGTTGAACCATTGCGGCAGGTGTTGCAGCCAGTCAACCAATTCATTTGTCTTTAGTTCGTGCCGGTGTTCGGCTTTCATTTTCGTCCGCCTTTCTTGCAAAAAAGTCGCTGTCGAACCCTGCTTATGGCAGGGTCGGTTTCGTTCGTAAATTTATATTGTAGCACGGTTCTTTTATCTTGCAATGGGCATATCTGGTGGTAGAATTTTGGGGTTTATACCTGGTTGATAAGGATGTAAATGGTCGAAGCGAAGAGAGAAGTAAAAATTAAGAAGGCAAAAAGAAAAGGGCGGAAACTATCGCTTTTTATTTTTTGCATTTTTACGGCTTTTGCAGGCGCGTTGTCGGGAGCCGCTGAGCAGCCGGGGGCGGTACCGAAGGGGACGGAGGGCGTTTGGGACCCAGCCAGGTATATCAGTCTCGACGAGATTAAGCCGGGGATGGAGGCCTATTGTCTGACGGAGTATGGGGCTGCCGGAATCGAAAAATTCGCCGTGGAGGTTGTCGATGTGGTGCGCAATCTTGACCCCGGCAGGGATGCGATTCTGGTGAAGGGGACTGACCAGCGGTTTGTCCATACCGGTCCGGTTGCCGGGTGCAGCGGTTCGCCGGTTTATATCCAGGGCCGATTGGCTGGGGCAATGGCGTTCGCCTGGCCTTATAGCAAAGATGCACTTTACGGCGTGACACCCATCGCAGAAATGCTCAGGGTGGGACAGGGGGCGTCCGGTAAGGGAACATCGGGAAGCCAGGTTGGCGGGCGGGCAGGATTTGCTTTCGATTTTTCCAGGCCGATAGATTTTGCCGAAGTTGACAGGCAGATTACCACGCCTCGACCTTCGACAAGCAAAGCCCTGGCAGGAACTGCCGTTTTGCCTTGCCCGGTCATTACGTCCGGCTTGCCTGCTGAGGTCGGCGAGCAATTGGGTGTGGCGGTAGAACAGTACGGACTTATAGTTGTCCCCGGCGGTGTTCAGGCCGAACAAAGCGGGGCGAAGGAGCAGAAACAGGATGTGAAATTGGTGCCTGGCGCCTGCCTTGCTGTGCCGTTGGTCAGCGGCGACATATCGATAAGCGTGTTCGGGACGGTGACCGAAACCAGGGGCGACAAGATTTATGGCTTCGGGCACAGTTTTCTCGGTTACGGACCTGTGGATTTGCCGATAGCGACGGGAAAGGTGCACACGGTCGTTTCGAGTGTGCTTCGTTCTTTCAAGGTGGCCAGTGTCCTGGAGACGGTTGGCGCCCTGACAGCCGATGAAGGCGCGGCGGTCTTCGGTCAGGTTGGCGCAAAGGCCCGGACATTTCCGCTGACGGTTCGTGTGGAGCGATACAACGACCCGCAGAAGCGAGTTTACAACTGCCTGGTTGCAAATAATCGGCTGCTTACGCCGACGGTGGTTCGGGCAGCAGTGGCCGGGGTGGTCCTTGTTATTGGAGATTTTCCGCCGGACCATATGGTCCGGTATAAGGTCAATATTGCGGTGGAGGGCTTCGAGCCCATTACGTTCGAGAACGTCTCTACCGACATGGGTCTGGCTGAAATGCTGGCGGAAAGCGCAGGCTCGGTGGCGATGCTGATGAATAATCCATACAAAGACGTCAGCATAAAATCGATGGAGTATGATGTGCGGATACTGCCGAAGAGTATTATCTCGCATATATGGTCGGTTGACCTGTCGGATGCGGAGGTCGAGGCGGGCGAGGAAGTCGGCCTGAATGTGGTTGTGGAATCCGTTCTGGCAGGCAAGAAAAAATACCAGTTCCGCGTGCAGATACCCAAAAATCTGGCGCCCGGAAAATATGAGCTGACTGTTTGCGGGTCCGAGGACTATGAGCAGTTTTTGAGAAAGGTCGTCCCTCACAGGTTCATTGCACAGGACCTGCTGGACTTATTTGATGCGTTAAGCAACGCCCTGCGAATCCACAGAGACAGGCTGTATTGTATTCTGACTCTGCCGGCCGGTGGCGTTATGGTTGAGGAGGCGGAGCTGCCTGACCTGCCGGCCACCAAGGCGCTGGTGCTGCAGAATGTCAAGAGGACTCTGAGGACCCAGCCGTATCAACACTGGCTGGAGGATAGTATAGAAACCGGCACGGTTGTTATCGATAAGAAGGTCCTGGGCGTAACGGTGCAGGAACAGGGCCGGAAATAAAAGTGCCGGCGGCAAATTATAGTGTGAAATGAAAAGTCATTCTCTTTTTATGGTGTGAGTTTCCTTTTCTGTTTGAGGAGTTGCTATGAGAGAGGAGCGTCGCATAGATATGGTCACATCCAGAGTATCGAGGCTTTTGGCCGTGGCTGGGGTCTGTTGGTTTTTCAGCTCATCCTGCCTGGCGGTCAGCAGCAAGATTACGCGTCACGCCACCGGGCCGGATTTGTTGAAAGGTCAGGCCAAAGATGTCGTAGTAAGCTCGCGAGGGACAATTCAGCTTGGGCGAGCGGCTGAGGTGGTGGCCGAGGATTTCAAGGATGTCTGGTCGGTGAACAGTATCGTTGTCAGCGGCGGGACAATTTACGTGGGGACAAGCCCCAACGGCGGAATTTACAAATATAGTCTGGGCAAGCTCACGAAAATTTATCCGCTTGAGTCGGAAAAGAAGCCGGCCGGTGCAGGTTCCGGGGAGCCGGGCGATGCGAACAAGCCGGGCGATGCGAACAAGCCGGCCGACCCAAATAAAGTCCAGACCGACAAGTATCTTTTGAACGAGCACATCTTTGCGATGGCGACCGATGTCTCCGGCAGACTGTTGGCCGGAATAAGCGGCGGGAAGTGCAAATTGTGCCGGTTCGAAGCCGACAAGATGGAGGTTGTTTTTGAGCCGAACGACGCCAGGTATATATTCGCGATAACGGTTGATGAAGGTGGTGACATTTATCTGGGCACGGGGCCGGAGGGCAAGGTCTATAAACTCAACTCTTTCGGCAAAGACCCCCAGGTCGTCTATGACAGCCGCGATAAGAACATACTGTCGCTTGCGAGCAGTCGCAATGGTTTGATTTACGCCGGAAGCGACAGCCGCGGGCTTGTTTATAAGATAGACCCCCGTGCCAGGACAGCAACAGTTTTATACGATAGCGAGCAGCCTGAAGTTACCGCGTTATTATTTATGGCTGATGGGGATTTGCACGCGGCGGCGACATCGGCCAAGATTGTCCAGATGCAGTCCGAGTTTGCTGCGCAGATGCCTATGGCCGGTCGGCCTGAGATGCCGCTGCCGTCGGGGCCCGGAAAAGGGCCGGACCAGGGCGAAGGCGGACGCAAACTGAAAATCGCCAACATCAAGGAACCCGCCGATGAGAAGGCTATGCCGCGGCCGCCGGGACCGCCCAGAGGAGCCAAGCCGGGTGAGGCCAGTTTCATATACAGGATAACCAAAGACGGTTTTGTGACGGACATATTCAGCGAAAATGTGGTTCTTTTCTGCCTGGCGGAGCAGGACAAAAAGCTGCTCTTGGGCACCGGCAACAGCGCCCAGCTTTTTGAGGTTGACCCCGCGTTGGAGCAGCACGCGATTATCTATGAGGACCAGAAGGCGTCGCAGATAACGGCTGTGGTTGTGTCGGGCGAGGATGTTTATATCGGGTCGGCAAATCCTGCAAAGCTTATGAAGCTGGGCAGGAAGTTTGCCGCCGAGGGCACTTACACTTCCGACCTTATCGACGCGGGCCAGCCGGCCACGTGGGGCAAGCTCCAGCTCGAAGCGGACATCCCGGAAGGATGCAGGGTCAAGGTTGCTTCACGCAGCGGAAACGTCAAGGACGTCAACGACCCGACCTTCTCGGCCTGGACGGAGCCCGCGGAGATTACGGAGCCGGTGCAGCTCGGCTGTCCCCTGGGCAGGTTCTGCCAGTATAAGCTCCTGCTGCAGAGCACAAGCGGCTACAAAAGCCCCCTCATAAGGGCGGTTGCCGTTGCCGGCACTGTGCCGAATTTGGCGCCGAAGATTGAGGCGGTAACTATTACTCGCATCGAGGCGCCGGGCAAAACGGGCGTGTTCAAAATCGGCTTCAAGACCAAAGACGACAACGGCGACAAGCTGATTTACAAGATAGATTTCAGAAAGGTCGGCAGGACGAACTGGATTGAATTGAAGGACCAGCTTGAGGTGGACAACCTTGAGTGGGACGGCAAGACCATTGAGGACGGCCGATATGAAGTCAGAGTTACAGCAAGCGATGAGAAAAGCAACACCACTTCCACTAAGCTGTCCGGTACCAGGATAAGCGACCCGGTGGTGATAGATAATACCGGGCCGGCTATAGACGAGGTAAAAGTTACTTCGGTCGTCAAGGATAGTAGGCCTTGCCGTGTGCTGGACTTTAAGGTCTCGGACCAGTTGAGTGCAATAGGCCAGTTGGAATACACAATCGACAGCAACGCCGACTGGATAGGGGCGGTGCCGAACGATTTGGTCTATGATACGACAGAAGAGAATTTCACCATCGAGATAGATGCAAAAGAGAAATTACCGAAGGGCGACCACGTCATCACCATTAAGGTAAGCGACGCGGTCGGCAATACGACGTATAAGACGGTAGAGGTCAACGTGGAGGATTAACCGGGGAGGGTCCTGAAAATCTCGATTGTTGTGCGGCATGTCGAATTTGAAAAAGTCGTTGAGACGGTCAAGTCACTCTGTATAGCCGCGGCTTATGAGCTGCCCGATGATGTTTTGTCGGCCCTCACAAAGGCGGCAGGGAAAGAATCCAACCCGAGGGCGGCGAAAACCTTGAATCAGCTTATCGAAAATGCCCGCATAGCGGCGAAGGAGAGAATTCCGCTGTGCCAGGACACCGGGCTTGCGGTCGTCTTTGTCGAGCAGGGAGAAAATGTGACCGTCAGGCCGCCTCGAAATACCCGAAGCCGCTCGAAGGCCTCAGAAGGTTTTGGCGGCGGGCAGCAGGCGGTTATAGTCGAGGCAATCAATGCCGGCGTCGCAGCCGGTTATGAAAAGGGGTATCTGCGGAAAAGCATTGTCGGCGACCCGTTGAATAAACGCAAGAACACCGGCTCAAACACGCCCGCTGTAATTCACTATACACTCGTGGCGGGAGATAAGCTGAAGATAACCATTATGGCTAAAGGCGGCGGGTGTGAAAATAAAAGCCGGTTCAGGATGTTTAATCCTACTGCCGGGGTAAGCGAGATAATCGATTGGGTTGTGGATGTCGCAAGAGAAGCCGGCGCCGATGCCTGTCCGCCGTTTATTGTGGGAGTTGGAATTGGCGGCGATTTTGAGGCAAGCTGCTTCTTGAGTAAAAAGGCGCTGCTGCGAAATCTAAATGAAAAGAATCCCGACAAATTCTACGCCAAGTTCGAGAAAGATTTGCTCGCCGGAATAAACGCACTGGGGTTGGGGCCGCAGGGGCTTGGGGGCGATACTACGGCTCTTTCCGTTCTCGTGGAGACTGCCCCCTGTCATATCGCCTCGCTGCCGGTGGCGGTCAATATCGAATGCCACAGCCACAGGCACAAAACAGCAATCATTTAATCATCCGGGCGGGATAAAGCTTTTGAAGAGCCGGTCCGGCGGCGTTAGCGATATGGTTGTCTTTTAGGCCAGGCATATTTCTCGAACTGCCCGAATTCCTTGTCGGAGTTGTCGCCGGGGTTTTCTTTCAGGGCGGAGCGGGCCTCGTCAACGTGGGCATCGACGAAGACGGCGTTACAGGTGCCGCCGTTGAGATTTCTGCTTGTGGTGCTGTGGAACGTGGCGAACCAGTCGCGGCCGTCCCCGCAAAGGGCATTGTCATTGAGCACGTTACCGCAACCTGGTCTTGCCCACATGTTTTCTTCGGCAAAAAAGAATACTTCCGCTTTACTTCGTGTTACCTCGGAGAGTTTGATGACGCCGCCGCCGGCAGCTCCGCCTGTTGAGCCGAGATAGGCATTCATACTATAGCTGTAGAAGGGAACAACGGGATTGGAAGCGACATGGTTTGGGTGACCTTCGCCCAGATACTTGGCGAGGACTTTGAACGATGGGCACAGGTTGACCTTTTTTTCCACCAGGTATGGCCAGAATGGGCCATCTGGAGGGTATCTGGGGTCGTGCCATCGGCAGTAGCGTTCGTAGCCGGCGACGGGCTGCTCTGTTTTCACAAGAGAGGTCCACGCGACGGGGTAGCGGCCGTCAAAATCATCTAAATACATCGCCTGGGATAAGCCGTACTGGCGGAGGTTGGACCTGCAGGCCATTTCCCTTGCCTGCTCTTTTACCCGCAATAGCGACGGCATAAGTATCGCCATCAGGATTGCAATAACTGCGATTACGACCAGAAGTTCTATCAGCGTGAAGGCCTTGCGTTTATCCATAATGATACTCCCGCGGCAATTTCGGATTGTCTGGTTTGTCGCCCCCTTGTCTTCTGTCGAAGACAGAAAAGAGGGCTTCTCTGTCCGTCCAAACCGGATACTGTGTAACGCATTAAAGTCGTATTTTCTAAGAGCCACAAAAACGCCTGCGGCTCGCGTATAAGCTTTATCGTCTGGCTGCCTGGCCCCAGGCGCCGTACTGGCTCCAGATGAGATCTTCGTTGTTCGACTGGTTAGGGTAGGGACTCGAATTAGAAAAAGCGTCCTTATGTTCCAGCGCCCAGATACCGTACTTGACCGTGCGAGGGTCTGTCCATTTCCGGTATTCGCTGCGTCCATCGGCAAAGGAGAATGTGGTGCCGTTGCCGTGCCGTACTGGAGGCGGGTCCCACCACTCGTCAGTCTTGGTATAACACGTCCAGCCGCCCAACGTGGACCCTGCAGTGCCGCCGTCATCGAGAAAGACAAATCTGAAGGCGGGGTTCTTTATCTCCAATCTCTTTTTGAGCATTACTACCCCCGGCCCACACCCGGATATGGCAACACAGTTCATTGCATCAACCACAGTGTAGAGTCGGTATTCGTCCATACTGAGTTTTCCGGTTGCGCATCTATAGACTTTTATAGTCTTGGCGTATGGGAATAGCGCGCCATCTATGATAGCTTGTTTCTTCTGCTCTGCCGTCATACCGCTGGTCCAGTCCCTGCGGACCCAGGGTCTTTCACGGTAATGTCCGCCGCCTGATGCATACATATTTGTCTGGGAGTCAAAAAGGCCGTACTCTTCCGAATCGCCGTTGACGAGCTTGTCATCGTTTTCATCGGCATACATCATCCAGGCGAGCGTCAGGTTCTTGAGGTTGCTGAGGCATGCAGCGCGTTTGCCCTGCTCTCGGGCGCGGTTTAGCGCGGGGATGAGTATCGACATCAAAATCGCGATAATGGCGATGACCACGAGAAGCTCAATCAGGGTAAAACCTGCCCCTGACAAAATATTTGTTCGATTGGAAATCTTCACGAGTGGGGTGAACCTGTTTCGTCTAATCATAATAAAGCTCCTTCGCTTATATTGATATTTTTCAGAACCAACCTATTCGATGCGCAAACCGGGCCTTCTGTTCTCTTAATTTTACATTTCTGCCGGGTTTAGTTATACCATATTTAACAAACAAATTATATACGATGGACGGCTTTTCTGCAAGATTAAAGTGGGCGGCTTGGGCGATAAGTTGAAAATTCCGCCTGACTTACAGCGGGCAGGCCTTTGCCTGAGAGCCCCTATAGGCGGATAAGGGATACGAGGACAGGTTCGATTCGGCCCAGTGAAAGTGGCAGAAAACCCCTGTTTTCTGTCGTTCTTTCAGCCTTTTGGTCCGCCAAAAGGCGGAAATGCAGACCGATTTTAGAATTAGGAGAAGCCGTGATGGGAAATACGGGCTTGCGGAACGAGTCATTTTCGCCTCAGGCATCCATAGAGGTGGTTTGCGAGGGTGACGTAGTCCTGCGGGGAGAGCTGTTCGGGTCGGCGGGTCGGGTCAATTGAGCACCGCCGGAAGATGTCGGGCCAGTCGGCGATTTGTGCGAGCCTGCCTCGTGCGAATTTCGGGCAGACCCGCAGCATCTTGCGGCGGTGGCACAGAAAGAGATTTACGACCTCGCTGAGCATCTTCATATTGCGAATTTGCTTTATTTTGTCTTTGCTTCGGACGAAGCCGACCATTGCCGAATCAACCTGTGGCTGAGGCCAGAAAACGGTGGGCTTCAATGTCCGCAGAATCTTTACGTCGCCGGCTGCGGCAAGGTATATGCTCAAGGTGCCGTAGTTCCTGCAGGACGTCTTTGCCGGACCGCCGGGGGCCGCCGTCATTCGCTCGGCGACCTGCTTCTGGATGGTAACATACATACTGTCGGCTGCTACCGGGCCGGCAAGTAAGTTTACCATCACAGGCGAAGCGACATTGTAGGGCAAGTTTGCCACAAGCAGGATTCGGCCTTTGTATTTTTTGCGGGCAAGCTTCAAGGCGTCGACAACGACGGGGTTGATAGTGCTTTTATTTTGCAGGATGTCGGCATTGATAATCTCGATGTTTTTATAGGTTGCAAGTTCCGCTTTAGCGATTTCGGCGAGGGTATCATCGACTTCCACGGCGACGACCTTGCCGGCTCGCTGGGCCAGGGCGTCGGTCAGAGAGCCTGTGCCGCAGCCGACCTCCAGGACGATATCGGTTTTGCCTATATCTGCGGACTCCACCAGCAGACGCATCAGATTCAGGTCAATCAGAAAGTGCTGGCCAAGGTGTTTCTTTGGAGAAACACCCGCGGCGGCAAGAAGCTGCTCAATCTGGTGTTTGGTTTGCATAGAAGACAGAATAAAGAATGAAGAATTCAGAATCCAGAAGAATCGTCAGTTTTTTGCCTGGCAGGGAGTTATCGCGTTACTGGTCATCGGCGGTTTTTGTTTCTAACTTCTCAATTCTCAATCCTAAATTCTTTTTTGTTTTGGCCATTTGGACTGCGGTGAGAATGGCGGCCTTCATACTGGCGGGGCTGGCGAGGTTTTTACCCGCGATATCAAAAGCGGTTCCGTGGGCGGGCGAGGTCCGTATTATAGGGATGCCGATTGTGATATTCACCGCACGCTCGAAACCCAGCAGCTTGACGGGAATCATACCCTGGTCGTGATACATTGCGACAACGGCGTCGAACTCGCCCTGGGCGGCCTGCAGAAAGAGGGTGTCGGCCGGGAATGGACCCTGGCAGTTTATGTTCTGCTCCTGAGCAAGCAAAATGGCGGGCGATATTATTCGTAGCTCCTCGTCGCCGAACTGTCCGTTTTCGCCGGCGTGCGGGTTCAATGCGGCAACACCAATCTTGGGATTGTCGATGTTAAAATACTGCTTTAGTGCGTCATTTAACAGGTCTATCGGCTCAAAGACACAGCCGATATTGAACTTGTGCCGGACTTCAAAAAGTGCCTCGTGAATCGTGGCAAACGCAACTTTCAGCGGGCCTGCGACAAACATCATTGCCTTTCGCTTTGACTTGCAGCGATGGGCAAACATCTCGGTGTGGCCCGGCCAGGTGGCGCCGGCGAGCTTCCAGCTGGTCTTGCTAATCGGTGCGGTTACGACAGCGTCTATTATGCCATCCTTTGCTGCGTCGATAGCATCGGTGCAGAACCTTATGGATGCCTGGCCGGCAACCTTGTTGGGGCCTCTAACGTAGGACGGCACAGAATACTCATCGTAGTCGGCGACGACGACTTTGAAGGGGTAGTCGCGGCTGATTTTCTCGTGCTGATGCCGGCCCCAGAACGGCTCAATCTCGGCGGCATCGGCGGCATAGCAGAGCTGCTCGTTCATACCGAATATGACAAACTTGGCGGAGCGGCGGACCTCCGGGTCGGCCAGCGCCTTTACGACGACCTCAGGCCCAATACCCCCCGCATCGCCCATCGTTATGCCGATGACCATTTGATTGGCAATCGAATTGTCGTCGCTATTTTTCATGTAGCGTTCAGCGTATAGCGTTTAGTTTTTGTACTCACTATTCACAAGTTTAGAAACCTAATTGCCTTAATTTCTCGACAGTCAGCGTTTGTTTTTGAGGCAAGAGCATTTCCAGTTGCTTTTTTATCGTCTTTACAATGATGTCGGTTTCGATGTTTACCAAATCGCCGTTTTTGGCGCTGCCAAGCGTGGTTTTTTTGAGGGTCTGCGGTATTATTGCGACCCTAAAGCCAGTGCTATCCATACCGGCTGCCGTCAGGCTTATGCCATCGATGGCCACCGAACCTTTGACTACCATTTGACCAAGCAATTCCGGGCCGGCTGCAAATTTCATCTCGGCGAACTCGCCGGTTCTGTCTATTGAGGCAATCTTCGCCACGCCGTCGATGTGTCCCTGGACGAAGTGTCCGCCGAACCGGTCGCTTGCCTTCATCGCACGCTCGATATTGACCTGTGATGCAGGGTTAAGTTTGCCGAGGGTCGTTCTTGTCAATGTCTCACCACTTAGCTCAAATGTCGCGAGGGTCCCATTGAGTCTGGCTATGGTCAGGCAGGCCCCGTTTATGGCGATACTGTCACCTACCCTGGCGTCCGCGGCGAGATTGCCCAAATCGATGGTCAGCAGCCCGCCTTTTGGCAGGCCCGCGGCCGGCTGGACCGATGTTACTTTGCAAATTGCTTCAATCAACCCTGTAAACATAGTTCGTAGCCCCTTGTTTGAATCTCGTATCTCGTTTAGGGATACAATGTTATAGTATGGTTATTGGCAGTGAAAGTCAAATAATTGTTGCAGCAGTGGGTTGGTGCGGCCTGGAAGAAAAATGCTTTTCGGGCAGGGGCAAAAGTGGTATTATGACCGGACCTGGAGAACAAGGTTTTTGTGTTTGAGTTTTTTCACCCCTAATTGCTAAAGAAAGGGTGGGATAATTATGAATACATTCTGGCTGAAGGTGGCCGGCGGCGCGGTAGTCATTGTGGTAATTATTATTGCGGCGAGCGTATTTTTGCATAAGAGCAAACCGAAGGAAAAGCCGCCGCAGAAAACCGTCTATGATGTATGGGAGAAGGATGATAAGAAGTTCGGGATGCAGCCGAAATTTGGCGAACAGCAAACCGGTCCGAACCAGCCGGCCGGGCAGCAGCAGATACCGCAGCAGCCCACGGCCGTTGAGCCGCCGAAGCCCCAATTCAGGGAGCTGACCGAGGAAGAGAAGATTGAGGCGGACAGAGTTTATCAGATGGCTTTGGCGGAAAGGAAGATGGGCCGGCTGCCGGTGATGACTTATAAGAGAATGGTCGATTATTGCCGCGAGATAATCCGCCGCTGGCCGGGCAGCGAGTATGCCTACAACGCCAAAAGGATGCTCGCCGACCTGCCGGACAAATACCGCCAGAGGTATAACATCACCAGCGAAGAAATCAACCTCGGAAATCCAAAATAAGGACAAACTAAACCCGCCTGGAGGAATTTACGTGTGAGCACTGCTGCATCGATTGCGAATATCCCTGTGATTTCTATAATGGCGGATTGTCTGCCGGAGGCGTGGGAGAAGGCGGTTTTAGCCGTCTGGGACAATGGGCTTGAGGTCAAGACCCAATATGATAAGCCCGATGACCCGCCGAGCAGGGATGCAACGGTTATGATTACCATCGCCGAACCATTTCGCGAGCCGAGGATTCACAAGAATTTTCCGGGCGGGCCGGAGGAGCTTGAGGCGTATCGGCAGGAGGTGGTTGCCGGCATACACGACCACTGGATTGACCCTGCGGCCGGCAAATGGACATATACGTATCACGAGCGATTGTTTGCATATTCGCCGGTGGAAAATATTGAGGATGCGAAGCCGCGCAGGCCGTTTAAGAAGGTCAACCAGATTCAGTATATTATTGATTGCCTCTCGCAGGCAGGACACAGCAGGCGTGCTCAGGCGATAACCTGGATGCCGACCGCCGACCCGGGGACGGAGCACCCGCCCTGCCTTCAGAGGATATGGTGTCGGCTGGTCCGTGATGAGCAAAATGGCGAGTGGTTTCTTAATATGAATACGCACTGGCGCAGCAGAGACCTTTATAAGGCGTGGTTTATGAACGTGTATGCTATTACCGACCTTCAACGGATAATTGCCGAGGAAATATCCAATAAAAGGGGCGAGCCGGTGCGCGTGGGCAGATACGTCGATATAAGCGATTCGCTGCATATCTATGGCAGCTATTTTGATGAGGTTGCGATAGAGGTGGAAAAGATGCGTAAAGGCCCGTTCCGGGAGAGGGCGTGGGAGAGCACGCATCCGGCCTTTGAAATGATGACAATGGAGGCAAGAGAGAAATTGGCGAAAGACCCCGATTGGTATGCCAAGGCAAGGGGATAAGAGAGTTCTTGGTTATGAGTTCGTAGTGGTTCGACCCTGAGCTCACCACTGTCGAAGGGTTGATAGATTAGGAAAAGCAGGTTCTGATTGTAGAGAGGACATAAACGATGGCTTTGGTTATTAATGGCGAGCGAATTGAAGATTCGGCGATACAGCAAGAGGTGGAACGGCTGCGGCCGCGGTACGAAGAGGTCTTTGTGGATATGGACCCTGCCCAAAGGGAGTCGCAGCTGCTCGGGTGGTCCAGAGAGAATGTAATAGAAATGGCTTTAATCAGGCAGGAAGCCAGGAAGAATAGCAGCAAAATACCAAAGGCCGACATAGAAGCTGTCCTGGAAAGATTGAAACGAGACAAGGACAAAGACGAAATCTACAAAGAGCTCGATGCCGAAGATGATGAAAAAGTGAAGGAATCCATCAGGGCGGCGATGAGTGTTGACTACCTGCTGAAGGATGTTTACGCGAATATGCCTGAACCGTCGAAGGATGACGTCCGGAAGTATTATGAGGAAAATAAAGAGCAGTTCAAATCCGATGAGAAAATCAGGGTGGCCCATATAGTAAAGTATGTGAACTGGCATACGGACGAAAAAACGGCCCACGCTGGGATAAGGAAAGCACAGGATGACTTGAAGGCCGGCGCGGTTTTCGAGGCACTGGTTGATAAATGTACCGATTGCCGGGACAGCGGCGGCGACCTGGGTTATGTCGCCAGAGGGGAAATGGCGGAGGAATTTGAGGATGTGGTTTTCAACTTAGGCGTCGGACAAACAAGTGATATTTTCCGCACGAGATTTGGATTTCATATAGCCAAGGTTTACGACAAAAGGCCGCCGGCCAATCTTGCGCTCGAAGAGGTAAAAGAGCAAATCGTTGCTGCCCTCAGGGAGCAGGTGCGGGAAGAGGCGTTCGAGGATTTCATAGACCGGCTGAAAAGTGAAGCGAAAATCGAAGAGGTATAAGCTGCGATAGTCCTGTGCACGGAAACTTTGGGGTGATTTTCCTCTGCTTTTGGCGTTTTAGTGTTTGGTCCTGTTGGTGGTTATAAGAAAGAAAAAACGCCAATTTCATTTGGCACTTTGCGGTTCTTATATTAAATTTTAATAGAGGTTGGGTGAATAAAGCAAACACGCCGTGAGGGGCTTTGTTTTGTCCCGAGTGCGGGCCTTATCGGCCAAAAAGATTGACCCGCCTCTATAATGCCGTCGCCGGCGATACGGCGATGGTAAACATTCCCGGATGCAAACCCAACGGGACCTTCACACCAAAAGGGCCTGTTGCTAAGCTGACGGGGGCTATATAAGTTTCTTTCCGAGTTGGCCTCTGCGTTCCTGACGCAGGGGCTTTTTTATTGGAAGGCTGCCTCCGGAAAAAGAATTTTTAGTTGCCTTCCAGCACAATCCCTCTGTGCAAAACAGGCCTCAAAAAAGTCAGTGCCTTTCCGATCTGAGTCTGTGCCATTCGTGCCCGTACACGGGCGGCTTATTATAAGATTTTCTTTGACATACTATATGTGGGCCATAGAATATTGAAATGTGCCAGATGTAGTGGTTTATCCTGGCCGGCTTCAAAAGGAGATTTGAGGAATGGCAGGTTGCGAGGCGGTAACGGGTCGTGGGGGATTTAGAGAGCACAAGCCACAGGATGCGAAATGAGATGTCCCTTTTGCAAAGAAGACCAAGATAAGGTCATTGACTCGCGCTCAAGCGAAGGCGGCAGAGTAATCAGACGCCGGCGCCAGTGCCTGGCGTGCAAGAGGCGTTTCACCACTTATGAGAAGATAGGTGAGAGCTTCAAGCTCTGTGTGGTGAAGAAAGACGGCTCGCGGGTTCCTTATGAGAGGGAGAAAATCATCAGCGGTCTTCAGAAGGCTTGTTATAAGAGGCCCGTCTCCGCCGAACAGATCCAGCAGATAGCCGACAAGGTCGAGGAAAGAATATTCAAGAATTTTGACAAGGAGGTCTCATCGGCTTTCATCGGCGAAAGCGTGATGAAACATCTGCGGAAGGCGGACAAGGTGGCGTATATCCGTTTCGCAAGCGTCTATCGCGAGTTTCGTGACGCGGGCGAGCTGATTGATGAGGTCAGCGAGGCCATTCGCCGCGTCGAGCCTACAGGACAGCAGACGCTGTTTAGCGAGGAGGTGGAAGAGACTTAGTAGCAAAGGCGGTAGATATTTGTATTCGGGGTTTTGCGGTTTTTTGTTCACAGCTTTTCGCTGTTGAATTTTGCAGGGAGGCAAAATAGACAGATGAAGCCACAGCTTAAAGTCATAAAAACAGACGGCAGCATCGAGGAGTACCTGCACACAAAAGTGATAGGGACCGTCAGCAATGCTCTTGCCTGCGCCGGCCGGGCGGATATAGAAGTTGCGGAGCAGCTTGCCGATGTGGTGACGTATTACCTTTATCACAAGCAAGACCACCGCAGCGTAACAAGTGGTGAGATATTTTCCATAATAAAGGCGGTGCTGACGGCGACCAATTATGAGGATGCTGCAATTGCGTTGGCGGAGCATCATTTCGAGCGAAAACTCAGACGCTGCCGGATTGAAGTTGTAAAGGTTGACGTTCAGGGGCTGGAAGATGCCGAGCTGCTTGCCGAGAGTGATGCGGCAGCCGACAGGAGCCGGTGGGACAAGTCCAGGATAGTTGAGGACCTGGTGAATAAATATTCGCTTTGTCGGCAGACGGCCCGCACCATTGCTTCGATGGTGGAAGAGAAAATCTTTAATATGGGTCTTACGCTGATTCCGGCCAGTTTGGTGAAGCAGCTTGTTCTGGGCGATGCTGCGGCGGTGCTGCGGGCACAATCGGCTCTTTCAGGTGAGTTACAGGCCGTTTAGCCGGCGGATATTCTGGAAATTCCCTGATTGAAGCGGTTTTCCACGCAGATTGGCGTGTGGATAGGGCTGTCCGAAGTTTTTGGTCTTTCAGAAAAAGTCTTATAAAAACGTTTTTCTTGTTGTTTTTCTCGGCTTTTTTGCTACACTATACGGGTGTTTGGCAGGAGAAGCATTAGCATTTGCGATTGCCGTGTATAAGAGACCTTCTTAGTAGGAGGATGGGCAATGCTAAGAAGCAGCAAAAGTATGGCACGATTAGGGATGGTGGGGGCCGTCCTTGCGGTGTTGTTTGCAGCAGGTTCGGCCCGGGCGGGGGTGGGCTGGCAGGAGCAATCCAAACTGATTGCCGGCGACGGCGCAGCTTATGACTATTTCGGATATTGTGTATCCATTAATGGAGACTATGCCGTCGCGGGCGCACCTTACGACGATGACAGAGGCGCTGACAGCGGCTCGGCATACATATTTAAGTTTGACGGGGCGGACTGGAACCAGCAGGCCAAGATAAGGGCCTCGGATGGAGCGGCCGGAGACGGATTCGGCTGCGCAGTTTGTGTCAGCGGTGATTACGCCGTTGTCGGTGCGCCTTGCGATGATGATAGGGGCGCTGACGCCGGCTCGGTTTATATATTCAGACGCAGCGGCGAAAGCTGGGTACAGCAGCTTAAAATAACTGTGCCTGATGGCGCTGCCGAGGACTTTTTCGGCAGTGCGGTCTCCATCAGCGGTGATTGGGCCATTGTTGGAGCGCACTATGATGACGACAGGGGAGAGGCCAGCGGCTCGGCGTATGTGTTCAAACGCAGCGGGGCGAGCTGGCTGCAACAGGCTAAATTGATTGCTGCAGATGCCAATGCGTATGACGAGTTCGGCTGCTCCGTTTCAATCTGCGGCGACCGGGTTGTCGTGGGCGCTGTTCGCGGCGGTTGCGATGGGAACGACTGCGGCTGTGCGTACGTATTCAAGCTAAATGGAACGACCTGGACGCAGGAAGCCAAACTGATTGCCCAGGATGCAGCAGAGGACGACAAATTCGGCTGTTCTGTTTCCATCGGCGAAGACCTGGCCATAGTGGGGGCGATAGGCAATGACCCTAATAGAAAAAGCCGCGGCGCAGCATATATATTCAGGCACAAAGGTGCAGGCTGGCTGCAGGAGGCCAAGCTGACCGCATCTGATTGCAGTTCCTTTGACGAGTTCGGCAAATCCGTTGCAATCGGCGCCGACAGGGCCGTGGTTGGTGCGCATTATGATGATGACAAAGGCGGTCAAGCAGGGGCGGCGTATGTGTTTAAATATGATGAAACAAGCTGGCTGGAACAGGCCAAGCTGACGGCCTCGGACGGCAACAGCTACGACCAGTTTGGGGCTTCGGTTTCGATAAGCGGCGGTTATGTTGTCGTGGGGGCGGCTTACAACGATGATAAGGGAAGTAATTCGGGCTCGGCATACATTTTTGGCGGGGCCTGCCCGCAGGCCGACCTGAGCGGCGATTGCGGAGTTGATTTTGTGGATTTCGCCTTGATTGCACCGCACTGGCGGCAGACCGGCTGCGACTTGGCTTACTGGTGCAGCGGTGCCGACATTGACCATAGCAGCCGCGTTAACTGGGTGGATTTCGCCGGCCTTGCACGGCGGTGGCAGGCAGTCTGTGCGGGGCCTGGATGGTGTAATGGTGCGGACACAAATAAGAGCGGCCGGGTTGACTCGATGGATTTGTCGATGATAGCTGCGCACTGGCTGGACGGTCGCTGTGACAGGCGGTGGTGTGATGGCGCGGATTTAAGTCGCAGCGGCAGCGTCAACTGGGACGATGTGAGCGTCTTCGCCGAACAGTGGCTGCAATGCGGCCGGTAATCCGCCTCGCTTGAATGGGGGCGAATTAGGGCCGGCTCTGCCGGGATTTTTAGGCGGTCAGAGCAGAGATAACATCATCCCACAGGTCTCTGTACGGTGCGGTTCTTGGCTCCGGCATCGCCGTGCATAGCGCCTCTTCCGCTGTATCCGGCAGCTTCATTTAACCACGGCACAGAAGTTTGCTTTTGCGTTTTGGTTCCCCTTAAATTAAGTATTAACAAATACTTGACAGGAGATACCATATCCACTTTCATAGCGCAAATGTTTTTCGGTGCACCCTCCAACATTTGTTATCGCTTTTTATGCTGGCAAAAACTTTACTGTGTGGTATCTTTGGATATGAGATGGTCTTGCAGCAGACCAAAATGTGGGTTTAATTTTAAGCTGCTGCCGTATGACAAAAATTTCTGAAAGAATAGAACGCATAAAGGACGCCATTAACTCCACCTGCGCTCGCGTGGGCAGGGACAGCAGCGAGGTGAAGCTTGTCGTTGTGACCAAATCGGCGTCCCTTGAAGCCATAAAGGAAGTGATTAAGTTAGGTTGCACCGACCTCGGCGAAAATCGCGTCCAGCAGCTTAAAAAAGTCTCCGCTGAGGTGGCCCAGTTTCTGCAGGAGCGGGATGGAAACCCGGCCTCGCCCAGGAAAATCAACTGGCATATGATAGGCCATTTGCAGCGTAACAAAGTCCGGCAGGTGCTGCCCATAGCCTCGCTGGTGCATTCCGTGGACACGCTCCGACTGGCGGAGGAGATAAATAATTCGGCGGCCAGGCTGAACTTGTGCCCCAGGGTGCTTCTGCAGGTCAACACTTCCAACGAACCGCAAAAATACGGCGTGCCCATCGCTGCCGCAACGCATTTGGCCGAGCAGGTGGAAACTCTGTCGAACCTGCAGCTAATCGGCCTGATGACGATGGCGCCGCTGACGCACAATAAGGACGTCGTCCACTCCTGCTTTCTCCGCGCCAGAGAGCTGTTCGTTGAGATGCGAGGCGAAAAGATTGTCGGCCCGAGCTTTACCGAAATAAGTATGGGTATGAGCTCGGACTACGAGGTCGCTCTTGAGGAGGGCGCGACAATCCTCCGCATCGGCTCGGCAATATTCACCGGTTACGAGCAGCTTTAGAGCGGATAAAATCAGCAAAATCCCCCTGCAATTTCGTTGCGAAGCCCGCCAAGACGTCGTGGCGGACTGCACAGAGGGAAATCCCTCATAACTTCTTCAATTTTTCGCTGCTAAATGAACAAAAAAGCCCAAAGTGCCCCACCTAACAAGCCGAATTTATCATAGAACCGGCTAATAGAACGGGCAGGCATTCACAGTCCGATAAGCAGCCGGGGAGCGCAAAGAAAATGGAAAGAACCGAACTGCTAAATGCTATCGAGGTCCCGAGGAGCTTCATGGATGTGCTTTGCCTGACAAATCAGCAGCACATTCCGTCCGAGGTAAAGCGGCTGTTCAAGCAGAAAAAGCTTTCTTACTCAGTGCTGCCGATAGACGAATATCACCGCATCCGCGACCGGCTTGACCTTATCGGAACCGTGATTATCGACGCAAGGGAGCTGGATGCCTCGCAGCAGCAGAAATTGGCCGGCATAATCGAGTCGCTCGAAACGGAAAATATCGGCGCGATTCTGCTGACAGGCCGGGTGGAGCTGCCCATAAAAAGCTTCTCCTTGACACCGACCAAAACCAGCTTCTCTATGGCCGGCACGATGAAGTCAATTTCCATCGACGAGCTGTGGGTAAGAATAAGCGTCAATCTTGCATACCGGCAAAAAAGCACCGGCATTATGGTAAGGGCCGCCGTCCCGGTGAAACACGCCCTGAGAGCCTATAAGAACAGGCTGGCTGAGCAGCTCTCTATGACCGGCGCTCTGGTGGACAACCTCTCGGAGCAGTTGCGCCTCGCAGGGCTTGTTCAGCAGGACTTCCTGCCCACGCAGTTGCCCAACAGCGACAACGTGCGATGGGCGACGGTTTTCCTGCCGGCGGAGTGGGTATCAGGTGACATCTACAACATCGCCCGTATCAACGAGCAGTACACGGGCTTTTACATAGCCGATGTCGTCGGCCACGGGATGCCCGCGGCGCTGCTGACCATATTCGTCAAACAAGCTCTGGTGATGCGGGAGACCGTCGAGAACAATTACAGAATATTCTCGCCGGCTGAGGCGATGACAAACCTCAATGTCCGGATGTCCGCGCAGAAACTGTCCGGCTATCAGTTCGCCACCTGTTGCTACTGTCTGCTGAATACCGAGACGCTTGAGCTGACTTTTGCCCGAGCCGGGCATCCTTACCCGGTCCTCATCAGGCGAGGCGAAGACCCGCAGCAACTGGAAATTCGCGGGTCCCTGCTGGGCATTTTCAATGAGGCTGAATATGTTCAGCAGAAAGTGCAGCTACAGTGCGGCGATAAGGTGCTGCTCTACTCAGATGGAGCAGAGTCGTTTATAGGCAGCTTTAATGACCAGAGCGGCTACCGTTTCAGCAGCGAATTTTGCGAAATCAAAGATTTGCACATCGGCGATATGCTCGACAGATTCAAGACGCTCGCGCAGGGCGACAAAATCACGCCCAATGAAGTTGACGACATCACGTTAGTCGGCCTGGAAATACTTTAGGCGGCTCTTCCATTGACATCCTGCCACTACTCCCTTGATGAACACCGTCTCTGCGCAAAGGGTTGTCGAAAAACTAGGCCCACCATCTGCCTTTTCATCGCCGAGAAATTGTTTGCAAGACCCATCTTCACCGGCTATACTTATCAAATCCAACTGGCGGCCTGATGCCTATGTGCTCCTGAAATCCCAAACAGCCCGGGGCTTACGGAAAGGATGCGGCAATGGCGGAAAAAGATGCCGATTTGCAGAAAATAAGGGAAATTATCGAAATAATGAAGGAAAACGACCTCCTCGAGGTCGAGATAGAGCACGGCGAGGACAAAATTTTCTTAAAGCGCTCTCAGCCGCAGTCCGCCACGATTCTTGGCGGATTGGCGGCCTTGCCAATGGTCGGGGCACAGCCTGCCATACCTGTGGGAGCCAGCGGCACAGGGGCAGCCCAGCCCTCTATTACCGGGAAAGAAGAAAACTTAGTAGAGATAAAATCACCCATCGTGGGCACCTTCTACGCGACGCCGAGTCCGGATTCCGGGCCTTATGTCGAAGTTGACTCGCACGTTGAACCGCAGACCGTCGTCTGCATAATTGAGGCAATGAAGGTGATGAACGAAATAAAGGCCGAGGTAAGCGGGACGATTGTGGAAATTCCGGTCACCAACGGCCAGGCCATCGAGTACGGCCAGGTCCTTTTCAGAGTAAGGCCGGACTAATTTGTGTCCCCCCTGATGCTCGTTGCTCGTCGAAAAACAAAACGTCGAGTATCGAGTATCGAGAATCGAGAATATGTTTTCAAGAATCCTGATAGCAAACCGCGGCGAGATAGCGCTGCGTATCATTCGTGCCTGTCACGAGCTTGGCGTCGAGGCGGTGGCGGTCTATTCCGAGGCCGACAAGGATGCGCATTACCTGCGGCTCGCCGATGAGGCCGTCTGCATAGGCCCGCCCGCGTGCGCCGAAAGTTACCTCAATATCCCTCGCATCATAAGCGCAGCCGAGATTACCGACGTCGAAGCAATCCACCCGGGCTACGGCTTCCTGGCGGAGAGCGTGGAGTTCGCCCAGATATGCAGGGACTGCGGGATAACGTTCATCGGCCCGCCCGTCGAGGCAATGCAATTACTGGGCGACAAAGTCCAGGCCCGCAACCTGGCCCGCAAGGCGAAAGTGCCGGTGGTGCAAGGCTCCGAAGGCACCATCAAAGATGATGCCGAGGCTCTGAAACTGGCCAACGATATCGGCTACCCTGTGATAATAAAGGCCGCCGGCGGCGGAGGCGGCCGCGGTATGAGAGTCGTTCACAGCGATATCAGCCTGCGCTCGGCATTTAGCGCAGCACGTGCAGAGGCAGAAGTAGCTTTTGGCGACGGCCGCCTGTATCTGGAAAAATACATACTCGAAACGCGGCACGTGGAGGTGCAGGTGATGGCCGACAGCGAGGGTAACGCACTGCACTTTTTCGAAAGGGACTGCTCCATCCAGCGAAGACATCAAAAGATGATTGAGGAGTCGCCTTGTCCTGTTCTGGATAAGCGCACAAGGGAGGAGCTTTGCGAGGCGGCCCTGCGGCTTATAAAGGAAGCCAACTATGTCAACGCCGCAACGGTGGAGTTCCTTCTGGACAAGGATAAAAAGTTTTACTTCATCGAGGTCAACACCCGCATCCAGGTTGAGCACCCCGTCACCGAAATGGTTACAGGCCACGATTTAATTAAGTGGCAGTTGAAAATTGCCAGCGGCCATACCATCAGAATCAGTCAAAAAAATATCAGGCGAACCGGCGTGGCGATTGAGTGCCGGATTAACGCCGAGGACCCTGCAAACAATTTCGCTCCCTCACCCGGCACGATTACCGAATATCTTCCGCCCGGCGGGCCCGGCGTGCGGGTCGATACGCACGTCCATCAGGGCTGGACGGTCACGCCGAATTACGACTCGATGATTGCAAAAGTCATCGTTCACCAGAAGACGCGGACGGAGGCCATTGCCACAATGAAAAGGGCCTTGCGGGAATTTACTATTGAGCCGATTAAGACAACAATTCCCGCCTGCTTAGACATCCTTTCGCACAACCTTTTCGTCAAGAATAAAGTCGATACCGGCTTTGTCGAGCGAAACTTCTGACAGATGTCGATAGACAACTGTCATTCCGAGCGCAGCGAAGCGGAGCCGAGGAATCTATTTAATATGTCGTTGCGAGCGAATAAAGCCTTTAGCCCTGAGCAAAGTCGAAGGGGTGGCAATTTCCCTTATCAATCGTAAACTTGTGGTGAGCGAAGTCGAACCATCATCAATTGAAAACTCGTGCCCGCGCAGGCGGGTATCGAAAATGTCTTTACCGCCACCGCACAAAAACCGAGCAGAAAAAGTGTGTAACTGACTCTTGCGAGCTTAAATAGTATCCTGGTGAAAGCCTCTGATGACCCAACAAACAAGAGGAACAAACACCAAACGTATAATGCCGTAAACAAACCAAGTACTGCAGAAACCACCGATTGCACACCCAAAACCTATTAAGACAACTAACCCAATGAATTCATTTGTGGATAGGTGTGTCCAATAGCTATGAGCGCCCATTAACAAAACAGCTTTCTCACAAGAAACACCATATTCACTCATGAATTTGGCATCTGGCCTCGGATATCGCCGATTGATAAGGACTATACAAAGTTCTTGAAGATTTTCTGGATATGATTTCCCTTCCGTCCATTCGTATCGAATTGGTTTCCCTCGGATTGATTCCATAAACTCTAATTCACATTCTGCTAATTGACTTAGTGCGGTACTTCTTTTATCTATCAACATACTTACAGAAATATATCCGCAAATAATGCCAACAAGTATTGCCAAAATGAGCGTTATTCTTTGGAAGCCATGTTTTGGGTTCATGACTTTAATCCAATATCTGGCTAAAACATCTTGCAAACTCATTTACGCTTGCTCAACTTCAACTGTACATCAGGTCCAATCAAGATTCACATACATCAGATAGGAACAACTGACTAAGACGTCCCTGTCGTCTTTGTCTCGAAATCAAACAAAATCATACTCTCTCCAGCACTGAAGAACAAATATTTTTTGTGAAAATTTGTGGCCAAAAACAAAAAGCGATGATTTTTGTGACATTGAACGAAAAAATTTAAAATTATTCAAAAAAAACCTTAACATTGCCTGCCGTTCCGTTTTATTACATATAGATTGTAGCGTTACTACTCTTACTACAAATTTTGTTTTTTGGAGATAGCATATGAATTTAACGAAAGACGAAATCAAACAAATCGAGCAAACTGCCGACCAACTAGAGAATTGGTCGGACAAACTATCATACAATCCACCGTGCGCAACGAAAGTCGAACTTACGCCAAGCAGGCGCTGCAAGGAAATAATAACTTTGTTACTCGAGAAAACTAACATAGGCGCTAAAGTGGAGAGAGAATTTGATGCGCTTGACAAACTGCATCAAGAATACGAAGGTTGGCGCTCGAAATCTATCACTGAAGATAACGAAGAGGAGTTCACGATACTTATCGATAGTATTAAAGGCAATCTTTACGACCTCGCAGAAACATTCCGACAAATTACTCAAATCGCCAGAGAAGAGTTATGCGCCGAAAAGCCAGCGGGAACAAAGCAGAATGCCACTCCTGCGAAACTTTGGAGGATATGGACTTTTGTCAAAAAGGCGGCCGAGAAAAGCTGGCAGATATTTACGGAGAGTTTCTGGGAGGCAGTTCTGGACAGAATCTGGCCTAAGTGAAAACTGGTTTGTTGGTTGTTGAGCTAACGAATAGATTCCTCGACGGAGTTTATCCCGGCGCAGGCCGGGACTCAAGATGACTACCCACCTTGTTTTCCATAAAGCAGTTTGACCCATTCGACAGCACCCACGCCCCGTCCTTTAGGGCGGAGACAAAAGACGCCGCTCAGGGTCAACCCTGAGCAAGCCCCGGCCTTCAGGCCGGTGAGCGTCGAAGGGTTGACAAGATACCGTTGTATGCGGATAATATGCGGTTGCATAGGATGTCGTGTGTTTGTGAGGCATTTATGGGAATAAGTCAAACATTAGTCAGTGAAATTGTCAAACGCATTTTGGGCGTAGCCGAGCCGCGGCGAATAATCCTTTTTGGTTCGGCTGCCACAGAACAAATGACCAGAGACAGCGATATTGACCTGCTGGTGCTTGAATCCGCTCCGGGTGATACCCGCAAAGAAAGCGTTCGTATTCGCCGGGCGGTGCGCGGGCTGGGATGTCCTTTCGATATTATCGTTATGGCTGCCGAACGGTTTGAGGAAAGCAAAAATGTTGTTGGCGGTATCGCTTATCCAGCCAACAAGTATGGCAAGGTGATATATGAAGCCGCCTGATAAAATAAGAGATGAATTTGTGCATCAATGGTTGTTGAGAGCGGAAGAAGACTTTAATGCTGCCAAGTCTCTTATCGCTTATGGGGCGTCTTTTATATCTACGGTTTGTTTTCATTCACAGCAGGCCGCAGAGAAATATCTGAAGGCATTTTTGACTTATCATCAGGTCGAGTTTCCGAAAACGCACGATATTGATGAGCTTCTTGATATGATTGCCCCGATAGACAGCAAACTGTCCGAATCTTTGCGCGATGTCATTATTCTTACAAATTATGGCGTAGATGTCCGCTATCCGGGCGATTTTCCTAACGTGACCAGCGGCGATGCTCAACAAGCAATCCAGATGGCCGAAAAAGTTCGCAGGTTGGTTTTAGAGTTGCTATAGCGCACGAGCAACCCCTGCTTTCGCAGGGGCAGGCAAGCGGCTATTTCTCCAGGGCCGTCAGGTTTTCATAAGTTTCGCGTTTTCGGACTTGTCCGCCGGAGGTGGATGATTGAGAATTTGTCATCCTCAACGAGGACTTCAACGGCCAGTCCGAGAATTTTCATCGCGCTTTTGCTGAAGGATATATTTTAGCACATCCGGTCTGCTGATAATGCCAACCACTATTCCTTCTTTTGATATGACAGGGACCCTTCTGAAATAATTAATCATCATAAAATCGCAAATCGTCTGCAAACTATCATTCTCTTTATAGTAAACCGCAGGTCGTGTCATAAAGTACTCAACTGTTTTGTTTTTCTCGTCTTCATTCGCGTAGAATAACTTTAGACAATCCTTTTCTGTAATAACCCCCGATAAAGTCATATCAGCTTCGATGACAGGCATACCGGTAATTTCGTTTTTCAACAGAGTCTCTACGGCCTCATATATCGGCGTCTCTCTTTTTACGCTAAGTACATTCTTTGTCATAATGTCTTTGACTTTTATCATTGTTTTTTCCTTCCCTTAGCAACGAGTCTAATAGATACCAATAATACGGACAATCCGTCTTATGATTCCAGTTTGACCAAATCCTGGTAGGATTCACGTTTTCTGATGACGGAGAATTTGTCATCCTCAACGAGGACTTCGGCTGCTCGCGGGCGGGCGTTGTAGTTGCTGCTCATACTAAAGCCGTAAGCCCCTGCGGTAAAGATTGCAATTAAGTCGCCGCGTTTTACAGGAGGCAAGGCCCTGTCTTTTGCAAAGAAATCCGCGCTCTCGCAAATCGGGCCAACGACGTCAACAACTTCACTGCCAGGCAGCTGCAAATCTTTAGTTCGTTTTCGAGGGACGAACTTCCGAACTACTTTCGCAGGCCAGATAAAATGAAAGGCATCATACAACGCCGGCCGAATCAAATCGTTCATAGCAGCATCAACGATAACAAATTTTTTTCTGCCCCCCTGCTTTGTATAGAGCACGCGAGTAAGCAGTATCGCCGCGTTGGCGGCGATGCTCTTGCCCGGCTCCAGTATCAGCTTTACATTTTTGCCCTTCAGTAGAGGGATGATGCCTGCCGCGTAATCTGCCGCCGAGGGGACGGTATCGGACTCGTAATCGGCGCCGTAGCCGCCGCCCAAATCGAGGGCCTCGATGGTGCGGCCTCCGCGGCGGAGCTTATCAATAAGGGGCAGGACCTTTTTTACAGCTTGCACGTATGGGTCAATCTTCTTGCCGCCTGTTCCGAGGTGGATGTGAATCGCGCAGAGCTTCACCACACTGTTTGCGCCATAATCTGCGAAGACTTTGAGCGCCCGCTCAATGTCAACGCCGAATTTCGTCTCCTTCTTTCCCGTGGTCAGATACGCGTGCGTTTTGTATTCGATGTCGGGGTTGACACGAAGGGCCGCCTTGGGTCTTTTGCCGAGTCTCTTCGCTATATGAATCAGGTTTTCAAGCTCGGCTTCGGACTCGATGTTAAAGTAAGCGATTCCGACCTTCAGGGCTTCGATGATTTCGGTGTCGGTTTTGCCGACGCCGGCGTACACGATTTTCGCCGCCTCGCCGCCCGCTTGCAGAACGCGATACAGCTCGCCGCCGCTGACGATGTCAAATCCGCTGCCCGCATCGGCTAAAACTTTAAGGATATTTACATTGCCGCAGGCCTTGACCGAATAGCAAACCATCGCATCGAGCACGCTGTAAGCTCGTTGAATCCTTCGCAGATGTTCTAATAATGTGGCCTTACTATAAATATAGACCGGCGTGCCGATTTTGGCCGCGATTTTTTCGACAGGTGCTCTTTCGGCAAGCAGTTTGCCGTTTTTATAATTGAAATAATCCATCTGGTTCCCCTTGCAAACAATCCGCGGGCATTTTGAAAGATTACTTCCAGGCCAATAGATATTATAAACAGGCAGTCGGCGGTTGCAAGGAACCAGTCGCTTTATTTTGCAGGGCATCCAAAAAGGCAAATGTCAGTGGAGGGTCTGGGGGGCACAACCGGACGGCAAACGGCAGCGGGGGTATTCTGTGCGGAAATAAAATGGAAGGTTCCAATCAGTGTAAAGAACCTTCCATTTTCACATAGCTTGCCGCGAGATTTCTTACTCGCGGGCGACATTAACCGGCCTTGACCGGCACCCGTCAGACTGTGACGGATAGACGGACGGGTTTCAACTAAGATGCCGTACTAAGCTTTCATTTTTTCTTCTTGCCTTTGGCTTTCTTTTTTGCCTTCTTTGCCATTATTTGATCACCTCCTTTTGGCTGACCAAATTCTCTTAAGTCATTACAATATCACAATATTACTTCTTACTTGAAACTTATGTCAAACAAATTATTCAAAAAACTGATAATCTGTTCTGTAATTTCTATCGTCTAAATCTTCGCAATTACTTCATAAAATTTTTCCGCTCAATGTTTTACACGACTCCGCGCATCGTTTATCATACACACAAACACAGCGCTGCAACCTTTGTCGAAGGCAAAGTTGTTCTCACAATCACGAAAATGTTTTTTTTGTCGTTGGCCGTGGCGGATGCAGTATATTTAACTTATAGACCTGTTTTGCTGATGTTGACTTTGAAAGGATTTTCTCCTTGCTGTCACATATACTGTTAAGAAAATATGATGTGCAGCAGTCGGACAAATTCCGGATTGGACAAGATGATTTTTTTTGTGTGCGCAGCATCTTTTTAGTAAATTAGATTGCTCGAGCGCTTTTGAAAAACTTTTCAGATAGCGCACAGTTTTGCTGTTAAATTTTTATGGCAAAAAGAAAAATAGCTCTCTTTGGCGGAACATTTGACCCGGTTCACCTCGGCCACACGACCGTTGCTGCCGCCGCAGGCGAGCATATTGGCGCCGAGAAAGTTGTGTTCATCCCGGCAAAATGCTCTCCGCTCAAAGGTGCTCCGCCGAAGGCGAGCGATGAAGACCGGCTGAAAATGCTCGCTCTCGCAATTGCAGGCAGCAGCGACTTTCAGGTAAGCGATTACGAACTGAGAAAGCCGGAGATCAGTTACACTCTGGAGACGGTAAAACACTTTCAGGCCGAGTACGGCGGCGAAGCCGCAATCTACTGGCTGGTCGGAGCCGACGGCGTCGATGATTTGCCTTACTGGTACGGAATTCTCGAACTAATCGACCGGTGCAATCTATGCACGATGTACCGGGCCGGCTGCAAGGCGCCCGACTTTGCAAAATTTAAGACAACGTGGGGGGCCGGGCGGGTCAGGAAGCAGCAGCGAAACATCATTCAAACACCGCTTGTCGATATAAGCAGTACAGAGATACGCGGCTGCCTGGCTGCGGGCCGGGATGTAACCGGTATGCTGCACCCTGCTGTTGCCGACTACATCCGCAAACGCGGTCTGTACCGCTGTGAAATAAAACGTTAGTCAGGTCACAACGATAAATTCCTGACCGACTTTGCCAGCCAGTCATACCACTCGGCCATTCCCTCGCAGGTCCTGGCTGATATGGGAAAGATTTCGATTTTCTTATTCAGTCTGCGGGCGTCGCGTTTAACTCGTTCGATATCAAAATCGACCTGCCCGCCTATCTGAAGTAGATCGATTTTGTTTATGAGCAGCACCTTCGACTTTGCGAAAATGGCAGGGTATTTAGCCGGCTTGTCATCGCCCTCAGGGACAGAAAGCACAACTATCTTATAATTTTCACCCAGCTCAAAGGCCGATGGACATATCAGGTTGCCTACGTTCTCTATAAAAATCAAATCCAGTTCCTTAACAGGCAGTTTAGCCATCGCATCGCTCACCTGAGCGGCTGACAAATGGCAGGCGCCATTTGTGTTTATCTGGACAGCCGGTGCTCCGCTCGCTTTTATTCTGCGAGCATCTATGTCGGTCTGAATGTCGCCCTCAATCACACCGATTCTGATTTTGCCCTTCAGGTCGCTTATGGTCCTCGACAGAATCGTGGTTTTGCCGGAACCAGGGGACGATATAACATTCAGACACAATATCTTTCGCTCGGCAAAAAAGTCTCTGTTCCTTTGGGCATATTCTTCGTTGACGCTGAATATTTTCTTGCCAACATTAATCTTCTGCATAATGTTACTCCGGCTGAAATTCTATCTCTTCCAGTATCAAAGGCGCATCCGGCAGCAGCTGGAAATCTTCGCCGCCGCACTTCGGACACCGCGGACTGGACATCTCAACGGCAAAATCCTGATTGCAGCTATTACAGCGGCCGCGTATCGGCTTATGCTCTATCTGCAATCTAACGCCCTCGCACGGTGTCCCTTTTGCGATGGCCTCGAAAGCAAAGCAAAGCGATTCATCATTGATTGCATAGAGACTGCCGCAGCTAATTTTCGCAGCGACCGGCCTGATGGTGCGTTTCGCAGTCTCCTCTAATATCGCCGTCAATATATTCTGCGCCACCATCACCTCGTGCATCAGCATATCCTCGGCAGTTCCCGCCCGTAAGGCATCTGCACAATTCGCCTTCCGCCGATTCTGGTTGCCAGTTCCACCACAGGCACATCGCGGGTTTCCAGAACCTCGCCTATTATGCTCGCGTCTTTGCCCAGCGAATGATTCCTGCAAATCTCCAGACACTTCTTAGCGGCCTGCGGCGAAACAACCGCAATGAATTTGCCCTCATTTGCAATAGTCAGAACATCGAACCCGAGCATATCCGCCGCCGCCTGCACGATGGGCCTGACCGGTATGTCGGCTTCGCGAATCTCGATACTCAATCCGGTCGCTCTGGAGATTTCGTTAAGCGTTGCAGCTAATCCGCCGCGGGTCGGGTCACGCATAAATTTTATACCGGGGACCTTCTCCAGTAATTTGCAGGTCAGCCCCGCTATGCCGGCACAATCGCTTTCAAGCTGCGATTGAAACTTGATGCCTTCTCTCTGCGAGATAATCGTCAGGCCGTGGTCGCCGATGGTGCCGCTGATAATAATTTTGTCACCGACGGCAATCTTCTCGAACCCCAAATCCACGCCCGGCAATTTTACACCGATACCGGCGGTGTTTATAAAAATTTTCTCCGCAGCCCCCGCCTCAACGGTCTTGGTGTCTCCGGTAACGATGTCAACATTGTTTTCCTCGGCTGCCTTGCTTATGCCGGCTAAAATTTTATCGAGCAATTCGAACTCAAAGCCCTCCTCGATTATCAGCGATAGCGCCAGGGCAACCGGCCTTGAGCCGGCAACCGCCAGGTCGTTCACCGTCCCGCAGACCGCGAGTTTGCCGATGTCGCCGCCATTGAAAAACAGCGGCTTTACAACGTAGCTGTCCGCGGTGAAACATATCGAGCTGGAATCGAGATTCAGCTCCGCCGAGTCGCCCATTTTTGCGAGGGTATTATTTTTGAACCGCGGCAGAATATGCCGGCGCAGTAACTCGTATGACAATTGCCCGCCTCCGCCGTGTGCAAGCAAGATTCTATCGTGTTTGTTCTCGTTATTTCTCAACCCTGGTCTCCTGTTCTCCTGCTTCCCTGATTCCCTGCTCTCCCGATACCGCCGTACTTGTAGTGTGCCGCACAGGCCCCTTCGGAGCTTACCATACAGGGACCGACCGGCGCCTGCGGGGTGCAGCTTTTCCCAAATAGAGAACAGTCCGGCGGGTCTATCAAACCACACAGAACCTCGCCGCACCGGCACCCTCCCGCCTCCTCGCCCGGCTCTTCAGTTAAATTGAACCTCTTAAACGCGTCGAAATGACTGTATTTGTCCTTTAGCTTCAGCGTGCTCTTTTCGATTTTACCTATGCCTCGCCAGTAGCCGTCTGCCGGCTCGAAACACTCGGCAATGACCTTTTGTGCGGCGGCATTGCCCTGCTCAGTTACCACCGCAGCATATACCGACTTTAGCTCGGCCTTGCCGGCGGCGAGCTGTTGACAGATTTCGGCAAGCGCCTCGACTATCTGCACCGGCTCGAATCCCGCCACGACGCAAGGCCGAGCGAAGTCTTCAACAATCTCCGCAAACGCGCCGTAGCCGATTATCACGCTCACGTGGCCGGGACACAAAAAACCGTTTATATTGTGATTTTTCCCGGACAACAAAACCCTCATCGCAGGGACAACCAGCTTGTGCCCGCTTAGAACGCAAAAGTTGTCGATACCTGCTTCGGAGGCCTCTTTCACTACGACAGCGGTGGCCGGCGCAGTCGTCTCAAAACCGACTGCAACAAACACAACCGTTTTTCCGGGATTGTCTTTTGCTGATTGCAGGGCATCTTCGCTGCTCAGGACGACCTTGACATCGGCCCTGGACCTCTTTGTTTCAAGCGAGCCGCCTCTGCCGGGCACTCGAATCATATCGCCGTAGGTGGCGATTATGCAATCGTCGCGGTCCGCCAATTGCAGGACAATATCAATATAGCTCTGGTCGGTAACGCAGACAGGGCAGCCCGGGCCGGACAAAAGTCGCAGCTCCTTCGGGACAATCGACCTTATGCCGCTGCGGAAGATGGAAACCGTATGCGTGCCGCAGACCTCCATTATGTTGACCTGCCGCCCCAAAGTTTTGCAGGCGGTATCCATCTCTGCCTGTGCTTTGTGAATCCTGTCAAGCATACGCTGTCAGAGTATATGAGTATATGAGTCAAAGGACAGCGCAATTACTCATTTACGCATTTACTCATTAACTCATTTACCCATTCACCCCGAAACCCTGTTCGGTGTTTTTTGGAAATTGTCTATCTGGGCGAGCAGCTCCCACGTCTGCTTCGCCTCTTCCTCATCAACAAGCGAAATGGCGAAGCCGGCGTGTATCAAAACCAAATCGCCTAACTTGGCCTGCGGCAGCAGCGTGGTCTTCGCCCGCCAGCGGTTGCCCATCGCATCGACAACCGCATTATCCTTCTCCATCTCCACTATCCTTGCCGGTATCGCCAAACACATCGTTCGTTGCTCGTGACTTGTATTTCGATTCCATACTGCGGTAAGACCGGACATCACCGTTCACATCCTCATTCTATTGCTCGGCAGGCATAGGGTCAATGCGTTTGCCCCTCTCAAAAGGGAAACGCCGTAAAAAACGATTGACAGAAGAATACCTCGAATTTATCCTTATAGTTAATAGGCGGTCGTTTTAAGCTGTGATAGGGTAACCCAAATAATATAGGGGGTAGTTATGGATATAAAGCGGCTTCTCAGGGAAAAACGTGATGATATTCGTGCCGCTGCTTCAAGGCACGGCGCATACAATATTCGTATTTTCGGCTCAGTAGTACGCGGCGAAGCTGGTCCCGATAGTGATATTGATTTTTTAATTAACGTAGGCCCAACGACAAGTTCCTGGTTCCCTGCGGGTCTTATATTAGACCTTGAAGAGATTCTCGGTCGGCGCGTCGAGGTTGTGACAGAAAAAGCGCTCAACCCTTATATTCGCGACCACGTGCTCCGCGAGGCCGTAGCTCTATGAAAGATGACATCGCTTATCTGCGGCATATACAAGAGTGCATTCGGCGGATAGAGGAGAACACCGCCGGGGGCAAAGAGCGCTTTATGTCGTCTCATACTCTCCAGGATGCTGTATTGAGAAACCTCCAAACGTTAGTCGAATCGGCTCAGCGGCTTTCCGACAATTTGCGGGCCGGACACCCTGAAATTGAGTGGCGTCGCATCGCGGCATTTCGGAATGTGCTTGTTCACGATTACCTTGGCATTGACCTGGAAAGAATCTGGGAGATTACACGGCAAGATGTGCCCCAGCTTAAACAAGTTGTGGCGGATATGTTGAAAAGCCAGACGTAGCTGCTGTCTTGTGGTAGTCCCGGGCGGGAGTCTGGTTCTGGGTTTGAAGCAGTTACCTGTCACATCGACAACCGCATTATCCTTCTCCATCTCCACTATCCTTGCCGGTATCGCCAAACACATATTTCGTCGTCCGTCGCTCGTGACTTGTATTTCGATTCCATACTGCGGTAAGACCGGATATCACCGTTCACGTCCTCATTCTATTGCTCGGCAGGCATAGGGTCAATGCGTTTGCCCCTCTCAAAAGGGAAACGCCGTAAAAAACGATTGACAGTTAATCGGTCTGAAGATGGAAGAATAAATTTAAGGATTTTTCAGACAGCACTTCACAAAATACAAGTCACGAATCGCGATTCACGAGCTTGGCGGCGATTGCCGCTTGGCCGATAGATAGGCCGCCACCATTAGATGGAACGCCACGGTTAGGTTTCTTTATGTCTTTCCTTGTGGTGGCTTGAGCAAAACGTGGGTCGGTCTATCACGGTCGCAGGTAAGCCAGCCATCTTTGTAGTGAAGTTCCACGACTTGTATGGAGCTTCGCCGCTGCTCATAACCTTCAATTTTGGGGCGAGATTCTGTGCGACCGGGATGCGTAAAATAAAAAAGGAATGCCCTATCATCACTCACCACGACATCGGCATGCCCGCCCTTGACCTGGTCATCTGCTCCCTTGCCGGGGGTCTGTAGCAGGTTCGTGGCCTGCGCCGTCCAGTTGAGCGCATCATCTGAGCGATAAACGCCAAGACCATTCCATACATCGACCACCATCCAATAGTAATTCCTCCAGCGAAAGACCTTCGGTCCCTCTCCCGCACGTTCGCCTACCCCTGCCGCCTTTCCGCGGTCCTGCCAGGTTTGTAAATCGTTGCTGTCAGCATAATAAATCGATTTGCGGTCGGTTTCATTATTATACCACAAGCGCCAGGTTCCATCCGGTAAATGAAAAACACAGGCATCAATAACCCGGTCGGAAGAAAGCTTTAGCGTGGATACATAGTTCCATTTGAGCAAATCGGTGCTTGTTAGATGGACGATTTCCCGCGGGTGCTGCCAGTTGGAAAAGATGCCGGGGACTACTGTCAGAAACATGTGATAGGTGTTGTTATGCTCAACCACCTCCGGAGCCCAATGCGTAAAGTCTTCCTTTCCGTAATGGATTTCAGCGACGCCGCGATAGTCCCAGGTAGCACCGCCGTCCAGAGATTGTGCAATGCCAATCCGGGTGCCATGCACCCAGCTGACGCCGTCAATATCCTTCGATGGCAAATTCGCACGCCTGTTGGTGTAAAACATAAACCACTTCTTCTCTTTATCATTCCAAATGACCACAGGGTCGGCTGCGCCATCATACACGGGGTCACGAAACAAAGGTTTGGGTGCAACCTTGCCAGGTGTTACAGAGTCATTTACAGGCGCGGACGCCGAAAGGGCAGCTCCTGCGAATAAGACAAGAAGTATCAGATGTAATTTTTTCATATTGGCTTTGTTAAATAGCCGACCGCCTGCGGTCGGTTCGAACTATGTATTATATGGTTTTTCTGTTAAGACTTCCTGTGTCAAGCTACTTGTCTTCACGCTTCACGATATGGGCAGCAATCGCGGCTTGGCCAAGGGAGATACTGCCGTCATTAGCCGGCACGTCGCGATTGAATAATACGCTAAAACCATTTGCCTTCAAGAGCGCAATTAGGCGATTCGTAAGATAACGATTGCAGAACACCCCGCCGCTTATGGCGACGGTGTTGAGATTTGTGCTTTCCCTGGCTTGTTTAGCCATCGCCAGCAGGGCGATGGCAAGCGTGTTATGGAACTTCGCAGAGATAACCCCGGCAGGCAATTCCTCTCGAATATCGGTAACTATCCCGTCTATCGCCCGACCCAGGTCGAGCCGAAGAGGTCTGCCGGCATCGCGGACAAGCTGGAAATCATAAGCATCCTCCACGCCATTCTCAACAATCGCCTCAAGGGCCATCGGCAATTGCGCCTCAAAATGATTGTAGCTGCCTAATCCAAGCATCGCGGCTACTGCGTCAAAAACTCTGCCTAAGCTTGAGGTTTCAACGGCGTTAACGCCTTTTTCGATTTGTTCCAATATAATATGTTGTTTCTTTGTGTCGCCTTCAATTCGCTCAAGCAGCCATCTGAATTTATCTATGCTGAAATCATTGCCATAAGTTTTCTCTAATAGCCCGAGGACCGGCCTTATGGCTTCCTTACTCGCTTTGTCTGCTCCGGCCAGTTGATAGTATGCAAGATGGCCGAATCGCTCAAAGCCCTCTAACGATGCAATCAAACATTCGCAGCCCCAGATTGCTCCGTCTGTTCCATAGCCGGTGCCGTCACAGGAAATGCCGATGACCGGTCCGCTGGTGCCATATTCGGCCAAAACGGACGCGATGTGTGCCCAGTGATGCTGAATTTGAATCGTCCGCAGCCCCGGCAGCGAAAGAGCATACTGTGTCGATAGATACCCCGGGTGAAGGTCGCAGACAACAACCTTTGGCTCAACCTCAAACAATTTTCGCAGGTGCTCGACCGATTCGATGTAGTGATGATAAACCTCTGCATCTTCGAGGTCGCCTATGTGCTCGCTGCAGATAAGCTGGCAGTTCGGCCCTGAGCAGTTCGGTGGTGAGCTCACTGTCGAACCACTCACTGCCGAAGGGTTGTGTTTTGCAAAACAGAATGTGTTCTTCAAATCCGCCCCCGCCGCAAATATATCCGTATGTCGTATGTCGTATATCGTATGTCGTATGTCGCCCGTCTCTCGTCGCTCGTCGTCTGTGTCGGTCCGTGTTTCCAAGTCCGTGTCAATCAGTGTTTCAAAGGGCTGCGGGCGATTTTCTTCCATAAAAATCGGCGTAGGAACGTATCCTCTCGCCCGCCGAAGCAGCGCCGGCTGCCCATCGACAAAATGCACAATCGAATCATCGACCTGGCGGTAGATTTCCCTGTCGTGCATCAGAAAGGCGTCCGCGACCCCGCCGAGCCGCTCCATCGCAAGGTCGTTTTTGCAAATCAGCGGCTCATCGGAGATATTGCCGCTGGTCGCCACCAGAACTTTCAGACCCTGAGCAAAGAGCAGGTGATGCAGCGGCGCATAACAGAGCATAAAGCCGAAGGTATTGACGCCCGGTGCAGCCGATGGGGCTATCGCGGCATCCTGCTTTTTTGGCAGCAGCACAATCGGACTTTGAGGGCTTTTCAAAACCTGCTCAGCCGATTCACTGACGACCGCATATTTTTTTATCCTCTCGACTGTATCAGCCATCATAGCGAACGGCTTATGGTCGCGGCGTTTACGCCGCCGCAATCGCCTCACCGCCCGGTCGTTTAGAGCATCGACGGCGAGATGAAATCCGCCGACGCCTTTTATCGCCACGATTTTGCCGGCCAAAAGCAATCCGGCTGCCTCGGCAATCACTTCATCCGTCTGTGTTTTTATGGTGTTTCCCTTGCTGTCGGTCAGCCGGACTTTCGGCCCGCAGGCGGGGCACGCAACCGGCTGGGCGTGAAAACGCCGGTCGGCTGCATTGCCATACTGAGCGGCGCATCTATCGCACATCGCAAAGACCGACATCGTTGTGTTCGTCCGGTCGTAAGGAATCGTCTTGACTATCGAATATCGCGGGCCGCAGTTGGTGCAGTTTATGAACGGATAATGGTAACGAAAATCTCTTTTATCAGCCATTTCCGCAAGGCAATCCCGGCAGGTCGCTATATCGGCCGTTACCTGCGAAAGCGGCGTCCCACCCGCATCGCTTGTCTGGATAACAAATTCCCTTTCCCCCTCAACTGCGGGAATGTCGATTACGCGACAGGATTTTATTTGCGCCAATGGAGGCTTGTCACAGGATTGCAGCCGCGACAGAAACCGGCTCATTTTCTCCTGCTCGCCCTGAAGTTCGATTGTTACGCCCTTTGTGTCGTTATAGACAAGCCCCGACAGGCCCAGCGACCGCGCAATCCTGTACACTGCCGGGCGAAAACCCACCCCCTGCACGCGACCCGTTATGGATATCCTTTGCCTTTTAATCTGAAACCCCTTCTTCTCCCCCTTGTCTTCTGTCGAAGACAGAAAAGGGGGTGGTTCTCGGCAGATTATAATTTGACGGTGGAAAGAAAACAATCGCCTCTGGCATACCGCTGTGGCGCTCTATAGGGCCGACAGCCCCCCTTCTTGCTTTCACAAGAAAGCAGAAAAAACAATTCGCCCTTGAGATACAAGCCGGACTCTTATATAATCAGGCCGGTTAGCACGATAAAAGGAACGTAAAATGGACACAAGACCTGTAACATTTTCGATTTTTTTTATGGCCTCTGCCTTGCTTCTGGGCGGTTGTGCGAAAGTGCAATCCTCCAAGACGTCCTGGCGGACCAGGATTGTCACGGAAGGTCAGAGGCATGCCGTAATGCAGACGGCCGAGGACGTGCTTGCGGGAATGCGTTTTACAATTGATAAAGCCGACCCGAACAGCGGCCTGATAAAGACCCGTCCTCTGCCGGCGGCACAATTCTTTGAGCTGTGGCGAAGCGACAACGTCGGCAGATTCAATTCCGCTGAGGCAAATCTGCACAGCGTCAGAAGGACGGTGGAGCTGCGTATAACACCGGACGGCAACGATATATCTGTCGCCTGCACGGTGAAGGCGGAGAGACTGTCCCTGCCTGAGGCCGAGGCCAGCAGCAGCTCTCGGGCATACAAGATGTTTTCCAGAAGCAGTTCGTCACTGCAAAAGATAAGGCTCAATCCTCAACAGCAGGCGGGTACGGCCTGGATAGATTTGGGCGGGGATGAGCAGCTCGCAGCGGAAATCATAAATCGGATTGAGACTGCCCTGAAGGACTCGTTAGTCGATAGTCGTTAGTCTGCCTTTGGCGGTGTTGACGAGCTTTGAAACACGAAATACAAGATACGAAATACGAACGACGAACAATGAAAATACTGGTCTGCGGCGGAGCAGGTTACATCGGCAGCAATATGACGGCAATGCTGGCTGCCTGCGGGCACAAGCCGGTGGTCTTCGATAATCTCAGTATGGGCCACAGGTCCGCTGTCAGAAACGCCGACCTGGTTGAGGGCGATTTGGCCGACTACGAGCTTCTTGTCAACACGCTGCGCAAATACAAAATTGAAGCGGTGATGCACTTTGCCTCCTTTATCGAAGTTGCAGAGTCAATACGAGAACCGCTCAAATACTACCGCAACAACCTCTCCGGCGCCCAGGTACTGCTCTCGGCGATGGAGGCCGCCGGTGTGGAGAAATTCGTCTTTAGCAGCAGCGCCGCCGTCTATGGCGTCCCCGGAAAGGTGCCTATCAGCGAAGATTCTCCGAAGGGGCCTATCAACCCTTATGGCGAGACTAAATGGGCTATTGAAAGGATGTGCCACTACCAAAGTCAGACGGGCAGGCTGCGGTATGTCGCCCTTCGATACTTCAATGCCTGCGGCGCAGGGAAAAACTCGGGACTCGGTGAAGACCACCGGCCCGAATCGCACCTGGTTCCGCTTATCATTCAGGCAGCGATGGGAAAACGCCCCGAAATACAAATCTACGGCGCCGATTACGACACGCCTGATGGGACCTGTATCCGCGATTACATCCACATCGATGATTTGTGCAGGGCGCATCTGCTGGCGATAGACAAGCTAAACGAAAGCCCCGAGCTTGTCTATAACCTCGGCAACGGAAATGGCTGCTCAGTCCGAGAGGTGATAGAAGCAGTCAGAAAGGTGTCGGGCAAAAACTTTAAGGTGGTAGCTGCAAAACGCCGGCCGGGCGACCCGCCGTTACTCACGTCCGATGCCACAAAGGCAAAGAATGAGCTGGGATGGCAGCCGCAAATGACCGACTTGGAAGAAATGGTCGCTACCGCCTGGCAATGGCACAATAAGTATCCCGCCGGCTATTCGGATTGAGCGAACGAAATCGGTCTTCGAATATTCAGGAGGTCAAGTTGTGGATAAGATTGAAAGCAGGAAAATAAAAAACAAGGTGAAAGGTTTTCTTAGAAAACACGGGATGGACCATGAGAACATCGATATAGAAAAAAGCTGCCGGACCTTCCTTAAGGAAATGGAGAAAGGCCTTGCCGGCGAAAAAAGCTCCCTTGAAATGATACCGACCTATATCGAGACCGAAAAACCGGTGCCGATAAACGAGCCCGTGATAGCAATCGACGCCGGCGGGACCAACTTCCGCGTCGCGGTGGTGCACTTTAATGAAAAAAGAGAGCCGGTGATAGAAAACCCAAAGCTCTACCAGATGCCGGGTATAAAACAGCAGGTCACGAAAAAGGAATTTTTCGCGGTTATGGCGGAATACGTAAAGGATTTTGTCGATGCAGGCAAAAACATCGGCTTTTGCTTCTCATACCCTACGGAAATATCCCCGAACAAAGACGGCAGGCTCATTCGCTTCTCAAAAGAAATCAAGGCCAAAGAAGTGGAAGGCCAAATGATAGGAGAAAATCTGAATATTGCACTCGGCGCAATACGCAAGGACGTCGTGGGGGGTCGAAGCGACAAGCACGTTGTCCTGTTGAACGACACGGTTGCAGCGCTACTGGCCGGCAGGGCGGGCTTCCCCGACAGGACGTTCGACAGCTACATCGGTTTCATCCTCGGCACCGGCACAAATTGCTGCTACGTCGAGCAAAATAGAAATATAAAGAAAGTAAAAGGCCTTGACCGCACAAAAAGCCAGATAATAAACACCGAATCCGGCGCATTCGGCAAAGGACCGCTGGGCAAAATCGATATGGAGTTCGACCAATCGACAATCAACCCCGGCCAGCAGACCTTTGAAAAAATGATTTCGGGTGCCTATCTCGGGCCGCTTTGCCTGCGGACTATCTGCGCAGCGGCAAACGAAGGGCTGTTTTCCCTCGCCCTCGCGGGGCAGCTAAAACAGATAAAAGAGCTGACCACAAAAGACCTCGGCGACTTTATGTATCATCCCACGGCAGGCAGTAATCCTCTCTCATCCGCACTTGCCGGCAAAAACGAAATGGACATCGTGACATTATACTGCCTGCTCGACAGACTCATCGAGCGGGCCGCAAAATTGGCTGCGATAAAACTATCTTCGGCGGCACTCAAGAGCGGCAGGGGCTGCAATCCCTGCCGGCCGGTCTGCATCGTCGCCGAGGGCACGGTCTTCTACCAGCTCAAAACCGTCAAACAAAGAGTCGAGCACTATCTCAAAACTTACCTCGAAGACCGGAAAAATATATACTACGAAATCGTGAACGTGGAAAACGGCACATTGATTGGCGCTGCTATTGCAGGATTGACAAATTAAAAGCCCGCCCCGCCAAAACCTCGCAGCAGGGCGGCGAAATGTATTTGGGGTAAGTAAATGGAAGAAAAATTAGAATTTACGCGCCTGGTTGGCAACGAGCGGCGGATGGGTCCCACGCTCGCCAGCGTCTCCCGACACTGGCAGGGTCAGCAGGAGCGCTTCATAATGGTCAGCCCCCACGATGACGATGCGGTTCTGGGGGCGGGCCTGCTTATTCAATTGGCCAAACGCGAGAATGTCCCCGTGCACATACTAATCGTTACCGACGGCAGCATGGGCTACTGCGGCGCCAAAGAAAAAGACACCATCGCCGAAATAAGACGCAAAGAAAGCTTCGAATGCTACCAGAGTCTGGGTGTGCCGAAAGAAAACATTATCTGGCTTGGCTTTCCGGACTGCCAGGTAAGTAATTACCGCGGCAGAAGGCCCGCCGAACAAGATAACCCCGTGGCAATCGCGGGCTTCGCGGGGCTGCAAAACAGCTTCACTTTCCACCTGCGAAAAATAAAGCCCACGCAGTGCTTCCTGCCCACGCAAAACGACCTGCACCCCGACCACCGCATAATTCACGAGGAGTTTCTGATAAGTCTGTTCCACGCCGCCGGAAATATCTGGCCTGAGCTGGGTAAGGCCCTCGATAAGGTGCCCTACGTTCACACTTTTGCCGTCTATTGTGATTTCGCCACCCCACCGACTCTGCGGATGCGCACGCCGATATCGTATCTGGAAAATAAGCTCAAGGCAATCGCGGCGTTCCGTTCGCAGAAACAGATTTCTTCGCTGATTGAAAACGTCCGTCACTGCGGCCCGGAAGAATACATACAGGCCATAGACTTCAAGCTGTACCACCCGGCCGGCTACCGCAATATGTTCGAGGAAAAAAAACCGTTCACAATGATACGATGAGAGAGGCCTCGGTCTGTAAACTGTGGCGTAATCATATTAGCCAACGGTTTTTTGAAACCGGAACATCAGAAGGAATCGCTTTGCCTTAAGCTGTCCGAAAGTTGGAGGAGCTATGCGATGACAGATTCCAGGAAAGGTAATCGAGTTATGAATGACCGCAGCAGAATTAACCGGCGGCAGTTTATCGGCTCAGCAGTGGCTGGTGCAGTAACTGTCGCAAGTTTACCATCAAATGTCGAATCTGCCGGGCAAACCGCCAAAGGCGTCTATCGCGAAAAGCTCCAGACGCCGATTATTGCCCGCCATCAGGTCATAGTCGCCGGCGGCGGACCCAGCGGCTTCATAGCGGCTCTCGCGGCCGCGCGCAGCGGAGCTGACACCCTGCTTATCGAACGCTATCCGTTCCTGGGCGGCAACGGCACAGCGGGACTTATGACCTGCTATAATGGCTTCCGCAACCAGAAACCGCCCGAAGCCCTGCAGACGGTCAAGGGCATCCCTGCTGAATACATCGCCGAGCTTGTGCGCCTGGGCGGTATCGCGGACTCCGACAACTACCCCAAAGAAATCCCGCACAATGTCACCAAAGGCGACGTCCCTTACTGTGTCGGCTTCGACCCTGAGGCCGCCAAGGTCGCGATGCTGAATATGATAAAAAAAGAAGGCGTCAAGCTGCTATTGCACAGTCTGGCCGTGGCGCCAATGCTCGACGGCCCAAAAGTAACGGGCGTAATTGTGGAGTCCAAGTCCGGCAGGCAGGCCATTGCCGCCGATATCGTTATCGACGCAACGGGCGATGGTGACATCGCAGCACGGGCCGGTGCGCCATTTGCCGGTCCCGCCCAAAAGGGAGACCGGATGGATATGAGTCTTATGTACCGGCTCGGCGGGCTGCCGGAAACCATTAAGGATTCGTATGGCGGCATCCGCATCGGCGACCGCGTTGTCAAATGGGGCCCGGGCTTTGGCGGAGATGGACTGGATGCGGAGAATCTGACGCGTGCCGAAATGGAAACGCGCCTGCGGCTGTGGGAGCAAATCCAGGAGCTTCGCAAACAGTCTGGTATGGAATCAATCTATCTGTTGCAGACAGCGACGGGCATCGGCGTCCGCGAGACACGCCGAATCATCGGCGAATATACCGTCACCGAGCAGGATGCCATAAACGGCACACGATTCCCCGACGTCATTGCCATCAGCTCCAATCCGATGCCAAGCTACCACGGCAAGCGATTTTTCTTCAATCACGAAGGCTTCGACATCCCTTACCGCTCGCTCGTCCCAAAGAAAGTTGACGGCCTTGTCCTGACAGGCCGATGCGTTTCCTGCGAGCAGGCGCCGTTCCAGTCCGCTCGCTCAATGGCTCCCGCAATGGCCATCGGCCACGCCTCAGGATGCGCCGCGGCCCTGGCGGCAAAAGGCAGCATCCAGCCGCGAAAGCTCGATGTAAAATCGGTGCAAAAACTATTACTTACCCAAAACGCCGAATTGCGTTTGTAACGAGGAGTAGGCACTTCGCAGAGCAGCACTGTAATTTGCAGAAAAACAGCCAAAATCACACCAAATGTTGTAAGTTCTTTAATAAAAACCATTTAACTCTCTGTGCTTCCTTCCCTCTTCCTAAAAAGGTGAGGCTGGATTACCATTGATCCAGATTTGCGCTTTCGTCCCTTTTTGACAGGTCCGCCGCTTTCTGATGACGGCAATACACTAAACTTTTTATCTAATATATCTTGGACAGTAATAAGGGTTATGTCTATCCCTTCCTTTTTAACCCTCGCTATTTGATTGGCTCGTCCTGTTCCTGCTTCTGCTCCCAGCGCTGCTTGAGGTGCTCAAAGTAATCAATCCGAGTCTTAATCTTGCCGATTTCCTTCGGATAGAAT
>Ga0315291_10000324_pt1 | contig 62003 bp, 55 predicted proteins | sample YL17G12_20_MG_FD_203070 | JGI IMG/M metagenome (GOLD analysis project Ga0315291, IMG submission 203070) | Sediment microbial communities from Yellowstone Lake, YNP, Wyoming, USA - YL17G12_20 | ecosystem: Environmental > Aquatic > Freshwater > Lake > Sediment | place: USA: Wyoming | collected... | reverse complement strand
CATGTTGGAACCGGAACGCCCGTGAAATCCTTCCCCTTCTTTTTTTTACCGCTTGACATTCCGTCAAGATGGTGTATGATACAGTCAATGATTACAAAGCCTCCTAAAGGACGCTGAACCAGAGGCACAAGAGTACAATCCCCTTGGACTCGCCGCTCGGTGGAATATCTGGCTCATGGAGGTTAGAAAAGCGACTTGATTTATGAAACTGCACTTGACATTTGAAGAAAAAGACTTTGAGAACATGCGGGCGTTTGACAAGGCGGTTAAACGGCAACTCGGTCCCAACGTTTATGTTGGCACAGATTCCCTCTGTTTTTACTTCGACTTCCCGAACGAACTTTCAAAAATGTTGAGACCATTCGCTCCAAAGGCGTCAGGTCAGTTTGAGTTTGACTTGGAGTCATCGCTTCCCGATGCCAAGTAATGAATTCCCCACGGGTGAAGGTTGTCTATACACTGTGGGGCTGACAACAAAGCATGTGAATCATGTTGATATGGTGGATAAAGTTTGACACGCTCTCAAGGCTCCACTCCATAGAGAGATAACAGATGGGTAATATATTACCTCCGGTAAGGAGAAAATACTCCCGCACACGCTCTCCCCATCCAGAGTAGTGCGGTATTTTGGTCTTGTAGCTCAGTTGGTAGAGCAGTTGACTCTTAATCAATTGGTCGTGGGTTCGAATCCCACCGGGACCACCACTTTCAAATTTGGCACAGTATTTATAGGTTGACATCCACCTGATGTGTGGTATAATCCACCCGTGGGCTGAGAAGTCGGAAAAAGTCTCACGACAATATGTGCCATCGAAGCATTTTACGATAGTGAGACAGCGTTCAGGGACACATGGATTTGACGCTCCTACGAGGCTTAAGACTTAGGTAGGTTGACGCCTTCATGAAGGCTTGCGTGAAAACGCACTCAGCCCATAACAATTTGACAGTATGGATAAGTCAATAAACCGAAGGGGCGTGTCTTGCTTGTTCGGTTGTATGTAACCACTGTGGAACGAAAATGACACCATCCACAAATGGGAGCAATAGACGAGGGAGTACGAAATACAAGTAGGAAACCGCTTACTGTCTATGCGGGTGTGGCGTAATGGTAGCCGCAGCAGACTCAAAATCTGCCGGAGAAATCCGTGGGGGTTCGAGTCCCTCCACCCGCACCAAATTTGTGGCACCGTGGATAAGCGAAGCTGGCACAAGCAACAAGCTTAGAACTTGTCATCCTTTATCGGTTCGAATCCGTTCGGTGCTACCACTTTATGAGCAAAGACGCAAAGCGATTGCAACACGAGCAAGATTACATCAAGTTTCTTGAGACTCGTTTGCGAAGTGCAAACTTCCGCAAAAATTCTTCTCCCGAAGAGGTTGAGAAGACCGAGCAGAAGTTGAAGAAGGCGAAACTCGTGCTGCGAGTTTTGCAGAAATAATTTGACAAGTAAGGCGCAGAGAATTGCCGTATCTCTTGGCTAGGTGTGGGCAATCCCAAACAGCGACTAATAATTGCTGTGGCAGGAAACCAAGGGTGACGCTGAACTTGTCTATGCTGGTGTGGTGTAATTGGCAAACACGCTACACTCAGAATGTAGAGCCGAAAGGCATTGTGGGTTCAAGTCCCTCCACCAGCACCAATTTAGTATGAGCGAAACTTACACATTGTATAATGATACCGTAATGGACCATTTCTTGCATCCACGTAACATGGGTGACATCAAGGATGCCGATGGTATTGGAGAAGTGGGTGCAGCTGCTTGTGGTGACATCATGAAAGTAACCATCAAGGTAAAAGATGGGAGAATTCAAGATGCTCGGTTCAAAACTTTTGGATGTGGGTCGGCGATTGCCGCCAGTTCAATGGCAACGGAATTGATTAAGGGGCGCACCATTGAGGAAATGGAAACATTTTCCAATCAAGAAGTTGTTGATGCTTTGGGCGGTCTGCCGCCAGTAAAAATCCATTGCTCGGTTCTTGCCGAGGAAGCACTGAAAGCTGCTTTGGAAGATTACAAGAAGAGACAATTGTCAAAATGAACGATCCTAAAAAAATTGAATTGTTAGAAGATTATCAGTTCAATGAACTCGATAATTATGCACGTATTCCAAGAGGAACCGTGTTTGAAGTCTTGGAATGGCAAGGAATAAATGGAGAGTATTGCCCGATTGTCAATGGGAATCCATTTGTAGATAGTAGTATCTATTTTACACGTTCCGAATGGAAGCCATCAGCGACACTATAAATTTTATGTCCCATTCGTCTAGTGGTAGGACGACACCCTTTCAAGGTGATAGCAGGAGTTCGATTCTCCTATGGGATACCAAATATGAGCAGTATATTACCTGCTACTAACAGCAACAAGGAAGTGATAATCCTAGTAGGAGGCTATGCCGACCGCAATAGTGATTGTTTTGGAATTGTTGGAACTGTACCTGTTATTGGAAACAAAGTAATACGGGGATGTATGGACTTTGTACCCCGTTGACAAAAGCAAAGTCTATGCCGCAATGGTGAAATTGGACATCATAGTGCTCTTCTAAAGCGAAGTTCCGAGTTCGAGTCTCGGTTGCGGCACCAATTTCTTAGCTTGACAAATCATGGAGATGTGATAAGATGCACACCTATGATTGAAACTATACTCGCAACATTCGCATTCGGAACCTTTTGGTTCTGGGCTCTCACACTCATCGCCAGCGTCATCTTCATCGCTTCTATTGAAAATGACCATTACGCCACTCCAAGCATAACAGCAATTGTGCTAGGAATTGTGTTTTGGAAACCGCTGATAGCAGTGGGATGGCAAACACTCGCCCTCATTGTCGGTGGATACGCCCTAGTCGGCGTCGTTTGGTCAGTTTTCAAATGGTATCGTCTTGTACAAAAGTCTGCGGCACGATATGCTGAAAAATATGGCAATACACTGACGCCTTCACAACGCTCCGAATTGAAGAGCGAGATTTCCGTCTCTGGTCACAAGGCACGTCTTACGGGATGGATTGCTTGGTGGCCTTGGTCATTGGCGTGGGGACTCACGGGTGACTTTTTCAACTTCCTCTATGATACGATGGTCAATGCGTATCAGAAAATCGCTGACCGTGCGCTTGGCAAGTTCTCCGTGGTGGAGACTAAGAAGGAAGTCGTTACCGACGCTGAAATCAGCCGTGGGTATCGTGCGGGACGTTAATCAACAGTGGCTCTATGGTGAAATTGGACATCATAGGTCTTTCCTAAAGATTAGTTCTCGGTTCGAGTCCGAGTAGGGCCACCAACAATTTGTCAGTAGAAGGTGGGCTTAGAGGCAGCCAAACTGAAAAGTTCATCAGACTTTTCAACTGAAAAGTCTGGTGCCTATAATAAGTGGGAACATGTCTCCATGTGACATCATATCGCCGTGAAAGTTTGATAGCGGCGTGAAAGGTTGACGTATTCAACTGAGTTGCTCGGAGGCAAACATTACATCGTGACTGTAAGAACCAGTGAATTGACATTGGCAAGTTGTCTGGAACCATGATTGGTCAGCAGAATTCAGCTGATTACTGCAATGGCAGAACCCGTCCCTTTGGCGTAATAGCATACTATTGACAATTCATTGGTCTTTGGTGTAATGGTAGCACAGAAGCCTTTGAAGCTTTTTGTGAAGGTTCGAATCCTTCAAGACCAACCAATTTAGTAGTTGACATTTTTGAGATTTTCTGTCATATTTATTGACAGATGGAAGGTTAACCGGGTGAGACTCGGAACGCACTTGAAATGCGTATGCACCCCTAAGACGGGTGTGGGGAGCGTGACCTCAGCCTTCCGCCATTTATGCGGAGTTGTTGAAATAGTATCAAATCTCGCTTACACCGAGAGATCAGAGGGGCAGAACCTCTACTCCGTACCAATTTTGTGAAAGACGTTATATCTGCACCGCAATGGTTGAAAGACCAAATGGAAGCACTGAAAAAGTTGCCTCCTCCAACCCTTGAGCAAGTAGAGCGTCAATTTGCCGCCACTGTAAAATGGCGGAAGGAAAACATAACAAAGTGTGAGTGGCATCCCAAATACAAAGGTGATGTTCCTCCCGATGACATGGAGTGTCATGGATGTTTGGATGTTTTTTGTGCCCAAAGTCCTGAGAAATTTCAGGAGTGGGAAGAATCTAGGGTAATCATTGACAACCGACCATGAGCTGAGTGGTTAAATCCACAGGCAGGAAAATGTGGCGAAATTCCAATGTGACTTTTTACAAAGGTTTTCCAAGGAAAATACTTGACCTACGGAAGGTAAAGCAGGCGAGGCTTGTCACGGTTTGCTAAACCGATGGCCCCTGAAAGGGGGTGAGAGGCGGGATCTCTGCCTTCCGCCAATTTATGGCAAAGAAAAAAGTTACGACGGAATACCGTGGGTATCTCACCTACATGGAATACTTCGCCACGGGCGAAGGTTTCACTTACGAAATCAACTTCTGCTATGCCGATACCAAACCAGAAGCAATTGAAAAACATCTCGACCGTTTCTATGGAACTGGTCCCGACAAACAATCTGCCCGCAACTATTTCGGTGCTGGCGTTGTTGCCTATGAATCTGATAGCAAGAAGGCAGAGGAGATGATTAACCATTTGTTTAAGGATGGTGGAGCAATTCTTCATCACTTGAATGCGGCGGGGATTGAGTTCCACTTCAAATTTCACTACAACCACTCCTGATATGTCCAAAGCAAGAATATGGAATGGTTGCCGAGTGGAAATCGTCGAGGGAGAAATCAAACCTTTCAACAAAGAAGTTAGATTGTTCCGAAGCAAACGTAGATGGTGGTTGTATTACGCACCTGACCACTGCACGGGTGAATTTCCTTCCATGCGTGCCGCCAAGTCTTGGTGGAACAACGGTGGAAGATAATGGGCGATTATTATAACGGTAGAATAGTTCTCTCACACGGAACAGGCATTGGTTCAACTCCAATATCGCCTACCAATTTGTTTCTTGACAACCAAGAGACGATAGTATAAAGTATGTCATGTTAATCACACTCTATCTGATTTTGGGATTCGTGTGGGGACTTTTGTTGTGGATAGACATTGGTCCGCTTGGCAATTGGCGGGAGAGAACCACGTTCTGGTCATTCAACGTTTTGTTGTGGCCTTTGATACTTATCTTCGTGGTTATGTTCAACATAATTTTTTGTAGAAACAAGTAACAGGAGGATGCTATGTCAATGCCAAACGCCGGTCAGTCAAGCGAGTAGAATTTGTTCAGAACTGGGAATTGTATATCAATTTCCCAAAGATATTTGAGTGTGGAAGTCACGACTTGCCACCTTACGATGTAAATGGAGAAGATGGTGAGTTTAGTTTTCTCTGTTTAGAAAATGGATACAAAGTGCCGACCAAGGAATACGAGATAGTCAAACGTGTTCAAGAAGGAAAAATGTCGGTGAACCTACAGATGAAACTGTGGTCGGAGGATGTAGGATTTCTTCTGATGCCGAAGGAATTGTTTACTTATTGTCAGGGTTATCCTGATTGGGTATTCAAAGGCACAATGGAGCAGGCGAAGAAACGAATTTTGAAAGATGTAGGATTCATCCCATCTTTCATGCAAGTTTGCTGTTAGGCAGCCCGGGCAAGTGCCGATCGAAGTTAAGTACATTCTCGTTGCGATACGAGTGGCAGCAGAACGGTCAGTTAGTTTATCGGCAGAATAATACCTCGACACGGTATAGAGAGTGGTTCGATTCCACTACTGACCACCATTTGAAATAAGTTATGAGCAAATCAAAATCCGCAGGACGAAAACTTGATGAAAAAAGAGTATGGATCGCCCAAAAAGTTGCTCAAAAAAGAAACGAGCTCGCCAAAGAAATGGTCAAAGAGCGCATCAAAACCGATGCTAAATTCGCTTCAGAGGTTCTTAAATCTCTTGGTGAGTTGCTCCCCGAAGATTTCAAAAAAATCGCCCAAGAAACGATTGCCCGTGAAACATCCCCGAAACCCGAAGCGGCACCATCCGAAGAAGAAGTGAAAAATGCTTTGGCACAAGGCGTCAGACTTTGATATTTATCAACAACGGAATGTAGCGCAGCTTGGCTAGCGCACCTGCCTTGGGCGCAGGGGGTCGTGGGTTCAAATCCCACCATTCCGACCCATTTACCATGAACATTATCCTCACCAACCAACTCATTTTGCACTCTACGTGACTTACGCATAAAGCGTAAGTTCACATAGAGAAAATGAGAACTGAAAACAAGTATATTCGCAATCGTGCATTCCGTCAGAAATGCTGGAATCGCATCCGTCGTTTGGATAACCCTTACGAAAACACCGATGGTTCTTGGTACTGGACTACCGAAGAACGAATCGCCCACAACTTTGAAACTATCACCAAGCGTGCTCGTTTCATTGATAGTGGTTCCCACAAACACTGGCACCATGCCTCTGCCACTTTTCGCCGCCATCTCAATGCCGAGCGCAAGGCACAGGAACGTGTCGCAATGCAGAAAATTCGCAACGGCGATTACGATATTGAAGTTCCTATTTTCAAACGTGACGCCGATTGGTTGTATTTTTAACCTTGACTTCCGCCTTGAGCGTGATACACTGTGGCACAATGACGAACGAAGAAAAGTTTACCGCTATTGTTGAACGTCTCAAGGCGAAAGGATGGTTGGAAAACCCGCAGATGATTTCTGTGATGGTTATCATCAACTACCTCGACAAACTTGAGGAATTGGGTATGGTGTCCTCTGCATTCAACATGAGTCAGAAAGGCAAGAACATTGCCGCAGTCTGTGAGGAATTTGATTGGAAACCCTCGGACGAAGACATCATTCGTTTTTGTGACGAAATGGTGGAGGATGTTGATAAAGTGGGGTTTACATTCATCGTCAAACAATATCGGGATGACCGTGAGAAGATCTTAGACGATATTGACCGCTTTAAGCGGGGAGATTAGTGTCATTTGCCCATACTTGGTATATTTATACCATATGAGCAAAGAAATCAAAAGTCTTACGCCCGCCAAACCAAAGGCACCAGCGTTATGGTCAATGTTCCTAGATGCCACGGAGCCTCCGTCATTTTCATATTCACGCATCGTAGGATTTATCGTCATTGCCACGTTTATGGCGTTGGCAACATACCTCACCATTTCAACCGGGACATTGGTTATCCCACCAAAGGAATGGGTCTATATTCTCGTGGCATTCAGTTTGATGAAACCAGTTCAACGCTTTGCCGAGTCCAAGGACAACGAAACGCAGTTGAACTACGAGTTTCAGATGGCACAACTAGCGGCTGGGCAGATGCCTACCAAGGAAATTGTTCCTCCAACAAAAGTTGTTGACAATTCGCCGCCGACAGTGTAAGGTATTGTCAGTTCTTTGAGATTTTGTCGTAAGCGATCTTACGCTGCGTGCTATTACAGATTGAAAGAGCATGTAGAGGAAGTTCGAGCCTCCAAAGCAGATGATTGGGAGTGGACATCAAAATCCACGTTAATACCACAAATTAGGAGTAACCCAAACAGAGCAAAGATTAGTGCTTATCGTTGTAACGCTCGGGTTGGGGCACCCACGGTTAATCGTGGGCACGGAGTTGATGGACCATTTAGTGCCTAAAGGTGATATATGGCCGTTCGGTTCTTGGTTTCACCACGCCATCAACAATGTGAGATAAATGTAAGAATAGAACAGAACCTCGGCTACGGCTGCGACAAATACATAATGAGGTAGGTGCCCGATAGGAGGATTCCGTAAGGGCAGTCTTGGTGCAGACCCCCCTGTTAACTCAGAAACGCACTACCTACCTCACCCTTTCGTTCACAGATTGAACCATTGAATGGTTCTCTGTGAAAACGTCGTTCGCACATTGTAGCGTCGAACGCTACGTTACGTAAATGAAATAAACGCCGGACGCTTCGTTATAGCGCACCAGCTGGCGTGCTCTTTGCCCAATAATTGGGGATTCGTTCCTCTAATGGGAAATCGCAGAAAAGCTATCTGTGGTAGCGGTGTGGCTCCCGAGTCGCTATACAAATTTCGGTTTCCACGGGGCCGTCGTTCAACGGTAGGATAGGTCACTCGCACTGACTAGATAGGGGTTCGATTCCCCTCGGCTCCACCACTCTAAAAATGTTATGATATACTGGTTCATCGGACAAGCAGGTTGTGGTAAGACCACATTGGCAAAGAAACTCAAGTCGCAGTTTGATGCAACCGGAATGCCATCCATTCATCTTGATGGCGATGATTTGCGCCGTATTTTCGGAGGCACGTATCACCAAGAACATTTCACCAAAGAATATCGGGACAGTAATACCCGCAAGTTGCAGACATTTGTGGAACATGTTGATAATCAGGGCGTCTCCGTTATTGTTTCCACCGTAAACTCTGACCGTGCCGTGAGGGAAGAATTTAAGAACCGCAACAAAAACGTCCGTGAAATTCTCGTGGTAAATTCCGGTGCTCATGTCCGTGAAGAATTTAAGCGGAATGATTTTGAAGAACCCACCGAGAACTTCATCTGCGTTGACACCAAGGGGTTGACTGCCGACGAGTCTCTTCGCATCGTATGGGATAAACTATGAAAAAGTTGAGTAGAAAACTGACGAGTGATTGGTCTCTCAAAAAGCCTCTTTATGTTGAAAAGACAGACAAGAGATATGCTCGCCACGTTAAGCAGCTGAAGGAGAATGGGTTCTCCGATGCAGAAACGTGGTCACTGGATTCGGTTATCTGCCAGTTCATCTTGCCTCGCCTCATTCGCTTCCGTGAACTCCACAACGGATTTCCCGGTGGTTGGGAAGACATTGATGAACATAAGTGGGAAGCAATGTTGGACAAAATGATTTTCGCCTTTGACTGGTCACTAAACCATGAGGAGGATAAGTATGATGGACTCTCAGAGGAAGTACAGACCGAAAACTGGAAACGATACCAAGAAGGTATGGACTTGTTTTCCAAGTGGTTCCGTCATCTGTGGTGGTAAGATTTCCCCTTGACATTTCAAGTCCTCTCTGTTAGACTCCTCTCAAGATGATAAATACATTAGGATTGTATGCCGGTTCATTTGACCCCTTTCATGTAGGTCATTTGGACATCGTGAATCAAGCATTACAGGTGTTTGACCATGTGTTGGTCGCCAAGGGAGTAAATCCAGAGAAGGCAAATCAAATCGCCTCTCGGTATCCTTTGCCGGTGAAGTTTTTGGAGGATTCCCTCGGAGTCAAAACAACTTCATACGACACCTTGCTGATTGATATGATTAAGCAGCAAGAAGAACAATACAATGTGACGCTGGTTCGTGGATTGCGTAACGGTGCGGACTTGGATTACGAGCAAAACATCGTGGCGTTTCTGCGGGGAATGTATCCCCGCATCAAAATTTTGGCATTCTATTGCGACCCAAAGTTTCGGCACATCAGTTCAAGTGCGCTTCGGGGTATTGAGAAGTTTTCTCAAGACGAATACAAGAAATACGTCGTTTCTTCTTGACGTTTTTGAGAACAACTGCTATATTTATGGATGTAGTAGATAGTATGTTCTTTTTACAATTTCGGATTGCGGGGAAGTGTGATGGCTGCACATGACTCTCATAAGGTCAGGGACCAGTTCAATTCTGGCGACCGCAACCACTTTTTTTAGATGCACACTGCAACACAAATATTTGCCTAATAAGCAAACCTAAATTCCCGCAAGGGGAGTCACGCTGACTATAAAGGCGGCATCTAGTTGTTTTCGGGGCTGTCGTTCAACGGTAGGACGATGCACTTGCACTGCGTAGATAGGGGTTCGATTCCCCTCAGCTCCACCAAATTAACACCGGGAGGCGGGTGTATAAAGAAGCCGGAACTCCAACACCTTAGAGTGTTGTGAATCAAATCGGCGGGCACGTTCCGCTGACATGGGGCCATCGTTCAACGGTAGGACATATCGCTGGCAGTGATGGGATAGGGGTTCGATTCCCCTTGGCTCCACCAATTTGTATTGGGGATTGATGTAGTGGTAGCATAGGACTCTCTGAAAGTCAACGTGTTAGTTCGATTCTAACATCCCCAGCCAATTTTAGTTCTTTGACGAATCAATTTAAGCGATGTCGTGTTTCACACTAGCATCGGAATTATGGACAATAAGTAAGGTGTTAAGTTCACCCGAAGACCATAATAGGTTATCTCCAGCCTAAAGAGGAGTATGAGTTGGACGTGAATCCAACGATTCGTCATTTGGAAGATTAACCGAGTGAGACTTGGCACCGATTGGAAATCGGTTGGCTCCTTTACGGGAGTGAGAGGCGGGATCTCAGTCTTCCGCCAATTTATGTTTGAAGCACTTGAGTTATGTCCGGGGGTAAAATGGGAACCGTTGTTCAAAACGGAAAAGGAATATCAAGAGTTTCGTGAGCGGTATATTGCCGCTGTCACTCCACAACTTGAAGCATATGAACTTGCTCGTCGTAGGAGTGAACAAGAATCGTTTTTCCGCAGAATTGGATAGTTAACCAGTCAGGGTACTGGAACTGCCTCGAAAACAGATTGTCCCTTAACCGGGATGGGTTTCGAATACTCAGCTATCCGCCACTTTAATGAAAAAAGTATTCGTAATAGGTTCATGCCTTACCATGATAGCAGCAGTCGTTTTGGCTGCGGATTTGAAACTTGGATGGAACCACGTTGGGACGACCAACGAAGTAGTTGGGTATAAAATTTACTACGGTCCTTCAAGTAGAAACTATACCAATCAAACCACCCTTGGATATGTGACTAACGCAACCATTTCTGTACCGAATGAAGGAACCATATACCTTACCGCCACCGCAATTGGCATATATGACACGGAGACAGAATTTGGCAATGAACTCCAAACCAACTCTCTTCCTTATACGAACCGACTGCCCAGCGCAGTAAAAGATTTTGTCATAACGAAGGTCACAAAGACTATTTATTGATATGAAGAAAATTCTCGCTCCATTTTTCCTGGTTGTGACATTGGCAATCGCCATTGCACAAACTGTGTCGTATGATGCCGTGTTTAGCTGGACTCCGAACCCACCACAAGAACTGGTTAGTGGATATCGTATTGAGTATAAGAAACTTCCAGCCGTTACCAATTGGACGTTCATCGCCTTCGTTCCTTCCACAACCAATTCTACGGTTGTTAAGTCCCTTCAGCCGGGATACGTCTATCAGTTCCGTGCGTTCGCAGTTAATGCCCTTGGAACGGGTACAGACCTATCATCCGTCATTCAGATTCCAACAAATTCTCCAAGCGTAGTCAGTAATTTCAATCAGACTCCAAAGTAATCACTTCGGAGTGATCCCAATACTTCGTATCATTCCTTTGAAATAAAAGGATATGTGCAGACGTACCTTCCCCCTATGTTTCCCCTCAAACATTCTCTCCCTAAACATCCTCACCAAACATCTAAAATGCAACAGGCAGTGCAGTGGTTCAAATTGTCTTTGCATACATTATAAATATTCTCCAAAAGAATCAAAGTGGGCTTGACAACTCCCTCGTACTGTGTTAATGTTTGTCCATTGAATAGAACAATGGTCACGACAAAGTAAAAATTATGCAACACGAAATTGGTATTTGGTTTCTTCTCCTCTCACTTTTTGTTCCCCGCATCGTCCTCTTTTTTTGGTGGGTCACTGGCAACCTTCCAGTCAATACAACTCCCTTCATCGCCGACCTCTTCGCATCCATCTTCGTTCCTCGCATTCTCATCATGGTGTGGATTTACCAATCAATGGGTCCATGTGCTTGGTTCTGGGTGCATCTTGTTGTTGCAATTCTCGTGGCCTTGCGTTTTTCGGTGAAGGCAGCGTCTAAAAATTCATGAGCAAACCAGAGTCAATCTTTGTTAAGTGTGACTGTGGCGGATGCTCCGTCCTAGAAATCAACTTCGATGATTTTGATGGAGAGAATGGACAATTCAATATCGCCCTGTGGGTAAATCATCCCGGGGGAGAAAAGATGTCCAAGAAGGAAAGAATTCGGTGGTGTGAACACGTAATGAAAACCGGCAGACCGTGGGCAGATCATACCATCGTAACTCAAGAAGATGCCCATCGGATTGTCGAATTCATAACAAAAAAACTGACTAAACATGGTAAAAACAAACCAGCCGGAAAATAGTGTGGCCGCACCCGCAACTCAGCGAGTGGTAACGGGAGTTACTGAGAAGAAGGACCGACCTGTCACGTTCGTTGTTGTGCGTGAAGGATTCCGTGTGTCAGACCGTGAGTATTCCGATTCAAAAGACCCTGCTGCAATCGTGGAGCGGGACTTTTGGAAACGTGTCGCAACAAACCATTCCTACGGAGAACCCGTAGGCATCGTGCAATACGATTCCAAGAAGCATCGGGTTTGGTAACGTCAAGGAGACGGGGGCAGTTCGTTAGAACTGCACACATAAACGTACATGCGTTTGAGCGCACCTTCGGGTGCGCTTTTTTTGTTTTCATTGACCCGATATTTGCCCTTATGGGAATGCTTACTGATATTTATTAGTCATGGTCAGAAAGAATAAAAGGGCCAGCATGAAAGAGAACGAGTTATACATCTTGCCATCTCCAAATGACGAGATGCGGACATTTGTCAATAAATTTCGAGTTGACATGATGGAACACGTTGTCTCTTCGATCAAGTTCGCCGTGGAAAACAAACTCCCCATCGTGGAAGTATTTCAGTTCAGCAATTCTCCCTTCGTAGTAACCATTGCGGAGAAGGAATTTGTTCCTAACCTCGACCACATAAGCAAATACTACAAAGATAATCAAATCTTTGAACTTTGCCCGAGGGTGGAACAGTTACGTAACATCCTACAGAACAAACCTGATGAAAAAGAAAACCCGGATCGCTCAAGCTCAAGCTCTGATGAATCAGACGCAAAATGAAACAGTTAAACAAGATCGTAGTCCGACTATTCCACAACGTTCCAAATTCAAAGGTCTTCTAAAAATATACAAAAGAGACGACCTAACTGAGAAGCAGAACCAATTTCTAAAACTTGCTGCCGACAAAGATACGAAAATGGTGTTTGTATCTGGTCCGGCTGGAACAAGCAAAACATTTCTTGCTATCTATCACGCACTCATGATGATAAATGATAGACGAGTAAGTGACCTTATTTACATCCGCAGTGCGGTTGAAAGTTCTGATGCCAAACTAGGGTTTCTTCCCGGCGAAGCAAATGAAAAGATGGCACCATACATTCAACCACTTCTTGACAAAATGGCGGAAATGCTTCCAAAAACAGACGTTGATGTTCTTCTCAAAGAGGAGCGAGTGTCAAGTGTTCCAGTGGGATTCCTACGTGGTTTGAACTGGAATGCGAAGGTTATTATAGCGGATGAGTCCCAAAATTTGTCCTTCAAAGAACTTTTCACACTTATTACACGCACTGGAGAGTTTTCAAAAGTATTTATATTGGGTGATCCAGAGCAAAGTGACATCAATGGCAAAAGTGGGTTTATAAAAATGATTTCTCATTTTGACGACGATGAAAGTCGGCAGAATGGAATCCACGTATTTAGATTCACTGAGGACGACATTGTTCGCAGTGGTCTTGTCCGATTCATTATTAAGCATGTAAAAAAAGCTCTGTGATTGCTATGTATAGTGTATTATGGCAAATAAGAGAGTATCAGAACTGGCTCCAATCACCGTTGTCGATCTAACCGCAGCGGATTTGTTGCTATTGGCCGACGTTACAGCGCACGAATCAAAGAAGCTGACATTGGCAGACTTGAGTTCCTACATTCTGTCGGGCGGAAACCTGACAGGTTCTTTGAATGGAACTGCAAGTTGGGCAATTAACACGGTTAGTGCGTCATTTTCTCCACCAACGGTATCCTCGTCGTTTGCTATTTCCGCAAGCACTGCCCTGCGATCAATTAGCAGTTCCTATTCGGCAGCAGCAACGTCTGCTTCCTATTCTCTGAGTAGTTCATTTACTCAAACCGCATCCTATGTCCTGTCACAAACAGTCGCATCCGCTTCTTTCGCAAATTTTGCCGGTCTTGCCAATAGCGCATCATTTCTGATTTATGCAGGAGTTCCAAATGGAACGTCGTCATTTTCTCTTCTTGCTCTTACAGCAAGTTTTGCATTGAATGGTGGTGGAGGTTCCGGGTCTATTTCTTCCAGTTTTGCCGCTACTTCATCACAAGCACAGACTTCTAGTTATCTTCAGTATAACGTATTCCGTGGCAATGGAACGGCATCTCTTGCCATTCGTTCACAAACATCCGATTTCGCCGACTCTTCAACATCTGCATCTCATGCTGATGTAGCAGATATTGCCTTGGTAGGTATTACCACAAATTTCCAATCAAGTGCTTCGTGGGCATCTTCATCAATTTCTGCAAGTTATGCTCAAAATGCAACCACGGCAGTTACCGCACTGACAGCATCATTCCTCATTGGAGATGCAAGTACTACCCAATACGGAGTATTTACGGCAATAACACAATCCATCACCAGTAGTCAGGTGGACGTTGTTACGCTTAATTCAAGTGGTTTAATGACCGCCTCTTTTGACGTAAAAGGAACTTTGACGATTCCATTTACTGCATCTGTAGCATTGAGCGAAAGTGTTACTCTTCACCTTTTGAACAGAACTACAGGCGTTGACCAAGTATTGGATATGACTCCAATATATTACTTCGTCGGTAATACTTCAACATTTGTTGGAACAATTTCCGGATCATTTATCGGTTCAGTAATCGGAACGGTGACTGGTTCAGTAATCGGCAGTATCACAGGTTCTACAAGCGGAACAGTAACGGGTTCAGTTAATGGACAGACAACCGGGTCAATCAACGGAAGCATCACTGGTTCAATCACGGGGTCAATTTCCGGTTCTAATTTCGGCACGGGGTCAATTGATGGTTCTGTTACTGCATCTCTGACAGGAACGGTGACTGGTTCGGTTAACGGAACTCTCACAGGTTCGTTTAACGGTCAATCCACGGGGTCAATTAACGGCGTAACCACAGGTTCTATTTCGGGTTCTGTCACTGGTTCTATGAATGGAATTATGACGGGAACTATTACGAATCAGATTTCGGGGTCGTTCACTATGAATTTTGGTATGATGGCATCGTCGGTTCTCCTTGCTGACGATTACATGCTCTATGTCACGGCATCTTCCAATAAGATTAGTTTTTCTCCGAATAGGTTATCGAGATTTGGAGTAGATGTAAACATCGGAACGCTTTCTGTATCTGTAGGAGAACCGCTTGCGTTCTACACAGATAACCCCGATTTTATTACGTTTTTCTCTCTTGGCGGCGGGCCGTTTGTGGATACTGCAACTAACATGGCAATTACAGGTTCGGATCAAATATTGCAAGTAGATTTGTCGGGTGTAAACGGCGGGGCACACAACGTATGGACAATGACGAGCATGTTCTATATTTCAGGGTCGAATGCAACTGGACTTACAAGTGTAAGTGGTATGCCATCCTCTTTGCTAACCATGTCATTCCAGACTAGCAGCTTGTCTTCATTGAAACGTTTGGATAATACATCTATCAAAAGATTGTATGTTGCAAATTCTTCATTGTCTCGTCTCCCATTGTTGCCAGATTCCATGTCAAATGGATACATAAATTGTTCTCAAAATGCAATCACTACCCTACCGGCAACATTGCCAGTCGGACTAAAAGAACTCTATTGCGATGCTAACAGTATCGTTGGGCCGCCTGCATCATTCCCTTCGAGCGTTGTAAGCATGTCATTCTCCAGCAACACAAATTTGTCCGGATGGTTGACTACTCTTCCATCATCTTTGGTATGGTTTTGGGTTCGAGACAATCCATCATTGGTTAATCTCCCAACCATTCCTCCACTTGTAAAATATTTGGATGCATCCTATAACAACTTATCAGCGGTAGTTCAAGATAGTAGTTGTGCTGATTTGGTTACAAATGGATTACTTTCCGGCTCGTTGGATATCCGTGGAAATGCCGCATTGCTGCCCGTTACTCTTACGAGAATAGCAACATTACAATCAAGGGCGTGGACAGTTCAGTACGTGTAAGGAATAACATATGAGCGTAATTAAAATCAGTGAACTAAATCCAATTCCAAGTTCTCCAACGTCGGATGATTTTCTGCCGTTGGTGGACAGTGGATCAATGACGACCTACCGTGCTACATTGGCACAGATCGCACTGGCAATTACTCAGAGTCAATATAGTATTGGAGCGCAGTATGCATCTCAGTCGTATTATTCCACTCAATCGTTATTCGCCACTCAATCGTTATTCGCCACCAACTCGCTAACTTCTTTAACTGCCAGTATTGCGATCAATTCCTTTTTTGCATCAAGCTCTGCGTTCACTACTCAATCATTGTTTGCCACTCAATCATTGTTTGCCACTCAATCATTAACCGCAAGTTTTACAACCGGATCTAGAAGTCACATAACTTCTTTAACTGCCTCCGCAATCACGACAAGCATTATCAATGCAAGTCTTAAATACTCTTGTAATGGGTCTGAAGGACAGAGTGGAACATTTACCCAATTTGATTCAGGAAGTCAACTGTGGAAAAAATGTACATATGAAGGAGGAATTCTAATCCAATCGTCTTCCACTGATGTATCTCCAGTCTCAACAAATGTAGTAGATACTGTTGGTATTGGAACCATCATGGCATATGGTGGTCAAATAGTTCCAAACAACTGGTTAGAATGTGATGGTGCAGCATTGCTAACCGCATCATATCAAGACTTGTTTGCTAAAATAGGAAATACCGACCTTGATTCTATTCATGGGTATGTGTGTGACCAATTCGGAAACAGAAACAGTTCCGGATTCTATTTCAAAATGCCCGACCTACGTGGTGAGTTTATTCGTGGATGGGATCATGGTCGTGGAATAGATTCGGGGAGAACAACGGCAAGTGCTCAAGTCGCCGGACAAGGACTTCACTATCACGGTGTTGGAAATTTTGATAGTTCGGGAAATAATGATGGATTTTTCATCTATCGCAGTTGGAGCGATGGATTGTCTTATACTGGAAGACAAATTCCGGGAGATGGTTCGGGAGGACCGGATTTTCATACTGTTCCCGGCAGCTTGAGTGCATTTCCAATGGCCACGTCAAATCCGGTCAATGGTTCTTCAGGAGATAGTCGCCCACGAAACATTGCCTTTACTTATATCATCAAGTATTCCAATGCCGTTAATTTTGCTGCCAGTGGAAGTACACTTGCGGGTGACGTAACTGGAAACACGGCGGCGACAACCGTTGTTGGTTTGCGTGGAACATCCATTGATGTAACTGCACCAACCGATGGACAGTTTCTTAGGTATGATCTTGCAACCAATAAATGGACACCCGCAAGTATTTCAGGAGTTTCTGGAATTGGTCGTTCGTGGATTATTGCAAACCCGGGAAATGCAGTTGTTGCATCTAATGGAACGGACCTCTATGTCATAAATTCCAATCGACACACGAGTAGGCGTGACGTATCCAAACTTGATATGCTTACGAACGTGGTGACTTTTGTTTGTACTGCATCAAACAACAGTTGGAATTTCAATGGTAGATTGTTCAACACCGCAAATGTTCCGGCAGTTACGGGTTCAGTGGAACGTGCGTATCTTTGGACTGATGATGGTCTGTATGATTTCCCAATTTCAACTCTAAACATGAGATTGATTCCCGGTACCGCCGGACATTACAACGATCTTCCTATTTCTGTAAGTTTTGCAGCATCAAGTGGTTCGAAACCTACAGTTTGGACATTGTATGCTGGATATGGTGCTACGACTGACGGACTTTACCCAACTGTAAGATGGCGCAGACACCACTGGACTACTGGTGGAGGATGGACTTATACGTGGGCACCAAACACAATTGATTTGAGAGCCATTCAAAATGCTCCTAGTATGTCGTTGTTTTACAATGATTATCCGGCTTATTCTGGAAATGGTTCTTCTATGATGTTGTGGGATTACAACTACATCCTGAAACGTTATTATATCATAGATACTTCTACGGGATATCTTCACATTCTCCAACAAAACACCGGAACGTTTATGACGCATTGGAACAACCTTTACATAACATATGTCAAAACTCTAGCACTTCCTTCACAGGACAGCGCAAAATGGGAATCTGAAAACAGCGAGAGAATGACCGTTGATTATGACCCGGTGACGGGTGCAGAACGTGGAATCATTTATTCCAGAAGAAACAGTACAGAACTTCTGGGGGTCATTAACTACGTCAACTGGCCCGAATAATTGAATACGTGAATACGCATCAGACCCCGATTTCCGGGGTCTTTTGCTTTGCGTAGGAATATTTATAAAGAATGAAAGACCGTATTCTCGACCGTATCATCCGATTCGATAAACTCCTTGGCATCACAGCCATCGTTATTGCTCTCGTGGCAGCATTTTTCTCCGTTTATGGTATTGCGACACTCTTTGCGGGTGCGTTCGTTCTAACCGCAATTATGGCATCTTCCTTGGAAATTGGAAAGCTGGTTGCCGTGACGTTTTTATACCGCTATTGGCATAAGACTCAAGGGTTCTTAAAAACCTATCTCAGTATAGCTACGCTTGTCCTCATGTTGGTAACTTCACTTGGTATTTTTGGATACTTGAGTGCTGCTTACCAGAAATCCGCCATAGAATTCAAAGCGAGTCAGGAGAAGATTGTTTTGATTGAAGGTAAGAAGACCTATCTGAACGACAAAATCGCTCAATCTAAAATCCGTGTTCAAACTCTCAACGACATGAGAAAAATTCAAGAAGGTCGTTTGAGTGAGACATTGACCAATGCATACCTTACGAGAAATCCTATCCAACTGAAACAGATTCAGGAACAGACCGTTGACATGGTGAAGTCCGCAGATGAGTCCATTAAGGTGGAGCAGGAGAAGATTCAGAACACTGCCGATGAAATCCAAAAGGTTGACCAACAAGTGAACGAGATGAAATTTGCTTCTGCGGGGACAAAGGACATACGAACTTTTCAATTTGTGGCAGACCAGTTCGGGACCACTCTTGACAATGTTGCCAAGTGGTTCATCTTCACTATCATCTTTGTCTTTGATCCAATGGCAATTGCACTCATCCTTGCCTACAACGTAGTCTCCTATAAAAAAGACGAGGAAGTTTTGACTTCTATACGCCCGACTCTAACTGATGAATTGCCCGCACCACCTGTGGCGGATAATCCACTCCCTCAATCCACCGGCGCACCAGAGGCAAAACCATCACCAAGACCTACGTGGCTTCACTAAATAAGAATAGATAAAATAAGTTGACTAATCGAGTGGAGTGGTGTAATATTCAATTATGAAGTGAAAAAAGTTTCGCTTTAGCTGAATGAAATATATGTATGGGTCAGTTAACCTTAAAATAAGGCTACGATTCTATGGATCAATCCGACATCAAATACATTATTGAACTTATCAGCGATGGAATAACAACCAAAGATTGGGACGTTGTTGAAGAGGCACGAGAGACACTGAAAGAATTTATAGACACTGGCGAGCCTCCAGACGACGAATAAACACATGATTACATTTTTTTTGATTGTAGGACTAATTATCTCTTTAGGACTTAACATAGCAACTTTTATACTTATTCAGAGGCTCCTAGAGAAGGTCAGAACCTACGAAACGTGGGTAGTAGAATTCAAGCAAAACGTGACAGACACACTTGGAGAGATGAGAAAGATTGATGAGAACTCTACGTTCAAATCGTCATTTGAATCTACTGGCAAGGGAGTATTTGAGTCGGATGATGAAGTTGGACAGGTCTTCAAAGAGCTATTGGCCCTCGTCGAGAAATTAGACGATAGGATTCAATAACTCTATGCCAAAAAAGAAAAAGGTTACAAAAAACGTTCGACAGAAGTCTCCCCGCAACACCGAAAAGAAACCGGCTAAGGTCCAAAAGGTTATTCAGCCAAAAGTTCCAATAAGACAAATTATTGAAACAGTTCCGTCTGAGGTAGTCGGAAAGATTAAAATCCCACGCAAGAGACGCAGCAAGAACGGAACCACCCGAATGTATTTTACTCAGGACACTGAGGACGCCATCATTGCGTACAACAAGGAAGAAAACTTAGATGTCCGTGAGCAGATTTTCCGTGAGCGAATCCATCACGCACTTCAAAAGCTGGTGGAGAATGTTTTTAACACATTCAAGTTCTCCTATTTTGAAACTGGTCCTCAAGATGTTCAGAAGGAATGCCTCACACATCTTGTCGCCAACATGCACAAGTTTGACCCCAACCGAACAAGCAAACTCGACCCCACCAAAAAGGCACGGGCGTTTGCCTATTTTTCCATCATTGCAAAACACTATCTTATTTTGTTGAACAACACCAACTACAAGAAATTCAACCAAAATGTGGAAATCAGCGAGGAACGTGATGAGCATACGGTGCAACTTCAGGCACATGACAAGTATTATGCTCAACAAGAGATGTCAGATTTCATCCGATTGATAGTTGAATTTTGGGAAAAGAACGTCAACAAAATCTTCACCAAACAAAGAGACCTTAACATTGCCAATGCGGTGGTTGAGTTATTCCGAAATTCAGATAGGATTGATGCATACAACAAGAAGGCACTGTATCTTTACATTCGTGAAATGGCCATGTGTAAGACGCAGCAGATTACCAAGGTCATAAACCGAATGAAACAGTATCACGACAACATCCAGCGTTCATATCAAGACGATGGTTACGTGAATACTGAACGTTACGCTACGGCGTAACCGTTAAAATAATTGATAGTAGGACGCTCAAAGTGGGCGTCCCGGTCTATTTATGTATGTATGGCAACCTTTGATTTCGATGTATATGATGGAAAAACCTTTCGTGATTTGTGCAAAGAGGTCGTAGATCGTTCACAAAGCAAGAAGGACCAGTTGGACACTCTCTTTTCAGACGTGCGTGGGCATATCAAGAACATAAATGATGCTCAAGTCTTTCTTCCTCGCATCAAAGAGTTGATGGATGTAGGTATCAAGAATGATGAGCAACTCATCAAACTCGCCGCAGTACTTCAACGACTTCAGTCTGCACAATTGGAAGCATCTGGTGGAGACTCTACCGGATTAACCGATGAAGAGAAGGAACAACTCATCGAAAGCGTCTCCAAGGCAAAACTTTCCGAGATAATCAAAGAAGTCTCTGCTCCCACCGTCCTTCCACCATCATCATCCGTTGTTTAACCTATGTCTTACTGGAAATCTACTACAAAAAATTCCCGAGAGTTAGACAGTTTTGGTCTGGCAACAACCAATACTTCCGGAAAAGGTTCCGCTCCAATAGAATTCTATGAGATGGAAATTGGGGTTGTGTTGGACATCGTACTGGATGATAAACACCCCATCCTCACAAAGGGAGACATTTTGCATCGGTATGTTGATGCTGACCGATGGCCGGGCGACTTGTTGGATAAAAAGGCAGACCCGAAGAAGGACATAGACTATACGTGGATTGGACGGGCGTTGGTGCGTCCCATGATTTCAGAAAAGGTGACGAGCAAGGATCAACTTCTGTGGGCATATCCGCTCGAAACCAACCTTTCAGAATATCCTCTTATCAACGAAACTGTAATTCTCACTACGTTCGGAGGAAAGCTTTACTACAGTCGCAAGGTCAACTGTCACAATTGGCCAAACAACAATCTTGATTTTTCCTCCAACGAATCGGTATCTGGACAAACAAACACCGAGTTATACACCAACACTCCATTTACTGGAAAGAAAGAATCCGTTCTCAAAGCTCCCACCACAGAAATTCTAAAAGACAACACCGGATATCATGGGTATGCGGGAAAATATTTCGTTGCAAACAACAAGATACGCACTGTAAAACGATTTGAGGGAGACTTGTTGATTGAAAGTCGTCATGGGCAGACGATTCATATGACTGCATATGATTCTCTGAGAGGCAATGACGTAGGAGACCCGAAGAACCGTGATTATAGAGACGGTGGGAACCCGATGATTTTGATTCGCAATCGTCAGAGAACACTTTTGAAGGAGGGGCAGACGCTTTCGTTGCAGCATAGTCCTAATCCAGCGACCATTCAAGGAACCAAATACGAAAAGAACGCCGGTGGATTTTTGGAAGAGAACATCAATCACGATGGGTCAACCATGCAAATAACCAGTGGTCAAACCGTAAGTGGATGGGTGACGACTTGTTATAAAAAGATGTTCGGCGTGGGTGAAGAAGTGTCCAAATTTGCTGGAAAGTCGGCATTTAAGTATCCAATTCTAAATGGAGACCAAATTGTTATCAACACGGACAGAATGGTATTGTCTGCCCGATATGCTGAAATGATGCAATTTTCAAAAAAGAGATTTGCCATCGTGACCGACAATGAATATACGGTGGATGCCCACCAACAGATAGTTTTGACCACAAATACCAAGACAGTCATCAATTCTCCTGCTATCTATTTGGGAGAGTATGACATGACAAACGAGCCAGCATTGCTAGGTCAAACGACGGTCAACTGGCTTTATGAACTTTGCAATTGGTTATTGGCACATACTCACTGGTATAAACACTCGCATGTGGATGCGGGAAAAGAGTCTCCGTCACAGACTCAGTTGCCAGTTCAAGTTCAACAATTGATTGCATTACGAGATAAACTACACACACTAATGAGCCGAAGAGTCTTCATGACTGGTGGAGGATTAGCACCGGGACAGAACGGTGGGTCCATACCCGAGGGAACGGAACCTATAAAAATAGGAATTGGTAATGGTTCTGGAGTACCGGGAGAGTGGAAAGGTAAGAGCTATCGGCCCGCATAAGGATATTTATATCTATGAAAAAGTCAGAACTCACACAACTCACACAGATAATTGAGCACATCGTAGCAAAAGAAGTGCGTAAACAACTTCCTGCAATCATTGCAGAGACGTTTCAGAACATGATGGGCAGACAGGTCGTATCCGAGCAAAGAAACGAGCCAGAACCCATTCAGGAGCAAGTGGAACCACAAGAACCACGGGTTGGGGAATCACCAACAGATTTCAAGGCGTCTTTAAGGGAATTGTTCGCCGGAACCCCTGTTATGAAGACTCCACCGGCATCAAATCAACCGAGACCAGTTCGGCAGTTTGCCAAAGACCCGATTCTTAACCAAATTTTGAACGAGACGACATCAGACCTGCGAGATAGGGAACGCTTGGTCGGTGCAGCCGCTTATGCGGGTGGATATTCCCCGGGGTTGACAATGGTACCGGGATTCAACCCAGATGCAGCATCGTCAATGCCAATGGAAGAGGAACCCACATTTGCAAGAAATATGCCGTCAATGGCACCGCCCGTGAACGCAGCACCAAGGTCAAGACCACAAGTGTTTCAAGAAGGAATGATTCCTTCAACTCCGATACCAGATGGAGTGCCAGCCGCAGTTAAAGGGGCGTTGACTCGCAATTACTCATCCATGATGAAGTTGATTGATAAGAAAAAGAAGGGTATAGCATAAGATGGCAATAGTTAAAAATACTCCGATCGGATTGAATTTGCCTATTCGTAGTGGACCTACGAGTGGGTATTTTGACCAGTCCACGGATACTTTTACGGCGTACCGGATGAATATCATCAACCTCATCCGAACCGCACCGGGAGAAAGACGCATGAATCCTACGTTTGGATGCCGTCTGTGGAACATTGTCTTTGAACCAAACGACGATTTTATTCCTGACAAGGTAGGTAAAGCGATTAGAGAGGATGTCGCACAGTGGATTCCGGGAGTGTCGGTCACATCCGTTGATGTTAAATACTTCGGAGATGACCAAACTTCCGACCTCCGAGATATTTATAAACTGTACATCGCTGTAAAGTTCACGGTTGATGCAATCAATCAAGAGGATGTCGTCGAAATTATTCTCGATACCAACAAAGTATAACTATGGCAACCACAATTCAGAAATCGTTTGCGCCAAATAGCAAAGAGATTCGCTATCTTAACCGTGATTTTTCACAGTTGCGTGAATCCCTGATCAATTTTGCCAAGACCTATTACCCAAATACCTACAAGGATTTTTCTGCCGCATCTCCCGGCATGATGTTCATGGAACAAGCGGCATATGTTGGTGACGTGTTGAGTTACTACACCGATTACGCTTTCAAAGAAGGGTTGATGCTAAGTGCTACGGAGCGTCGTAACATCATCAGTCTTGCTGCGTACCTCGGATACAAAGTAAAACCAAGTCGTGCCGCAGCAGGAGTAATCAATATCATGCAACTTTGTCCATCGGCAGATGATGGAAATGGAAACTATTATCCAGACACAAACTACATGTTGTTGGTCAAGGAGAATAGTCAATTTTCAAACAACGGGGGTTCGTACTACAATCTGATTCAGGGAGTTGATTTTACTGTCAGTTCGTCAGTGTCTCCGAGAATTGAGACCGTCTATTCTCGCAATCCAGATGGAACTCCTCAGTTTTTCCTGCTTGAGAAGCAAGGAAATATTGCGTCGGGACAAATCTACACCAAACAGGTGGTGGTATCTTCCCCATCAGCATTTTTTGAAATTCAACTCGAAGAGGATAACGTTCTTGGTATAGTTGACATGGTTGACTCCGACAACAATAAGTGGTATGAAGTTGACTACATTGCACAGGAAATGGTTCCTATTGCAATTCCAAATGATGCCGAGTACGAGGGGTCATTGCGTTACTATCGTGATTCAGTTCCATACATCTTGAAGTTCCTGAAGACTTCTCGTCGCTATGTTACTATGGTTGATGAGAATAACATCACCAAAATTCAATTCGGTGCGGGCGTCAACGGTGTGGATGATGAAATTGTCACATTCGATTCCAATCTGATTAACGTAGGGTTGACAAATTCAACAAACGTCAATGTTCCCCTTGACCCTAGCAACTTCCTGAAGAATGAAAACTACGGAATTGCTCCATTCAATACGACGTTAACGGTTCGCTATTTGGTTGGTGGAGGTTTGCAGAGCAACTGTCAGTCTGACGAAATCAGAACTGTAGTTCAAGCAGACTTTGATAATTCTTCTGAGGGGTTGTTGCCAGAGCAAGTTGATTTGCTCAATACGGTTAAGAATTCTTTGACCGTTACCAATCCATCTCCATGTGTTGGTGGTAAGGATTCAGAAACCGACGAAGAAATCAAGATGAATTCTATGGCGAATTTTGCTGCACAGAGCAGAACAGTGACGCAGAACGATTATCTGGTTCGGGTGTATAGTTTGCCATCAAAATTCGGGTCTATCGCCAAAGCACAAGTCATTTCAGATACGAACTTGGAAGTAGGTGTAAACAAGATTCTGGTCGGTGTGGTTGACCAGAATAACGTTGCCTCGGTCAGAAACATCAGCAACAGCAGCTATTTCCGAAAGATTGCCTATGACGCAACCAATCCATTTGCTATTAACGTATATCTTCTGTCTTTTGATGCAAACAAGAAGTTGGTAAGTCCAAACGAGGCATTGGTGTCAAATTTGATTACCCATCTGAAACAATCCAGAATGATAACGGATGGCGTTAACATCATTGATGGATACGTCATCAATATCGGAGTCAATTTCGTAATCACGGTGTATAAAGGATTCAACAAAAAGGATACGTTACTGTCTTGCATTCAAACGGTGCAGGATTTCTTTAACATTGACAACTGGAATTTTTCTCAACCTATCAATCTAAGTCAACTGAATCTTCAAATTGCCAAAGTAGATGGAGTTCAGTCAGTGATCGAGGTCACGATTTACAACAAGACTGCTTTAGATGGTGCATATTCACCAGTAGAGTATGACGTTGCTGCGGCAACAAAGAACGGAATCATTTATCCATCGGTTGATCCATCAATTTTTGAAGTCAAATATCCCGACTCTGACATAAAAGGATCAGTACTCTAATATGCATCATTTCATTTATCCATCTAAAGACACGTATGTAACCAACCGCTCGCAGTTGGAAGACAAAAACTTTGGCATTGATGAAATTCTTCAGGTCGGGACAAAGAACACTCCTGTTGAAACATCTAACCCAACCAAGGATTACATCTATACAGATGTCATTTTCAATGGTCAGGGAGTTTCGTATTTTACGGGCACTTTCTCGGGGTCGTTGCATGGCACAGTTGCATTTGCAAGTGGTAGTATTTCCGGAAGTGGATTGAGATTCAGTGCTTCATATTTTTCTGGAAGCGTAAATGGAACGGGATCGGTTGGCAGCGGAAGCTTTGGAGATCCTGCATCTGGAAGTGCAATCATAGGATACGTCACTGGGTCAATTATTTCTCCACTTGAATTTGGGAAATTTGTCGGACAGTTGACTGGTTCAGATGTATGTTTGACTGGAACTGGTTCTGGAACGGACACCCGCACTCAGCAGAACTGGACAACTACCGCTACACAATACGTTGACCGAGCATTCCTGAAGTTTGATTTGGTTGCTATTTCAGCATCTATCGCTGCCGGTGAAATTGCCAGCCCCAAGTTTGCAATCAAATTGAAGGTTTGTAATGAATACAATCTTCCAATCACATACATCATCTATGCTCTGCCAATCAGTCAGAGTTGGAATATGGGAGACGGATACATGTCCGACGAAGGTTCAGACACCGGCGTAAGTTGGCAGTATCGTGATAACAACTACGGAACTGAGTGGTTTTCGCAATCGGTTGACCCAATTCCACGTCCAGCAATTGATTTTATTCATAACCCGCTATTGATTACTGCCTCGTTTGCCTATGGTGGGGGAACGTGGTACACTTCTAGCTGGTGCTCACAGAGTTTCAGTTATCAATCAGCGGATATTGATATGGATGTGACGCCAATGGTTTTGGCGTGGTTGAGTGGAAGCATTCCAAATGAGGGATTGGTCCTAGTTTCTTCCGATGAACTTCAGGCAACTGGTTCGGGATTCACTCTAAAGTTTTACAGTCGTGATACTAACACGATTTTCTCCCCCTTCTTGGATGTTGCGTGGGATGATATTGTTCTCGCAGGTGGATTTGTCACGGGTAGCCAATCAACTGGTAGCGTAGTCATTTCAACTATCGCAGCGGGCATCTCCTCATCTGTTCAGAGTGGTTCTTCCTTTAACATTGCCGGTGGAGTCAGTGGCAGTTTCTCAGGAAGTGCTATAATCACTACTACCGCAAACTACATAACCGCCAGCAATCAAAACTTTGATTATGCTGCTCCCGGCGACCCAAATGAAAACTCACTTTGGTATGCCAACAATGGATATCACTATGATAGTTGGCAGTCTGCGTGGGATTTGGATCCATTTCATGGAGGATATTTGCCGAATACAGATATTCAGGTTAACCCTCCTGCTCCCGATTATGGAAGTTCTCCAATCTATCAGTTCACGGGAAGTTTCACTGGTTCGTTCAGCGGTTCCGTATCTACCGTTGGAACAATCTCTGGAAGCGGACTTTTCACGGCATCCTATTTCTCGGGTTCGGTTGATGGAATAGTCCAAGAAAGCAACAACGTAAGCATTTCTGGCAGTGTAAGCGGTAGCATTTCCGGCAGCGTAAGCGGTAGCGTTGGATTCCTCGGGGTCTATGTCGGTCAACTGACAAGCTCCTTGGTTTATCTCAACGGCACTGGTTCGGGATACTATCTTGACCCACTATTCTATGCGTTTAGTGGATTCACGAATGGACAAGGATTGACCGGAAATATCAGCGGCATCCCTGTGTTTGGAATGGTCAACGGATTTGTAACCATTTCTCAATCACTTGTAGCTGGTGCTTGCGGAAAATCATTTAGTGCTTCACTGGCAAAGGCAATTTTTACAAGTGGAGTATTTAGCGGAAGTTCCTTTGCTGCACTATATGTTGACCACAAATTTGAAAACGCCATCCTATCCGGATCGTGGACCGTGGCGGCGTTGTTGGGTGCTACGGTAAACATTCCACTGCCATCTACCATCGCCCCATATGCCTATGCATACGTCAGTGGATTGTATGTCAACGGAAAGGCACTTGGAATTTACACCATTTCTGGCTCCAATGGGTCTCCTACCACGGCAAGTGCTGGCGCAAACAGTGCAAGCTTTAACGGACAGTTCGTAGATGGAAATCTGTTGGGAGGGATTTTGAGTCTCCAATTGAGCGGAAGTATGTTTACTTCATCTTACACCTATACCTCCAGCGTAGAAATGTCCTCAAGTGTAATGACCGCATTGGATGCTGCAAGACCATTCACGGTGGTAGTTCAGAACCTTCTTCCTACCTATAAGGCGGGAGATATTGTTAAGGTAGGAGTATTTAGTCGCAAGCAATTCCCACTCAAAACTTTTGGAAAAACAACACAGCAAGCACAGTATCTCATCCCTGAGTACTTGCCAACATCGTCATACTACGCATTAAAGGATAATGAGACCGACGAAATAGTCATGAATTTTGATAGTTATACACAGATAGGTTGTCAGTATCCGGGCGGAAACTACTTCGTGATTGACACGACGAGTCTTCCACAGGACCGATACTATCGGGTGCTCATTCGTGTAGATGATGGTCAGTCAATTTACACGTTTGACTGCGGCAAGACATTCAAGTTGACGAGGTAATATGAGCGATTTTTCGCAAGACATTCAAAACTTTCAGCGATATGGAACCTACACTTACAAGTTTGATAGTGTTGGGAACATGACGTTCGACAGCTCCTCTGCCAACTTCAATCAAGTGTATTTGGCATTTCCACTTCAAAATGTTATCTACAACCCCGTCAAGGTCAAGAATATTTATAATACGGAATTTGAGGAGTTTATACCGGGCCCAGTCTCCGAGACGGAGCAGAGGGTGGACACCCTTCAACAACAGTTGGATGTTGTTCAGGAAGAGAACGTCACACTGAAAACACAGCTCGATTCGGTCATCTTGCAGAATGAGTCCAGTGGTTCGGTAGCAGATATTATGGCGACGAAGCAAGTTATTATCGAACTCCGAAAAGCAGTCGGACAGGGAAGAGTGGAGACTGATTTTTCCGATACATTCCCTTACACGCCAATAAGAAAACCAACAACATAATATGGAGTTTACGTCATATCAAATGGTGTCTAACAACACCGCAAGTCTGAATACAGGTTCGTATCTGAACCGAACGGAGTATTCCCTGTTTGTTAATGGGTTTGCATCAGATTTGTGGTATGGATTTTCCGAAAATGACGTGGTTGAGCTGGCGGTTTGGGACCGTGAAAACAATTTCATCGCATGGGATGTTCTGGAAGATTCCAAGAGTTACAGTGAAGTAACACTCTCGTATCTGAATGCGCTCGATTTCCCAATTACATATTCTTACTCGGAGTTGCAATCAAATCTCATTCTATACAAGAATGCCAAGATATTGGTGAACCCTACGGCAGAGTTGTCATCCTCAATGGGAATTCTTGATGGAAGTTACTTTCTTGCATACAATTTTACCCGAGAAATGGCTGGACGTTCAGACACCCCGCTCATCATCAAGGATATTTCCCCGTCCAGACGTGAGTTGAAACTGATTCCTCTGACGACTGTAAGTGCTTCCTACGAAGCATTTTGCAAAAAGAAGGTGTTAGTCAGAGACGTATCTCCTCTTTACTTGCAGGCAATTAAGGGATGTCCATACGGACAAATTTACAACAAAGTAAGTCCGTTGTATGAGAATCAGATTAACACGATCAAGTCAATCTTCTTCTTGAACACGGATGGGGCAATGGTAAACTTCCTACGAAATTTGTATGAAGACATTACCATCTACACAACCACTCCCGTTTCTACTCCATCCGGCCCGTCAAGCATCAGCGGAAGCGTGGTACGTATTCAAGGAATTCAGACGTATTTCAACAATTATCTGTTGTCTAACTCAGATAACATCGTTGATTTCCCGGACATGGATGCTCAGTTTGATGGATATGTTTCGGCGTCCATCGAAAGAAAATTCGCTCCGATTGGACAACATCCGCTTCCACAATACGTGCAAGCGAAAGCGTTTGTGTATGATTACTTCACGAAGTATTTCTACCAACCCATTTCAGACATCCTCCGCACGACGTATCGTGAAAAATACTTTGCCGACCTAAAGAACGCCATCAATCTGGGCGATAACCGACTTTTGCCGATTCTTCAGCACGGAGTCATGGACGAGAGACAGTCTCCAAATGAACCCCTGACCTTGTTAGTAAAGTTGCAATCTGAATTGCCGCCCGACCTTGCAATTCAATCCTCATGTTGGGTTTCCAACATATCACTTTCGCCATACGTGGTCAATGCGATTGTTAAGAATCCACAGGGCAACGTTATTCACAAGATTGGACCTCCAAACTTTTCCGTTCCAATTCCACACGTCAGTTTGACGAATACGAATCAGTCATATACTGCGACGGATTTGCAACACGATAATGAGACTGATCGTGAACTGACTGTTAGCAGAAATTTGACAGAGCTGAACGTGGATTATACGGATTTCCAAAATTTCGTAGTGTTTTCGTCGGCAGAGCTTCGTCTGAAAATCTTCAAGAACAAGATCATAAATGCTTCGGCATTGAGTTCATCCATAAGAACGTTGGACCAGCGAAATACTACGTTCATGTTGGCAAGTGGAAGCAGTTATCCATATTATACCCAAGAGTGGACATCTACTCAGGGAGAGATAAACGGCATCGTAAACTCTTTTGATGGATTTGAATCGTATCTGTACCGAAGCGGAGACTACGCATATGTCAATGGAAATTTCATAAGCTCAAGCTTTGTTGCTGAGATGGATGTTTCCGCAAGTGCATATGATAAGAATAACCGTGACAGTTTGATTAACAACTGTCCTTACCACATTCTTTCCGATTCCTTAAACGATGACTACATCATTTTCCTTTCGATGATTGGTCACTTCTTTGATGAAATCTACATCTACATCGCTAACATGCCTTCGGAAAGGCACGTCGGTTCGGGGGCAACAGAAGCATTTACTCGTCGCATTGTAGAATACATGCTTGAGACTTTTGGTTGGACGCTGGATGATTCGTTGGAACAGGCGAACATGCTGAACAACTACTTGACTTCTGAACAACAGGAGGGGTTGAATGGTATGTCTGCGGAAGACCGTCTCAAGGAAGTGAGAAATCGTATTCTCATCAACTTGCCACGCATTTTCAAGACTAAGGGAACCGAAGAGTCTGTCCGTGTCATTCTTGCTTGTTATGGCGTTCCGTCTTCGCTGTTGACTATTCGTGAATACGGTGGAGTCAACTATACAGATGAAAAGGCGTCATACACCACGTATGAGCGTTCCTTCATGTATCAGTGGGACACGTCTTCCAAGTACGACCATTTCAGAAACAATCTCACTACCAATTGTAACACGTTTCTCCTGAAGTTCTGCATCGGCGATGCGGACAGTTATGTTTATGGAAGAGAACAAAACATGTTGGGAGTGGTTGGGGGAGGCGTCACTGCAAATTCCCCATCTGGTTCGGGAGATTGGACCGTTGGATTTATTCGTGAACCAGGACCAAATCTCGGACGAGTGTACTTCCGAATTGGATATGATAACAATCCTCAGTTCAAAATTACCAGCTCAACATTCCCGCTCTTTGACGGAAGCATCTATAGCTTGATGCTTCGTCGTAATCTGGTTCCTACGGGATTTGAATACAATACAAACACAGATGCTATTCCAAGTATATTTGATTTGTATGTTCAGAAGAATGAGTTTGGAAACCAGACACTAAGACTTACTTCAAGTAAAGTCTCGTATGATTATGCAATCAATCATAGATTCTCGGTTGATTCATCTGGGTCTTACCTTATGCTCGGTGGTTGGTTTGCTGACCGAAACGGACAAGGATTTACCGGAGCAATGGACAAACTTCAGGTATGGTATGATGCCATTACCGATAGTAACTTTGAAGATTACGCCAACAGCATAAACGCCTACAGTTTTAGCGGGTCACGTCCCGCTCACCAATCTCTATTGTTCCGTATGCATACGGACTATCCATTTGACATGCGTCAAATTGCCCCGGGTGATGCCGTACCAAACAACTTCATAGGGTTGTCTGGACCATATAACGTATGGGTAGGACAGTGGAGAAATGCAAACCCATACTATGCAACAAACTCGATAAACAAGCAATTTGATTGTCTGACGCCAACGCCAACACAAATCAACAACATGGATTTGATGGCCAATTATGCGGCGTGGAGTGGTTCGCAAAAGTTGGTTTATGATACCGCCTCCTGCCGATACGTGTCACAATCTACATACCCGTGGCAATTCAAGGTAATTGATTATCCAAGCACTTGGGGAGTGTCCAAATATGGTCCAAACAAATTCAGAAATGAAAAGGTAAGGCATACATCCCAATCTATTGCTGCCCGATTTGACAACAAGGAGCGTTCTACGTATGTTCCTCGCAACAACACGGCACCAGATTCCAACCAAGTAGGATTCTTCGTTGACCCACAGGATTTCCGTAACAAAGATACGGTAAGATACTTTGGAAATTTCGATTTCATGGATGCAATCGGTGCGCCATTCAATCAGTATTCACAGAGTTATCAATCGCTCAATCTTTTCCGCAAAGAATACGCCTCATCACTTAATGAAGGCAGCGGAAGCAGAACTTTGTTCAATGAGTTAATCACACTCTACAAGCTATACTTCAACCGTTCCATATTTGAAGCAATCAGGAACGTTGTGCCCGCCCGTGCGAATGCACTTGTTGGAGTGTTGATAGAACCCTCCATTTTGGAGCGTCCGAAGTATCCAATTAAACCAATCGGAAGCGAAATGAACAGTGGTTCGGTGTGGTATGGTGAAGCGACTGCATCACATTATTTCCGTGACCCAAACACCAAGTTGTGTCGCCTTACAGAGTCGCTTCTCTATGCGGACTTCAACTTTAATACGAACTCCGTATCAAATTTCAACACCAATTCTATGCCCGAAAATAGAATTATTGATGTGAATTTGTCATATCTCAATTTGCCAAACAGAATGTACCCCGTCAACTATTTGATGGGTGGAACGTATATCGGGGATATGATGGACCCATATCAACTTGGGCACTTTGCTGGTGGAATCGTCGCCGATCCAAACATCATCCTTGCTCCGGTCACAGTGGTTCCAATAGCAAACTTCATTGCGGATGTTACGTCTGGAAATTACCCATTGACTGTAAACTTCTCCAACCTAAGTGTGGATGCCGATGGATATTCGTGGGACTTTGGAAATGGAACTGGTAGCGTAGAAGTTGCTCCTACCTATGTTTATAACATACCCGGCGTTTACACGGTTACGCTTACTGCCTTCCGTGGTGAATTGTTTGATGTAGATACTCAAGTGGGGTATATCACCGTCAATGCAATACCTGCGGTTTCATGTTTTAGTTCTGGAAGCTCACGCAGCGGAGTCGCTCCCGGTGGATTCCCAACTCAATACACCATCACTCTTGGATCTGCAACGGGTTCTATTCAGTTGAAATTCAATTCTTACAATGTTCCTGACAAATACATCGTTATTTATGAGGGTAACACCGTGATTAACACTGGATACCGTGGCGCATCATCGTATCAGGCAGCATTGAATACCGCACTTCTGTCGAGAGGATTGCCATCCGAAACCATTATAACCCCCGGTCATGGTACGGCAACGTTCCTCAAGACGGGTAGTTCTTCCACGGCAATTGTTCAAACGTGGTCGCCATTGACGGGAACGGGATGGAACTGGACTGCAAGTTGCCCGGGAGTCACACTATAATTTATGAACTACGGCGAAATATCATTTGACATGACGGTGGATCAACACGCAACGGGTTCACGTTCAGATTACCTGCTCAAGCGTTGGCGGAAGTTCACTATTTATGCAAAAAGCGGGTCTTACAATAGGACAGACAACCCGTTGGAAAATCTGTATTCCACGTCGTCGGTATATCTGTATGACTATGTAGTTGTCCGAAAAGATTGGTACAGCAGCATGGTTTACACGTCGTCATTTATTGATACGACTCCTGCGGATTATACGTCGGAAACGGGTTCAAACCAGTGGTTTCATAGAGAAAACACCTTCCGCAACAGTCCCAATGCAATCGTCAACAATTACCAATTGCAGTACAACCCAATTGCATCTGGAATCTTTCCGGCAAGACCAAGGTATGGTTATTCCCCACTATTTCCATCCTTCAATCCGCCGCCTATTTATACAGATCAAGGTGAATACTTTGAAATAGTGGGGAGTTACCCACTCAATCATTTTACGCATAAGCGTTCATTGTTCTCGTTGTTTAACATGACAACCTATGGTATGGAGGCGGGCGTAGTTACCTCTGGTTCGTACTTTAGATGTCAGCAAACTATCACGACAACCATCGGGGAAAATGGATTGGAAGATGGTTCGGCACCAGTTCAGTCAACACAAGTCGGAAATCTTAACCTGATCCAGAGCGATAACGTAATAAACAAATAAAAAAGGGTTGCTCGCTGATACTTATTAGATGAGAACCTTTTTATAAAGACATATGGCCACAATCGGCATCTATAGAATAAGAAACACCAAAAATGGAAAGTTCTATCTTGGTAGTTCGGATGACATTGTTCGTCGTTGGAAAGAAGGTCATAAAGCAAAGTTAGTTCGAGGAGTTCATGACAATCCTCATCTACAAAATGCTTGGAACAAATATGGCAAAGACTCATTTTTGGTGGAGGTTTTGCGAGAGTGTTCCAAAGAAGATTTATTGGTGGAAGAGCAAAAAGAGTTGGATGTATGGGTAGGGTGTCCTGAATGTTATAACATTAGGAAGGACGCAAAATGTATTGTTTTGCCGGGGAGTAATAGACCGGAGTGGGTAAAACAAAAAATATCACTTGCTCAAAAAGGGAAACCTCGGTGGACAGAAGAACAAAAGAAACAGATGTCTATTCAGAGAAAAGGTAGAAAGCATTCACCAGAAACCATAGAAAAATTTATTGGGCGAAAAAGCTCTCGTGAGAATATCAAGAAAGCACAACTGTTCAATGTCGGACGTGTTTATTCGGAAGAACACAAAGCAGCAATTTCCGTTGGAAAAATAATTTCTCACAGAGAAAAAATCGGAGCATAATATGGCATATATTGACAATCAAACCATAACTGTAGATGCGGTTTTGACCAAAAAAGGTCGTGAACTGCTTGCCAAGACTGGCAATCTGAACATCACGTCATTTGCTTTGGCAGACGACGAGATTGATTACACGCTTTACCAGCCAAACCACCCCAACGGAAGCGCATTCTACGACATCGCTCTACGTAACACCCCTGTCTTTGAACCATTGACTGATGAAACGCAGACGATGAAGTATAAACTCGTCACGTTGAACCAAGGTGTTACCGCCATTCCAGTCATCACGATTGCTCAAGACAAGATTCTCGTTACTCGTGACTACACTGGCGACATCATTATCAGTCCTTCCACAAACCCCGCTTACAACCTTCAGGCCGGTTACACAGCGATTTTGGGAAACAAGAATGTCGGAACTCTCATTGTTCAGCAAACGAACTCAATCAATGCGGTGTCCAATACTATCCCCACGTTCGCCGGGGACATCAACACCACAAGTGCTCAGGTTGTTGTCGGAAACACTTTCCGCTTTGTTCCAAACAGCAGTCTTGGAAAGACAACCACAACCAATTTAACCATTGTCGGAAATGAATCTGGTGGAAGTATCTCTATCGAGGTAACTGTTACCGTTCCTCCATCCAATGCCTAAGATGACCTATGATATTTAACACATTCAACCCAAATCAAGACATTGTAGCTGGACGCACCACTCGTATTGCAAGTGGATTCTGGCCAAGCGGAGTGACAAACTTCTCCCAAAGCTTTTTGGTTGATGACTTCTGGTCGCTAACTGGTTCCAATGGTAATCCATCGTATGGCACATCCGTATATGATGTCAAGAAGACGATGTATTATCTGAACATGTATCCCGGCGCAGCGGCGTTTGCAAACAACGACCCATACTTTTCCATTTCATATGGAAGTATTGCGGGCGACATTGGCAGCGGTTCTTTCAATACGGAATCGTCCAGTATTCAAGCATCCCCGGCCAAAGCGGTTTATACGCAATACAAGAATTTGTTGCTTGGTTCGGCAGATTTGGATGGACAGTTCACAATTCAGAGTGGAAGCACAACGGTTACAGCAACCGACATTTGGGTTCTCAATTTTTCCGCTTACAAGATGAAGGACAGAATTGATGAAGGACAATTTGAGTTGACTTTGAGCGGTTCATTGGGAACCAAGTTTACTGTCATTGACAACTCGTCTTACACCACTCAAACACAGGCAGTATATCAACTCATTGTTGGAACGCAAGCTGCGCCTCCTGCTACTCCGACCTATGAAGGTTTGGGATTGATTTATCCGTCTGATGGTATCGTAATTTTGAATGCTGGTTTAATCGCTGCGAAACTCGGTCTTTCGGGAAGCGGACCCGGCATTGGATATAGCGAAGGTGGTCCTGCTACAAACGGAGGTTGGTGGTACACTCCCGGCACAGCGACAACCGAATTCACATACAATCACAAGACTCTGGCAAAATCAATTGAACTGTGCGTAACCGAATCCATGAAGGTTCGTAAGAGCGAATACGTTCCCGCACGCCACTACTTTGTCAGAGTAATGAACCGTGATTTCAACTACAGTAACAATCCAACCTACGTTTATGATGGTACTGATGGAACTCATGCTAAAGGAACGATTTACAACTCCGACTTTATCAATGACCCAAAGACATACATTACGACAGTTGGATTGTACAACGATAGTAACGAACTCGTCGCCGTAGCAAAACTGAGCAGACCGGCAGTAAAGTCGTTCGACCAAGAATTGCTTATCAAAGTTCGCCTTGATTTCTAAGTTCAACGCTGAATGAATGATCAAGCACATAAATCATCAAAACCTCTTAACGACTCCCTTCGTTGCTGTTAAGCAATGGGAGTTATTTAGCGTTCAAAATGATGATGTAGTGTTGATTGAACCTCCGGATTCGTTGCCGGAATTTGCGGTAGCCCTAGACTACGTTGATTACAATAACGGAGTTCCTATCATCAACCGTGATTGTGATATTGCACTTGAGCAACAGGACTCAGATGTTATCTCATATCAAGAAGGTGCAACAGGGTCGGGAATCTTCTATCCCGACAGTGAACCAAAAAATTCCGATGGCACTTACAAGCGCATGGTCCATGTTCAGACCAAGGCAGCTTTTTATAACCTTCGCCGCAATCCTACTCAGATATTCGGAGTGGAATATATTGACTTCCCCCTTGGCAAGACCGATCGTGAATTATCAGATGTTTTCCGCCTATTCAGCATCCCCCGCCACTTTTTTGGGGATAAATTGGTCGAGAGTAGCATTCATTTTTATGACACATCATTGGATGATAATGTAGAAATTCATGATGATGGGTATCAAAACCTATTGGCGGGACCAAATTTATTCTCAAAAATTCAAGAAGTTCGTGGATTTAATAGTCCCGAGGCATTTACAAATATAATTATGCCGGGAACGGCTAGCTGTGATTGCCCTACGTATAACGGAACGGTATTCACGGCATCCGCACATGCCACATCATCCGTTAATGTAGGATTTTTGAGTGGTAGATTGGAATTGCCGCCGCCAACCGGAAGCGAATCCAGCAGAGAGTTGAGGGTGTCCTTCTTGTTTGGAAGTATAACCGATTATTTCATGACTGATGAGATTAGGGCTTCTACAGTCTCGTTCGGACCATCGGGAAGTACTCATATAGGAGCGGTTGAGACAAGCATTACAGAGTCGTTTGGAGAAAACTGGGTTACATTCGGACCTACGGGGTCAATGCAAAGTTTGGTGTATGAAGTGAGCGGAAGCGACCTTAACCAAGCAGAAATGAGCGTAACATTCCCCGACACAGGGTCGGGATTGAATAACATAGTTCTTCCAACAAGCGGAAGCGACCTTAACCAAGCAGAAATGAGCGTAACATTCCCCGACACGGGGTCGGGATTGAATAACATAGTTCTTCCAACAAGCGGAAGCGAAGCGATACAAGATTTGTCAGTAGGATTTGGATCAGGATTTATTGCAACATAAATCTTGACGTAAAAAACAGTCAACATTAGGAGAAAATATATGAATAACAAAAACAGTCCTCTTCATCAGACACTTGAGGGACGATACAAAGTCTCGGTAGTGTCGGGAGATGGAAAAACAGTCATTTGGGAACAACCCGAATGGAAAAAGAACTTGATTCTTAATAACGGCATGGACCTTATTGCTTCCACACCATATACGGCATGTTTTTATTATGCCGTGGGCGGGACAGGTACCAGAGTGAACAGCGTTCTCAGCGGAGATTCGCCATCTTCACAAGCGGGAACGACGGTGACACTAACACCGGGAACAACTATCACCAGCTTCACACAATCGCTGGGCGGTCATGCCCAACTATTGAGCGTCGGCGATGTCATAGCATACGACACATCCAGCGCAGTGACCGTTCAAACAGTGTCCAACACAACTTGTACGGTTGATATTTCTCAAACCGTTAGTCCTGCCGAAGGATTTACCATTTGGAAAACTTCTCAGACAGGATTGCACAATGCAGTTGAAACTGCGGGCGGTGACAATGGTTCATCAAAACCATCACCATCTGGGTCTTACTGGTTGAGTGGATTTTGTGGAAATTCGTTTTCGGGCAATACATATCATATGTATCGCACTTACGATTTCCGCCTAGAACCGTCACTTGTAAGTTACACCGAAATTGGCGTTGCATCTCAACATATACATGGGGTACTTCCGAGCACCACGTTTAGTCGTATTCTTTTGGGCGTTCCCGTATCAGTTGATGCCGGACAGCGTTTGCGTGTCGCTTATGCCTTGGATGTTAGGGTTCAGCCCACGGCATCTATCTTCCGCTCTGGTTCAACGGTTCCAATTATTACAAACTGGCCAGTTGCACCAACACCAAATCTAAACGCAACGGAATCATTACAGGGAACTTCGACGAACAGTCAGATCGAACTGGTCACTTCTACGGGTGGTGCTTCCAACAGTGGGCAGGGATTCCCCTTGGACCCAATGTCTAGTGGAACAAATTGCGCTGCTTGGATTTCGGAAAAAAGTGCTTCGCTATCTTCGTTTGGTAGTGCTACGGATAGAACCGGAACTTGGACTGGATTCACGTCAATTGGAATGACCAGAGCAGCATATGCAGGCACAGGCACATACTATGCTGACAAGACGGTAACATTTGGATTGACTCAGGCAAACAGTACCAATCTCAGAAGTATGGGATTTGGATACCTAACAACCAATGCACATCTCACCACACAGCAGTCGTATGTGTTGTTGTTCAACTACAGTCAGTCCAAGACGAACGTTCAAACACTTACGCTCTCGTGGCGTTGGAGTTGGGCAAGATCACTCAGTAACGGAGAGTAAGGTGGTCAATCTACATTGAGCCATGATAAAACAGATTGGCAAACATAATCTCTTGACTTCGCCCTTTGCGGCGGTGAAGGCATGGGAATTGTCCAATGTAGATAATGAAGATGCCGTTTTGCTAGAACCGCTGTCTCAGAGCCTTCTCATTCCAGATACATTAGTCGCTGTTGATTACATTGCGTATTCTCCTACATGTGTTCCTATTCTAAACACTGACTGTAATATAGCACTTGAGCAACAAGACTCTGATTTGGCCATCTTTGAAGAAGGTGTTAGCGGGAGTGGATTATTCACTCCCGCTGATGAGGCGCAAAACGACGATGGGACATACAAGCGACTTGTGTATGACCAGATGGGACGAGCATTCTATAATCTCTACCGAAATCCGTTGCAGATTTTCGGAATGGAGAATATAGATTTTCCGCTAAGTAAAACAGATAGATACCTCGCCGACCGATTCTTGTTGTTTTCCATTCCGAGGCGTATGATGGGGGATCGGTTGGTCGAGGGGTCTATTGAACTCTTTGATAATACTTTGGATGACCACGTTGAAATTCATGATGACGGGAATCAGAACCTATTGGCTGGGTCAAATCTGTTTTCCAAGATTCAGGAGATTCGTCATATTGAAAATGAGGTAGTGGTTCCAATTACATCCGGCCCGGCGGGTATTCCTACAATTACGGGAAGTCAGGGAACTACACTTTCCATTGAAAACATAAATTCTTTTGGATTGGACATCTCCGTTGTTGGTGAGTATGCTATAGTAGTTGGATTCAGCGGAACGGTTAGAACTTCCACAGACGGAATCAACTGGAATTCGGAAACATCCAACGCCAGTGGAAGACATCTAAGAGGAATCGCTTATAATAGTAGTTCGCTATATGTTGCGGTGGGACAGGCGGGCGTATGCATAACTTCGCCAGATGGTATGGCGTGGACCGCCCAGTCAAATACCGATGTATTTCCAAATTGGAATATGAACAGCATAGTTTATAATGGAACCAAATTCTATGCAATAACGGATACCGGAATTGTCAAGAGTTCTACCAATGGAGTAGCATGGGCAGTTGAATCCACGCTTCCAAGCGGTGTTGGAGCAAAACAGATTATCTGGGACGGAACCCAATTCTTAGTGGTAAATGGAAACCTTGCGGATTCCCTCGAAACTTCTCCGGATGGTATTACATGGACGGCACAGACCACAGGAACCAGTAATAATCTAACCGACATTGTTTATGCCGCAGGATTGTATATTACGGTTGGAGATGCTGGGGACATACTTTACTCGTCAGATTCAATTACGTGGAATGCTGCGGTCACTGGACCAGTGGTAGCCGGAGACTCCATTGCATCTATCGTATATGGAAATGGATACTGGGTATTGAATACCGACCACGGGGAACTGTGGTATTCTGTTGATGGCATCAATTGGTATCTGTGGCCATTCTGGGCGGAAGACGGAATACTCAGGACATTTTATTACACAAGATTGGAATTCCTTACTTCGGGAGATCCACTTGTACCAAGATAACACTCTAAAAAAAGATATGTATCTACAAGAATAATGAGTGCATTCAATACACAATCGCTAATAAATTGGGACTACGCCTTAGCGGATTACAATGGATTTTTATTAGAAAAATCCTCAAATTCGGGTTCTACGTGGACTTCCAGCTTATCCTGCTCGGCAGCAACTACTAGCTACGTTGATAATAACGTGACGTGGGGCGATACAAGGTGGTACAGAGTGTCTGCTCTTAATTCGGTTGGTTCTAGCACCCCAAGTGCATTGTTTGAGTTGTTTATACATAGTCCCGGCGTTGATACGCCGGTGCTTGCCGGTGCTCAGTATCTTTTTGAAACTCAATCCGCAATGTCGTGGACTTACAGTGGTTCTTCACAGGGCGGATGTGATTATTTTATTCTCGAACGTTCCATTGATTCTGGGTCTAGTTGGCCATATTCGGCATCTATAAATCCGACCAGTACAAGCTACAATGATTTCTCAGTCTCTTATGCAAGCAATTACTGGTATCGCATTAAAGCACATTGCACATTTGGTCTTTACGGACCATACAGCGATACTGCCAGCGTCTTCATTTTTTATCCACCGAGTTCGTGTGTTTCTCCCGACTTCGGACCATCGGTTCAGGCGGGATACATCGGATATGGTAGCGCATCATACTATGCCTACAACTATGGCGTTCGCCTGAACTTTACAAACAGTGTAATCAGTCAATCTGTATCTCTGTGGGCTCGTTCACAAGATTTTGATACTTATGTTACATTGGTCGATCCAGATGGAGGAGTTGTGGGAATTTCTCGAAACGGATTTACTCCAGATGGAGATTTTAACGGAGATGGAGATACCGCATTGTCAGCCATATTGACCAAGAGTGGGTCATATACCGTTGAAGTTGCGTCTCAAAACAACGGTCTTGGAAGGTATGCACTTTATGTGTCGCCCGGTCCAAAACTGGAAACTTCGTGGAGTGCTGCGGGTGAAACGGCAGACGTGGTTTACATTTCCTCTTCCAATTATATCGTAATTGGAGAATCGGGTCCAAACTTGGTGTTCTATGACATCACCAATCAAACGACCAACAAGATTGTTTATTCAAATGGAGTGCAAGGAGCTGCATATAGTCCAACACAAGACAAGGTGTACGCTTGGGTTTATTACCAAACTGCGGGAAAATACACTGCATCTATTGATGAATACGACAATACCGGCAGTTTTTTGCAGAGCAATTTCTTTTATAGAGACCCGATTTCTCAATCCTCCGTACCACCAACCATTGATTTTAATGGATACTTGTCGTATGACAGTTTCAATGATAGAATTCTGTTTGCGAGATATAACTACACTGCTGTAGCTAACATAACCATTTGGGATTGTGCTACGAGAACTGTTCTCGCTACTCTCAGTTCATCGGCATATCAGAATTTTTCCGGGTTTTGGATGTCTTGCTACTCTGCCGTCAATAACTCATACTATCTTGCTACACAAGGTATGAATCCAATGGTTAAGGTTGATGCCTCCAGCTTTGCTATGAGCAATACGGCGCAGAGCGCAAAAATAGTGGTGACTTACATTCCATCAAATGGCACGATGATGATTCGTGGTACTACTGATACACTGAAGATATATGACCCCGTGTCAGATACAATTGTGCATACTCAGACGGGAGTGCCGGGATTTGGTCTTTTTGAAGAGGGCGCAGATGACACCTGTACTGACAGCTATATCGCTGCGGTGGATGACCAGAACAATCCGAACAGTGCGGGTATTGTTGTAATAGACAAGAACACTTATGCCGAGAAGAATTTCCTTCAATTTACCAATGAAGACTCGGACCCTCCGAATGGAGCTGGTTGGTATCAATACAGCATCACATTCGTCCCGTCAAGCTCACGGGTGTATTCTGCAATGCAAGAATTTGATTTCAATACGGGGCGTCTTTACTCTATTGGAACATCTACGGCAACCGCTCCGGTACTTGCCCCCTTCACGGCGTCCAATTTCCCCTTCACGGCGTCCTGCATGACATATTCAGGAAGTTTTTTGATTACCTCTTCCAACCCCGGTCCTACCGACTGGATGGGACGTGCTTACCCAAGTTACATCACATCAACGGATGATTTGAATTTTAGAACGATGGTGGTTTCTGATAATGAGTATCTATTGGACGGAACGTTTCAACACAATCGTCACAACTGGTTCTTCAACTTTGATGGAACTGTGAGATACAATGACTACACCGAATCATACATTCATACTTGGCCAGGAAAAAATGCAGTATTTTGTGGAGGAAAATATTTCATGATGAGTGATGGTCTAAACCATCAAACGTTTTTGGATGAACCAATGACTGCATCTGCAATGTTGATGTTTGATAGAACTGGAAGTTTGTTATCCACAATTCCACTTACTTATGGAGGAATGGATTGGTCCACCGATGGAAAAAACGTATGGGTTTTTGAGCATGACGGCACGACTCTGTGGTTGGAACAATTGACCGGATCGGATGGCAGCATTTTGAATACGCAAAACATCTATGATGGTGGATTTATTGCCATGAATGTTTCTGCCACGGCATCTTTTAGCACCAGCATTGACAATGGTTATTATGGTGGAGCGATAGTGTCGTTTACCGATGGCAATACCAATTGGTCATTTGTTAACAATGCAATAAGCGGAAGCACGGAAAGTGGAAGTGGAGATTTGCTAACTGCCGTTCAGGATGGATTTTATGCTGGAAATGGATATTTTCTGTCAATGGCAGACGATGGAATAACGCCATATGGTGGATGGGCCGGGTCTATGGCATATTGTCAGTTGACCAATACCGTTTTCATTGGAGCATTTGGTGCAGCACCAGATTATCAACCCTTGATTTTGGAAACGGACTCCCATCTTAACGTTATTTATACATACGACTTGTCTGAATTTACGGGAAGTGTTTTTGCGGTGGATGACATCAAGTACAACCGAAAGAATCATACGTTGGAACTTCTCAATTATTGGAGTAATCCTGCGGGAGCGGTACTGGTACTTGACCCCATAGCGCATACTGTAGTTTGCGATATTTATCCCATTTCGGAGATTCCATTGGGAGCATCGGCAGGACGTTCGATTGCGGTTGAACCTTACAGTGGCGACCTTTATTGGCCACAACGATTTGACGGAGATGTCAACGCATACACAGGATCGGTTAAGAGGTATCATGTTTAAGAGCGCACAGCACGAATGAAGTTGATAAAAGACGGTCCATCGGACTAATTATACTAGGGTAACATATGTTTGTTCAAGTAAAAAATGAAAATTATGGGTATGCAGTCGCCACTTACGGTGATTACGTAGTGGTGTCGAATCCAGATTTTTTGCGTTTCAACGCTGCTACTGCCAGTGTGTATCACACTGGTTCAGTGGACTTTTTTCGTTATAATAAGAGCACTGACTCCCACGATTATGTAAATACCATTTACAACGTCGGATTTGAGGTCAATGTGATTTTGGAAACCGAACTCACTAACAGCACGGTTTACCAAATAAACACCGAAACAGGAAGCGTAGTGGGGCCACTGGCAGATCTTATTATTGATAAAGACCGATACACCGCCTCGGTGGATAACGCATTCGGCAAATCCATTGACATGTATGGAAAACTGTTGATTGTTGGTTCTCCATATGCTACACAAATTGTTATCACAAGTGCGAGTATCATCACCGCTTCAGGTGCGTCGGTTGACGTTCACGATTTCGGAAGAACCGAGTTTATTCCTCTAAGTCAGAGTAGTTTTGTATTCAGTTTCAACAATCCAGATATAGCCGTCACTTCTTCATTTGGATGGGGAGTAAGCATAAACAGTTCGTGGATTGCAATCGGGTCTCCTCATGTAAGTTCTTCCAAAGGAACGGTTTACATGTATCGCAACATCTCCACCGGAAGCAATTACAGTTGGAGTTTCTTCCAGAGAATTGAGCCATCTGGTTCGGTGGCGGATGCCCAATTTGGATGGGACTTGAAGCTCAATAAACAGAGCGGGTCTGTAAGTCAAAGCATGGTTGTTGGATGTGGAAATCAAGCCAATGGTCAAGCATATTATTTTGAATTTGTAAGTGGAAGTTGGACCCAGACATTTGAGTTTTTCCCAACGACTGATATTCTTCCACTGACGTTTGGAGGGTATGCACCCTATAACCCAACCATGAACATCACCAATGGATTTGGATACGCAGTATCCACATTTGATGAAGCGGTTGTGGTTGGAGCACCCCTAGACCGACTGGTGTATGAATTCAGCGGGTCATCGGTTTACGAACAGGGTTCGGTTTACGTATTTGAAAAGTGTAAGAATCTTCCCTATACAAAGTTTGATTTGGTTTTGAAGACTTACGGCACGGACTTGACCATGAAGAATAACCGCCTCGGGTATTCGGTGGACATATTTCAAAGCAATGCGGTTGTCGGAATTCCAAAAACAGACAACGAAACTTTGACCTCGTGTTATGTTGCTGCGACGATAGACCAACTCCATCAATGCACAAACAATTTGGAGAACACTCTCAATGGTCAGGCAATGCTTCTTCAAAAAAACACTTCCTCTCTCGATTGGGAAATCACCAACGTCTATCAAAAAAAGAAGAAGTATCTAAGTCCATATCGTGACTTTGGAAACGATGTATCTATTGCTGACAGGTCTATGGTTGTCGGCGCACCGATGATTCTGTCTAACGACATCCGTCAGATGGATATTTCCACTACACAAAGCAATAACATTTCCTTAGATGATATAATGGGCAAGGCATACATCTACAATCTCAAGAATCTGCGTGATGAGTTTCACGTCGGAAACGTTTTCTATAGAAACGGAAAGATTGTCATCATGACCTCTGGGTCTGTGTTTGACGGGTTGTTCTTCAATGCGGTGAATACGAGCACTTACGAATACGACCTGCAATTCAAGGGTCAACATACCATTTTTGAGAAGCAGGTTGTTTGCACAGTAAGCCCGGGCGAATTCAACGTCAGCACCAACCCTACGGCAGTGTACAAGCCAACCGCATCCCTTGACATCAACGGAAATGGAGAGTTTGATTTCCAAGATGCCGACATCATTCTTCGTTACATGCAGTACAAGAATACCTCGTTTTTGGGACAGCCGGTCTCGACCGATTGGAGTTCATCCATCGTAACGTCTGATGATGAAATCAGCTTCCTAAATTACCACCAAGATGCTAATACCTACAACAACGAATACACTTCATTCCTCGCCAGCGAAAGCATAGTGAGATGGGAGTTGGTTGATACATGGGTTCAAGACGTGTTGGATTTGAACGAGGATAACCGAATTGACATTCGAGACATGAACATTGTGTGGAAGTATTTCGCCAATCGTTTGACTCAGGAGAATTACGCAACTTACATCACTCCTTCCTGTAAGAAAAAACTCTTCAGTGATGTCATTGATTATCTAAACTTCGTGACTCAAAAGACTGCCACTGCACAAATCGTTCCAGAATTTTTTGATTACGAGCATTCGGTTGCATTGGATAAAACGGGGTCGTTTTTGGCTCCAATGGCAACAACCATTGGACTTTACAGTGGTTTGGACTTGGTTGGTGTCGCCAAACTAGGAACACCCATCAAGATTATTCCCGAGCTTCCAATCAATTTTGTTGTCAAAATGGATTACTAAACGATATTTATAACAAAGGACATAACATATGCCAACACCAGTAGATAGACCATCATTGACCAAGACCCTTGACCAACGCTATGCCACGCAACATGCGGGTGGAGCCTTTGAGGTTAAGCAGCGTCTTGGTGCTCCCGGAGCACCGCCAAACGCCAGAATGCCAGTTGACGGCAATGAAGTGTTCTACACCATTGACGACTTCAAGACCAAGGCAATCCAAGGTATTACTGAACTGAAGGATGCGCTCCAAGCAAATACTTCTCCGTCTCCAAAATCAGCGGAATTGTCATTGTATATTCGTGGTTTCAACAATCAGAAATACAAGCCGTAAATAACCAAAAAAGATTCTTTCGAAAAAAAGCTTCACTGCCCTATGTATTAGGAGTCAGTGAAGCTTTTTTCACTGTACTGTTACGAAAGGAAAAGTTTATGTCACTACAGCAAGTCAAAGTTTCGAGAGAAGAAGTTCTGAAAATTGTTCAAGAGAACAAGACCAAACACGATTTGGTTCTAACTGAGGCCATCGCCGGATACTGGTTGGATGCAGAAACTCATTTGAAAAAGAATGAGAAGGAACAGTTGGAACAAATCAACAAAAGTCATCGTGAAAAGCTCAAACAGCTTAGAAAAGCACGCAAAGAGGCGACCAAACTGCTAAAAGTCTATACGAAGAACGATTTGGATTTGGTCAAGGCCAAAGACAAGACCAAGCGGTTCAATTATTGGCAAGGGAAATATCCCGAAGACCACGGAGATGATTACACGGGAACAATTCGTCGTTTGGAGTTGTGCGTTGAATCTGAGGTTGAGTTGGATACCAATGAATTTGATGCCTACATCCGAAACAAGTGGCAATGGAGGGATTCGTTCCTCGGATCCAATACTTGCTATGTGACCTCATATCGGTCTTCGCCATATGCGGTCTCTGCGTCGTGGGCAACGTGCTCAGTGTCCGCATCATATGCTGGCACCGGGTCACTTGGAAAAATTGACTTCTAAGATTATGGTGCTAGGATTTGATGCATCAACAACGATTTGTGGGTGGGCGTTCTATGATGGAACGGTTATACTGGATGCTGGATTTGTAGATATTTCCGAGTGTCCGACAAACAAAGAAAAGGCGTTACGAATTATATCTCTCATGGACGCCCATCCACTGATTTCAAAGGTACTTCAAATCAACTTGGAGTCTGCTCTCTCCGGATTTATGATGGGGAGAACCAGTCAACAAGTCATCATCAAACTTGCCCGTTTCAATGCTGTCTTTGAATACATAGTTTCAGAACACTTCAAAATAGGGGTCCGTTTGATAAATGCTACCACTGCCCGCAAGGCTGTTTTTGGAAAGGCCAGAGTCAAAGGTATGACTGGCAAGGAATATGTTCGGCAGCAAATTGATGCTCGGTTTCCATATGTCCATTCTTTTGATAAAATGAACAAGCGGGGAACGTGGGATGCTCATAACGAAGACACATATGATGCAGTTGTTATAGCAATGGCGTGATATTTATTGGTGTATGAAGAACATCACGATAACGTGTGACCGCTGCGGGAAATCTGTGGAGGGAATCATTGACAAGTGTAAAACGACGGGAGCAATTGTCACTGGTGGTTATTATCTGGTTGCCGAGGGAAGTTGGAAAGAATTTGCCCGAGACACCGAAGAATATGTGTGCGACGATTGTATGCACACGGACCCAAAATACATGGAGATCTACAAGTGATTGAATGGAACAAAATAGTCACCAATGCAATTAGCGCATTGGTAGTTGCGGTATTTTTAGGAGCTTCCACCATTGTATGGAAAGGTGCGACATCGGTTGACGACAAGGTTCAGGGCACTCGCCGAGACATGACCCATTTGATCGATTCTCTGTCCGGCAAATTGGCGGGGTATGAAGTTCAATTAGAAAGTCTTTCAAATCAGTTATCCATCGTTATCTACAATCAATCCAACATAGTCAACACGGCGGTTGCACAATCAATGAGTGCTGCACAAGCTCGTTGGAGAGAAAGTCGTTCAAATCAATTGGCACTTACTACTCCTCCACTTTTAACTCCACTGGCAGTGCCGCCGACGAATCGCATTTCAGAACTCCTCATTCCACAGAAAGAAGTAACCGCCGAATCAATAGCGGTTCAAGCAGTTCAAAAAAAGGCATATACCCAAGACATTAAAGACTCGTTGAGTCGTCCTAAGACAGAATAAGTTTTATGAAATCGGGTTACTTGTACCTCATTACAAATGACGCATTCCCCAACTGGGTTAAAGTTGGAACAACTTTTGACTTGACTCAACGTCTTCATGTTTATCAAACCGGAGACCCTTTCCGCCGCTACCGCATCGTCTATTCCGTCCATCATCCCGACTTCCGCCAAGCGGAGAAAAACATCAAAGAGACCATGAAGCGGTTTGCCCATGATATTAAGGGGGAGTGGTATGAAATTGCCTTGCACATGGCAAAGAGTCGCTTGGAGGAGCAATTGGAAGAATATACAGAACGGGCATCGGAAACAAAACAATCATCCCTATGACAAAATACAATATCGACCTTTCCCATTGGAAGCTAACTCTTCCAGATTCTACGCCTCCCACAGAAATCTCCCCCGCTAACTTGGTGGGTGGGTGGACACATCCCGAATGGTTTACAAAGGGAAGTGACGGCGAACTCATATTTTCCACACCTACAAACGGAGGACACACGCTTGGGTCATCTTATCCAAGGACAGAACTGCGAGAGCTTATAGATGGGAAGTCAGACAGAGTAAACTGGAAACTGACCGGCACAAACATTCTTTCGGCAACGTGTGCCATAAACAAAGTCCCTCCTTCTAAAAAAGTAATCATTGGACAGATTCACGGGAAAGACGGAACCTCGCTTCCCCTATTTAAGATGGTTTATAATGCGGGCAAGTTAGTTGCTGAATTCAAGAAGTCTCCATCGGACAGTACAGATATAAAACTTGATTTTGGAAAGTACTCATTGAGCAAACAAATCAAGTATGAAATAAAGGTTGTAGATCTTACGGCAACAATCACCGTGAACGGCAAAAGTAAAACCGTTCAGTTAGTGCCTGAATGGAACCCCTGCACTTTTTATTTCAAGGCAGGATGCTATTGCATTGACAATGTGGGTTCAAAACAGGCAAAAGTGACATTTTACGAGTTGTCGGCGTCACATTAAAATAAGTTGAGTTTCCTCAAGAAGTCGAGTATTCTTGAGGCATGTTGGTGCAATCTCAGATTGTTGGGTTACTCAATGAATTGCTGAATCAGACTGCCCGTATGCGTAAGGGCGGTATGCAAGCGGTTTATTTCTGCCCCTGTTGTCATCACTACAAGCGCAAGTTGGAGATTAACCTAGAGACTGGACAGTGGCACTGTTGGACATGCAATATCAAGGGGTCTTTCCTTGGGTCATTTCTGACCAAAGTCAAAGCACCGAAGACTTATCGGGATCGTCTTCTTAAACTGACGGGAGACGTTCGGTTTACGATGCAGAGCAAGTATGTGGCATCAGCCGAGGTTGCCCTTCCCGGGGAATTCCACCCCCTCTCCCAACCCAAAACCTCGCCGGAATATAAGAACGCCATGATGTATCTGAAACGTCGTGGAATCATCCGTGAAGACATACTTAGATATAACATCGGTTATTGCGAGACTGGTCCATATGCATATCACATTATCGTTCCATCATACGATGCAAAAGGTAATCTGAATTTTTTCATGGGCAGACGCTATTACGAGAGTGAAGGAACAATTCCCCACAAAAAACCCGAAGTGTCAATGGACCTTGTTGGGTTTGAAATCTTTATCAACTACAACGAACCACTCAATCTCTGTGAAGGTGTATTCGATGCCATTGCCATCCGCAATAATGCCGTTCCTCTTTTTGGAAAATACCCATCAAAGAAACTACGAGAAAAGATGATTATCAACGGCACGAAGCGAGTTAACATCGTGTTGGATAGTGATGCTTTGAGAGATGCTGTGAAGAACTATTCACTCCTGATAAAAGACGTTCCAAACATTGAGGTTCACGTTGTTAAGTTGAACGGCAAAGATCCGTCATCGCTTGGGTTTGAGCGAGTCTCGGATCTGATTAACACGTCTAGGGAATTTGACTTTACCGATTTACTGAATTACGAACTAGGATTATGATAACTGTACTTGCCTCACCATTTCCAAAATACACCAATATTCTGCATGTCGCAGACATCCATATCCGTCTGAATAAGCGACATGATGAATACAAGGAGGTATTCGCCAACCTCTATGAAGAAGTTAAGCAAACGCCACCGGAGACCGTGGTAGCGTTGTTAGGCGACGTATTTCATAGCAAGTCGGATTTGAGTCCTGAGTGTATTCAAATGGCGACGGATTTGTTCAAGGCACTTGCTGACATTCGTCCACTGGTTCTCATTGCGGGCAACCACGACGCCACATTGTCAAATAAGAGTCGCTTGGATAGTTTGACTCCTCTGGTTGATTCTCTCAATCATCCCAACTTGTTTTATCTCAAGACCACGGGTCTGTATGGATTTGGAAACATTCTGTGGAACAACATGGGCGTGTTTGACGCCCCCGAACACTACATCGCAGGTAACACCATTCCTGACATTTACCGCAATCAGTATGAGCACGTCATCGCCATGTTCCACGGGGCGGTAGATAAGGCGGCGTTGGAGACGGGATATGCCATCAGCAACCCTGCTATTATGAACCCGTTATTTGACTACAACGATATTGCGTTGCTCGGGGACATACATAAGAAGCAAGATATGCAGGACTATGCGCCTGACGACCACAAACCATGCATACATTACGTCGGCAGCATGATTCAACAGAATCATGGTGAAGGTCTGCGTGGTCACGGATATTCATTGTGGGACTTGAAGACTCGCACTTACGAATTTTACGAACTCAGGAACGATTATGGATACTTTACGGTTGACGTGAATAAGGGACAGCTCACAACCGACTTAAAAGACCTTCCCAAGAAGGTGCGTCTTCGTCTCAAGTGTTACGACAGTATTGCGTCCGAAGTTAAGGCAGTCATTTCCAAAATAAAGGAATTGGCACTCGTCGTGGAAACTGCCTATGTCCGCATGGATCAAGAGCGAGACAAAAAAGACATCATTCCACTCTGTAAAGACATCGTTCTGACCGACCTGACGAACGTTGATTATCAGAATCGTCTCATCACTGAGTTCTTACAGAAGAAGGTTCTAATCACAGACCAATCCAAAATTGATGAGATTTTGAAAATCAATCGAAACACGAATTTGCTCATTAAGCGTGACGAATTTGCTCGCAATCTCAAGTGGAAACCCATCCGATTTGAGTTTGACAATATGTTCACGTATGGAGAGAACAACGTTGTGGATTTCACATCTATGGCGGGAGTGTATGGAATATTTGGACCGAACAAATCCGGTAAATCAAGCATTCTTTCAGCAATCATTTTCTGTCTGTTTGACAAATTTGATCGTGGGTTTAAGGGGGTTCACGTCATGAACGTGCAGAAGACCTCATTCAAATGCAAATTGGAGTTTGAAATTTCCGGCGTGCGCTACTTCATTGAACGCAAGGGTTCTACGACTCGTTCCGGCAATGTCAAGGTAGATGTGAAATTCTGGAAGATGGAGAATGGGGTGGAGGAAGAATTGCACGGCACGGCAAGACGTGACACCAACGATATTATCCGTGACTACATTGGAACATATGAGGATTTCATTCTCACAGCAGCATCATTCCAAAGTGCTAAGAATCTATCGTCATTCATTGACATGGGTAACAGCGAGAGAAAAGACCTCATGGTTCAATTCATTGGGTTAAACGTCTTTGACCGCCTACAGGAGTCGGCAGGAGAACGAAATAAGGAACTGAATGCCGTTCTAAAACTCCACAAAGACAAGAACTATCCACATGAAATTCAGCAGAACGACAGTGCGTTGGCACATGCCGTTTCTCTCTTCGATGAAAACCAGAAAGAAGTGGATAGTCTCAAGAAGCAGATTGCCGACGTTAATAACCAAATCATCTCGGAGACTGCCAACCTGATTCGTTTGGATGCAGAAGTTCCGACCAATCTTCCCGCCTTGGAAACCAAGAAGACATCTTCCGAAAATTCGGTTAAACAGAAGCGGCAGGCGTTGGAAGGATTTAAGACTCTGCTCTCCGAGAAAGAAAAGACGGTTGCAGACCTAAATGCACAAATCAAGAAGATTGAAGAGTCCAATTTGGTTGAGAGTCACAAAACTTACAAGTCTCTTTCGGATAAAATTAACGAAGTCAAGCAGAAGATGGATCTTAAGAAGGTTGAGATTAAGGGTAAGTTGGAAAAGGTCGCTCGTCTGGATAAACATGAGTATGACCCGAATTGCAAATTTTGCACCAACAATGATTTCGTCAAAGATGCGAGTAAAGCAAAGAAACAGTTGTCCGACGATAAAAAGGAAGCGGACAAAATGTTGGAGCATCTGGATAATCTTAGGAGTGAACTCGCCAAGTTCGTTTGGGTTGAACAGGTGTATGAAACCTATACCAAGGCACTGACAGACCGAAGCAAGGTCAAGGATGAAGCGGCAGTTTTGAGCCGCAACATCATTGTCACGACGAATGAGTTAGAAAAGTTGGACACGGTTCTTAAAGAAGCAACCCACCAAATTGAACTGTATCATCGCAACGAAGCGTCAGTAATGATGAATGAAAGAGTACAGGCGAAAATCGGAACATATCGCAATACTCTCACTCGCTTAGACGTGGAGTTTCAACGTCAGAATCGCTTGTTGATGGATATTTCTGGAAAGCGGGAACTTTTCCGCAGCACCATCGAAACCTTGACCAAAACCATGAAGGAGGTTGCGGAGTTGGAAAATGAATCAGACTCTTATCAGCACTACATGCTGGCGGTGGGGCGTGATGGTATTCCCTATCAAGTTATCTGCAATACTGTGCCAGAGATTGAGAAGGAAGTGAACTCCATCCTAAGTCAAGTGGTGGATTACACCATTCAGTTTGAGACGGATGGTAAGAACATCATCCCCTACGTCGTTTATGAGTATGGTCGTTGGCCAATTGAGTTGACATCGGGATATGAGCGGTTTGTTGCGTCTATTGCCATTCGTGTCGCTCTCACAAACATATCCAATCTCCCCAAAACGACCTTCTTGGCGATTGATGAGGGATTTGGAACACTTGACCCCGACAATCTGGCGTCCATGTACACGCTCTTCTCCTTTTTGAAGAATAATTTTGACTTCGTATTGGTGATTTCTCACCTTGATGCCCTCAAGGATGCTGTGGACAAACAGATAGAGATCAAGCGGGAAGGCAACTTCAGTAAGGTTATTTTTGAGTGATGTCTATATGTATTCAGGGGCAGTGTGCCCTTGAATACTTATGGCTCAATTGTTGTCCAGTTTCGGAAAAAAGGGTGTCAATCTAGGACTTTTAGTCCTTAAACCCGACATCGAAGATACCAGTTACCTATCAAAATACTTCGTTATTGCCGAGTTCAACCCTGTCTTTACAGGTGGAAAAAACCCAGTGGCATTCAACGGGTCATCCCTCCTAAAGGCCGGAACTGAAATTCAAGTTGAGTGTCTCGACTCCAATGGCAATTCTCTCTACATAGAGCGTCCTGACAGCAATGTATCCTATTCTGACGTAGCAAACTTCTTAATATCCATCGGCGTTTACGAGGAGACTTACAACGGTGCCGGAAAACTTATCTTATTGGGAACCACGGTCAAGGGGGAAACTGTCCGTTGGATTGGAAACATCGCAATTGATAAGACGTTGCAAAATACCTCCAAGGTTAGATTCTATAATAAACCGACGATTGAATCTCGTGGTCTGTTGTATCCAATCGTAACAAACAACACCGCCGACCTATTGACCAAGACCGTCAATTTTTACGGAAACTTCTACTCGCTTGCAGTAACCCCCAAGAAGGATGTCAACCGAAAGTCGATCAACCCAAAGAAAGCGGATATTGACTATCGTATCATTTTGAATATTCCCGACTCTCAGGCGGGACCAACCTTGTTTCCAACCAAGTCTTTCAATACTCAGATGGAGGGACAATCCATCACCGTTACAAGCACCACGCTTCAAGTTCCATATTCTTATGTCACCAAAGATACGAGGCAGACTGCTTCGTTCACAATAAAAAACATTCTGGACAGCAAAACGATGCAGGTTAGTGATCCATTTTTCTACACTGTAGGAAAGGACCAGTTTGTTACGAATGTCAACGAAGGAACATTTACTTCGTCTTACACATGGACTGCATACAATACTGCGTCGGACGACTATCTGAAATTTGTTGACGTATCAACCGGGGCAACCACATACATCAAGCAGTCATATGCCGAAGTAGTTTATAGAAACATAAGACCCTTTTCTGGATTCGTTGCTCGCCACAAACTTTATAGAAAGAGTTTGGTTTACCCCGGAGATTTCCAACTTATAGCAGACGAACCTCTCAATGCATTGGAATTGCTGACAGATCCAATCACCAATAACAAGACGTATGCTTTGATGGGGTCTTTTTACAATCAGTCACATATTCAAAGATATTGGTTTACCAGTTCGGTCTTCATGGCGGTTTCGCATTCTGTAAAACCGTATATTGATGCAATGAAGATTTCGACCAGTCAATATTCGCAGATGGATGGAACGCAATATGTCATTGTAAAGGCAGATTCAATCAACACGGTCAACGACAGGATTTACTATCCATATGATAGCGAATCATTTAATAGAATATCTGGTTCGGCATACAACTCAAATTTCATTTCTCTAAAGGCGGGAGCGTTGTACGTTTTGTCTGCGAATGTGGTCATGGAAAAAACCAAAACAACGCATGACGCCAAGATCGATTTTTACTTCACTAGCTCAAGTCCACGAATAAACATAGAAAAAGATTACATCAGTCCGTATGGATTGAAGCTGGGTACGGTTGCCACAAACGAAAATACTACCATAAAAGTGTTTTCAGACAAACAGTACCTATATTTCACGCCGAACTCAGACTATTATGGAACTATGGTAATTGTGCCGTTCCACTGTAGCGTAACTCTTTCGGAGTTGTCATTAAAGGTTTACAGCGATTATGGATTTTCTCCTGATCTTTTGTTTACAAAAATACCGTTCAAAGTAAACGTCGCCAATGAACCTTTTCAATTGAAGGCAGAGTTGTATGATATCAACTCTACTTTGGTGTATTCCAACCTGTCAACGATTCAGACGTTTGACCCCAACGGAGAGAGTCTGTATGCGTTCAATGGAAATGGACTTTCAGACCCAACCCTACTTACCTTCGTATCTGGAAGTTTGACTATTTCTCAGAGCTTGTATATTCCAAACATTGGGAGTTGCCCGGTTCTTGGAACCCGACTCTTGGGTTGGAAGTTCCCCACACATTTTCCTCCCAATCCAGCATTGGGCGACGGCGCAGTGTGTTACACAAACGTCTCTGATTTGAGTAATGTTGAAGATGACTACGTAAATTTGACCACAACACAGGGAACAATCAGCACAACCAAAACTGCTAGGTCAATTGCAGTTAAATATACTGGAAGTGCCGTGGCGGATGGACTTCTTACAGGACCGTTTGGAAAAAGAATTTGGATAAACCCCGCCGGAACAAAAACCGTCTTTTCTTAACATTTTATACCATTGGTATTGATATGTAGATATGGTAACAAGGATATACAGTTATGAAACGTGGAGTAAACAAGAGCAATATTGACATTTTGAAGGACTACGTAGCGGGCGTTCGTCCTTTTGTACAAGTTGGTTACACAGGTAACGAAAAAAAGTATCGTCGCAATGGTGATAAGTGGAAAGACTCCGATGGAGTGGAATGGGAAATGAGGGGCGGAAGAACTATCCGAATAACCAAGACCCAAGGCGACATGATCCGTGAGTTGATTACCCAAAAATGCAAGTGTGGGCAAGTCATAAAATGGGGAAGTAAGTTGGATCAGAAATTTTTCAATCGCACAGGGTTGTGTGCCAACTGTCTCATTGATTACGAGACCAAACTCCGAATAGTTGGAGCATATCCAGATTACGAGAACTACAAATTGATTTCTTACGAGCTTGGCGAAATCCTCGATATCACAAACCGATTGGAGGAAGTAATCAAGTTTTTCTCCCGAGATTCGGGCGATGTCACGATGCTCTGTAACTCGGAAGGTTTCCTTGAACGATGGAAGCACAATAATCCTGAAGAGATTTTGATAGGAGCAAAGCGAGACTTGAAGCTCGCAAAGAAGCGGGTAGCGTTCCTTAAAAAGTCAAAAGCAGTAGCCAAGAAAAATTATTTGGCAAGTGCTCGCAAGTTCAAATTGGAAACGTATGTCTGATAAACCGCAGATTTCATATCAAGAAATAATCCGCCAAGAGTTCGCCAAGTGTGCTGCCTCTCCGGTATATTTCATGAAGCACTATGTCAAGATTAAACATCCAATTCGTGGAATGGTGCTGTTTGACCTTTACAAGTTTCAAGAAGAGACTCTAACCTCATTTCACGATTTTCGATTCAACATCATCCTCAAGTCTCGTCAGATGGGCATATCAACACTGGTCGCTGCATATTCGCTGTGGTTGATGACATTCAACAAGGATAAGAACATTCTTCTAATCTCGTTGAGACAAGATGATGCCAAAGACGTTGTTACCAAGGTTAGAGACGCCCAACAGGAACTTCCCACATGGCTCAAAGTGCAATGCATTGAAGATAACCGCTTATCTTTGAAGTTCTCAAATGGGTCTCAAATCAAGGCGGCATCTACGACGAAGAAATCAGGTGTAGGTCAAGCACTATCCCTTCTTATTATTGACGAAGCTGCCCTTATTGATGAGGCATCTGAATTGTGGACTTCCGCTTCTCCTACGTTGTCAACTGGTGGTAACGCAATCATCCTCTCAACTCCTCGTGGTGTTGGTAACTGGTTTCATCAAATGTGGCAAGGGGCGGAAGAAAACAACGACGGGAAGGTTGGTAAAAACGGATTCCATCCGATTACCCTCCCGTGGCAGTTGCACCCCGAGCGTAATGAAGAGTGGAGACGGGTTGAGGGAGAGAAGCAAGGCAATCCCAAGAAAGCAGCACAAGAATTTGATTGTAACTTCCTTGCCTCCGGTGACAACGTGGTGGATCTTGCCATTGTAGAGTTCTACAAGAAGAACCGCCAGAAAGACCCGGTGGACATCCGTGGAGCAGATAGGGGACTGTGGATTTGGCACTATCCAGACTACTCCCACTCATACCTTGTATGCGCCGACGTTGCCCGTGGTGATGGCGCAGACTTCTCCGCTGCTCATGTGATTGATATTACAGGCGAGACGCCAATTCAATGCGCCGAATATAAGGGAAACCTTGGAACCAAGGACTATGGAAATTTCCTCGTAGCACTCGCCACCGAATATAATAATGCTCTCTTGATTGTTGAGCGTGAAAACGTAGGTTGGGCAACTCTTCAAGCCATCATTGATCGTGAGTATAAAAACACTTTTTATAGTTCCACCGACTTGAAATATGTGGACGTTCAGCGTCAACTGACAAATCGCTATGACTCGGAAGAAAAGAAATTGGTTCCGGGATTCAGCACGAATATAAAAACACGTCCACTGGTTATCAACAACATAGAGATGTATTTCCGAAGTCAGGCAGTTGACATTTATTCCAAGAGAACACTAGCAGAATTGGACACTTTCATTTGGAAGAATGGAAAGGCGCAGGCAATGGATTCTTACAACGATGACTTGGTTATGGCGCTGGGAATCGGACTATGGGTTAGAGACACCGCTCTACGCCTTCGCCAAGAAGGAATGGACCTAACCCGGGCTTCACTTGGACAGATGCATATGACACGTCCTGTTGACACAAGTCCCGTTTACAAGCAAAATGCTGCCATCGCTGGGAAAAAATCGTGGGAGATGCAGACGGGCCGCCAAGGTAGGGGTAATCAGGGAACCGAAGATATTCGCTGGCTTCTGGGGTAATTCTCTATATTTATAGCAGGGGAATTGTTCTCCATACACATACACACAAAGACAGAAGGATAAAATATGCCCAATCCAATACTAAAACCATTTGACGACGAAGTACTAGACGTTAAGAAACAGTCTCTATATGCGAGACTGAAGAGACTCTTTTCTACTGACGTTATCGTTCGCAATGTCGGTGGTAAGCAGCTTAAAATCAAAGATACTGATAGCATCATGTATGCTACAGACAGAAATAGTCTTCGTGACCGTTTCAATCGTATCCGTTCTACAGCCTACAATGCTTACACCCGTGACTTCGCACTTTCTTACCAAGCAGCACGCATGGACTTGTTCCGTGACTATGATACGATGGACATGGATCCAATCATTTCATCTGCCTTGGACATTTACGCTGACGAATGTCTTACCTACAATGAAATGGGTAAGATGTTGACGGTTCATTCTACCAACAACAATGTAAAGCAGATTCTTGAGAACCTCTTTACAGATATTCTGAACATTCAATTTAACATGTGGTCGTGGACTCGAAACATGTGTAAATACGGTGACTTCTATTTGAAGTTGTATGTCACACCAGAATACGGTGTTTACATGGTAGAGCCAATTTCGGCATACAATGTTGAACGTATTGAAAACGCCGATCCTTACAACAAACGCTACGTCAAGTTCCAACTTCGTCCTACCGATACAGCACAAGCAGAAATCCTTGAAAATTATGAGATGGCACACTTCCGTCTCATGTCTGATAGCAATTTCCTGCCGTATGGTAAGGGTATGATCGAGGGTGCTCGCCGTGTGTGGAAGCAGCTTTCATTGATGGAAGATGCTATGTTGATTCACCGTATCATGCGTGCTCCTGAGAAGCGCATTTTCTATACCGATATCGGAAACATTCCTCCTGCTGAAGTTGATAACTACATGCAGAAGATGATGGATAAGATGAAGAAAGTTCCATACATGGACGAACAGACGGGTGAATACAATCTCCGTTTCAACCTACAGAACATGGTGGAAGACTATTACATCCCGGTTCGTGGTGGTGATAGTGGAACAAAAATTGACACTCTTGGCGGCATGGAGTGGACCGGAACCGAAGATATTGAATATCTTCGTAACAAGCTGATGTCAGCTTTGAAGATTCCAAAAGCATTTCTAGGATACGAAGAAGGTATTTCGGGTAAAGCAACCCTTGCATCAGAAGACGTGCGCTTCGCCCGAACAATTCAACGTATCCAACGTATTCTTTGCTCAGAATTGACCAAAATTGCAATCGTGCATTTGTATGCCCAAGGGTATCGTGACGAAAGCTTGGTTGATTTTGAGCTTGAACTTACCAACCCATCTACCATCTTCGAGAAGGAAAAGATTGAGATCTGGTCTGACAAGGTTGCAGTCGCAACCGATATGGTGGAAAACAAGTTCTTCTCGTTCAACTGGATTTACAAGAACATCTTCAACATGTCTGAGGATGACATCAAAATCGTTAAAGACGAGGTTGTGGAAGATGCCAAGCAGCGTTATCGCTTTACTTCAATTGAGGAGGATGGTGATGACCCGGCGAAACCGTTCAAGAAAATTGGCGGCAAGGGCGGTAAAGATTCTGAAGATGGCGGCGGATCCAGTAGCGGCGGCGGTGGTGGATTGGATGATTTGGGAGATTTGGACGACCTAGACCTTGGCGATGACGAGGGTGGGGATGGTGGAGAGGGTGGCGACAAGGGCGGGCCCGGAGATAAAGACTTGGATGGTTCTCCAGAGGACTTGGTTAAAGAAACCAAAGTCGTAGATAATCGTGACCGAAGTGACCGAGACACCAGTGAACGTGATCAAAGCGGAGAACATAAGTCTGATGTAAGACGTGAAGACCCATTGGGCAGGCATCAGATGCACGATAATCCAAATAAAAACAGCGAAGGAAAGAAGAAAAGTGCCATCAGTCATAATTATGAAGGTGGTTCTCCATTAAGATTGAGAGAGCAGACGACGAAACAACAACCCAAGAAGGTAGATGCGGCTCTGTTTAGTAGCTTATCTGGGTTTATGGGAAAGACCCAAAAAGAAACGACCAAAGAATTGATTAAAGAAAGTCACTCACCAAATAGTTCGTCGCTAATGGACGAGCAAAATATACGAGAATAACAAACACGTACATGAATATTAACTTAGAGTTTCCAATTCTGAGAACATATTTATAATTAAGTTGAAGAGTGAAGTCTAATACTATGCAGAAAAGAATGCGCCATTCAAAGTTCAGAAATACCGGCATTCTGTTCGAGCTCCTGACAAAACAGGTGACGGCAGATATTATTGCGGGCAAAGAAGAGTCCGTAGCCAAAGATCTACTCTACAAGTATTTCCGTGAAAACACCGAGCTCGCAAGTGAGCGTCAGCTGTATAGTACCCTACTCAACGAAAAGATTAAGGATGAGACTCACGCAGAACGATTTTTTAATGTGATTGTTGAAGCTCGCAAGAAACTTAACAACAAGAAACTTACCCAACTCAAGTTCGATCTAATCAAAGAAGTAAAAGATGCTTATCCAATTGAAGAAATGTTGAAAGCACCCGTGAGGAACTACCGAGTATTGGCTTCTATCTATAAAGTTTTCGAAGATGTTGTATCCTCGGAATGTAAATTTGATGTCAACGAAGTGTATCAGGCTAAAAACTGCATAGTTGAGCACTTAATTGACAAACCAAAAGCAATGCATTCTGAAGACGATCTCATCAACTACTATCAGACTCAGACTGAGGATATACGTCTTCTTACTTACAAACTTTTGTGTGAAAAACTCAACGAGAAATACGACAGTGTTCTTGATGACGAACAAAAGTCGGTTTTGCGTGAATACATCTGCAATGTTGCCAACACGAATAATTTTGATGTATTTGTTAAGGAACGAGTTTTGGAGATTAAGAAATCTCTTACAGAAATAGTCGCCAAGATTAAAGATTCGGACGTGATGCGAATCAAAATCCGTGAAGTTGTCAATCAATTGGATAAGATCAACCCCGGCAAAATCGTCAAGGACAATCACGTCATGGTATTGATGCTCTCCTACGAATTGCTGAAAGAAGTCAAAAAGCAATCAGAGGCAAAGCATGAAAATAAATCTTAAAGTTCTACAAAAACTGGCTCCTACCTATGGAGTAAATCCTTCCTCCGCCGTTGCTGGTCTGGCTGAAACGCTGGCTCTCTGCGAAAAGGCACCCGCCAAATACGAACCCATTGTAACCGGAGCTGGATACGAATGGAGTGACGAAACAAACTGCTATTTGCTTGATGACCAAAGAATGTATTTCTTTGCTCCAAAAAAGATTTTCATTTGGGTTTGGGGCGGGGC